>Ga0137383_10002252_pt1 | contig 11716 bp, 8 predicted proteins | sample SagtaG_19_FD_104817 | JGI IMG/M metagenome (GOLD analysis project Ga0137383, IMG submission 104817) | Vadose zone soil microbial communities from Sagehorn Ranch, Mendocino, California, USA - Sage2_R_40_16 metaG | ecosystem: Environmental > Terrestrial > Soil > Vadose zone | place: USA... | reverse complement strand
TGGTATTAGCAGCAATGTAGCCAGCAAACGCACCATCCAATGCCATGAATATCTCTGCTAGCTAGCCAAATTGGTTCTGTAGCACTTGACGAAAGACTCATCTTTGTGGACAATACAAACATTACAAAAGAGTCATTTTTGATGTACTATAAGCATCAAATTTAACCAACGAACAGAAGGGAGGCACATGGCCATAGCAGAACACTAGTTCAGTGTATTTGGGTATATTAACGTTGTATTCGTATATTAGGAACATTGTTTCGCTTTCATCCTACCCGATCATTATAACAATTGTAATGGGAGGTGCCTCTTGGCTTCAAGCAAACGTGAAGAACTCATCGACCAAGACATTAAACGCCTGCATGGTCTCGGCTATGCGCAGGAACTGTTCCGCGCGATGGGCGGCTTCTCCAACTTCGCGATCTCGTTCACCATCATCTCGATCCTTAGTGGGTGTGTCACCCTCTTTTACCTGGTTCCGACGACAGTCGGCTATCCTGCCGCCTCGATTGGCTGGCCGCTCGTCACTATCTTCGTGGTCATTGTTGCTCTGGGCATGGCTGAACTGGCCTCTGCATTCCCGACCGCCGGAGGCCTCTATTACTGGTCCTCCAAGCTTGGTTTTAGAGGGCGTGGTGGGCCTGCCTGGGGATGGTATACCGGCTGGTTTAATTTGATCGGCCAGGTCGCGATCACCGCAGGTATCGCTTATGGCGCTGCCGTCACCGTTGACTTGTTGTTGCATGCCTGGATCCCTTCCTTTCCCGCGGTACCTGGTTTTGCAGATCCTCTAACACAATGGACAACTCTGTTGATCTACGCGATCATACTGGTTGTGGTTGCCGTGCTCAATATCTTTGGTGTGCGCATTGTAGCCTTCCTGAATGATGTCAGCGTCTGGTGGCATATTGTCGGTGTGATCCTGATTGTCGCAGGTGTGGTAGGCGCGACGATCATCGGGCAACAGTTCATTCCTGGTTCCAATGGAGTGGCGCCCGCCACACAGGTAACGGGTACTGCTCAAGGGTTTAATTCCTTAAGCACGCTTTTCACCGTTAATTCGGGCGCCAACGTGACCGGCTTCCCCCTGTTGTATGCCTTCCTCTTAAGCCTGCTGCTGGCGCAGTACACCTACACTGGCTACGATGCTTCAGCCCATATGACCGAGGAGACGATCGGGGCAGAGACGCGAGCGCCGTGGGGCGTGGTCATGTCGGTGGTTGTCTCTTTCATTGCCGGTTATGCTCTGCTGATGGCCCTGATAGCGACTACACCCATCCTGCTAGCGCCTAATCCCAACGTGCCTGCGGCTAATAATTTTGTCAATGGAGTGCTTTACATCCTGCAAAGCCGAGTTGGCTATTTCCTGGGAACCCTTTTGTTCGCCGTGATTGCAGTTGCGCAGCTCTTCTGCAGCATGTCCTCGATCACCTCGAACTCACGTATGATCTATGCCTTCTCCCGTGACGGCGCCGTGCCATTCCACAATGTCTGGCATAGACTGGATAGGGGTCGCACACCGCGTAATGCCATCATACTGGCGGCGGTGGCTGCCTTTATCCTGGCTGTCCCCACGGTAGTGAACTACACATCCTACCTGGCGATTACTTCTATTGCCGTCATCGGCCTCTATATCGCGTACGCGATACCAATTTTCCTGCGCCAGTTTTCAACGGACTTCAAGCATGGACCATGGCATCTGGGAGCATGGAGCAGGCTGATTGGCTGGACCGCTGTGATCTGGGTTGCCTTCATCTCCGTGCTGTTTATGCTGCCAACGGTCACTCCCATTACTCGCGATAACTTCAACTACACACCTGTGGTAGTGCTGGGCACGATCGTGCTTGTCACCATCTGGTGGCTTGTCAGTGCGCGTAAGTGGTTCAAAGGGCCGATTATTCAAGGCTCGGAGGCTGAACTGGCTGCTATCGAGCGCAGCGTCGGTGAAACACACGTCGTCGAAGGCGCTGCTGGCGGTGGTGGTGGCAAATAGTACTGGCACATAACGCTTGCTTCATTCGGTGACAGGAGTCATCCCATTTGGGGTGACTCCTGCCCCACTGTTCTGGCTACACTGGCTCGATGACATGCTGCCGGTACATTTCCTGAATGATTGCAGTGACAAATGTCTGCTCAAGCTCACGTATGCCGTCCTCTTGCTCATCTCCCAGCAATGCAGCAACCTCGGCAGCAATCTCGCGAACCTGGTGTTTGCCATCGATCCTCTCAAAAAGCGGAAGAGAGGTGATAGGCATGTTGGTTTGCTTCTTCGGAATGCTCGCTTCCTCGTGCACAATTTGCACGAAAGGCTGCAAGAGGTTATCGCGCTCCTCCATCGAAATGGTGTAACGCATACCGGCGGCGAAGCGCGGGCGGCTCATAGCCACATCCGCACCATTCCCTGCAGCGAGTTTTTTCAGTGCCAATGTCGCGGGCGTAGACTGCTGCATAACATTCTCACGTGCCTGCTCCAGTATTGCGCTATCCAGGTGATCGTAGATCGTTTTGACCTGGGATGAGCTAAAGCCTCCCATTTCTTGCAGTTCTGGAGGCTCCTGACTGGAAAGGCCAGCAGCAAAGCCCGCGGTAAGCAGAATAAAAGCCTGGCGGATGGATAAATTCGAACTGGAATCCATGAGTTGCTTCGCCTGCCAAAACCAGGCGTCCTGGTTGCGGTGCCCTTTATACCAGTGCACAGCCATCTGCAAAAAGCTCTGGAACTTCCCCCTGTATTGCTCTTCGTACCAGTTCATCACCCAGTTGGTAAGCTGCGGATCGCTAAGGGCGGTATTGATAGCCAGGGCGGCTTGCAGACCACCATCCATTGCCAGGGTCACTCCCGTTGACAAAATTGGATCGACGAAGCAGGCCGCGTCACCTACTAAAAGATAACCAGGTCCCTGGAAACTCCGGCAGATGTATGACCAGTCGCTCTGCGTATACAACGACTCAGATTCGATACGCGCGTCCTTCAGCAGGAAGCTAATCTCAGGCGTAGCAGCCAGCGTGTCCAGGTAAAACTTGCGGCGACCTTCCTGGTTAATCCCCTGGGCCAGCGAGGCGTCTGTCACCAGCCCGACGCTAAATAACGTGTCCCCCAATGGGATATACCAGATCCAACCAATATCGACCGCCACAACAAAGATATTTCCCTGACTTTGGGGTGAAAGATCATGCACATACTCTACAAGTGGCTTTCCGCCGCGAAAATAAGCGTATAATGCGATATTGCGCAGCGGCCGGTTGAACCTGCGAAATCGCATGGAGCGGCCCATGATCGCGCTCTGCCCGGAAGCATCCACGCAGAAGCGACTGCTCACCGCCTGCAATGCGCCCGCTTCGTCCAGGTATTTCACGCCTGTGACCCGCCCGTCTTCGTGCAGCGCCTGCGTTACCCTACAACCCTCCTGCACCCGCACTCCGCACTCGCGGCTGTATTCAAGAAGAAGCGTGTCAAAGCGAGCCCTTTCTACCTGGTACGCGTGGGTGGTATCATCGATCATCTCGGAAAAAGAGATTGTCCATGGCTGCCGCGTTTTGCCCCATACATACGTAGCTCCCAGTTTATGCACGAAATTAGCCCGCTCAACCTTATCCAACACTCCGAGCCGCTGCATAACACGCGATGCCAGCGGCAGAAGCGACTCTCCTATATGGTGCCGGGGAAAGTGCTCCTTCTCCAGCAGCAGGACACGGCGCCCCCACTGGGATAACAATGTTGCCACTGTAGAGCCTGCGGGGCCTCCTCCGATCACTACAACATCATAGTCGTGCATCGACTTCCCCCTCCTCCTGGCTTCATCACCATATCCAGGCCATTGTGTGCAGCCATGCGCTCGCTCCTCCTAACAGGAAAAATATGTGGAAGATAGATGTTATTCCTCCATACCTTTCCAGCATTAGCAATAATAAAGTACACCTGTGATTACTACATATCATCTCATCAATATTATTGTCAAGTACTACCCGAAGCACCCGTATAAACACATACCGGTTTTATGTTACAAATATGCATATTGCAATGCACATAAAGCAATCTGGAGAGCCTTTTCCCGGTTATTCTACTTGTTTCCTTCCATAAACTTCGAGTTCTATATAAAACATAATTTCTCGAACTACTTGCATTTTTCTCAACAATAGAGTATAATAGTATTATGTAAAGTTGTGGTTCTCATTGTGAACTTGAGCATGTGTATTTCGTTCTTGTAGCGTCCACCTGTATATCCCCAATCACTCGTAGTTTCCCACCATCTCAAATATGAAGAACGTGTACGTTGTTTCTTGTATAACATCATCCGATAGAGTTTATCTCATGAACCCGGCAACATGCAAAAGAAAGGAACATTCCCCCCATGGAAGAACAACTGATTCAAGAATTTGTTCATCGCGTCTCCACCGATGAGAAGTTACGCGAGGAACTGAAGAACGACCCTGATGGCGTCATTATGCGCGAGGGGTTTTCGCCGAGAGTAGCCCAGGTTGTGTCACGGCTGGTACCGCATCTGGCTTTCGATAAGCCAATCGATCCCTCCCTCAACTTTTGGCATTGATACTCAGGTAAAGGTATAACATTTTACCTATGTACGAGGATAGAGGCTCTTCTGTAAATCCTTTCACCGCTCACCAGCAAATACTGCGCGAGCGGCTGCACTTTTTTTTATGTACACTGCATCCAGAGGTGTACGCGGATGTCGTACGTGCGTTTGAGGACGAGTTAAAAATTCTGCACCAGGTCAACCAGGATATTCATGCCCTTCAAAACGTTCGTTCCTCTGGTATCTGGTCACTGCTTACCTTGTTAGTGGCACAGCATGTCGCGCCGGAAATCGATCTCACCTATGCCAGCAGCGTTGCTCTGGCCGTCGAGAGCTTTGTCACGGCCATTGATCTGCTCGATGATATAGAAGACGAAGATCAAACAGAAATTGTCCGTGAACTGGGAACTGCCCGTGTCGTAAATACCGCGGCCATCCTCTTCACATTGGCGCAACAGGCGCTTCTCTCCCTGTCTGAACTTGGTATCTCCCCGACAACTATTCTCCGCCTCCTGCAAACGCTCCAGGAATCCTCCTTTGTTGTGTCTACAGGTCAACATCTGGATATAGTGGTCGAGAACCGGTCGGCCCATGAATTCACTCGTGAAGAATGTATCGAGATCGCGGCAACCAAATCTGGAGCGCTGCTCCGTCTCGCCTGTCTTATGGGCGCTCAATGTGCAGGCGCTAGCGATGAACTCTGTGCAAAATACGCGGAATTTGGAGTGCTCCTTGGGATTGCGGCACAACTTGACAATGATTGCAATGACTTGTATTATTTGCTGCATAGCCAGGGTTGGGCTTTATGGTCTGAAAAGATAGAAAAATCTACACAAACGATGAAGTCTGATCTTGCACGCGGAAAGAAAACACTGCCTATCGTGCTTGCTGCGGCAGAAATTGCAAAAACGCAAGGCGCGTGGAGTATGAATATGCAAGATGCTATTCAGCAAGCGGCAACATTGTCCGATACGGAAAATGAAGTGTATGTGCGTGCATTTCGTGAGGGGATAATTACCGCCTGGGGCATTTGTTTACTCTATCGCGAACGTGCCAGCGAACGCTTGCAAGAGTTGGAAGCTCAGAAACCTTTTACCCCGCTCCTGCATCTGCTGGTGGGTGTGTAACATTCGAGATAAACAGTCAGGTGGCGAGGGAGTAATTGAAGCACTCGCTTCAAGCATTGGAGAGAACTATATGCGCTATAAATCCTGGGCTCGTATGCCATCTGTGCGCCTGTTAGTAGTGATCACTGCTCTACTTTTGTATCTCCTCCTGTTGAGTGTAAATGGCTTTTCTTTCTTCTCGCGAGCCGCAGCCGCTTCCATCCTCAATTGGACGCTTTTTGGTTTCTCGGCTTTTGTGGCAGCCATGTTTCTGGCCGTTGGTGCACTGGTCTGGCTTTATGTGCGCGATCGTCGCGTCGCTTTGTTGCTCTTTCTCTTTTCCTTTACCATGATGATTGCATTTGCAGTGGAAACATCGGCTGGTTCAGAGGGAGGACCATCCTCTCATGTAGCTCCATTTTCAGCGGTTGCCGGCGCCGGTGTTTCACTGGCGCTCTTCTTCTTTGCAGTGCTGCTGTTGGTTTTCCCACGAGACTATCTGGGGTTTTTCCCCTCTGTGGGGTCTAGCTCGAGAAGACTCACTCGCCTGCAATGGCTATTGCGAGCATACATTGCTCTGTTACTTTTCTTGAGCATCGTCTCAGCGGCGGGAACTGCGCTTCAGTATATTCCCGCCTGGCAGCTTCCAGATTGGTTGGGCGCTGTAGTGATCAGCTATTATCCAATCGTATTGATAGGTATTTTGCTCTCTATAATCGTTTCATATCGCAAGGCTTCCTCATTGCGTAATCGCCAGCAAGTACGCCTGTTTGTGATTGGTGTTATTCTGGCTTTCGTGCCTGTGCTGATATTGACTGTGCTGCCACAAGCATTAGGTTTCTATGGTGTGAACGGCCAGTTAAGTAGCATCACTGTGTTATTCTTGCCTTTATCGCTTGGCTACTCCATTTTGCGTTATCAGATCCTCGTGTTTGACGTGTATATTCGTCGTGTGGTTGCATGGATGCTTGGAGTCGTTAGCCTGGGTGTGCTTGGCTATCTTGTAGTGATGCTGAGCAGCTTATTTTTATCGAGCAATCACACGGCACAAATCCTTTTCGTTGCCTTTGCGCTGGTAGTGCTGGTTCCCACTGCCTGGTGGTTGGCGCACATACTAACGGAGCGCCTTTTCTTCAGCGAAATGCTACACCATCGCCGCTTGATTGATAAACCGAATGTGCTTACGCGTGAAACATTTGATATCGATGAGGCTTCGAACTTGATCACGCTTGCCGTAACCAACGCCTTTGAGACGAGAGAAGTCTGCCTGTTTGTGTTCGACAGGGATACCGGTCATTATCACCCGTCTCCGGCTCTCGCGGAAGAACAGGATGACTCCTCTCGCGCTCGCCTTGCGCACCATCTTTTTCAGGCAGCCAGTTCATCAGATCGTGATGGGACTAACTCACACCAACCTTCTACTGTAGGAGCGTCTGGCTGGCTCGAGGCCCATCTCCCATTCCTTGAAAACGTTGCCAGGGCCAAACGCCCACTGCTGCTAAGCGAGGCTGCCAAAGCTGAAGGAGACCTGCCCGCAGGCTTAGCCCGCTTCCTTTCAACCGAGCCCACCATAGAGAATGATCTCCTGCTTGTACCTGTGCGAGCGCAGGGCAATATGATCGGTCTGCTGGTATTGGGTGAGCGTGGTGATCGCCAGCCGTATGCAGGCCCCGATTTTGAAGTAATTGAACTGCTCCTCGCGCGTTACTCACCGGTGCTGGAAACCGCGCGACTCTACCAGCAGGCCGGTCGCCATGCCGCTACGCTCAATACGCTGTACAGCGCCAACCTGGCCCTGGAGAAAGCGTACTCGAGTATAGAAGAGGTTGCCCTTGCTTACGCCACAGCTGCCGCCGGGGCGGTGAGAGCGGGAGCGGAAGTGTGGCTCTTTAATGAAGATTACCTTTCGCTCAAGAGCGTTTCCCATATAGGCGAGGGAGCGCGCCTGATAGCCCAGGATACTCTGATTTCTCTCCAGGAGGCTGATTGGAAAGCCTGGTTTTATGAAGGCTCCAGTCCTCAAGTATGGAGCGGCCCTTCCGCCGGTGTTCCCTCGTGCTTGCATCAGATGCCCTATTTCCCATTCGCCTGGCTGCCGCTGGTGAAAGGAGAACAACAATTCGGCATCCTGGCGTTACTCTATGCTCGCCCACATCATTTCCCAGAAGAGGAGCGGCGCATTTTAAGCATGTTTGCCAACCAGTGCGCGGCAGCGATGGACAATGCGCAGATCACCATTGCCCTGCGCGCGGCCTATGAACGCCTTCAGGAACTGGATCGACTGAAAGACCAGTTCATCATGACGGCATCTCATGAATTACGCACACCCCTCACCGCTGTGCAGGGTTATATTGAGTTATTGCAAAATTATAATAATCGTTTGAGTCTCGAAGAGCGTTCTGATTTCATCGCCAAAGCCCAACGTGGCTGTGATGAGCTGGTGCTGATGGTTGGCAATATCATGGATGCCAGTCGCGTGCAGGTCGATGTTGAAGAGGTCAGGCTCGGCCCCGTAGCGCTTGCCACCTCGGTGCTGCATGTCCTGGAGATCATGGACGGCATGACGAGACGAGAGGACAGGCACGTTGAGGTGGATGTCCCAAAGGACATCATTGTCATGGCGGATGAGTTACGCCTGAGGCAGATCATTCTAAACCTGGTAGGGAACGCCTTTAAATATTCTCCTGTTGGCTCTCCAATTCACATATCGGCGCGTTGCGGCGATGCCCTGAGTACGCTGTCTATCCGCGATTATGGTTCGGGCGTACCGCCAGAAGACCAGAAGCGCCTCTTCGAGCGTTTTGTGCGGCTTGAGCGTGATATGAATAGCCCCGTGCGCGGTGCCGGGCTGGGGTTGTATATTGGCAAGCAACTGGTAGAAGCCATGGGCGGCGAAATCTGGGTGGAGAGTACCGGGAGAGAAGGAGAAGGAAGTCTCTTCGCCTTCACCCTGATGTTGAATCAGCCTTCCCAGGTGCCCCCAGACTCCCAGACGCCCCGGGTATCCGTGCTGTAACATACCCTTTCTCCTGCGCATAGTTCCAGAGCGATTGCTGGAGTTGCCGCCGACCGCGCGAAATACGGCTCATGACCGTCCCAATCGGTATTTGCAGGGCTTCAGCAATTTCTTTATACGACATACCTTCGATGTCCGCCAGCATGACCGGCATACGGAAGTTGACCGGGAGATCGTTGAGCGCTTTATAGACATCTTCATCCAGGTAGCGGTTTAGCACCTCGTCTTCTGCCCCCGCCGTCAGTTCTTGCCCGCTCAGGTCCCGAATACGGTTATACAGGTAAAACTCCTCTCCTTCAGGCAGCGAGGATGGTGTCGGGTGCGTGGCCTGTTTGCGATAGCGGTTAATGGCGGACGTGTTTAAGATACGGAAGAGCCATGCTCGCAAATTGGTGCCGGGTTGATAGGAATTAGCGAAACGAAATGCTTTCAACATCGTTTCTTGTACCAGGTCTTCCGCCTCCTGTGGGTTGTGGGTCAGCCGCAGGGCTGTGCGATAGAGACTATCTAATTGTGCGATAACGCCCGCTTCAAAATCTTCTTGAACAGCAGTATCAGTTGACGCCGGTTGGTTCCCCGGCGAGTTGGACTCTTCAAACATGCAAAAAAGCTCCTCAATCATCCAGGTGACTTCCTGTCCCATTGCAGTATATCCTATCTTACACTCTTTGGGAATGAAAGTCACTATGATTTATGTTAGAATGTACAGAACAAGTTTAAGGGCGAGGCGGCACAAGCAGCAAATCCCTTGCGGGACCCACAAGAGGTAGAAGGTTTTATGGAAGAATGTATGGACTGTATTGAAACCGTTGCTCGTCTTCATCTATATATCGACCGGGAACTCAGCGTTGAGGAAGTCGCCGTTGTACAGCAACACCTGGTTGCCTGTCCGCACTGCGAATGCCGCTTTCACTTCAATATGAAATTGAAGCGGCTGATCCACGAACGCTGCACTATCGAGCGCGCACCTGAGCGTCTGCGAGAGGCCGTAATGCAACTCGCCCGCAGGCCCGCCGGTGAAGCTATCGACATCGACCCGGAGTTGGAGATGAAGATTCGGGCTGAGTTGGAAGATTGTTAAGATCAGGTCTAGAGATTGATCCCCTGGTTAAAGAAAAAGAAGCGATTGAGATAGAGCAGCAAGTTGAAATAGATCATGACGCCCATGACGATCATGATAACACCCGTACCAATTTCAATCTTGCCCGCGTGCGGCTTCAACCACTTCAATATCTTGCTCAAACGATCAAGTCCCAGGCCAAGCAGCAGGAACGGAATGCCCAGGCCGAGCGAGTACACCAGCAGTAAGAGAACGCCCTGCCGTAATGTGTCAGCATTAGATGCCAGCACAAGAATAGGCCCCAGGATCAGGCCGACGCAGGGTGTCCAGCCGATGGCAAAGATCAGCCCGATAAGAAACGACGCTGGATAGCTGGGACGATTGGGACGGTAGGAAAAGCGTTTTTGGCGGTAGAGAAAGGGTATTTTGAGCAGCCCGATCAGGTGAAGCCCGATAATCACCAGCAAGACGCCTCCCACCTGTCGCAGCAGGAACTGGTGGATTTTGAGAAATCCGCCTAATGTGCTCGCGGTCGCGCCCAGCGAAATAAACGCGAGCGTAAAGCCCGATACGAATGCCAGGGCGTGGAGAAATGTAGTGAGACGGGCCAGGCGATCTTCCTCTCCGCCTGTCGATTGATACACGCTCTGGCCCACGAGCTGCGCAAGGTAGAGTGGTACCAATGGTAAAACACAGGGTGAGAGAAAGGAAGCCAGCCCTGCTACAAAGGCCAACGTCACTGCTGATACATTCATATGATGCCGGAATCTCCATACTTCAGATACTATCTCACCATACTATAGTAGTACGCAGATCGCTCACCTGCAAGCATCATGACGATGTCTTAAAAATCCGTTGCACTTGTTTCCAGAAGGAACGACGTGCCTCCGCACTTTGAGACCCCTGCTCTTCTGCTGAGGAGGGCGGCTCGCTGATGAGAGGCCCGGTGGGAATGTCCTCCACCTGGTCTATGTCATGATTGCTAGAAGTTTCCTGTACCAGGTCTGGAGAGGGCGATGCCTGCGGTTGCTCGCTAGTTTCGTGAGCAGGTGACCTGGTGGCTTCAGGTTCCAGGTAAGGTGGACGCTGTACCTGCGGGCGTTTTGGTGGGCGAAGGACGATGCCTTCGCGTTGCCCGGGCTGCCGTAGTTTTCCGGTGACGGTAGCAGGAGCCTGCAAATGCAAGTTGCGTAAGTCTTGCGCCATTACCGAAGCATTTTCATAGCGTTCATCGCGATTGCGCGCCATCGCCGCGAGAATGATTTCTTCTAACCCAGGGGCAATTTCGGGATTGAGCGTCGTCGGTAAACGCAGCGACCCCCCGACAATAGCCTGCGTCAGTTCTGGCAGGTTGCGACCGGTAAAGGGGCGCTCTCCTGTGACCATCTCGTAGAGGACCGCGCCCAGAGCGTAAATATCGCTTCTATTGTCCAGCGTGTGTCCCCATACCTGTTCGGGAGAAGCGTAGTAAATACTGCCAACCAGCGTTTTCGCGACGGTAATTTGCTGGTGACCGGGCGCGCGTGCCAGGCCGAAGTCCATCACCTTAATCTTCCCCCAGCGGTCCAGCATCAAGTTTTCAGGCTTGATATCGCGGTGAATGACGTTACGCTCCTTGTAGGCAAAATCGAGGGCGTCAGCAATCTGGGCGGCATACTCGGTGGCCAGGTGTTGTGGCATGATAGTATCGATTTGCAACAGGCTGCCGATCGTCGGCCCCTGTACAAACTCCATCACAAAATAAAGAACGCCGCTTTGTTGCCCCGCGTCAAAGATTTGAATGATATTTGGATGATTTAACCCTGCGATAATCTGTGCTTCGCGAATGAAACGCGCTACATAGGAGGCATCTTTTGCGAGCGCGCGCGGCAACACCTTGATTGCCACCTCGCGTCCCAGCGCGATTTGCCTGCCGCGATACACCATCCCCATGGAGCCGCGCCCGATTTCCTCTTCCAACAGATAGCCGCCCAGGCTCTGGCCTGCCAGTTCGTTCATG
>Ga0137383_10002247_pt1 | contig 11729 bp, 9 predicted proteins | sample SagtaG_19_FD_104817 | JGI IMG/M metagenome (GOLD analysis project Ga0137383, IMG submission 104817) | Vadose zone soil microbial communities from Sagehorn Ranch, Mendocino, California, USA - Sage2_R_40_16 metaG | ecosystem: Environmental > Terrestrial > Soil > Vadose zone | place: USA... | reverse complement strand
CGGCATTTTCCAGGAAGAAGGGGCGTTTCTCCGGAAAGAACAACGGAAAGCGGGTGAGATTCGTGCGCTGCTCATCGACTTCGACCTGCGCGAAGTCGGTGTTGTAGGTCAGATCGAGGGTCAGGCTGGGCGTCACGCCGTATTTGATCTCTCCGCCCACATCGCCGCGGCTTTTTGCCTCCGGGTCCACCGCGAAGTTGCGTTCGACGCCGGTCAGCACATATGGCGTCGCAGTCAGGACTCGGCGCGCCGGCACGTGCACACCCGTGAGCGTTCCCGCGTGCGAGATCTTCATCAGCGAGAACTGGCGCGGCACGAACGACCAGAACGATTCTTCATTCTTGCGGCGGATCGAGCGCACGAGGTTGAGTCCCCACGTCTGTTGCTCACCCGCCGCGTAGCGCAACGTCGTGAAGGGAATGCGGAACTCGGCATACCAGCCGGCCGAGTCCACGGACGTGGCCACGGTCCACGTGCCGTCCCAATTGAGATTGAAGCCGCCGAGCGACCCGGCGCTGGCGCGCGTCTGACCCGGAAGCTGAATCCCGCCGCCCTCGCCTTCGTTCACGACCTGCGCGTCGTACTCGATCGCCGCGGGCGTGGTCGTGAAGACGAATCCGTTCTGCCGGTCGTGATAGGTATCGAGCAGGATCCCGAAGTAGTCGCTCTTGGAGATGTCGCCGTCGCGCACCTTTTCGCCGGGCACGATCCCTGAGGGATCGGTGTCGTACAGCCACGCGCCGACGTAGAGTGCCTGGCCGTCGGTGACGATGCGGACCTCAGTGCGCTCGGTGATGGGGGCGCCTTCGTGCCGCTCGCGCTGAATGAATCCCGTGATCGGGGTGGCATCGCGCCAGGCGGCGTCGTTCAGCCGGCCATCGATGACTGGCGGAGCGGAAACGACATGGGCAGCAGTGGTCGGGCTCTGGATGGCACAGAGCAGCAGGGGCAAGAGCGGTATTGTCATGGAGGCAGGAAAGTTAGGGGCAACGAGAGTTCTGGTCGACTCTCGTGATGAGTGCTTAGGAGCGTCTGATCTACGAAGAGCCGCCGCAGGTGCGGCGGAGATAACTAGCCGCGCCGAGAACGCCCGGAGCGAGGCGGGGCGTCTGGACGAGTCAGGTTCGAGTGCAAGTACCGTTCATCCCACCCGACTGGGAACACGCTGCGACACCGCGGGCAACGCATCGTCTGGGGCAAGCCGCGTAGCAGCGCACGGGACTTGCAGCTCGGACATACTCCGTACCGCTCGCCCCAGCTCTTCGGCAATCGTACCGCCTTGGGGGGGCGAGGGACGATCGTCCAGCGGCGTGGCAGTTCTCCACGGACATCGAGCAGTGACCGCGGCAGGGTTACCGGCTCCCGGTTGACGTCCACTACAACTTGATCCGGGAAGAACTCGGTGACGCGATACCATGCGCCGCGGCGCAGCGGGTAGGGACCTTCGACCTTCAGACGCGCCCATTCTAGTTCTGTCATCGACACCACCGCCTTACCCATCGCGTGAATCAGCCACGCTAGCAACGCCCTGGGGCCTGCAAGCGGTGTGCCCTTGGAAGTGCCGGCAGGAAGATGTTCTCTGAGGCACGCTGCCCTGGTAGCCGCAGTCGCTGTGCCGCGGAGACTCAACATGTTCATGTAGCGCGCCTGCGGCCACCGCAACTCTGGTCAGCCGAGGACGTTTCGGTCCGTCTGCTGAGAATTGCCCCTCCTGGGATCGAACCAGGACTGTCCTGATCCAGAGTGGCGACTCGCTTGTGGCGTACTGAGTTACAAAACGTCACTGGTCACGCACGCGATGTCGCCCGTGTGTCGTGGTTCGGTGTTCGCGATGTCAGGGTTGGTCGGAGTTTGTTGGACCCGATGTCAGTCCTATACTGCGGGGAGTGGTCGCTGCCGGATGCGGTCGCCGGTGACGACGGTGAAATGGCCCTCGAACGTCACGTCCTGGCGATCGAACAGCGCGATGATGCGCTGGCCTGTATCGGAGAGCGTCGGGGGCACATCTCTGATGATGATGATTCCAGGCGGGACGCCCAGGCGCCGTTCGAATACCAACTGTCCCATGTCGAGGTCGAAGGTCAACAGGATTCTCGACTGCGCGGGCCGCTGCGAGAACCGTTTCGTCCGGAGCGCCACGCGCGTCCTCGAGGATGGCGTGGACGTCGTGACCCGCGGCGCGAAGGGCCTCAACGGCGGGTTGCGGAATGTTCTCGTCGGCGAGGAGCCGACTCACCCGGTTGCGCGCCGAGCGGCGTAGACCCTGTCGTCGTGGAGGACTTCGGCGGCGAAGGCGAACACCGCCTGGAGCGCCTCAGGCGTGAGCTGGGGATAGGCCTTCAGCACCTCTTCACGCGTCCATCCCTTGGCGAAGAGGTCGAGGAGGAAATCGACGGCCAGACGAGTGCCCCGCACCACCGGTTTGCCGGCGGCGACCTTCGGATCGGCGTGGATGTAATCGTGCCAGGTCATGGTTCCTAAGATAGCTGATCAAGTTTGCCGATTCAGCCCCGAAGGACTCTCCTGACCCATTGATGAGCATACGTACGAAGCGCGACACGACTCATCGTCGCATCGCGCTTCCAGTTGCCCCTCCTGGGATCGAACCAGGACTCTCCTGATCCAGAGAGTACCCCCGCAAAGTTAATCTTCCGACAACGCATTACCACTCCGCGAGTTCGCGTCGTTCGTTGTCGGGGAGAAAAACCGAAATGTCGGGGGTTGTCGGGCCTAACGTGGACAGAAACGATGACACGCAAGGTGTGCCGATTCTGGGTCAGGAGAGCTCAGCACCCGAGACTTATCTTTGCGCCGCGCGCGCGCGGATGCGCTGTTGTATACGAGCTCGAACCGCTTGATATAGTCGCGGCTCCTCAGCGATCAATGTTACTGCCAGTCCGTAATTCTGATGAGTGATATCCGCTGGAACCCAGCGCTTTTTCTCACATCGAACCACCAACCAGTACAACCCTCCAAAGTCCCGCCCTTCTCGCACGAAGTAGGTCTTGGCATGTTGGAGTGTACTCTTTTTCCGACTCGGCCCCCCATCGCGGCGTGACGGACCTGGGTCGAAGGTAAGGACCGCCGATCCACCGAACGCATTGAGCTTTTCCTCGTCCTTGCCAGCGCGCTTGTACGCAAGAATCACATCCTCAAGGCTCTCGCCCCGTATCAGCCGAAACCCCATCTCAACTCCAAGATAGTCCTGCCTCCGTCGCCGAACCGGCGGATCGTGAGCGAGAGCAACATATATCCATTTCCGGCCCGGGGCCCGCATGAACTCGGGAGGGAATGGAAGAGCGTACAGGTGAAAGTAGTCGAGCTGAATGGTTCCTTCGGCGATCAGGGTTGCCCTGGTGTCACCTGAAAGCATTGCGAGGTCTTCATCCGGAACACCATACCCGCAGGCATTCAGGACCGCGTCATCGCCGAGTGCACCCAACGCCGCAGCCGCGCTCGCCGGTACTTCCGCGGAATTAGCCAAGAGCGCCCGGATCAGGTTTGGGTCGGGGTCATGCCCCAACTCACGAGAGAGTCGGCTCCACAACATCGCACCGATCCTAGCGACGAACGGCGCCGCCAGGCTCGTCCCAGCACCATAGGCAAACAGCGTTCGAAGCGGCTCGCGAGAAAGCGACATGACTGCGCACCCGGGATCTGCCTCGCTGATCCTCCGAACGCCCCCCGTCCCTACAAATACGAGGTTGCCACCAGTTGCCACGAGTTCCGGCTTGATGGAATCATTTACTCCCGGACCAACCCGTGTGAAGGGCGACGGCTGGAGGGCTCCAGCCACGGGTCGGATAATGTCCCCCGCTTGTAGACCTTGGCGCGCGGCCGGAACATCGTGCTCCGCCAGCGCCCCAACCGTCAAAGGAATGGCCGCAGTCGCCGGCTCGCAGAGCCGTGCGGCTGCGCTTGCCAGGTAACCTGGATACGTCTGGAGTGTCTCCTCCGGGGTGCCCAGCTCACCGTATGGACGGTTGCCGGCTGAGATGACGATTAGAACCTTCAGCTCCCGGGCAAGCACGTCTAATTCTTCTGCCCAGATGTTCTGGCGACCGTTGTTCGCCAGAGCAGGGACGTCGCTGCCCAGCGACAGGTTGAAGACGCGGCAGTTGTAGGGTGCGGCGTAGAATGTTGTGATGGCTGTGCGAAGCTGATTGATAATCAGTCTGTCATCATCAAATCTGTTCGCATCATTCAACACTCTAGCAGAGTAGAGCAGCAGCGGGGAGGCGAACGCGCCTCGCTCGTACTCTCGCCGAACACTGCCATAAAGGGCGATACCACAGACCAGTGTTCCGTGCCCATTCTGGTCGGTAGCGTCTCCACCGGCCGTGAGAATCGCCTCAGCATGACCGAGATTTGCTGCGATCAAAGGATGATTCGAAATCACTCCACTATCCACGACGCACACGCGCGGAGCATCCGCAGCCGGACGAGGGGGCGCGGGGAAGTCTCGGGGCGTCACAACAGTGGCGGCCGCTGGGTCGAAGACCGGAGTTGGCGGAAGGTCTACCTCAGCTATTATGTCAAGATCAAGGAGCCGCGTAAGCGTCGTGCCACGCACTCTTGCCTTCGCTAGGCACAACGAATCGCCGACGAAGGTGTCTGTTATTCGTTCATCGTCACGGTTCGCGATGCGTACGACGCTCCCAACCTCAGCGAGGTAGCGATCGGCGCCTGCCCTGCCTCCCGGATGCCAGAGTTCGATCTCAACCGTATAGAGCCGAGTAGCATTAACCCCGGCGCCCTCGTCACCGATGACCGACCTGAGACGCGGCCCAATCCGGTCGCGCGCCACTAGGCCACGCAGGTTATCAACCTCCAAGTATTCGAACAGATCCCATTTTGTCGATTTCTTACCTTCGGCTGGTCCGGCGCGGTAGGTCTCAACGGCCTCGCGGAAATCCCCCAAGTCCACATCATCGCGAAACGCGATGACCGCCTGGTCGGGATCGATACTGACAACCACTAAGCCAGCCTGCTCGAGTCGTTCGATGACCTCCTCAACCGGAGCAGTCGGAGCGAGTGGAACGCGAAACACAAGATGCGCCTGGATTCCGGGTGCAGAGACCTTCTGTTGGGCTGCTGCGCCGATCTGCTCTAGGCGCTGCTCGAGAGCTGTCGCGAACGCCTCACGCCCACCTCGGTCGGGCCTCGGGCCCGGCCTACCCCGTCCCCGGCGTCGATCGACGCTCAAATCTTCGCGGACAAGCGGCAGATGCGGATAGGTTGTGTCACCGACCCGATGCGGCATTGGACCTTCTCAGAAGCTAGGATGATACCGTTTTGGAGGATCTGGTGCGGCGGTGAGAGGCGATGTCGGCCGAGAGCGCGAGTCGCTCCTTTTCCCGCTGAATGCTGTCATCGAGCGTCGTCTGGTCAATCTCCCGTCGATCCGTGAGGATCATTTGTTTGAGAGAGTCGATGGCCACACGCTCAACGTCAGCGTGCGACATGCCCTTCAGCGACGCGACTACGCGAGGGAGACTGACGTTCGGCGAGATCACCACCTGCCTGAGCGTCTTTAGCAACACCGCTTCCATTTCCTTGTCCGTGGGCAGAGGGAACAACAGTACCTCGTCAAACCGTCTCCAAATCGCCGAGTCGAGTAGCCCCTGGTGATTCGTAGCTGCGATCAGCACTGCATCGCCACGAAATCGGTCCAACATTTGGAGGAACGAGTTCACAACCCTCTTCAGCTCTCCGTGCTCAGCGTCATCGGTTCTGCGCTTGCCAATTGCGTCAAACTCGTCAAAGAGAACCACCATGGCTCGACTGCGCACAAAGTCAAAGACTTTGCGAAGGTTGGCCGCGGTTTCCCCGAGATAAGACGAAACGACCGCATCGAAGCGTACAACAACCAGGGGGAGGTATAGTGCCGCCGCAACCGCCTCGGCCGCTACGGTTTTGCCGCAGCCGGGAGGCCCACAGAAGAGGATTTTCTTGATGGGGGTCAACCCATGTGACCTAATCAATTCTCCCCGCCTGTTCTCCTCAACTATCCGATCTAGCACCCTACGCACCGACCCGAGAAGGACGAGATCGTCGAGAGCTCGCTGCGGATCGACGATATCAACAAGAACGGCGTCCTTGTCCTTGTCTCTGGGCAAGTCGCCGTTCCGCACGCCTAGGAGCGTGAGAGATTCCACCTGGTTTAGAGTGGCTGGGGGCTCTGCATTCGAGAGAAGGCGTTCAAGCTCTCGAGCGTACACATTGTGGTTCTTGCGGCGCTCTTCAGCGATAAGATCCAACACCGCATCCCTAAAGGCAGAGTAATCACCCTTGCCGAAGGCAATCACCATGCGCCGAATGAGGTCGCCGGTCGTCATGGATGCTCCACTCTGCTTCACGCCTTGTGGGTCCATAATAGGTGACCCTCATTCGAGGTTCGAGAGTAGAGCAGCGAGGCTAACCGCCAGCCGCTGGAGGCTAACGTAATGTAAGGCGCGGCTAGGCGCTAACGCAGCCTGCAGAATGGTTGTCACCGTTTCCCCCTACATTTCTGAGTATGGAACCTCCCTTGGATTTCGACCGGATCCCAGGCCGCATCTTCATTGATTCATCCACCCTCCAGGTGCTCCACACTTATGGTGCGTTCCTCTATGACGGAGCGCCGCTCCACCAAACGGCCCGCATCCTTCGAATGCCCAATGGCCGCCCAAACATCGAGGCGCTCAAGGACATCATCCAGGTTGGCTCCCGTGCGCATTTTCAGCTGGCCCTGTCCGGGAACAGCATGCGTGAGGTTGAGCGGAAGGGGGATGCCCGTTACCTGTACTGGGCTTTCGAAATCCTCGACTACTGGGAAGAGTGCCTCGAAGAGTCTGATTACGACTATGGTAGCCCGCTCATGGCGCGACTCCTCCACGACCGGCAATTCGGCTACCTCGGTGAGGGCGATCGAGAGCTCCTCAAGGACGCAGTTGTGCTCGGTTGCGACGCCTTTCTTACAATGGACGAGAAGTTGTACTCGAATACCGCGCATCTTGGGTCACGGTTGAGTCTGCGCGTGCTGACACCTGTGGCTCTGTGGAAGGAGCTTCGACCGTGGGCTGCACTATTCTATTGACTCCGTCCCGCACCCGCGATTCGGTGGATTAAACTCGTCAGCAGCTCAGGGGCGAAGGCCAGCGAAGTAACCGTGGCCCGTTGGATGAAGCGGCTCGCCGCTGCACGCCGCGCCCGACGTTTGATCCATTGCAGTGAAGCCGAGGGTTACGTGAGAACAGGAGATCCAAAGTGATCCAACGCAAAGACCTCTTCGAATTCATGATAAAGCAGGTAAAGCACACCGCCGACTCGCACGGCGATCATATGCCGCAAGCCTTCGGTCGTTGGTTCTCGACGATGTTCTTTAGAGGAGTCTCGAACATTGCGATTCTAGATGGTTCGGGAGATGGCAAAGTTGATCTCCTCACGACATGCCATGTTGGAAAGGAGATCCGCTATAAGATTCTGAACACTAAATTCACTGCAGAGTATGATCGGGCCTCTCCAGTATCCTTCTATGATGAAATCACCCGCTACTGGCAAGCGTTTGAGAACAAGTCGAACCGCAATGCCTATTTGAGTGTTGTCCGAGAGCCGCTGCGCCCGCACTTCAAGAAGCTCTTCAGGCTCTACGACGATGGCCTTGCGGAACTCTATTTCGTCACGAATCACCGCGCCAATGCCGCACAGCACTCGACCGTCAAGGGCTATGGGGTGGATATCCTCCATCTCGATGACGTATTGCAATACGTTGCCGAGCACATTGAGGGTGCGATGCCGGAAACCGAGCCTCTGTTACTGACCGGGATCTCCAACGTCCTTACGCCAGCCACGAATGAATCTGAGGTTCCGACATCAATTGTCTTTGCCCGACTAATCGATTTCATCGAATACATGGAGAACGACCCGTTTGACTTGCTATTCGCCAGGAACGTGAGGCTGTGGCTGGGCAACACCGAGACGAACAAAGACATCCAGAGCACGTTTCGGGAGGCTCCGAAAGAGTTTGCCTATAGCAACAACGGGATCACGATCTTGTGCCGAAAGCACACTCACGATCCGGGAAAACAGGAGCTCCATCTTGAAAACCCACGTGTCGTAAATGGATCGCAGACGTTGCACAGTATCCGAAGCGTCGAGAGTCCGTCGCACCTCGCGAGGGCTATGGTCAGAATCATTGAAGTTCCGCCGGGTGGTGTCCATGACCTGCCACTTCAGGTCGAAAGACGCAAGCAGATCATCCACAAGATCTCCATTCGGTCGAATATGCAAAACCCCATCCGGCGATGGAACCTCGTCGCGAACGATGACTTTCAGAATGACCTTGCTCGTTGCTTCTGGGACAAGCGCTTGTACTACGAGCGACGTCAAAACGAATGGAAGCATCGAAAACTTGAGCTTACGAGTGTCGGGATTAGTAGGGGTCCGGACATTCGATGGATGACCCAGCTTATCGGGTCTTATTACCATGGGCGAAAGGGACTGGGGCCGGCCGTCGCGCAAGGAAACCTCAATGATTTGTTCGAGGAGGATGCCTATTCCCTAATTCGAAACACCTCTCCGACAATGGCTTATCAGCTATATCTCCTTGCCGAAATGATCGATCGAACGCTTAGACGTCTTGCGGACCGGAAGAAGTACATCCGTAACGTGCGGGGATATGTCGATCTCAGCACTTTTGCTATCCTCTGCAGTGTCCTTCGTGAAGGCGGCATTCAATTCGGCAAGGAGACACTGAGTGAGAGTCTGGAAGACGCGTACGACGCCGATGAAGGGATTTGGGACACAACGGTCAAGGGCGTTGTCGATCACACCTTGGAAGGTTACGAGAAGGCGGGGCGCATAGCACTTAGGCGAGAAGGAAAGCGACTCACGCCAGCAAACTACTTCAAGAACACGACACTCATCGCCGAGCTTATGGAACGCCCGATCCCGGGGCGCCTGCGGAAGATTGTGCGCCACTTTGAACGCTAGCGGAGAACATAGTCTGACCTCCTCTGTTCGATTCTCGACCTTCCCAAGAACCGAGCCACCCCCTGATTGGGGTACTCAGATCGTAGATGTATTCCGAAGGCACCATTCGGAGATAGACACTGTAGCGTTGCTTAAGGGGCTCACAAGCGACGAGACCATGGCCGTGCTTGCTCCTGATCTTGAGGCGATCGGCTTCACAGTCGAGAAGGGTAAGAAGGCCAAGCAGAAAATTGACCGGCCGGTTTTCTTCGGGGAGAACGGCGTACCTACCGTTCGCTATCAGGTGGATGGGTATCATTCAGGCTGGCGCTGCGGTCTGGAGATTGAGGCGGGACGAGGGTGGATGGGTAATGCGGTTTACAGGGACCTCGTCCACGCAATGGTCATGGTTGACGTGGACTGGCTATGCTTAGCCGTTTCCAATTCGTACAAGTACTCCTCAGGTGGCAAGGACATGTCGAGTCGAGACTACGATAACGCTCGGGATCTCGCCGACGCGCTCTACGGGCACGCACGGATTCGCCTTCCCTATCGCCTCCTTCTTATCGGCTACTGATGCTGGGGAACTAACTCCGAACACCGAAGGGAGCCTGAGGCGCGGGGCACAAGTTCAAAGCGTTGTAGCGACATTGCACACATCTGTTGGAATTCCCTGCTGGCCGTGGCCCGCGTTCGCCGAGCCAGTACTGAAGGCAGTGGTCCAACTGCCGAGTGGCCTCATTGGCATCATAGCGGAACGCATGGACATGCGCAGCTAGACCACTTGGGGAATGGCGGAAGGAAACGCCGTTCGCAGACGCATCTCTTCCCAAAACAGACCGAGCAGAATCGGAGATGGCCTTCGCCGCTCCTTCTGTCCTCTGCTCGGCAGCCACACTCGACGTAACCTTCGCACAGACGAGCACGAGATCTTCAACACCGAAGGCCCTGCTTAATAGATAGCCATACAATACAAGCTGCAGTCTCCAACTCTCGAAGAGTCGAGTTGATTCAGTGTACTTGTAGTCAATCGCGCATGTTGCGTTAGATCCTTCAAAGCAGACACCGTCAGCTTGGCCTACGATGGCGACCCCACGGTAGGTGTGTTGAAGCGGCATTTCGAGCACCGTGAGCGACGCTCCAGCCTTCAAGAGCCTCTGTAACTGTCGTTCTGTAATCCTTGTTGCTCCAGCCGACATCGTTCGGTGAAACGCCGTGCCTTCCGCGGAGAGGCCTTCGTGTCTCTCGACATCAGCTGTCCCCTCCAATTGTTTCGGCACCGATACTCGGCGACCTGGATTCCCGAGCCACAAGTCAACTCGCTGCTCGCAATACACCTGCTCAGCCACTTCTGAAACCCACAAGCACTTGCCGCGGGGATATCGATCAAGAGGACGCTGCTTGGAGACTCTAGGCGCGCGGCGGGACATCATGCGAGCTCGTTGCGTCTCTCACTACGCGTCACGCGTGAGGTCTACACCGAAGACGTCCTGTGAAACGTAGTTGGCATACTTTCCAAGGAGTGCCGCGGCGCGTGGCATGAGGATACGATGGACCCGCCTACAGTTGTAGCGTGCCGACTTGGCGCCCGTCATCGAAACGGTCGAAATCAGAGGTGATGCCCCATTCGGCTCGTGTGGGACCTGGAATTCGGCGGCCTCACCTGCGAGCTGGGCAAACGTCTCCCGAACGAAAGTGACGTGGGCATCGATAGCCTTGCGTACTTCCGCTCGACGATGCTTCCAACCGGCCAGAATCCCGGCGGGTTCGCCATCATCCATGGAGAGGGCGGCGATCCCATCGTCCCGTAAGGCGCAGAGATCAAGCACGTCGAAGGGAATGGTGATTGTGTTCGAAAAATCCACGAAGGCGGATGTCCCGTTCTCACCCAATAACAGCAGGTCGTATGTATCGTCACTCGACCCTTTTTGTTTGGGGGCTACGAGAACGCGAGCTAGGGTGGCCCGCTTGAGCTTGCGCCGACCGTCACCCCGAACGACCGTGTGACAGGGCTGTGCGACTAGAACGTAGAGCTCAGGACCTTCCTGTTTGGCCTCCTGGCCGGCGGCACCGCCGGCTCCATGGGCTTGCCCTGCTGGCAGTGTGAACTCGAAGATATCCCCGACCTCCACTGGCATGTGGAGGCGGTTCACCTCGGTGATGTTGTCATACATCTCCCGCCGCTGGTGCTCCCACGTCGTGTACTTAGTGGCCCGCTTCGCTGCCGGAGCAAGCTTGCTGATGGCCCGCAGCTGCTCGACTGTCGAATCAAGGCCTTCAGCGACCGCGGCTTGTCGCCGTACTTCCTCACGGAAAAACGAGTCGTAGATCCGAAGCAACGTGTCAATCTCTGTCACACCTTCTTCGTGCGAGAGAACGATTACCGAGTGGGCCAAGTCACTGACATTGACAGCCATTGTCTGCTCAGCGGCGAACTTGTGAGCAGCATCCAGGACCGCGCGACAAATCTCGCTAAACTTTTCAGCGAACGGTGCCAGCAACACCCGCTTCAACTCCGCCACGAACTCGATAGGATTCGTGCCCAGGTCGCGCTTGGAAATGAAGACTAGGCTGTCCGGCCGAATGGCGACACTAGATAGCCACTCCTGGCGCTCCTCAGGCGAGGACACCGTACCGCTGATGAGGCCGCAAAGTGAAGGCGCGGGTTTCATTGCTGTCCTTAGCGCAGCGGCCATGGCCCTGCCCGCGAGATTGCCCCTACCCGAACCACTCAGGTTAATGGCAAATAGAGCTAGCGTGTGCGGCAGGCCCGGGAT
>Ga0137383_10002244_pt1 | contig 11736 bp, 8 predicted proteins | sample SagtaG_19_FD_104817 | JGI IMG/M metagenome (GOLD analysis project Ga0137383, IMG submission 104817) | Vadose zone soil microbial communities from Sagehorn Ranch, Mendocino, California, USA - Sage2_R_40_16 metaG | ecosystem: Environmental > Terrestrial > Soil > Vadose zone | place: USA... | reverse complement strand
TCGTGGTGGACTGTGCCGCTGTTGCTGCAGGGCCGTTACTCGTTCGACTTCCTGCCCTATATCGAGCAGGCCACCACCACGACGGGAACGATGTCCGCGGCCGCCTTCCTCAGAGGCGCAGGCAACTGGACCGCGTACCTCAACTTTGGTGCGCCGTGGATCACCGCGGGCTGGGCGATGATCGCCGCGCCCGCTGCCATCCTCGCCAGTGCGGCCGTCGCCGCTGGCGGTCTAGCCGGAGTCGCCCGCCGCGACATGCCAGAGGCGTGGTGGCTGCGCCTGTCGATGGGGGTGGCGGCACTCGTGGCGCTGGCCGGCTACGGGGGGCCGCTGGGCGGGCCGCTGCACTTGCAGGTCGACCGCCTGCTCGACGGGGCATTGGCGCCACTCCGCAACGTCTACAAGCTTGAGCAGGTGCTCGCCACGGTCCTGGCGCTCGGCCTCGCGCATGCGCTGGCGCGCTACTGGCCGCGCGCCGGTGCGCTGCCTGGCTGGTCCGGCCGCCTGCGCAGAGATTCGGCGACAGTCCCCGTGGCCGCCGTTGTGCTGGCCGGGCTCGCCCTCCCCTACCTGTCCGGGCAGGTCCTGAATCCCGGCTCGTTCGCCCGGGTGCCCGGGTACTGGTATCAGGTAGCGGATTATCTCGCGTCTCGCTCGCCGCTGGAACCCGCGCTTGTCGTTCCCGCGGCCTCGCACGGAACCTACATCTGGGGCGACCCGATCGACGACCCGCTCGAGCCGCTGGCGCGTTCGCCCTGGGTCGAGCGCGGCCTGGTGCCTTACGGCGGCGCCGGGTCGCAGATCTTCCTGCAGACCGCGGAGAGCGCGATTGAATCCGGTGAGCAGGTGGCGGGCCTTGCCGCTTACCTGGAGCGGGCAGGTGTCCGCTTCGTCGTGGTCCGCAATGACCTCAACCCGCACATGGTCGGATACACGCCGCCGTCGCTCGTGCACGAGACGCTGCAGCTTTCAGGCTTCCGCAGGGTCGCCGCGTTCGGGCCGCGCGTCACCGGAGCGCAGACTGACCCGGGGGGCCCGCCGCCGGTGCAGCACGTCCTGCCGGCCTACCCTGCGGTCGAGGTGTACGCGCCGGCGAGCGCCAGCCAGCAGCCGGCCGGTCCGGCGACGGTGCTGCCGGTCAGCCAGACTGTGCTGGCTGACGGCGGCCCCGGCTCACTCCTGCAGCTCGCCGGGCAGAACATCATCGGCGCCCGGCCCGTCGTGATGGCAGGCGACCGGCTTATCGCCCGGCCGTCCCTGTGGGCCGTCACTGACGGGCTGCGGCGCGCAGACAACGCGTTCGGGCTGATCACCTCCGCCGTGTCGTACACCTACACGGCGAAGGGAACCAACCCGGTGGACGACCCGCTCGGCGGCGCCGGGGGACCGCCGCGGCAAATTCTCCCTGCGTCGGCGCTCGGCCGTCAGACCGTCGCGGTGCTGTCAGGCGCGGCCCAGGTGACGGCGTCATCGGCGGGATCCTGGCTGGCCGAAACCACTCAGTACGACCCCGTCAATGCGTTCGACGGCAACCCAGCGACTTCCTGGGCAGAGGGCGTCCCTGACAGCCCTGTGGGCCAGTGGATCCAGATCAAGTTCGATCACCCGATGAGCCTGCCCCGCAGCGCCGCGATACGGCTGCTCGACGATGGCTCAGCCCGCTGGATGGCGGACCACCTGGAGGTGAGCACGGCGGCTGGCAAGGTCTCGACCACCGTGCGGTCCACCAACGCCACTCAGCAGCTGCGCGTCCCGCCAGGGTCCACCGGGTGGCTGCGGATCACCATCACCGGGGTCCGCGCTGGCACGCCCGGCGGTCCTGGGGCTGGCATCAGGGACGTGCTGATACCCGGCGTACGCGTGACCAGCTTCCTGCAGCCTGCCGAGGATGCGGCGGGCCGGCTCGCGCCGTCCCTCGCGTTCTCCTTCCAGCAGCAGATACCTTCTCCAGCCACCCTGGCCAACGCGGCTGCCTACCCGCCGCTCGCCCGGACGTTCGTCACGCCCGGCCCGGAGATGCTCCGGATGACGGCCACGGCGGCAGCCCTGCCAGGCCAGGCTCTCGATGCCCTGCTGGGCAGGCTCGGGCCGGCTTCCAGACGCGCAATCCAGGTGAGTGCGAATTCTACCCTCGGCTCGCTGCCCGGCCTGGCGGCGGCCAACCTGCTGCGCGGCACGAAGGCGACGTCCTGGATTGCCGGCGCCCCGAATCCGGTCATCCGCTTGAGCTGGCATGGCGAACGCCGCATCGGCGAGATGATCCTGGCGCCCGCATCCGGGTTCGCCTCGGCGCCAGCAAGCGTGAAGATCACCAGCCCGGACGGAACCCGTACTGGCAAGGTCGGCTTCGGCGGGGTCGTCGACTTCGTGCCGCTCAGCACCAACCGCGTCGCCATCAGCTTCCCCACCGTGCATGCTGCTGTGACGGCCAGTTCCGTCTCCGGCCAGCTCAAGCGGCTCCCTGTCGGCCTGTCCAGGCTGTCTATCCCAGGTCTGGCCGGCCTGCACCCCGAGGTGCCGGCCGGCGCGGCAAGGTTCAGCCTGGCCTGCGGCAAGGGGCCGGTTCTCCGCGTAGACGGGCGCCAGTACATGACGGCCGTCAGCGGAACTGTGGACGACCTGATCCACTTCCTTCCGGTCGGAATAAGGCTGTGCGCCCCCGCCGCCATGCTCCGCCTGGGCCAGGGGCGGCACTGGCTTGCCACGGCCGTCCCTGGACCGTTCATGATCACCAACATTGGCCTCACCGGCGGCGGGGCCCCGGGCACGGGCGGTGCTCTCGCGACGCCCGGTCGCGCCGTAGCCACCCGCGCCCAGCCTCGAGCACTGAAGGTGCTCGGCTGGCAGCCCGATCACCGCAGTCTGCGGATCGGCCCCGGTCCGGCGTCGTACCTCGAGGTGCATCAGAACGCGAACCCCGGATGGGTGGCCACGCTGGGCGGCCGGCCGCTGACTGGCGTGCAGCTTGACGGTTGGCAGCAAGGCTTCGTGGTGCCGTCCGGCAGCGGCGGCATCGTCACGCTGACGTTTGCCCCGGCCACCTTTTACCACGTCTGGATAATCCTGTCGGCGCTCGTTGTCGTAGCGCTGCTCGCCGTTGCCATCACCACGCGTCGATCATTGCCGTCCGGGCCAGAATCGGCCCCGGCTCGCGGGCGCTGCGCCCGCCTATCACCTGCCATCCTGGCAGGCGCCAGGGCCTGGGCCGGCCTGGCAGCGCTCGGAGGGCTGATACTCGTCGTCGGCGGAACGGTGGCGCTCGCCGTGCCCATCCTGGCTGGGCTCGCCTGCTGGCGGCCGCGCTGGCTCCCGCTGCTCGCCTGCGCCGGCATACTGGCAGCTGGCGTTCTCACCGCGCTGGCGGTCAACCCGGCCGCCACCGGATCGGGCGCCTTCGGCGCGCCCGCCCAGGCCTGTGCGCTGATCGCTCTTGCCGCCGCACTCACGCCCCGGCTGGAACGTAACCGCGGCTGGCGTGGCGATGCAGGCAGTCATGACTCTCGATGACGCGCTGCTGCGGATCCTCGCCTGCCCGATCGACAAACGTGAACTGCTGTACTTCGCTGATGAGGCGATGCTTTACAACCCGCGCCTGCGCCGTGCTTACCGGATCGAGAACGGCATCCCAGTGCTGTTGGCCGGACGGGCTGAGCCGATCGACGAAAAGGAACACGAGCGCCTGGCAATGCGGGCGACCTGTGGCGATGCCGTCGTCACTCTCGGCGGGCAGGCCACGTAAGCCCGCGGTCACCCTGCCGCAGGGACAGCTGGCATTGGCGGTCCGGAAAGGTCCGGCAGCAGCACGCCAACCTCGATATTGCCGACGCACAGCGTCCTTCTGCTGCCCGGGGTCGCCACGATGATCTCGTTCCCGCTGCCCTGCACCGGGAGGTACGCGGTGCTCAGGCCCTTTTTCAGGGCAAGCGGCGCCCAGCGGCCGCCAAAGTAAACGTAAACCTGCTGGGCCGTCGACGAGGCGTATGACATACGCAGGGTCCACCGGCCATTGCTAACCCTGGCGACCGCCCGCAGCATCACCGGGATGTTCTCGCCCTTGACCGGCCAGCAGCCCCGGCCGGCCGGCACCGGCTTGCTCGCTACCCCGAACGCGGCCGCCGGCCACAGCCTCCCATCCGCCCCGAACACCTTGAGATCGGCGATCGTGCCGGCCGGCTGGCGAGTCCATCGGACCCGCCCGGGCGCCATCTTTCCGATGACCTCGTTGTCGTAGCCGTACCGGCCCAGCAGAATCGCAGCCATCAGGTCCGAGGATGCCAGCTGGTTGACGACTACCGTGCCGCGCGGCACGGCCGCGAGCGCCTGCCGTGCGTTCGCGATAAAAGCGCGGCCGGGCTGGGTCGTGGTGGCGGTCACGTATGCCTGAACCGACCAGACCGATCCGAAAAGAAACGCGCCGAGGGCCACCCCGGTAGCGACCAGCGCCACCTGCCCGGTGGCCGCGGGCGCCGGGGGCGTCCGGCGGCGTTCCGGCTGACCGGCTATCGGCCAGAACGCCAGGCCCAGGCAGACGGCCAGAATAGGGACAGCATCGGCAACATAATGCGTGTCCAGCCCGAGGAACGCCAGGAATGCGCCGTTGCTGAGCGTCCCACGGCCAAGGATGACGGGCAGCATGTCAGCCAGCGCGAGCCACGCCGCCAGGATCGCCCAGGCCCGCCACGCGTATATGCGGCGCCATATGCTCACCAGTACGACAGCCGCAGCCGCAAGCAGGGACAGCCATGTCAGCACCGTGGGCGGCGTCGCGAACGCCTCGACCTTGGTTGGGTTCGGGAACCACTGCCACGGGCCGCCCCAGGCGCCGGGCACGAACGTGTCCTTGAACAGTCCCGTGATGAACCCCGTTACGCCCTGCGGGGCGCCCCGCTTGCCGGGCATAGCGCCGGGGGCACTCAGCGCTACCGCAAGCACGGAGGCGTATCCGGCAAGCACCGCCGCGTACAGCAGCCATGCCTTCCAGTACCTGGTGGCGGCCAGGCGCGCGGCCCTGATCCAGCGGCCCTCGACAAAGAACGCAGAGGTCAGGGCGAAGAGCAGGAACTCAAGGGCTATGCCCTTCTCGAAGAAGAGCATCCCCGTCAGCAGCCAGGCGCTTGCGATGATGAGGTGTTTCGGCCGCCGGCCGCGCAGGTAGCGGACGTGCGCGTCAACCGCCATGAACGTGGCAAGCTGCAGCGGCAGTGACTCGATGGCCGATGACCACCAGACCAGCGCGGGAACCGTCAGCGGGCTGATCAGGTAGACGACCAGCGGGATCAGGATTGCCGGACGGTTCCCGAACAGCGTGCGTAGCAGGCGCAGCAGAGCTAGGCAGGCCCCGGCCAGGATCACCAGCAGGACGACGGAGACAAGCGTCCAGTTGTAGAGGGAGATCCTGGCCACAAACCAGGAGACCGCGAACGGGCCCGGATCCAGATGGCCGCCCTCTACCTTCATCAGGTACTGCCAGCTGAGGCCATGCTCGAGCGCGCGGTCAAAATAGACGAAATCGTCCTGCCAGAAGAAGAAGTGGCTCGCCGTCGCGGCCTTCCACGCCAGCTGGGCAGTGATCAGCCCGATTGCGGCCAGCGTGACGCCGTGCTTGCGCACGACCCGGGTGGCGATCTCCTCCCACGGGATGGCGTCCTCGTCCTGCCCGCTGACCGGCAAGGCCGACCGGTGCGGCTCAATGGCCACGGCGCGTTAGCCCCTTTCACGTGGTCTCCAGGCGAGTTGCCCGCGCGGGGGCCGGCACACACGCCCAGGGGAGTTCGCGCAGCGCGCGTAGGCGAGCCTAACCCGGGTTACTCCGGCGTAACAAGAGGTATGCCCGTTTCGGTACAAGCAGCCCAGCAGCCCAGCAGCGCGGCCCCGGCGCTGGTGCTGCGATAGCCAAATAGACCGTTATGTTTATGTGTCCTGACGACGGGTATCACGTGATGCTACTCGCCAGTAAGATCCGAACCTGAACGAATATAGCCGTACGCCAGCTAGCTGACGATCTTCGTGGAGGATCGATGCGCCGTGTCGTCGGGCTGACGCTCACCGGGCTGGGAGCCTTCTTCGTCGCGTCAGCGCTGCTGCTACGTTTCTACCTGCCCGGCCAGGTCCTTAAGTTTCCGCTGAATGAATACATCGTGTATACCCTCACCGGGAACGGCCTCAGCTACTTCAGCCTGGCGCAGGTGAAGGAGCTTTCGGGTGTGTCCATGCGCGCCACCACAACGGTCAAGGGTGTCGTCGACGCGGGCTCATCGTCAACGGCCGTGTGGGACGAATTCACCGCCCTAGAAGACGTCACCAACCACCAGCCGGTCGAGTACACGTTCCAGCGGTCGGCCTTTGACCGGCGAACCGGGGTGGTTGTCAACTGCTGCGGCGCCGCTATCGGCTCGAACAAGAAGGTCCACCAGTCCGGCCAGGGATTCGTGTGGCCGATCGGCACGCAGCAGAAGACCTACCAGGTGTTCGACCCCGTCCTGCTGAAGGCAATGCCGTTCCGGTATGCCGGCACCGGGACGATTGCTGGCATGACTGCCTACAAGTTCGTGGAGCAGGTCTCCAACCAGCGGTTCAGCCAGCAGACACTGCCGCGCTCGCTGGCCGGGCTCAAGGGTCAGGGCTCGGTGACCCTGTCCGAGTACTACACAGCGACGAACACGTACTGGGTCGACCCGGTCACTGGCACAGTGCTCGCCGTGACCAAGAACAGCAGGGCTGCGCTGGAGGACAGCACCGGCGCTACCCGGCTCGTCGTTCTGCAGGGACAGGTCGCGACGACGCCGCAGAGCAACAAGGGCGCCGTCAACGTCGCCAGTTCGGGCCAGACGAAGATCAGTCTGGTTCAGGACATCGGCCCGCTGGTCTTCGTGCTCATCGGCATAGGTCTGGTCGTGCTAGGGATCATCCTCATCGCGCGCCCGCGCGACAAGGAGGAACCGGCCTACGACAAAGATCCGGTCGGTTCGGCGGCTTGACCTTGCGGCGACCGTAGCGGGTCGGTGCTCCCAGGTTTGGTGCCCGGGCGGTGCGCCCAGCGGCCGATCGCGAGGCCGACAGCGCCCCAGATGAGGTCGGAAGTCGTCATCACCACCCGCGAGATCAGCGCGATCACGAGCGCCGCGCCGCGGGGCATGACCGGCGCCAGCGCCGCCACCAGGGCAAGCTCCCGCGGCCCGATCCCGCCGGGAAACACGACGATCAAGATGCCCGCCGACCAGGCGATTGCGTAGGCGCCGAACGCGAGCAGCAGGACGTGTGCCCCGCGCCCCGTTATGTCCCTGACCAGCACCCAGGCTTGCAGGCCCCACAGCAGCCAGCCCAGCGCAGTCCAGCCCAGCGCCCTGGCCACCCCGCGCACGCTCGGCCGCCGTTCCAGCGGCTGCCACCTGACGAGCGTAAGGGCGCGATCGAGGAGCCGCCCGAGCACCGGCGGGCACAGGCCGATCAGGATCAGCGGGGCAATAGCCAGCGCCCACCAATACTGCCGTGCGGCGCCTGCAGAGGCGAGCGGAAGCGCGACCGCAGCCGTCAGCAGCCCGACTCCGAGCACCAGCGCCAGGGCGATGACGACCGCAGTCGCACCGCGGCGGCGTGGCACGTGGTAGTCGTGTCCGAGTTCCACCTGGGCGGCGAAGACCCACACGGCGCCGGGCACGTACTTGGCAAGCTGGGCGACGAACATGATCCGGCAGGCGGCCGGCGCCGCTAGCCGGGTGCCGAGATCGGCGAGCACCTCGCGCCAGGCCAGCATCATGCAGCCCGCCCCGGCGACTGCGGCCAGCGCCGCCCCGGATATGGAGTACCAGTGCAGCCGCCCAACCGCCGGGTGGACTTGCGGCCAGTTAACGGCCAGGCCATAGCCGCAGAACACCAGAACCACGGTGAGGAGGCCGGCTCGCACCCAGGGGCTCGCGCGCAGGCGGTTCGCCGCGCCGCAAAGCGCTTGCACGCCGCGAGCGGTCACCATGGGAAGGCCGCGACCATAACGTGCCCTTCAGCTCCGGCGGCGGGGTTGTACTGGGGTCTGGCCGCGGGGTCGTAGTAAGACACCAGCAGTCTGCTGCTGGTGCTGAGCTAGGGATGGCCGAAGATCGCGCGGCACAAGCTGTCACCCTCGATGGCGCACGGGACCTTTCCCGAGGTCAGCTCCGACCAGGCGCCGGCCGGCCCGGATGCCTGATAGACGGTGAAGCTCCCGACGCCGTCGGTCTGCTCGATGAGCACTAGGCCGTGGCCGAGCGCGGAGAAGTTCCCCACGTTCACGGCCAGCGGCGTCGCGGCGGGAATGACCGACGCGGCGGAGGAGGCCGACGTCGTCCAGCTGGACGAGCTGACGTACCACCGAAAGTCGCTGGCGTCTTGCCAGGACGCCGGGGTGGCGCCGACCCGGGCTAAATACACGGCGTTGCCGCCGCTGCCCGCGGTGCAGGCGAGGCCGACGTGGTTGTGCTGCGGGCAGTAGCTGGCGAAGAGGAAGAGATGGGAGCCGGAGAAGACCGGCGAGCCGAGCAGCAGCTGCGGGCCGAGCGGCTGTCCCCCCGAGGAAGCAAAGACTGTCACCTGGCTGTCCAGGGTATTTCTGGCAGGGTTGTATGCCGCCAGGCCGAAGCCCTCGCCGGTCAGCTGGTTGCTGCTGGGCGTAATCGGGACGCAATAGTTGTCGTAGCTGATCAGCACGTCAGAGGGGTTGGCGGCGTCCTGGGTCACGCCCGAGATCCACGATGCCGGGTAGCCGCCGTTGGCCGGGTCGCACGGCAGGCCGCCCGACGTGACCAGCCCGGACGGCGCGGGCAGGAACTGCGCCGGGCCATCGTGATTGGGCATCGCGGGCATTCCGGTGCCTGGGGTGGCAAGCTCGCTGAGATCACTGGGCATCTCCCCCGGCGTGGACGGGCCCTCGGCGCCCGTCGAGCCGTTGATCTGCGCGAGCCATCTCCATTGCAGCTGCGAGTTGGCGCCGTTCACGGCAGTGTCGCAGAACAACCACAGGCTGGCGCCCGGGTCAGACGGTAGCGGCTGGCTGTAACCACAGTCACGGACGAGATTCGCCGCCCAGTAATTCTCATAGTCTGACAGCACCTGAGCAGGCGGCGGGCTGTCCACCAGCGTCGAAGCCGCGGACGCGCACAGCACCGCTGCCATGAAGATCACTAAGGCGAGGCAGCGGGTCATCGGGCGGCAACCATGACGAACCTCGACATCATTCGGCCATCTGATATCAAATGGTAGTCCGGCTCGCCCCGGCACCGGGTAGGCCCCAGGCCACACCACGGCCTTGCCAGCTGGGCACGCGGGGCGCCGGCCGGACCCCAGCTACCTCGTTCATGGCGCTCATCGGGACTGTGCCGCCGCCCAGTCCGGAAAGTCAGATCCGCGAGATCGCTCGCCTGGGCTCGGCGGTAGCCGGAAGGTGACACGGCTGCCCGCCGAGCCGCTTCTGAGGGCGCCGGCCGCCGGGCGGCGATCGGCCGCACCAGTGGCACGGTCCACCCTGGCATCGGCGGCGTGCCGGGCAGGCAAGCCATACCAAGCTCGGCACCGGACGGGTCGAACGGGAACCTCAAATCGCGCGGCACAGCCGATCGTCAGGGCACGACGGTGACCGGCCACTTGCCGGGCTCTCACCAGCCGGACCGCCACCGAGCCAACAAGCCGGTGGCCAGCCTTGGCGGACGCCCCGACGACGACAGCCTCCGCGCAGACCTCGCCGGCCACACGGCGCAGCGCGGAGAATGGGTCGCCGCGCGTGGCCACGAAGGTGACGGAGATGCCCCGCTCCTGGGCTGCCTCTTCGACCTGGCGGCGCCGACGATCGAGAAGGCCCACCGGTCGAGGGGCGTACGCGGGGTCGGACGCCGTGATTCTGCGCATGCGGGTGGTGGCGTGCAGGGATCCGCTGGCCTGCCTCCCGGCGGGGTCATCCAGGCGCGTGGCGGCCGGCTGTGAGTCGATCTCACTGTGCCGGCAGCGCGCCCGCGGGAAACGCTTGTGCCTGCTCAGGCTGGGTCGCCTTTTGCCCTGCGGCTGTGCGGCCTGCGGAGCCGGCCCCCCGCTGCTGGACGAAGTCCTTGCTGCGGATGGCGGTCAGGGAGACCACGCTCGACACCAGCGCGATGATTGCCGCAACCAGCAGGATGCGGTTCAGGCCGGTGGTGAAGGCTGTCCGGGTGATTACTGCCACGGTCTGCCTGGCGTGCTCGGGTAGCTTGCTGCCGGATAGCGGATGTCTGGAACAGCCGCCGCGGAACTCAGGTTGCCCGGTGCTGGCCGAGTTCGCCGTGTCGGGCTCTGTCAGAGCGTCGAGCATCTCGCCGAGGTGTTCATAAATCCCGAGATGCCCCTCGCCGTCACCCACAGCAAGCCGCGCGCTGGGCAGATTCGCTGACAGCCACAATCTGTGTGCGCGGGCTGGTAGAAGCGGGTCGTCGCTGCCGTGCCACAGCAGAACCGGGCAGCAGGCTGCGCTCAAGTCGATGTCGCATTCCCCGGTCCAGGAGACGTTGTCCCGGCCAGCGCTTCGACTGATAATGGGGCTTTCAGTGCGGGGTTCAATGCAGCTGCAGGCCCCGTCATGAAGGAAGCCAAGAAGTTTGGTGCGGAGCATTCGGCAACTATTACAAGAGGAGTGCTTACAGGCGCTGCTGGCGCGCTCGGCGCCCGCCTCGTGAATGTAGGGCTCAGGCGCCTGATAAATTAACAGGCAAGTCTTCGCTCGAGACATCCGATTCCGCGTTAACACGAGCAGCTGGCGATCGTCATGCCTTCCGGGCTGCCGCGGATCCTGGATACGAATGTGGCTGGCTCTGTCTCTTCGTGCCAAAAATAAGAGATCACCCATTTGTCGCTCAGCGAGTCGCCGATGCGTACCGGCGTGCAGCGCTCACAGTCCGGCAGGATCCCCAGACAATGGACCTCGGCGGGCACCAGCTTCTTGCGCGAGACGCATGCGGGCGGCCCCTGCCAGCGGCCAGATCAGCCGTGCCCAGGCCAGGCGGGATGGCCGCCCGTTCGCAGCATCGACGGGCACCTCGCCCGACCGCGACCTCCAGGCCAGTCACGCCGCACCGAGCCGGCGGCGGCATCGGGCTACCCCGACGACGCCGGTGTGTTCGGAGTTCTCGATGACGAACAAGGCCAGGTTGCGGTCGCCTCGCATACGGGCGGGCCGGTACGTGAGTGTCGCGCCGCCCTCCCGAGAGCGGTCGAGGAATGCAGTGAAGTTGGTGTCGATCAGGACGAACGCTGGTTCGATCCCGCGGAAGTCATCAGTTTCAGCGCTGTCGAGGATCGTCGAGAGTGTCGTGAAGAAGACGACCGGCAAGCCGGTGGAGCGCTTGAGTCCTTGCGGCACGACTGCTGGGGAGAGCAGGTCAAACGGCCATGGCCGGGCGAGCGGTTCACCGTGCGTCCTGTCCACGGCGAGAAGCCCGAGAAACGGCAATCCTTGGATACAGTCTCGACCTGAAGGTATTCCTGAAGGATGAGTCACAACAACTGGGTCGTTCCGCGCTGGGCGGAGTTCGAGGCTGCGGCGCCGGAACTGGCCGCGCAGGGGCGGGCGCTGATCGAGCGGTTCGGCTTCGTTCTGGCCGGCACCATCCGCGCCGACGGCACCCCGCGGATCAGCCCGGTCGCGGCGCACCTGGCCGGCGGCGAGCTGATGCTGGTCATGATCCCGGGCACGCAGAAGGCCCGCGACATACTGCGCGACTCCCGGATCATGCTACAATCACC
>Ga0137383_10002218_pt1 | contig 11796 bp, 12 predicted proteins | sample SagtaG_19_FD_104817 | JGI IMG/M metagenome (GOLD analysis project Ga0137383, IMG submission 104817) | Vadose zone soil microbial communities from Sagehorn Ranch, Mendocino, California, USA - Sage2_R_40_16 metaG | ecosystem: Environmental > Terrestrial > Soil > Vadose zone | place: USA... | reverse complement strand
CTACCCCGCTGTTCACAACGTTCTGCAGTTCCTGGCTAAACGTCGTCGGCTGGGCGAGGGGGAGGATCCCGTTCACTTTCGGCATTTGGCTGCGCTGGACGGTGCAGGGGCAGGTTGTGGCAGGTGTATAATTGCCCGCGGCATCTACCAGGCGATACACGACCACGTCCACAACGCCGTCACCATCCACATCACCTTCAAAAACGACCTGAGTGTTGGAAACGGAAACCAGGCCGACGGCCACGGCCGGGTTCATTGCTACGGCAGGACTGGTGTTGTCTGCCGGACAGTTATTAGCGACTCCTGCGGTACTGACCATGCGGCAGTTGGGATACCCCGCCTGATGCAGGTCGCGTTCAAACTCATCAATGAACTCGCGTCCTTCCTGGGTCAGGTCAACCTTGGTCTGCTCTGCCTGACTGCGCTGGGTGGCGAGGTCGATCCCATTGAAAACGGCTCCCAGCACGATCGTCAGAATAGCGCACACGATGACCAGCTCGATCAGCGAGAAGCCCTTTTGCGAGGGAAGCGATGTTTGTCCGGGTATCTTCATGATGTGCATATCAATGTGCTCAGTTTTCAATAAGCGTGCGCAGCGTGGTCGGGATCGCAAAAAGCATGGCAGTGGAGGAGCCCTGTGCCGCAAGTTGCCGCGAGGAGACGGTCAACATGCTGATGCGGCTCAGGCCGTTCGCATTGGCATTGACTTGCATGATGTTCCAGCGGACTTCATAGATATCTCCGCTGCAGGTTTGATAGTCCATGGCATAGCCGTTGACCGCGGAAGTTGCCAGGGCAGGAGTCGGTTGAGTCCAGTCAATGTCTCCCACCTGGGACGGTAGGGGCGCCGTCCCCGCGGTATATAGGGTTGCGCCGGCTCCGGCGGGAAAGGCCCCCTGCACCAGTAAGGCCTTGTGTTGATTCGCTAAACCAGCGGTAAGGCCGCAATCGTAAATCGTGACGGCTCCCGTTTTCGGATAGGCGGGTAACGTCGCAAACATCTCCAGGATCTCCTGGTCCAGAACCACCGCCGAGCTGTCCGTCTTGTTCCGCGTGTTCGATTGCATGCCCACCAGGATCATGATCATCGATCCCAACATTCCAACCGTGAGTATGGTCATGGCGATCAGAAGTTCGATAAGCGACATTCCACGCTCACCGAGTCTCGCCCCATACCGAGCACGCCCAGATCGATTTTTTGGCGATTCAAACATTCTTGGTCCCTCAGTCTCGTTGTACCCAATTGCCATTGCTGTCGGAGGTCCAAACCTGCACGCGTCCGCTAGGGCTGACCGCGACCGCACCCCAACGGACATTTCCCGTGACCGTCGATCTCGACAGAAACACGACGAAGCCCTGACCCGGAGTTTGCGGGCAGGCGTTCCCGGCCGCAATACAAGGAAGTCCGCGCGCGTTGAAGTTCGGAGCAGATCCACCAGGGTTGACAGCGAAATTCAGGCCGGCGACGAAGGTTCCTTCGTTGGGGGCGCCGCTGCCGATTCCAGGGTGGACGGTTAGCGCGGTGCCAAGGGGCATGAGGGGGTCGCCGTTGGCGTAGGCCCCGCTCTTGGGAATATCGACATAATATCCAGCGTCGCCCGAAGGCAATGCGACCGGGTTGACCCCATAAAAAGTATTTTTTCGGACCGCCTGGATGCGAGCCGACTGCAAAAGACCGCCGAAGTTCGACGCAGAATAACGAAGATTGATGTCGCTGATCGTGTTAAACAAGCCAGGAGCAGTGATCGCCCCCAAGATCATCATCACGGCAATGACGATCATCATTTCAATCAGGGAGAAGCCCTGGTTGGCTTTTTCGGTCTTTTCTGTCGCAAGGTCCGGCATATTGAGGCTCGAATATCCCTTATCGGTTCACGGGGAGACCCCGTTCAAAAATCATCGTAGGGGGGGTCTTGAGATGGGTCAAAGCACGGGAGTCCAATCCGGGTACACCGGTCTTTCGTAATTCTGCTGGTTACGATCGTCACCTATTGAGAACGCATCACTTAGAGCTGCCTGAGGGAATTCTTACCGAAAGAATTATGACTGCGGTAACTTGTCTCACGCGCGGACGGCTACTACCATGTCGCTCAGCTATGAGTTTGTCGTCACTACTGATGTGCGCGGACGGACCGTCGGCGCAGATATTGCGGCGGGTCCTTGAAGAACTCAGCATTCGAGTGGAGTCTTGTGCCGACACCAGGCGCGCTGCCTTCCGGCTTGCACAAGAGCGCTTTGACGCAGTGATCCTAGACTGCCAGCTCCAGAAAGACGTCAACGCACTTCTGCACGAAACCCGGGCCTCGCGGCTGAATGATTCAACCTTGGTCGTAGCCGTGGTCGAGGGCCAGCAGAACGTTCGCGAGATGTTCGCGCTGGAGGTTAATTTGGTGCTCTACAAGCCGCTATCCTACGAGCGAGCCCTCAGTAGTTTGCGTGCCGCGCGCACCCTGATGCGCAAAGAGCGTCGCCGCACGCCCCGCGCTTCGGTACATACTCAGGCCATGCTCGACTATGCCGGCGGCGACGGCGAAAAAGCCACCCTCGTCGACCTGACGGAAAAGGGTATGGCGGTTAATTTTGGCAGGAGGCTGCCGCCGACCTGCAAGCTCTATTTCCAGTTTGCATTGCCCGGGCAAGGCGTCAACGTACGCCTCTCCGGCCAAGTTGTATGGCAGGAGTGGACTGGGCGTGCGGGAATCCAATTCGTGGATGTGCCCCAGTCTTCCCTTCGAGCCTTGCGCGCGTGGCTGCGGCTTAACGTGCCGGATGACTCCGAGGAGGCATCTTCTCTTTCTACTGTCACCGTCGAACTGCAAGACACTCCATTGCCGGAACCCTCCGCAGCGAATTCGGCTCTACCCATAGCCCGTGTGAGTGCTGTGGAGCGTGGCGACGCTGCGCAACAGAACTGGGCGCGACTGCGCTCCGAACCCGGCAACCGTCGCGCGCAAACCCGCTATGTCTGCCGCATAGGCGCGGAAGTGTATCGGGTGGGAACCACCATCCCTCACCGCTGCAACCTTACCGACTTGAGTTCGGGTGGTTGCTATTTGGAGATGGCGTCTCCGTTTCATAGCGGGGCGTCAGTCGAAATTGTTGTGCGTACTCCCGAACAGAAACTAAAGTTGGTGGGAAAGGCGCAGTCCGCGCACCCCGGTTATGGGATGGGCGTGGCTTTTACGCTGAAGACTGAAGATGAGCGCAAGGGAGTGCAGCAGTTGATCGATTTTGTTGCGGCCACCGCCCAGAAGATGTAATCAATTTCTTTACCGCTTTACCGCCGTCTCTTCGGCTAGCGCGGTGCGGAAATAATCCAGCGACATTCGCAAGCCAGTTTCCAAATCAATTTTCGGTTCCCATCCCAGCAACTGCTGCGCTTTTGTGATGTCGGGGCGCCGCTGCTTGGGATCATCCTGGGGCAGCGGTTCGTAACTGATCTTGCTTTTCGATCCTGTCACCTTTAATACGTGCTCGGCGCATTCGAGAATCGTGAACTCGTTGGGATTGCCGATGTTGACTGGCAGGTGTTCCGAAGATTTCGCCAGACGCACGAAGCCGTCAATTTCGTCGCTGACATAACAGAAGCTGCGAGTTTGGCTACCGTCGCCGTAGACGGTGAGATCCTCGCCACACAGGGCTTGCTTCATGAAGTTGGGAACGACCCGCCCGTCGTTGAGTTGCATGCGGGGGCCGTAGGTATTGAAGATGCGCGCGATGCGCGTGTCCACTTTGTGGTAGCGGTGGTAGGCCATGGTTACCGCTTCGCTGAAGCGCTTCGCTTCGTCGTACACGGAACGCGGGCCAATGGAGTTTACGTTGCCCCAATATGTTTCTTTCTGCGGATGCTCGAGCGGGTCGCCATAACATTCTGAAGTGGATGACACGAGATATTTCGCTCCGTACTTGTGGGCGACATCGAGCGCGTGAAATGTTCCCAGCGACCCGACTTTGAGAGTTGGAATGCCGTGGACGGTGTAATCCACCGGGCTTGCAGGGCTGGCGAAGTGAAAGACGTAATCGACGTGGCCTACATCGAACGGCTCGCAGATATCTTTCTCCACCAACTCGAATCGAGAGTCGTGGCGAAGATGCGCCAGGTTCGAGCGCCGGCCAGTCAGCAGGTTGTCCACAACAATTACGCGCCAGCCTTCGCCGAGCAAGGCGTCACAAAGATGAGATCCCAGGAAACCGGCGCCACCGGTGATGAGAGCGCGCTGTTGGTTCATGCTTTCTTCACGCCGTTTTTCAAAATGCTGCCGGCGGGCACCCCGTCAGGATGGGAGGCTGCACGACCCACGCTGTAGTAGGTGAAGCCATTCGCCGCCATGACCTCCGGATCATACAAGTTCCGCCCGTCAATCACGATGGGATACTTGAGTTCCCGGTTGAGCCGGTCGAGATCAAGATTGGCGAACTCTTCCCACTCGGTGAGAATCAGCAGTGCATCGGCGCCACTGGCAGCCTCGTAGGCTGAGTTGGCGAACTTGAGATTGGAGATCATCACTTCTCGCGTGCGCTCCACGGCCGCGGGATCATAGGCAGTAATCGTGCAGCCTTCCTGCAACAACGCCTGCACCAGAAATATCGCCGGCGATTCGCGAATGTCGTCGGTGCCGCCCTTGAAAGCCAGGCCGAGCACGCCCAGGCGCTTGCCGCGAAGAGTCCAAAGAGCGCTGCGTACTTTGCGGAGGAAGCGCTGGCGCTGATCTTCGTTGATGCGCATTACCTCATCCAGAAGGCGGAAGTCGTAGCCGCACTCGCGCGCGACTGCGCGAAATGCCAGCACGTCTTTGGGGAAACAAGAACCGCCGTAGCCGATTCCCGGATTGAGAAATCGTGGACCGATGCGCGAATCGGTGCCCACGCCGTGGCATACCTGATTTACATTGGCTCCCACCGACTCACAGATCGACGCTACCGCGTTGATGAATGAAATCTTCAAGGCAAGGAAAGCGTTGGAGGCGTGTTTAATCAGCTCCGCGCTCTTGGTGCTGGTCGCGATCATCGGTGGAGGAATATTTGCGCGGTCGGGGCGCGGGATGGCGTCACCGCGCTCGTAGTAGCTGCCGCCGGTGAGCGGCGCGTAGATTTCGCGCAGCACCTCGGCGCAGCGATCGTTGTCGCAGCCGATGACGATGCGGTCGGGGAAAAGAAAATCTGTAACCGCGGTACCCTCGCGCAAGAATTCAGGGTTCGATGCCACGTCAAAAGAATCCGGGTCGGTGCCATTGCGCAGGATGATCTTGCGCACCCAGTCGCTGGTGTAGACCGGGACCGTGCTCTTTTCGATCACAACTTTGTAGTCGTTGATGGCCCCGGAAATTTCTCTGGCGACTGACTCGACGAAAGACAAGTCCGCTTCGCCGCGATTAGTCGTGGGCGTGCCCACGGCGATGAAGATGGCGGCGCTGGAGCGCACGGCTTCATGCAAATTGTCGGAGAACTGCAAACGATGGCCGCGATGCCGGTTAAGCAATTCCGGCAGAAATTTTTCGTGGATGGGCACCTGCCCAGCTTTGAGAGCGGCTAACTTCTGCTCATCATTGTCGACAACGATGACGTCATGGCCGAGGTCGGCGAAGCAAGAGCCCGCCACCAAACCTACGTGTCCGGAACCTACGACAGCGATCCGCATGCTCGAAACTCCCTGGATGAAAGGTCGTCGAATAACTCTAATTTTCTTGGTTTGACGATTCCACGGATAACCGAGGGAAGGAATCCAAAAATCAGCTCGGGGAATAATTCAGCCGCCCCGAGATTGGGTGATTCTAACAGTTCAATACCGGAATTGGGAGAGGATAAAAGTCTCATCCGAGGAATATGGGCGCCATTCCGGAGATTGGGCGAAATCCATTGCGTTTTGCGAGTTTCATTTTGGTTTCTTCAGCACAGGAAAGCGGGTCCCCCTCCGAATAACTGGAATCATCATGTTAGCGGGAATTCTCATGCAAAATCTTGAGGCAGAATGAGTTGCGGGCAAAATCTAGAGCACATGGGAGTTAAGCCCGTCGTGTTCCGCGCTCGCTATACCGACTCCGCTTTGACCATCATGGGCTAGTTTTGTGTGCGAGCGAAGGTTGGATGTCACATGGCGGTGGATTTCCTGAGGAGGCCAAGTTTTTTATTGACTTCTCCGTACGCAGAGGAACGGAAAAGTGCTCTGGCTTTCGAAGAAAGCTCAACGTCAAAGGCGGCGGACAGGAGTGTCCGCTCCACCAGGGCAGAGGTGGCCGGACACAGACAGCAGGCCCCCTTCGACTTTGCTCAGGGCAGGCTCTGCACTGCGCTTCCAAGGACTGGTAAACTCGCGCAAATCCCTAACTCGTCACTGGCTGTTGTGCGGCGACCACCGGTTTCAGTTCCGGCTCCGATGGAACGATGATCCAGGCCAGCATGTATGTGACCACGCCCGGACAGACTCCGGTCGCAGCAGTAAGGAAGACGCAGAGGATGCGCACGAGCAATACGTCGAGATTGAAATACTGAGCAAGCCCGGCACAAACGCCCGCGATCTTTCTCTCGGCGCGGGAGCGTATCAGTTTCTTCGGCGTGGGCGGAATCCCCACCATGTTGCCGCAGCGGGAACAAACGCGGTCGTCCTCAGCCATGGCCTTGCCGCAAGCGTTGCAGTACATATTGTGCCTCCCCCTTGCTTAACGGTACGACGATTGCGGGGAAAATGTTCCTCGATGAGTGTTGCGTGGCCCGGTTCTCGCAACAGGATAGCTCTTTGCTCAACGCCGGGCATCCCCGTTTGTCCCAAGGACGCGAGAAATGGGGGGCCCTCCACCCCTTCCAATCATTAAATCGGGCTGGATTGAAAGCCCCGCCCTGTCGCACAAATCGCGCCCAGGACGACCACCCTCGGGATACGTGTGGTTCGCGAGAGACAGAGGGTGACACCGCGCTTGGTTTGATGTTTTACGCCGCTAGCGCGGCCGTGGCGTGCCAGACGGGTTTGGCAGGTATAGGATGGCGAGGGCCGCGGGTGCGGCCAGTTTCCTGACGGGGCACGCGAAGATATTTTTTTCTGAGGGCGTCGGCCAGGGCGAGCGCGCGTTGATATTTGACCTCGCTGATTCGCTCTAGCTCGCGCAGCAGTTGGCATCGTGGTCCGTGGTCGAGAATATCCCCGGCTATTGCGGTGAGCTCCTGCCAGTCGTGCCACTCGCCGATGGCATCTTTTCGCTCGCCCAGCGTGGCGATGAACTCCTGTTGATCGGCGTTGTCGGCCATCTGCAGCACGTTTCGTAATTCTTTTGACCTTCAGCCGATAAGGATGCAGCTTCCGCTTGTTCAAGCCTGCGGGACTTGCCAACTCAGTGGAAAGCTTCACTGCCAACCCGGCGACATTTGCCGATGCTTCCGGCAAGAGCTTTTCGAATTCGGTGGAGATCCCCTTCAAACGTTTGCGGAGCTTCGAGCCCTTCTGACGAACGGCGGCGCGAAGTTTGGCGGCGTGTTTTTGCCGTCGGGCTCCGAGATGCTCGAGCAACATGACGGAGCATTCATTTTCTCCCTTAGGCCGGACCGTGGATGCGAAGTCTGTAAGCACGTCGATGTCGCGTACTTTACCGGCTCGCCTGCGGAGGCGCGCGAGGCGCTTGGCATTGGTGCCGAGCACATCGCCGAGCCGATTGGCGATCCGGACTTGACTATCGGCCCGCAGCAGTCCCCGATTGTGTTTCGACTCCCGGTTCAGCCTGACGGTATAGTCGGCGTTGTTCTGATTGAGCGTGGCCATCACGCTGGAGCAGTTTTTCCGCAAATCCTTGGTTCCATCGACTCACACTGCCAGTCAACGGTCGACTTCGAGCCCCAGGCTCCCCAATGCCTTCCGCCTCCTCCTGAGCCGGAGGTGGTCATATCTTCTGAGCCTTTTCCTTGCACGAATACACGTGGTTTGTCCTGTCCCAGCGCCAAAACCGCTTATGAACAGCACCACAAGAATTAACCGTTTCATCGCTCGTTTCCCCCGTGAACCTGGGTGGATTGCGGCCAAGTAACCGAAGCACCATGCAGAAACGGGCCCTAAAATGCACTTTTTGGCAGGCACTTAATCGTGGGATGACTGCGTGTCAGATTTCCAGAGTCTTGGTTCTTAAATCTCTCTGGCGAAAGCAGCGGTGCTCATACGTCACAACATCCTTACCGCGCCTGGACGAGACCTCGGCACGAGTTCTCTTCATCTTGTTTACATATTGACAACCCGGTCGTTTGGGGCGAAACTCCGCTACAGACGCTGATCTCGAAGCTGAACTGCTTCAAGCTGAAGCGAATCTGTTCACATGGTGCATCACCCCATGCCGGAGCCGGAGCCCTCGACGGCTGAGTCGTCCGCTGGGAGAGCGCCGGTGACGTGGGTGGGAGACGTCCCTGGCTCCGAGGCGGCGCCACGTCTGGAATCCAATGTTGCCGAACTGGCTGCCAGATTTGCCGCACACGGGGGCGGCAAAGTGTCGGCGGAGATGTCGGCCGAACTAGCGTTGCAAGTGGTGCTTAACGAAATTGTGGAGCAAGCGTGCCTGGCCACGGGTGCGACCGGGGCGGCGGTTCTTTTGGAGCGGAATGGAGAAATGCAGTGTCGCGCCACCTTCGGGACCAATGCTCCCGAGTTGGGTGCACGGCTGGATAGCGAGTCGGGTCTGACGGTGGAATGCATAAGAACGCAGCAAGTTCAGCATTGCGATGATGCGCAAGCCGACCCACGGGCCAATGTCGAGGCTTCGCATCAGCTGGGAACACGGTCGGTGATGGTGTTTCCATTGCTGCGAAACGGAAGCATAGCGGGCGTGTTGGAAGTCTTTTCTTCTCGTCCCGCAGCGTTTGGGGAGCGAGACGAGTGGACCCTAGAGGCGCTGGCGAAACGCGTACTGAAAAATGTTGAGCGAGCCGGCAATCCATCGAGCGTTGCCGCGCCGCAGCCTGGGCTGCACATTCTCCCGATTCCAGGAACTGAATGGGTGGATTCGCGGACTGGGTCAGAGACAACGCTGAACGAAGATAAAGAAAATGTGGGGACGCCGGAAACTCATGGACGAAGCCCCAAGGTCGGACGTGATGTCGTAGTCTTCGCGCTGGGTTTGGCCGTTGTGATTTGCACGGTGTTGTTTGGGACTCTGGTTGGTTGGCGACTGGGCGCATTCAGGGCCGGGGCGAGTCGCGGTGAGTCGGCGAAATCAGCCACCGGCGGCGATGTGACCAAACGGAATTCGGGCGCAGGAGGAAGTGCCGCGCAGGGTGCGGGAGTAACCGCGGATGCGAAGGCTGGAACCAACACAGGTCCAGCACCTCTTTCGTCTGCGGCAGGAAGCTCGACGATGACGTCGGTCGGCGGTAAGAAAAATATGACTCCGCGGTCGAGGACGTCCGCGGCGAGCGGTTTGAATGATTCGTCTCCCCCAGAAGGCAGTTTGCGAGTTTATCAAAATGGGAAGGAAGTTTTCCGCATGCCTCCGACGCCGGGCCAAGGAGAGTCGGCTGCGAGCGCGACAAGTGTAAACGGAAGCGAGGTACACGGAAGCGAAGTGCGGCGAGCTTCCTCGGTTGAGCCCGCGAGAGTTCTTGAGCTGTCGCCGGAAGTGGCGGAAGGCAGCCTACTTTATCGTGTTGAACCGGAATATCCCGAGGAAGCTCGGCAGCGGCAGATGCAAGGATCGGTGGTGTTGGATGTGCGCATGGGGCGCGATGGAGCGGTGCAGGCAGTGAACCTGGTCAGCGGCCAGGCTCTGCTGGCGGACGCGGCAATTGTCGCGGTGAAACAGTGGCGATTCAAACCGCGCCTAGTCAAAGGGCAGCCGGTGGAGATGCAGACGAAAGTGATGCTGAACTTCAGGTTGCAGAGGTAAACGCCAGGCTGCGTCAAAAGAAAGGCGGAAAGAGCGAAGCTTCGCTTTCTAAGCTTGGCCATCACTTCAAGTAGCCGCCATCACCTTAAGTGGCGGTCTTGCGGATCGCGACTGGAACCTTGGCTAGCACTCCCGGCGAGGCTGCAACCGATTGCGTGAGCTGGGGGGAGAAGGAATCGGAGAGCTCTGTTGTACGTTCCCTTGGCGGAAGGCGTAAAGCACTAACTCGACGCGGCTGGAAACTCCCAGCTTGTTGAAAATCCGAAACAAGTAGTTTTTGACGGTGTGCTCAGTCAGCTTCAGGCGCCGGGCAATCTCGCGATTGGTCAATCCTTCAGCCACGCAGCGGACCACATCAGTTTCCCGCGCCGAAAGCAACCCACCATTTACGTTCAGGCTCCCGGCGAGCGGAGGCTGGGAGAGAGTCCCCAGTACGAACTGCAGTTGGCTGCTGCTCGCCCAGATCTGTCCGTTGTCCACGCACTGAATACACTTGGCGAGCAGGCGGAAGGGTTCGGTGCGGCAGAATACTCCTTGAGCACCGGCTCGAAACGCCTCAGTGACCGAGGTGCGCTCGGATGAGTCAAGCAGCACGATGACGCGCGTGCCTGGCGATTGGACGCGAATCTCGCGAACCAGGTCAAATCCTCTCGGAGTGGGTTCTCCGAGATTGGCGCTGATCACCGCAACTTGAGGCTTTTCCTTCTTCACCAAAGCCAGGATGGCAGCAGCGTCGGAAGGCGACTCGATCATCTCGAATTGAGCATCCCGCCCCAGAGCGTCCACCAGCAACTGCGTTGTCATCGAAGTACTATCCGCGGGCAGAACCCGAATGCGATCTTGCTTCGAAAGAGCCGCCAGATGAGCCATAGATAACGCTTGTCAACCTTTCCGTTTCCCCAACTTCACAACGGGAAGAAATTAAAGAGGTTTGCGGAGGGAATGCTGCGCCCTGCGCCGCCCCGAAACCCGTTACGCCACCCGGCTGGACGGATCCGAAAGCTCCTCTCGGAGGAGCACAGTTCTTCCAATGACAGTAGGGGTAGTTCGGCCCTGAGTAAATAGCACTACCGGGGATATGGCACGGTGCTGCGGGGGAGCAGATTACCCGCGGACCGCCCTGAGTCGAGCCGAGATGGCGATCGGCGATGGCACCCACGCCGCGACCATTTAATGGCGCTGGGAAGGAAAGATGGGGGGTGACGTGATGCTCGAGTTCGGCGCCCTATCTCGCTGCAATCAATGGCTTAAGCATGGTGAAATCGATGACATCTGAAGGCGCTAGGGGCTTTGGGTCTTTACTTTACTTTCCGCATCTTGCAGCAATTTGCATGGGCGGAATCGAATCACGACAAGATGTGGGGCTTGTCCCATTAGGGCATTGCCCAGGGCAATGCCCCATAAGCGCTTCTGTGAGAAGGTCATAAAAGTCAAGGCCGACGTGGCGGCCCTCCTCTATTTGATCTCCGTTTGTTGGGCGTTTGGCACGTCAGCTCCACCGCCCCTCCGTTTCCTGGTTTTTACTTTTCTTGTTCTTGGTGGCTTTCGCCACATTTCCACAGAAGATTTGGCGTTAGGATCGCTCAGGAGCGACGACTGGCAACTCGGTCGACCCACAGTACCCCCCGTTTTGTCTGTCCTGCCGTGAAACCTTGCTTGTTTTCTTCCGTGCTGCATAGAGCTCCGGGGTGACTTGCGGGGCTGTCAAGGGCGCCCTGAAGGGGCGTTCATCTTGATCCTTGACCGCCCCGCAAGTCACTTACAATCGAGCTCGGAACGAAGCGAAACGCAGTTCAGTTGAGCTTCGTTCCTTAGTGGAGTGGAGGTTCCGAGACGTTTGGCTTGTGCTGATTGCTATTCTCGTGGTTTCCTCTGCTGCTATTGGCAATGCCACCGAGTTCGAAAGAGCGGCAAGCCAGAACGTATTTTCGATGTCAACCATGGT
>Ga0137383_10002212_pt1 | contig 11804 bp, 10 predicted proteins | sample SagtaG_19_FD_104817 | JGI IMG/M metagenome (GOLD analysis project Ga0137383, IMG submission 104817) | Vadose zone soil microbial communities from Sagehorn Ranch, Mendocino, California, USA - Sage2_R_40_16 metaG | ecosystem: Environmental > Terrestrial > Soil > Vadose zone | place: USA... | reverse complement strand
TGGTCGCGCGCGCCCCCGCCCCGCAGGACACGCTCTCACCCGCTGCGCGTCGTGTGCTCGCGGATGTCCGCTTCCTCGCCGACGATCGGCAGGAAGGCCGCGGCGTAGGCAGCGGCGGATTGAGCCGCGCCGGCGTCTACATCCGGGACGGGTTCGCGCGCGCCGGACTCGAGGCGTCGTTCCAGGACTTCACGATTCCGCCCGACGCCCCGGCCGTGCTCCACACGACGCTCGGCGGCACGGCGACGCGGAACGTGGTGGCGATCCTGCCCGGCGCGTCGCCCACGTTGCGCGGGGAAGTCGTGCTGGTCGGCGCGCACTACGATCACCTGGGCCTGGGCGGCTTCGGCGCCATGGACCCCGACTCGACGGGCCGAGTGCACAACGGCGCCGACGACAACGCCTCCGGCACCGCCGCGCTGCTCGAGGTCGCCCGCCAGCTCGCCGGCCGCAAACCCGCGCGCACGGTCGTGTTCGTCGCGTTCAGCGGGGAGGAGCTGGGGACGCTCGGGTCGAGCTACTTCGTGCAGCATCCCGTGCCGCAGCCCGTGGACTCGATCTACGTGATGCTCAACATGGACATGGTGGGCCGGCTCCGCAGCGCGCGGCTCCTGGCCTTGGGCGCGGCGACCGCGAAGGAATTCCCGGCCCTGCTCGATTCGCTGAACACCCCGCCGCGCTTCGATTTGCGCGCGTCGGGGGACGGCTGGGGACCGAGCGACCACGAAGTCTTCTTCGCGGCGCGGCGACCGGTACTGCATTTCTTCACGGACCTGCACGAGGACTACCATCGCTCGACCGACGATTGGCAGAAGATCAACGCCACCGGGCTCGCGCAGGTCGCGCAGTTCGTCGCCGACGTCGCGTGGACGCTCGCGAACCGGCCCGGACCCCTCACCTTCGTCGACGCACCGCGTCCCCAGGCCACGACCGGCGGCGGGTCGGGCTACGGCGCCTACCTCGGCACGATCCCCGACATGACCGGGTCTCCCGGGGGCGTGCGCATCACCGGCGTGCGCGCCGGCAGTCCCGCCGAGCAGGCCGGCCTCAAGGCCGGCGACGTGATCACCGTCATCGGGGCGAAGGTCGTCGCCAATCTGTACGACATGACCGATGCGCTCCGCAGCCATCAGGCGGGCGACACCGTGGTGATCGTGGTGAAGCGAGACGGTGGGGAGCAGCGCGTCACCGCAGTCCTGGGGAAGCGCGCGTCGTGACTGTCGTTTCCGAGGCCGGCAAGATCGTGCGCGCGCTGCGCGCCGCGCACCTGCACGACATCGGCCGGCGCGGCCTGCTCCAACTGGCGTGCGACCGCCTCCGGGCGCTGGGCGGGCCCTACACCTCCGTGTACGCCTACATGCTGCATGGCACCGAGCTGCTGCTGGAGGCTCACGCGGGGCGCGACACCGAACACACGCGGATCCCTGTGGGCGTGGGCGTCTGCGGGACAGCCGTCGCGACGAAAGCGGACCAGAACGTCGCGGATGTGAGCGCGGCCGGCAATTACCTCGCCTGCAACGCCTTCACGAAGTCGGAGCTGGTCGTGCTGATCCGCCGCGGCGATCATATCATCGGTCAGATCGACATCGACTCCGACGTTCCTGCGGGATTCGGAGAGAAGGAGTACGCCGAGGTAAAAGAAATCGCCGACGCCCTGGCGGTGCTCCTGTAGAGCCTCGGCTGTTCATCCGTCGCGTCGGTGCCGGACCGCTCATCGTGGTGCTGCACGGCGGCCCCGGTGCCCACCACGACTACCTCCTTCCACAGTACGACCGCCTCGCCCCCGGTGGACAGAAACGCGAGCTGTTCTACTACGACCAGCGGGGCGGCGGGCGATCGCCGGTGCCCCGCGAGACGCCAGTCGGCTGGCGCGAGCACGTCGCCGATCTGGAGGCCATACGTGTCTCGCTCGCCATGGAGCGCCTCACCCTGTGCGGCTACTCTTGGGGTGGACTCCTCGCCCTCCTCTATATGCTCGAGCACCCCGAGCGTGTCGAGCGTCTGGCCCTGGTCTCTCCCGCCTCGCCGACCGCGACCTACCGGCGCCAATTCGAGGAGGAGTTCGCGCGGCGCATGGCAGCGCCGGAGATCCGCCAGGCACGCGAGGAGCTGCGCGCCAGCGGGTTGCGCGAGCAGGACCCCGCTGCGTACCAGCGGCGCGCGTTCGAGCTGTCGGTCGCCGGTTACTTCCGCGACTTCCGGGACGCGAAGCACCTCACACCGTTCAGGGTCAACGCCCGCACGCAGCAAGCCGTCTGGGACAGCCTCGGTGAGTACGATCTGCGGCCCAGGCTACAAGAGCACGCGTCCCCCGTCCCCCATCCCCCGTCCCTCGTCGTGCACGGCACCTTCGATCCCATCCCGATCGCGGGCTCCCGCGAGCTGGCACAGATCCTCGGCGCCGATCTGGTGGAGCTCCCCGTCGGGCACTGTCCTCACGTCGAGGCGACCGACGAGTTCGTGCGGGCGCTGGACGAATTCCTCCCCCAGCAATGAGACCCACCCCGTTCGCGCTCGCGTTCGCCGATCTCGCCCGCGACCGCTTTCCAGCGATCGCTCTGGTCCTGGAGCGCGACGTGCTCTCGTCGGCCGATCGCGACCGCTTCGTGTTGCTCGAGCCGGTGGGCCGGCTGCTGCGCGAGATCGCGCCGGACGGCACCGGTGCCGACGCACTCGAAGCCCACATGCTGATGCTGCATCACGCCTATCGCTATTGGGCGGGCGGTCGTTGGGTGTACCGCATCGGAGAGACGGAGCTGCGACGCGCAGCCGGAGGGGGGGGCACGTCGATCACGTCGCATTTGCCGCATCCATCGCTCTATCTGCAGCTGCCTGAGCTGAAGGTGTGGGGAACCCCGACGGCGGAGGGCGCGCCGGAGCCACTCGATGGACTGTTCGTCACCGAAACCGCCGAGCCCGGCGGAATCGCGCTGCTCGGCATCTTCGGGATGCGTGACGGCCGCCCGGGGTTCAGCGCGGTGGGCCTGGACGGCCGTGCCGACTCGGGCGACGCCACGGGCGGCGAGATCGAGGTCGCGGCCGCACGCGCAGACGGCAGCGAGCGATTCAGTCCGACGCTCGCCGGCGGCGCGCAGGCAGGGCTCTACTCGCTCGCCAACGCGGGGGAGCTGCTGCTGCTCACGTGCCGGCTCCTCGTGCTCCTCCCCGAGATCGAGCACTTCGTCGACATCACGTAACGCGTCCCGCTTCCGGCATCCCGCATCCCGGATTACGTTCGTCCTTACATGGATAAGCTCGCCGTTCGGTCGGTCCTCGAGCACATCGCCGCGTTTCTCGAGCTCAAAGGGGAGAGCGCAGCGCGCGTCCGCGTCTACCAGGACGCGGCGCGCCACGAGCTCGAAGCGACCGGACGGTCGAGCACGCTCGACGAGCTGCGCGAGCAGATCCCGCCAGGGCTCGCGGAGATGCTGCGCATCTCCGGGCTGGGCGTCGCCAAGGTACGCCAGATCCACGAGCGCCTGAACATCGAATCGCTCACCGAGCTGGAGGACGCCGCGGCGGACGGCAGGCTCGCCGCGCTGCCGCGCTTCGGACGCAAGACCGCGGAGAACGTGCGCAAGGGGATCGCGGCCCTGCGCCAGGCGAGCGCATTCCGCCTGCTGCATCACGCGCTCGACGAAGCCCAGGGTATCGCGCAGGCATTGGCGGCGCTCGAGGGCGTGCGGCGCGTGGAGATCGCCGGGAGCGTGCGGCGGCGGCTGGAGATCATTCGGGGTCTCGACTTCGTCGTGATCCATGCGGGCGGCGGCATGCGCGAGGCGCTCATCCGACGGCTCGACGCCGCACCGGGCGTCATCGAGCTGGCGGGCAAGGAGGGCGCGATCACACTGCGCTTCGCCTCCGGCGCCGTCGCTCAGGTTTTTCTCGCCACCGAGCCGGAAGCCGGCCTCGCGTTGCTGCGCGCCACGGGATCGACCGAACATGTGGCGCTCGTCGAGGCACGTCTCACGGGCGGCCCTCCCGCGTGGCCCGACGAGGAGAGCGTGTACCGCGCCGCCGGCCTGCCGTGGATCCCACCCGAGCTGCGGGAGGGGATGGGCGAGATCGAAGCGGCCGCCGCCGGCCGGTTGCCGCGGCTGCTGGAGCAGCGCGACCTGAAGGGCCTGCTGCACTGCCACACCAACTACTCCGACGGCACGACGACCGTCGCCGAATGGGCCCACGCATGTCGGGCCGACGGATACGAGTGGCTGGGGATTACCGACCACAGCGAAACGTCCGCCTACTCCGGCGGCTTGCGCGCGGCCGACGTGGCCCGCCAACACGCCGAGATCGACGCGGCAAATCGCCGCTGCGGCGATTTCCGAGTTCTCAAGGGGGTCGAGGCCGATATCCTCGCCGACGGCTCACTCGACTACGGTACCGCCGTGCTCGACCAGTTCGACTTCGTGATCGCGTCGATCCACACGCGGTTCGGCATGACCGAAGCCGCGATGACCGAGCGAGTGCTTCGCGCCCTCGACGATCCCCACACCACGATCCTCGGCCACCCCACCGGCCGACTGCTGCTCGCGCGCGAACCGTTCGCGATCGACCTGGAGCGCGTGCTGCAGCGCGCCGCCGAGCGTGGCGTCGCGGTCGAGGTGAACGCCGACCCCCACCGCCTCGATCTCGACTGGCGCATGGTGCGGCGCGCGCGGGAGATGGGCGTCGTCGTTTCCGTGGGCGCCGACGCGCATTCGGTGGCCGGCATCACGAACGTGGCGTTCGGCGTCGGCGTCGCTCGCAAAGGCTGGCTGGGCGCCGAGCACGTCCTGAACACGCGTGACGCCGAGGGCTTTCTCGACCACGCGCGGCGCCGCACCGCGGTCGCATGAGAACGAAAACCAAGACTCCGCGCGTGAAACAGATCATCGCACGCTTGGAGCGCGCGTATCCTGACGCGACCTGCGCGCTGCATCACACCAGCGCCCTCGAGCTCGTCGTCGCCACGATTCTCTCGGCCCAGTGCACCGACGCCCGCGTGAACATGGTCACACCGGCGTTGTTCGCGAAGTATCGGACGGCGGCGGACTACGCCGCGGCCGACCCGCGTGTGCTGGAGCGGGAAATCCAGTCCACCGGCTTCTTCCGCAACAAGACCAAGTCGATCATCGGCATGGCGCAGGCCCTGCTGGAGCGGCACGGCGGCGAGGTGCCCGATACCATGGAAGCGCTGACCGAGCTCCCGGGCGTGGGCCGCAAGACCGCGAACGTGATCCTCGGGACCTGGTTCAAGAAGAATGAAGGCGTGGTCGTCGATACCCACGTCCAGCGGCTCAGCCGCCTGATGAAGCTCACCCGGCACGACGATCCGGTGAAGATCGAACGGGACCTGATGGACCTGCTGCCGCGAGACAAGTGGACCTGGTGGTCGCACACGCTGATCCAGCACGGCCGGCAGGTGTGCATCGCGCGGCGGCCGAGATGCGAGGAGTGCGTGGTCAACAAACTTTGTCCGAGTAGTAGCGTATGAACGCCATGTTCGGTCCACCCCGGGCCGCCGGCCCGGGGTGAATGGACCCCATGACCAGCTCTCTCCCTCCGATCGATCGAGAAGGGCTCGTCGCGACCCGCCGCGACCTGCACCAGCACCCGGAGTTGGGTTTCGAGGAGACCCGGACGTCAACGCTCGCCGCCGAGCGACTCCGGAGCCTCGGCTACGACGTCAAATCGAGCGTCGGGAAGACGGGCGTAGTGGGAATGCGAGCCGGCGGGAATGGTCGCTGCGTCCTGCTGCGCGCTGACATGGACGCGCTCCCGATCGAAGAGGCGAACGACGTCCCGTACCGCTCCCGGCATCCGGGCAGGATGCACGCGTGTGGGCACGACGGGCACGTGGCGATCGGGCTCGAGGTGGCGCGGCGGCTCGGAGCGCTGCGGCTCGGCGGGACGGTGAAGTTGGCGTTTCAGCCCGCCGAGGAAGTCTCGCACGGCGCGCAGGCGATGATCGCCGACGGCGTGCTCGACGCACCCACGGTCGACGCCGCGTTCGGGATCCATCTGTGGAACGACCTGCCGGTCGGCACCGTGGGCGTGATGCCCGGCCCGATCATGGCGTCGGTGGATGAATTCGAGATCACGATCCTGGGCCGCGGCGGCCACGCCGCCGCCCCGCACCAAACTGTCGATCCCGTTCTCATTGCGGCCCACGTCGTCACCGGCCTTCAGAGCCTGGTGTCGCGGCGCCGCCATCCCTTGGAGGAAGGCGTCGTCTCGATCACGCAGGTCAACGCCGGACACGCGTTCAACGTGATTCCCGGCCGCGCCGATTTGCGCGGTACGGTGCGGACGTTCGGCGGCAGGTTCTGGGATGATGCGCCGGCGCTCGTGGAGGAGACGGCGCAAGGCATCGCCGCGGCGTTCGGCGCGCGCGCCGAGGTGCGCTATCGCCGGCTCTCCGGGCCGCTGATCAACGATGCGCGCATGGCCACGCTGATGGCCGAAGTCGCGGCTCAGGTCGTCGGAAAGGACAACGTGAAGTCGGGCGTCCGCACGATGGGCGGCGAGGACATGTCGTACTTCCTCCAGAAGGTGCCCGGCTGTTTTGCGTTCGTCGGATCGGCACCGAAGACAGGCCCGGCCGCGCCGCACCACAGCGCCGGCTTCGATATCGACGAGGAGTCGTTGGTGATCGGGGCGGAGCTGCTGAGTCGGGTGGCGGTGAGGTATCTCAACGACCATTTGTGATCCCCGGGCTGTCGCCCGGGGTCAGTTGAGACTTCGCGCGACGCCGGACTGACCCCGGGCGCAAGCCCGGGGATCACGCAGACCCGGCGGCGATTTCCGGATACATTTCCCAAGACCGATGCCTAACCTTCTCGCGACCGAGCCCTCCGCCTACCTCAAATCCGCCGCCCATCAGCCCGTGCACTGGCTCCCCTGGGGCGACGCGGCGTTCGCGCGGGCGCGCGCCGAAGACAAGCCGATCCTGCTCGACATCGGCGCGGTGTGGTGTCACTGGTGCCACGTGATGGACGGCGAGTCGTACGAAGATGCCGGCGTCGCCGAGGTCCTGAATCGCGATTTCGTGTGCGTCAAAGTGGACCGCGACGAGCGCCCCGACGTGGATGCGCGCTATCAACGCGCCGTGCAGGCGCTCTCCGGGCAAGGGGGCTGGCCCCTGACGGCGTTCTTGACGCCCGAGGGGGAGGTCTTCTTCGGGGGCACGTACTTTCCGCCCGAAAACAATCACTACGGCCGCCCCGGGTTCCGCTCCGTGCTGGTCCAGGTCGCGCGCGCCTACCGCGAAGACCGCGACAGGATCACCGCCAACGCCCGCGCCATTCGTCAACACATCGTGGAATCGCTCGACGAAGCGAAGGCCGGCGCAGTGAGCGCCGACCTCATCGCGCGCGGCGCGGACCAGATGGCCGGCATGTTCGACATCCGCTACGGCGGCTTCGGTACGGCGCCCAAGTTCCCGCACGCCGCTGCATGCGAGTTTCTGCTCACCCGCTGGCACGACACGAAACTCGATTGGCAGCGCGAGATCGTCGAGAAGACGCTCATGGCCATGGCGCGCGGCGGGATCCGCGACCATGTGGGCGGCGGGTTCCACCGCTACGCCACCGACGAGCGCTGGATCGTGCCGCATTTCGAGAAGATGGCCTACGACAACTCCGAGCTGCTCCGCGCCTACCTCTCGGCGTACCAATCGTTCGGCACGCCCTTGTTTCGCGAAGTCGCCACAGAGCTGGTGGACTGGGTGTTCGAGGTGTTGTCCGATCGCGAGCGCGGCGCGTTCTACACGTCCCAGGACGCTGACGTCGCCTTCGGGGACGACGGCGACTATTGGACGTGGACGCTGGAGGAAACAAAGGCGGAACTGAATGCGGGAGAAGGCGCGGTTGTTTCGCGGGTGTTCGACATAGAGGACGTCGGGGAGATGCACCACAACCCCAAGAAAAATGTGTTGTGGTGGAAGCAGAATCCTGCCGGGGACGATGAATGGCCGTTGTTGCGAGCGGCGGTCCGCAAGCTCAAAGTCGCGCGCGACAAGCGCCCGACACCGTTCGTGGACCGCGCGGCCTACGTCAACTGGAACGCGATGATGGCCGCCGCCTTCCTGCAAGCCGGCGCGGTGCTCGACCGGCCGGAATGCAACACGCTCGCGCTGAAGGTGCTGGATCGGATCTGGCGGGAGGCGTGGGACGGGGGACGGGGGATGGGTCATGTGCTCGCGCGCGACGAGCCGCGCGGGATGTTGGACGACAACGTGCAAGCGGCCGCCGCCTTCCTCGACGCCTACGAGTCGACCGGCACCGCAATGTGGCTGGAGCGTGCCACCGCGGTGATGTCGCATTGCGCCGCCGTGCATTGGGACGAGGCCGCGGGCGGGTACTTCGACGTCGCGAAGGACGGCGCCGGCGTCGCGTATCTCGCCACCCGCGGCAAGCCGGTTCAGGACGCGCCGACACCCTCACCCAACGGCGTCGCGGCTCTTGTTTTGGCGCGCCTGTGGGCACTCACCAACCAAGCTGAATGGCGCGCCCAGCTCGACCGCCAGCTCGGCGCGTTCGCTGGAAGCGCGGGAGAGCTGTCGCTGCACGGCGCGACACTGCTCCGCGCCACCGACTGGGCCGTCAATCCCGTGACGCGCATCGAGGTCGCGGGCCCCGCGGGCGAAGGGCCCGCGTGCGCCATGCACCTGCTCGCGCTGCAGACGTATCGCCCACGCAAGGTCGTGGTCCGAAGAATTGCGGACACGCCGGCCGCCACGGTCTGTGTGGGCACCACCTGCTCCCTGCCGGTTCCCGCTGCCGCCGAGCTCGCCCAGCTGCTCGCGTGAACACGCGCGTGCTCGGCCGCACCGGTTTGAAAGTGAGCGAGATCGGCTTCGGCGGGTGGGCAATCGGCGGCAACGCCTTCGGCAACTCGTACGGTCCGACCGACGACGCCGAGTCGACGCGCGCCGTGCGCCGCGCCTACGATTTGGGATGCACGTTCTTCGATACCGCGGACGTGTACGGCCACGGACACTCTGAAGAGGTGCTGGGCGCGGCGCTGCAGGGCATCCGTGACCAGGTGATCGTGGCGACCAAGGTCGGAGGCAACTTCTACAACCGCGACATCCACCCCTTGATGCGCGACCGCATCGCGCAGACGGTCGGCCGCCCGCTCGAGGAGATCGCGCGCGGCGCGGCGCTCGCCGTCACCCACGACGCGAACTTCACCGCCCCATACATCCGCTTCGCCGTGGAGCGCTCCTTGGCGCGGCTGCGCACCGACCACGTCGATCTCTTGCAGCTGCACAACCCGCCGATCAACCTCATCTCGACGATGGAGACGTACGCAGTGCTGGAGCAGCTCAAGCGCGAGGGGTCCATTCGGTTCTACGGCGTGTCGGTCCACCCACCCGAAGAAGGCATCGCCGCGGTCAACGCGACCATGCCGGACACGGTGCAAATCGTGTATAACCTGGCGCGACGGGAGGCAGAGGACGCATTCTTCCCGGCCGCTCGGACTGCTAACGTAGGCGTCATCGCGCGGGAGCCGCTCGCCAATGGCTTCCTGGCCGGGAAGTACGCGCCGGACAGCACCTGGGAGCGGGGCGACATCCGCGCCCGCATGCCGCGGCCGTACGTGGCGCAGCTCACCGCCCTCGGCCAGCGCGTCAAGGAGCTGGCGGAGAAGTCGGGACTCAGCGCGGCGCAGTTGGCGCTAAAGTTCGTGCTCGACCGGACCGACATCGCCTGCGCGATCGTCGGCATGAAGACGGTGCAGCAGGTGGACGACAACCTCAACGCGGGAACGTAGATGCCGAACAAGAAGGCCGTACTAGAAACCGTGAAGGGAACCATCGAGGTGGAGCTGTTCGCCGACGAGGTCCCGGACACGGTGGCGAATTTCGAGAAGCTCGCGAGCGCGGGGTTCTACGACGGGACCAAGTTCCATCGCGTGATCCCCAACTTCATGATCCAGGGCGGCGACCCCTACTCGAAGACCGGCAAGGGACCCGTCGGCACGGGCGGTCCCGGTTACACGATCAAATGCGAGACGCAGAAGAACACGCACAAGCACGTGGCCGGAACGCTCTCGATGGCGCACGCCGGCAAGGACACCGGGGGCAGCCAGTTCTTCATCTGTCACTCACCCCAACGGCACCTGGATGGTAAGCACACCGTCTTTGGACAGGTGACGAAGGGGATGGACGTCGTGAACGCCATCAAGGGCAACGACGAAATCAAATCCATCAAGGTCTCTTGAAGGGGGTAGCTCCATGCTCGCGTTGATTCTCGCAGCCAGCGCGCTCGCTGTGCAGGATAGCGGCGCCTTCATCGTCCGCCTCGGCAACGACACGTTGTCGCTCGAGCAGTACCACCGTACGGCGACCCAGCTGCGCGGGGAGTACGTGATCCGCACGCCCCGCAGCCTGCATCGCATCTACACGGCGGACCTGAACCCCGACGGCTCGATTCGCCGCTTCGAGTTGATCACGCACAACATCGGTGGCGGCCCCGGAGCCGCCGAAACCAAGGGGTCCGTCGAGTTCACGGGCGACAGCGCGATTGCCACCAATCCCAGCGGCGACAGCATCGTCACGACGCGAGTTGCCGTGCCCAAAGGCACGCTCCCCTATACGATCCACATCTACGGTCTGGTGGAGCAGTACGGACGAATCGCGCGCGCCACGGGACGCGACAGCGTGGCGATCACGTCCCTGACGGGCGCCACCACGACGACCGGTGGATACGTCCGCAAGCGGGGCGGCGATACGCTCGTCCTCAACTTCACCCAAGGGCAGCTCGCCGGTGTGGGTCCATTCACGTTCCGGCTGGACCGCGTCGGACGGTTGGTGTGGCTCACCGGCAAAGGGAGCACCGTCCAGGTGGATGTCGAACGCGTACCGTCGATCCCGATGGCGGCGAAGACCGCCGCGTTCGCCAGTCGTCCGTTGGGACAGCTGTCGGTGCGGGATACGGCGCGCGCCACGGTCGGTGGCGCGGAGGTCTGGGTCGACTACAGCCGGCCGATGAAGCGCGGCCGCGAGATCTTCGGCAACGTCGTCCCGTGGAACACCCCGTGGCGCACGGGCGCCAACGCCGCCACGCAGTTCAGTACGTCGGCCGATCTCGTCATCGGCGGAGCCACGGTCCCCGCGGGCAAGTACACGCTGTGGACGCTGCCCACCCCCACGGGCTGGAAGCTCATCATCAACAGACTGACCGGGGAGTGGGGCACCGAGTACCATGCCGAGCAGGATCTGGCGCGGGTCGACGCGAAGCTGGAGACGCTCGCGACGCCGGTTGATCAATTCGTGATCGCGTTCGAGCAGCCCACGGGCAACCCGCAGATCGTGGTTGATGGCCAGCCCGTCGCCGCAACGACGGTGATGACGTTTACGTGGGACAAGACGAAGGTCTTGGTGCCCGTGAGCAAGAAATAGTGCACCTCGACTTCGCCGTCGTCGCCGATTACGCGCTGGTCGATCAATCGGGGAAGATGTCTGTCCTCGGCATCTTCCAGCACATCTGGGTGCAGCAGTTCCCGGCGATGCACCCCCGCCTGCACCTCGTGCTCCGTCTCAAGGGCAAGCGCACTGAGATCGGCGAGCACGGGGTGCAGATCCGTCTGGCCGACGACGCAGACACGGAGTTGTTGGGCGGCTCGGGCACCGTGAACTTCGCCGAGCCGCCCGCGGGGGTCACGGAGATCGAGGCCGCCGCGGTGCTCGTCTTCGACGTGCCGTTCCCCCACGCCGGCCAGTATCGCTTCGAGATCACGGTGGACGGGGAGCGGAAAGCCACCGTGCCCATCACCGTTTCACAGCTACCGCAGCAGCCAATTGAATCGCCCCCCCC
>Ga0137383_10002211_pt1 | contig 11806 bp, 10 predicted proteins | sample SagtaG_19_FD_104817 | JGI IMG/M metagenome (GOLD analysis project Ga0137383, IMG submission 104817) | Vadose zone soil microbial communities from Sagehorn Ranch, Mendocino, California, USA - Sage2_R_40_16 metaG | ecosystem: Environmental > Terrestrial > Soil > Vadose zone | place: USA... | reverse complement strand
GCGAATGACATCAGTCATAATCGCTCGTTGCTGCACAGTCAGATCGAGAGCCTCCATAAACCGTAAGGCCGCTTCAATCGTTTGTTCACTGAATTGATGGATGTTCAATTCGCGTTGATGTCGATCCTTAAGCGTAACCGCGAGAATCTCCGGTTTCAGTCTTGCGCCAGAGCATACTTTGCACGGCTCGCGCGTCATGAACGCGCGGATTCGATTGCGCGTGAATTCGCTTTGGGTCTCCTCATAGAGTCGCTGCATTTGCCGCACGAGGCCTTCAAACGGCTTCGCCACTTTCTTCTCGCCGTTGCCGCCCAGGTTCATTTCGACCGGTTCACCATTCGTTCCGAAGTAAAGCGCATTCTTAAATTCGTTAGGCAAATCGGCAAACGGCACGTCTTCATCGACTTGGAAATGTCGCACCAGCGCGCCTTGCAAGTGACGGTAGTAGGCCTGCATTCGTTTCGTCCCTCGGCGCCACGGCGTGATCGCCCCTTCCGCAATCGTTTTGCTCGTATCCGAAATCATCAACTCAGGATCGACAATTAGTTGTGTGCCCAAGCCGTGGCACGCCGGGCAAGCACCCAGATGGCTGTTGAACGAAAAATGCTTCGGAGTGAGCTCGCCGAGCGTGAATCCAGTCTCCGCGTTTCCGTAGTCGGTCGAGTAGCGCAGTTTTTCCCACTCTTCCGATTCGATGTTCGATGTTGGATGTTGGGCGTTCGATGTTTCCTGCGTCGATCGCAAAATCGACAATTTGTTTCCGCCCCACTTGAGCGCTGTCTCAATTGAGTCAGTGAGGCGAACGCGGATTCCATCGCGCACAACCAGCCGATCGACCACCGCCTCAATCGTGTGTCGCTCGCCTTTCTTCAGTCGGATCCGCTCCGAGCCATGCAGCTCAATGATTTCGCCATCAATTCGTACACGAACGAATCCTTCACGCTTGATCTTTTCGATAACATCTCGGAATTGGCCTGGCTGGTTTTCGATCAGCGGTGCAAGCACAATGACTCTTGTCTGCGGCTCGTTGGCGAGGATTTGATCGACAATCTGTTGGGGCGTTTGCCGCTTCAGGGGATGGCCCGTGAATGGATCGTGCGGTTGACCAACTGCCGAATAAAGGACGCGCAAATAATCGTACGTCTCCGTCGTGGTCGCGATTGTCGATCTTGGATTCGCGCCGGCACTGCGCTGCTCGATGGCGATGGCAGGGGAAAGACCCTCGATAAAATCGACATTCGGCTTTTCCATCTGATCGAGAAATTGCCGCGCATAAGCCGAGAGACTTTCGACGTAACGCCGCTGCCCTTCCGCGTACAATGTATCAAAGGCGAGCGACGATTTTCCCGAGCCGCTCAAGCCCGTAATGACGACCAGTTTCTCACGAGGAATCTCCAGGTGGAGGTTCTTCAGGTTGTGCTGTCGCGCACCACTGATTTTGATGACTTGCGCAGGCATCCTGGCGAAGAATGTCGAACCTTTTAGCTAAGCACAGCGGCTCTTTTTCTCCAGCGAATACATCTTCGGATGGGCTGGATCATTTCTAGTTCACAGAGCTCCTTGCGGACCTCGAACAAAAAGGCCGACGGTGAAAATAGCGCCGCTGGCGAATCGAAGCATTTTGGACGATAAAAGCGGCTGCCAATGGAAGCCCTCTCCGGCAAAACAATCTTGATTGTTGAGGATGAACGCGACGTGGTCGATCTGCTCGCGCTCAATTTGCGCAAAGCGGGATTCACTATCTCGATTGCGGCCGATGGCGCTGTCGGATTGGAGAAAGCGCGCAGCGAAAAACCGGCTTTCATTATTCTCGATCTGATGTTGCCGAAAATGCCCGGATTGGAAGTATGCAAAATTCTGAAGAGCGATCCGGGGACGCGCCACATTCCGATCATGATGTTAACCGCGAAGGCCGAAGAGATAGACCGGATAGTGGGTTTGGAATTTGGCGCGGACGATTACGTGACGAAGCCTTTCAGTCTGCGGGAAGTGGTCTTGCGCATTCGGGCGATTATGCGCCGCGGCGTGGCGAAACAAGTTGATGAACGTTTGACCGCTGGACCCATTACAATTGATCCGGCACGTCACGAAGTCTCAGTCAACGGTAAGCGGATCAACCTCACCAGCCTGGAATTTAAGCTTTTGCGCACGCTCATGCAGCGACGCGGTCGTGTCCAGGCGCGCGACCGTTTGCTCAATGACGTGTGGGGTTACGAAAGTGTCATCGACACGCGCACGGTGGACACGCATGTACGACGGCTGCGCAAAAAACTTGGCAAAGCCGCCGATGTAATCGAAAGCGTGCGCGGGTTCGGCTATCGCATGAGGGAAAAGTAAGGTGAGATGTGGTGGTTAATCCTGGGTCTGATCTGCGCCACATTCGCAGTGACCACGCTGGTTCTCTGGCGAAAATGGGCCGCGCCATGGCCACAAATTGAGCAGCTCGTTACACAAATAGCCCGCGGCGAACGGCCGCCCACTTTTCTGGTTGATGGCGGAGCAGAGTCGAAACGCGTTGGCCTTGCGCTGGAGAGCATTTTGGCCCGGCAGCAAGAACTCGAGCGCCAGATCGCAGGGCGCGAATCCGGCACGCAAACGATTCTTGGCGCGATGCAGGATGGTCTGCTTGTCGTTGACACGCGCCGGCGCATTACGCTCATGAATCGAACGTTCGAGAAACTGTTCGAACTGCGAGAGCCAGCCGTTGGCGTCCCTTTGCTTGAGGAGGTCCGCCACGCAACGCTGGACTGGCTGATTGCGGAAACGCTGCGCACCGGCGAAGCGATGCGCAGCGAGTTGAGCCTTGCCGATTCGCGAACCCATAGCGAGCGGCACATCGAAGTCACCGCTGTTCCGATCAAGAAGGCTGCCGACGAGACGACTGGCGCCGTCGTAATTTGCCACGAAATCACGGAATTGAAGCGGCTGGATCAAATCCGGCGCGATTTTGTAGCTAATGTTTCGCATGAGTTGCGAACTCCATTGTCGATCTTACGCGGCTACATCGAGATGTTGCTCGATAATCCGAAAACTTCACGAGAGGAACTGCCACGGATCCTTGCAATCATGGACCGGCATTCCAAACGGCTCGGGCGTCTGGTCGACGATCTGCTGAGTCTTGCTCACCTGGAATCATCCAACGCAAGCCTGGAGCTCAACACTGTACGGATAGAGGATTTGTTCAATAACGTGATCCGTGACTGGAAAGAAAAACTCGCCGCGAAGAATCTGAAAGTAGTGGTCGATCTTGCCCCGGACGCGTCGACGCTTCGCGCGGATGAAACCCGGTTACAGGAAGTGCTCTACAATCTGCTGGAAAACGCGGTGAAATATTCGCGCGAGAACGGGCAGATTCATTTGCGAGCGACGCAGCACGGCTCTGAAATGGTGCTCAGCGTGACCGATAACGGACTTGGAATCAGCAAAGATGATTTGCCACGAATTTTCGAGCGCTTTTATCGCGCTGACAAGGCTCGCAGTCGCGAACTTGGTGGCACCGGACTGGGGCTGGCGATCGTTAAGCATATCGCACAATTGCACGGCGGCCGGGTGGAAGCCGAAAGCGAGCTTGGACACGGGACGACGATCCGGGTGGTGCTGCCGACCGGGAATGCGACGTAAAACGCGCCAGTGCGGTAGGGCGCGTCACTCCGTGCGCGCCGTCGTCTCCGCGAAGCGGCGTGCAGAGGACTGCTCGCCCTACCTGAACGCGATGCTTTCCATACTTACGAGGCTTCGTCATTCCGTTCCTGTCACACAAAAGTAACATTAAAGATTTTGACGCTTCGCCGCGCGCTGCGGCAGGCTGCCAATACATATGAAATCCCTCAAATTTAGCGGCAAAATTTTGGCGATCGTGCTCTTAACCGGAGTAAGTGCGACCGCCTCAGCACAGATGATGATTAACGGCGCGGGGGCGACGTTTCCCTATCCAATCTACTCGAAGTGGTTCGATGAGTACGCGAAAGTTGATCCGTCTGTACGCTTTAATTATCAATCGATTGGTTCCGGTGGAGGCCAAAAACAAATCCTAGCGCAGACCGTCGACTTCGGCGCATCGGATGGGCCGATGAGTGACGACAATCTGGCCAAGGCGCAGGGCAAACTCTTGCATATCCCAACAGTCGCGGGCGCAGATGTTGTCGCCTACAATCTGTCTGGGAATCCGGCGTTAAGATTCGACGCGGACACGATTGCGGGGATTTTTCTAGGGCAAATCAAGAAATGGAATGACCCAAAGATCACGGCGCTGAACCCAGGAGTCACGTTGCCAGATCAGGAGATTGTGGTTGTCCACCGCTCCGATGGCAGCGGGACGACCTACATTTGGACGGACTACCTGAGCAAAATCAGTCCAGAATGGAAGGCGAAGGTGGGCACAAATACCTCGGTAAACTGGCCGACTGGCATCGGTGGCAAGGGCAATGAAGGTGTGGCCGGCCAAATCAAGCAAACACCAGGAGCAATCGGCTATGTGGAGTTGATATACGCAGTTCAAAATAAAATGCCTTATGCGGAGGTGAAGAATTCATCCGGCAAGTTTGCAAAGCCCTCTCTCCAATCTATCACCGCGGCGCTGGCGACGGCGGATATTCCAGACGACTTCCGTTTTTCCATCACCAACGCTCCAGGAGCGGATGCTTATCCGATCTGCGGCGCGACGTGGTTACTGGTGTACGAGCAGCAAAAAGATGCTGCCAAAGGAAAGAAGCTCGTGGAATTTTTAAAGTGGGCGGCGAAAGACGGCGAGAAAATGGCGAGAGATCTTCAGTACGCCCCGCTTCCAAACAATCTACAGCAACGCGTCCTAAAACGAATCGACGAAATTAAAATCTAACCTGAGCACGCATGGAGATTGCCATACGTCCAGCCTCGAAAGCTTTCGGGGCGCCGGATGATCCGAGATCGGTAGCGCGCGCAATGGCGCCACCGTCGCGCTTTGGTGACAAAGCGTTCGAGTGGCTCACGCTTGCGATGGCGCTGGCGGTGGTTGTGCTCATTATTTTGATTGGTTGGCAGCTATGGCAGGGATCTTCGCTTGCAGTCAAGAAATTTGGATTTCATTTTCTCACCACTTCGACCTGGGACCCAGTCGCGGACCAATTCGGCGCTCTTCCGTTTATTTACGGGACGCTGGTTTCTTCCTTGATTGCGTTGCTCATTGCTGTGCCGTTGAGCATCGCAACTGCGGTTTATCTGACGGAACTTGCGCCGCTCTGGATGCGGCAACCGCTTGTTTCACTGATCGAAATGCTGGCGGCGATTCCGAGTGTGATCCTTGGGTTATGGGGCATCTTCGTCATGATCCCGTGGTTGCGCGATTATCCATTTCCACTGCTGAAACGGCTCTTCGGGTGGACGCCATTCGTCAGCGGACCAATCTACGGGACCAGCATGCTGGCCGGTGGGACCATTATCGCGATTATGATTTTGCCGATCATCACTTCAGTGTCCCGCGAGATTCTGCGCAGTGTGCCAAACTTGCAACGCGAAGCTGCGTACGCGCTGGGGGCGACGCGCTGGGAGGTGACCCGGATTGCGGTTCTAAGTTATGCGAGAAAGGGGTTATTTGGCGCAGTCATCCTCGGTCTCGGACGCGCTTTGGGTGAAACGATGGCGGTCACGATGGTCATTGGCAACACGCCACAGATCGCGGCATCGCTCTTCAAGCCCGGCTATACGCTTGCCAGCGTGATTGCGAACGAGTTCACAGAGGCGACCACTGACATTTATCTCCAAGCGTTATTCGAAATTGGGCTGGTGCTTTTTGGATTAACGATCCTGGTGAACCTTCTGGCCCAATTGCTCCTGCGGAGCATCACCACAGCATCAGCCACACGCGCGGTGCAGTAGCCAATGTATTCCGAACGAGCCCACAACCACACTTGGCGCAAAATCAAAAGCGCGCTGGCATCCGGCATCGCGTTTGTTTCTGCTCTTCTTGTGATCGCGCCATTGGGTCTCGTGTTCTTTCATCTTCTCGTTAATGGCGCCGGCTCAGTGAACTGGGACTTTTTCACTAAGTTGCCGGCGCCTGTCGGAGCGGTTGGCGGCGGAATGGTGAACGCAATTTTCGGCTCGCTGGAGTTGCTCGCGCTCGCAAGCGCAATTGGCATTCCAGTGGGCGTTTTGGGTGGAGTCTACCTCGCAGAATATGGCTCCACACGGATTAATTCGATCCTGCGATTTCTGGCCGACGTCCTCAATGGAGTTCCATCGATCACATGGGGCGTCGTTGTTTATGGTTTGGTTGTCCTTCGTTTCAAAGGGTTCTCTGCCTATGCTGGCGGCCTGGCTCTTGGCTTAATCATGATTCCGCTCATTCTGCGCACGACTGAGGAAGTGATTCTGCTGGTGCCGAATGGTTATCGCGAGGCCGCCCTCGCTCTCGGCGTAGCTCGTTGGAAAACGATCGTGCATATTGTCATGAAGACTGCATCCAAAGGGATTATCACTGGCATCTTGCTGGCGTTAGCGCGGGTCGGCGGTGAGACCGCGCCGCTCTTGTTCACCGCATTCGGCAATCGGTTTTGGAACCATAGCCTAAGTCAACCGATCGCGGCGCTTCCGTTGCAAATTTTTACATACGCGATTTCTCCCTACGACGATTGGCATCGCCAAGCCTGGGCTGGCGCGCTCGTTCTCGTCACCGGCGTTTTTTGCGTTAATGTATTGGTTAGATTTTTGACTCGCGGGCGGGCGGCGTCCGTTGTCTAGAACACTCGCGAATGGATAATTTAGTTATGGAAACCCCCGAGCCAAGCGTGATGGAGCGCGTCGAACGGCCTGCGCAGCCGCCCCCAAGCGCTGAACCTGCGCCACCGTTAACTTTTCAGGTGAAGAATCTCTCGATCTGGTACGGCGACAAGCGCGCCATTGATGATGCCACGCTCGACATTTCATCGAACGCCGTGACCGCGATCATTGGGCCGAGCGGTTGCGGAAAATCAACCTTTCTCCGCGGTCTGAACCGTATGCACGAGCTTGTCCCGAAGACACGTGTCGAAGGGACTGTTCTTCTTCAGGGCGAGGATCTCTATTCCAGCACGGTTGATCCCGCAATCGTTCGCCGCCGAGTCGGCATGGTCTTCCAAAAATCGAATCCGTTTCCAACGATGACGATCGGCGAGAATGTCGTTATTGGCTTGCGATTGAACGGAGTGCGCAACCAAAAATTACTCAATGAACGGTTGGAAAAATCGCTCCGCATGGCGGCCCTTTGGGACGAGGTGAAAGATGATTTGAACAAACCGGGCACCAGCCTTTCCGGCGGCCAGCAGCAGAGGCTTTGCATTGCACGTGCGCTCGCGGTGCAACCGGAGGTGCTTTTAATGGATGAGCCCTGTTCGGCGCTTGATCCGATCGCCACGGCCAAGATCGAGGAATTGATCTATGAGCTCAAAACCCAATACACGATCGTCACGGTGACACACAATATGCAACAGGCCGGACGCATCTCCGATTACACGGCCTTCTTTTATCTTGGAAAGCTGATCGAGTTCGGGCCGACCACGAAAATTTTCACAAATCCGAGCGAACGACAGACGGAAGACTATATCACTGGCCGCTTTGGCTGATGAGAAACGGAGCAGAAACATGAGAAACAGTAGGATAGAAAGAGCCGACACTCGATGATCGCCCCAAGACATATTCTCGGCACATTTGACGAGGCGCTGGCGTCGTTGCGCAACAATGTCCTGATGATGTCCAGTCTGACCGAGCGCAGTTTAGAGCGGGCGATGAAGGGCTTGTTTGAGCGCGATGACGATCTTTGCGCAAATGCGATCGCCGACGACGAAGAGATCGATCAGCTCGAGATACAGATCGATAAGGATGGCGTCGCAATCTTGTTGCGGTTTCAGCCGGTAGCCTCCGATCTGCGTCGTGTCGTTTCAGCCATGAAACTTTCATCGAATCTGGAGCGTATGGCCGATCAGGCGACGACGATTGCGCGACGCGCACGAAAGTTAAATCAGCATCCACCATTACCCGAGGTCGAATTGATCAGGCCGCTGTACGGGCAAGCGATGGCGATGTTTAAGGACAGTGTCGATGCCTTCGTGCGCGAGGATGTCGATCTTGGGCGCGCGGTCGTTCCGCGCGATGAAAAGCTGGACGAGTTGAACCGTTCGGCCAGTCGCAAATTAATCGAGCGCATGGCGCAGGATCCGGAGCAGTTGCGAGGCTACCTGAATTTGATTTTTGTTGGCCGTTGCCTCGAACGCGTGGGCGATCACGCCACCAATATTGCCGAAGAGGCAGTTTACGCCGCCGCTGCTGAAGACATCCGACATCAAACTGTCGCGGCCACGACATGACGCGCTCGGTGACAGCGTGTCTGGCTCTTGCCTAATTTTACAAGCAGTGGTTGCTTGAATTTCGTGCGTGGCCGTTTTTCGGTCACCGATTCAAGAAAGAGGTAAATGCCTACAGCTGTCGCCAAGACCAGTATTGCCGATGAGCCCTCCGCCGGGGTCGAGCTCCTGCGGAAGGATGTTCCCACAGCAAATCGCTTTTCCGATCCACAGAATTTCATCAATCGCGAGTTGAGCTGGCTCGAGTTCAATCGTCGTGTTCTCGAGGAAGCACAGGATGTGACGCAGCCAATCATCGAGCGGGTGAAGTTTCTCACCATCTTCAGCTCGAACCTGGATGAGTTTTTTGAGATCCGCGTCGCCGGCATCAAGCAGCAGATCGAAAGCGAGACCAGCGACGTGGGGCCCGACGGTTTGAGCCCAACCGAGACATTCAACAATATCCAGCGCGTGGTGCGCGAATTAGTGGCAACGCAGTACTCACTCTGGAACGAAGAACTGCTTCCGTTGCTCGCAAAAAATGGCATCCGCATTCCCAAGATGACCGAATTGAGCGCGAAACGCGCGGCTTGGGCGCACAAGTATTTTCAAGAAGAAGTTTTTCCGCTGCTGACGCCGCTGGCCGTCGACGCCAGTCACCCTTTTCCACAGCTCTTGAACAAAAGCCATAACTTGCTTGTCCGCGCCAAGACGCAGCGAGGCGGGGAGCAGCTTCATGCAATTGTACAGGTGCCGCGCGTGCTTCCACGCCTGATCGCGATGCCGCGCGGCAAGGGAGAAGACGAGCCATGGGTTTACATTTACCTGGCTTCCCTCATTAAGCAGCACATTGGCGAGTTGTTTCCCGGCCTTATCCTAGACGGTGTCCACGCGTTTCGCGTTACGCGAAACAGCGATCTCTACATCGACGAGGAGGAAGCGGAAAATCTCTTGCGCACGATTGAGCAAGAGCTGCGACGTTCCAGCCGCGGCAATGCCGTCCGTTTGGAAGTTGAGGCTGATTGTCCGAAAGATTTCCGCGATTTGTTGCTCAAGTTCTTCAATCTGACGGAGGCCGACGTGTACAAACTGGATGGGCCGCTTTCAATGACCCACCTCATGCCGCTCGTGACGAACGATGCCTTCGGAGATTTGCGCGACCGGCCTTTCCAACCCGCGCGTGATCCGGCGCTCCCGCCGCATGTGAACATTTTTGAAGTGATGCGCCAGCGGGATGTTCTCTTGCATCATCCCTACGAAAGTTTTGATCCAGTTGTCGAGCTCATCGAAGAGGCTGCCAAGGATCCCCAGGTGTTCGCGATTAAGATCACCCTTTATCGTACCAGTGGCGATTCTCCGATTGTTCAGGCGCTGATTAACGCCGCGGCCGCAGGGAAACAGGTCACTGCTTTAGTCGAGTTACGCGCCCGGTTCGATGAAGCTGCCAATATTCAATGGGCGCGTCAGCTCGAGGAAGCCGGCGCGCATGTAGTTTACGGCGTAGTCGGATTAAAGACCCATTGCAAAGCGCTCCTCATTGTGAGACGCGATGCCGATCGACTCCGTCATTACGTCCATTTGGGCACCGGCAACTATCATCCGCGCACCGCTCGCATTTACACTGACTTTAGCTTGCTTACCTGTGAGCCACAGTTAACCGAAGAGGTGTCGGTGGTTTTCAACACACTCACTGGTCTGGCAGGCTATCCCGGTTTGAAAAAATTGCTCGTCGCTCCTTTCGATCTCCACAAACGATTGATCGGCAAGATCGAGCGCGAGCGCGATCACGCTCTGGCGGGCAAACCGGCCCGCATTATCGCAAAACTCAATCATCTTGTCGATCAGGAGACTATCGAGAAGCTTTACGAAGCTTCTTGCGCCGATGTGACCATCGATTTGATCGTTCGTGGCATTTGCTGCTTGCGGCCAAAAGTCCCCGGCTTGAGCGAAAACATCCGCGTCTTCAGCATTGTGGGCCGATTTCTCGAGCACAGCCGGATTTACTATTTGGAGAACGCCGGTCAACGGGAGGTGTTTCTTTCCAGCGCCGATTGGATGCCGCGCAATTTTTACCGGCGCGTCGAAATTGCGTTTCCTATCGAGCAAGCGGACTTGCGTGACGAAATTATCGATGGGGTTCTGCCGAAGTTTGTTCATGATCGGGTGAAGGCGCGTGAACTACAGCCGGACGGGAGCTACCGGCGGCTCAAGCCAGAAGGTACGGAGCCGCGCGAACAGGCCCAGTTGCAGTTCCGAGAGCGTTCGCGTCGCCTGGCAGAAAAAACACGCAAACCGAAACGCGCCGCGGCAGCTGAAAAATTGACCCCAATTACGTCTATCGCCGATACAAGAAGGTGATGAAGAAAAAAATCCTGGTCATCGATGTCGGCGGGACCAACGTCAAACTGATGATTTCGCGTCGCGAAAAACGAAAATTCAAATCTGGTTTGAAGTTGACGCCACGCGCGATCGTCGCGCAGGCGAAACCGCTGGTGAGCGACTGGAAATTCGATGCGATCTCGATAGGATTTCCATCGCCGGTGCGCGACGGGCGGATTCTGAGCGAGCCGAAACATCTGGGAAAAGGCTGGGTCGAGTTTGATTTTGAGAAAGCGTTTGGCAAACAAGTCCGCATCATCAACGACGCGGCGATGCAGGCGCTTGGCAGCTATCGTGGCGGCCGCATGCTCTTTCTCGGGCTCGGCACCGGGCTTGGATCAGCTCTGGTGTGGGACAATTACGTTCTGCCGCTGGAATTGGGAGATCTCCCTTATCGCAACGGCAGCATCATTGAAGATTATCTTGGCAAGCCAGGCTTGGCGCGGCTCGGTGAGAAAACCTGGCGGCGCGACGTCGAGCATGCGCTGGTGCAGTTGAAGAAATCACTCATCGCCGATTACATCGTACTCGGAGGTGGAAACGCCAAGAAATTGAACGAACTTCCCGAGGGAGTTGAACGCGGACATAATCGCAACGCGTTCCTGGGTGGAACGCGCTTGTGGCAAGTTGAATCGCACACGCGGCGACCAAAATGGCGGGTTCTGTGATAGGATAAAAGCAGTTAAAAATGTTAAACGAGTTAGAACAGTTACATTGGATCAGCATGAAACCTTTCCCGTTGTAACTTTGTAACTCTTTTAACGTTTCAACCTTTCTTGATATGGAGCTTTATTTTCTTAGACATGGCGAAGCCGAGTGGCCGGACTGGAAAAAATCGGACGACGAACGTCCTCTGACCAAGCGCGGTAAGAAAGAAATGCACGAAGTCGGCGCATTTCTTGTACGACTTAAAGTGCGGCCGGAATTAGTCCTGACTAGCCCGTTGCCGCGCGCTGCGCAAACTGCGGAAATCGCGGCCGAACATCTTGATGTGAAGTGTCGCGAAGAACAACGACTTGCGCCTGGATTCGGGGCGGCGGAGCTGGAGCAAATAATCAACAAACACTCCGTGGAAAGCTTAATGATCGTTGGTCACGAACCTGATTTTACGAGAACAATTTCCGCCTTGACCG
>Ga0137383_10002205_pt1 | contig 11821 bp, 9 predicted proteins | sample SagtaG_19_FD_104817 | JGI IMG/M metagenome (GOLD analysis project Ga0137383, IMG submission 104817) | Vadose zone soil microbial communities from Sagehorn Ranch, Mendocino, California, USA - Sage2_R_40_16 metaG | ecosystem: Environmental > Terrestrial > Soil > Vadose zone | place: USA... | reverse complement strand
TCTCGATCCAGGCCAGGTGTTGAGCGAAGATCTCGGTCGCTCTGGTGGCGACCGAGCCGCCCGCCTTGTGGAGCTCGGAGCAAAACGTCCCGACCGCGCAGCCACGCTCTGCCAAGAAATCCTTGTTCTCGAAGACGCCTTGGATGCAGGCGCAAAGCCGATCCTTGGGCGATCCAGCTTCGTTCCATCGCTGCCGCTGCGCGGCCAGCCCCACTAGCCTCAGCTCGACGATCGCCTCGCCAATCTCGTCCTTGGTCTTGAAGTAATAATAGACGTTGCCCAGAGGAACCTCGGCTTCGCGGGCGATGTCGGCAAGCGAGGTGGCGCCGAACCCGTTCTGGTACGCCAAGCCCACCGCCGCACTAACCAGCCGCGATCGTTTATCGATATGTGTCTTAGCCATGTTGTGAGAAGTCAGTCAACCAACTTAGCATGCCGGCGGTAGGCAAAGATGTCAAGCTTAGAATTCAACCGCGGAACTTTGGGTTGCTTCAACGTCTCCGTGGATGACGCCGAGTCCATGGGCATACTGGTCGATGGCACGTGCGACCTGCCAGAGGATGGGAAGGGCATTCGCGTGGGACACGAAATGCTTTTCAGCGAGGACTGTCCGCAGGTCATGATCGCAGAGCGGAAGGACCAGGAAGGGCTCCTTCTCGGGCCCTTCGCGGTAGCCGAAATCCACTATGGGAAGAATGATTGGGGTGGCCAAGCGTCTGCCGAGCTGGAAGGTGCTGGAAGGGTTTGGTGGGTGCTGACGGGCTCGAACCGCCGACATTCGCCTTGTAAGGGCGACGCTCTACCAGCTGAGCTAAGCACCCGGACCCGGGGGCTCAAACTCTAGCACGGTTGCGGGAAACCCCGAGCGACCCACGAGAGCCCGATGCGGCGACGCGCGCGCCGCCGCATCGAGCGGAAGCTCAGTGCGCCGGGGGCACGACCTGCTTGAGTCGCCGGCCGTTGCGGCGCGAGCGCTTGTCGTCCGCCGCCGCCGCGACCGCCACGGCCGCGACCGCCGCCGGGGCTTCCGGCAACACGTACGGTTTCGGCTGCTCGGTGAGCGCGACCGCGAGCACCTCGTCGATCCACTTGACGGCCTTGATCTCGAGATTGCCCTTGATGTTGTCGGGAATCTCGACCAGGTCCTTCTGGTTCTCATCCGGGATCAGCACCGTCTTGATGCCGCCGCGATGCGCGGCGAGCAGCTTCTCTTTCAGTCCACCGATCGGGAGCACTTCCCCGCGCAGCGTGATCTCGCCCGTCATCGCCACATCCGAGCGCACCGGGATCTTGGTGAGGGTCGACACCAGCGCGGTGCACATGCCGATGCCGGCGCTCGGGCCGTCCTTCGGGGTTGCGCCTTCCGGGATGTGCAGGTGCACGTCGTGCTTCTGGTAGAACTCGGGGTCGAGCCCCAGGCCCTGCGCGCGACTGCGCACCACGGTCATCGCCGCCTGGATGGATTCCTGCATCACTTCGCCGAGCTGCCCGGTGTGCTGGAGCTTACCCTTGCCCGGCACGACCGCCGCCTCGATGGTGAGAAGCTCGCCTCCCACCTCGGTCCAGGCGAGCCCGGTGACCTGCCCGACGCGGTTCATGTCCTCGGCCTTGCCGTAACGGAAGCGGCGGACGCCCAGGAACTTGTCGAGGTTGCGCGGGGTCGCGGCCACCGACTTCTGGTCCTTCTTGTGCAGCAGCATCTGCTTCACGGCCTTGCGGCAGATCTTGGCGATCTCGCGCTCGAGGTTGCGCACGCCGGCCTCGCGCGTGTAGTAGCGCACGATGTCGAGGAGCGCCGTATCGGAAACCTTCAGCTCATCGGGCTTGAGCCCGTTGCCCTTCATCTGCTTCGGCACCAGATAACGCCGGGCGATGTTCATCTTCTCGTCTTCGGTGTAGCCGGGCAGCCGGATGACCTCCATGCGGTCGAGGAGCGGCGGCGGGATGTTGAGCGTGTTCGCGGTGCAGACGAACATCACCTCCGAGAGGTCGAGGTCGACCTCGAGGTAGTGATCGTTGAAGGTCGAGTTCTGCTCCGGGTCGAGCACCTCGAGCAGCGCCGACGACGGGTCGCCGCGGAAGTCCATCGACATCTTGTCGACCTCATCGAGGAGGAACAGCGGGTTGTGCACCCCCGCCTTGGACATGTTCTGCACGATCTTGCCGGGCATCGAGCCGATATAGGTGCGCCGATGACCGCGGATCTCCGCCTCATCGCGCACGCCGCCCAGTGACATCCTCACGAACTTGCGGTTGGTGGAGCGCGCGATGCTCTGGCCGAGCGAGGTCTTGCCGACTCCGGGCGGACCCACGAGGCAAAGGATCGGCCCCTTGAGCTTGTCGACGCGCTGCTGCACGGCGAGGTACTCGACGATGCGCTCCTTCACCTTGTCGAGCCCGTAGTGGTCCTCGTCCAGGACTTTCTGGGCGCGGGTGATGTCCTTGATGATCTTGGTGCGCTTCTTCCACGGCACCTTCAGCAGCCAGTCGATGTAGTTGCGCACCACGGTCGCCTCGGCTGACATCGGCGACATCATCTTGAGCTTGTTGAGCTCGCCGGCGGCCTTGTCGCGCGCCTCCTTCGGCATGCCGGCCTTGGCGATCTTCTGCTCGAGCTCGCTGATCTCGTTGCCGCCCTCGTCCATCTCGCCGAGCTCTTTCTGAATGGCCTTCATCTGCTCATTCAGGTAGTACTCGCGCTGGCTCTTCTCCATCTGCGCCTTGACGCGGCCGCGGATGCGCTTCTCGATCTGCAGCACGTCCATCTCGCTCTCGATGGCGACCAGGATGTGCTCGAGGCGCTTCTTCACGTCGAAGATCTCCAGCACCTTCTGCTTCTCGGCGAGCTTGAGCGACATGTGCGCCGCGACGGTATCCGCGAGCCGCCCGGCCTGCTCGATGCCGGCAAGCGCGGTGAGCACCTCGGGGGGCACCTTCTTGTTGAGCTTCACGTACTGCTCGAACTGCGAGATGACCGAGCGCGCGAGCACGTCGAGCTCTTTCTCGTCGTAGACCTCGGCATCCGGCAACAGCGTCGCATCCGCCGCGTAGTAGTCCCCCGCGTGCAGCTTCTCGATCCGCGCGCGGTCGACGCCCTCGACCAGCACCTTGACGGTGCCGTCGGGGAGCTTCAGGAGCTGCAGGATGGTTGCGACCGTGGCGATGCGGTAGAGATCGTCCGCCTTCGGGTCATCGACGTCGGCCTGCTTCTGCGCCACCAGCATGATGCGCTTGTCGGTACGCATGGACACATCCAGCGCCTGGATGGACTTCTCGCGCCCGACGAACAGCGGAATCACCATGTGCGGGTACACCACCACGTCGCGCAGCGGCAGCACCGGCACGTTCTCGAGCACGGCAGGAACGGCAGTCCCAGGATTGGTCGGTTCAGACACGCTCAAGCCCTCGATGACGGATGGGGTGTGGGCTCAGGCGCCTGTCAGAACCTGAGCCGACGGCGTTTTACGGCCCTAGTGTAACGGGAATTGAGGCTGCGGCACCCCGTTTCAAGGGTGACGCGCCTCACAGGCGCTGCAACGCGCGCACCCGGAGGGTTCCGGATAGCGGACGGATCAGTGGTGATTCGAGCCCGAGGCCCGGCGCGGCTCATCCACGCTCGCCAGGCGGCTCTCGTCGGGGCCGTAGACCACGTAGGGCTTGGTCTGGCCCTCGATGACCGTCTCGTCGATGACGATTTTCGTGACGTTCCGCATCGAGGGAAGCTCGTACATGGTATCCAGCAGCACCGTCTCGAGGATAGTCCGTAGTCCCCGGGCCCCGGTCTTGCGCTGCATCGCGCGGTGCGCCACCGCCCGCAGGGCCTCCTCGCGGAACTCGAGCTCGGCGCCCTCCATCTCGAAGAGCCGCCGGTACTGCTTGGTGAGCGCGTTCTTGGGCTCGGTGAGGATCGAGACCAGCGCCTCCTCGTCGAGCTCGTCGAGGGTCGCCACGACGGGCAAGCGGCCCACGAACTCCGGAATCAGCCCGTACTTGATGAGATCCTCGGGCTCGACGTCGTGGAACAGGTCGCTGCCGTGCGGGCGCGCGTTGATGCCGCGCACCTCGGAAGTGAAGCCGATGCCGCTCTTCTGCGTGCGGTTCTGGATGATCTTCTCGAGTCCGGCGAACGCGCCCCCGCAGATGAAGAGGATGTTGCTCGTGTCGACCTGCAGGAACTCCTGCTGCGGGTGCTTGCGCCCGCCCTGCGGTGGGACCGAGGCGATCGTGCCCTCGATGAGCTTCAGGAGCGCCTGCTGCACGCCCTCGCCCGAGACGTCGCGGGTGATCGAGGGGTTGTCGGACTTGCGGGAGATCTTGTCGATCTCATCGATGTACACGATGCCGGTCTGCGCCTTCTCGACGTCGTAATCGCACTTCTGCAGGAGTTTTTGAATGATGTTCTCGACGTCCTCGCCCACGTAGCCGGCCTCGGTGAGCGTCGTGGCGTCGGCGATGGTGAACGGCACGTTGAGGAGCCGCGCCAGCGTCTCCGCGAGAAGTGTCTTTCCGCAGCCCGTCGGGCCGATGAGCAGGATGTTGCTCTTGGCGATCTCGATGTCTTCCTTCGAGCGCGCGGGGCCGGTGCGGGTCTGGAGGCGCTTGTAGTGGTTGTAGACCGCGACCGAGAGCACTTTCTTGGCGCGCTCCTGGCCGATCACATACTCGTCGAGGACTTTCTTGATCTCGTGAGGCTTCGGGAGCTTGTCGCGCGCCCGCTCGGCGCGGTCCTCGAGCTCCTCACGGATGATGTCGTTGCACAGCTCGACGCATTCGTCGCAGACGAACACCGAGGGGCCGGCGATCAGCTTCCGGACTTCGTGCTGGCTCTTCCCGCAGAAGGAGCAGTAGAGGAGCTTGCCGTCGTCGTGGCGGCTGCGGGAGTCTTCGCTCATCGAGGTTCCTCGTAGAACTCCATTGCTTTGCTTCTCGAGGGTGGGAGGACGCGAATTTCTTATAGCACGGTGTCAGCCCACGAAGCAAAGCGCAAAAGCATGGCTAAGTACTTCTGTGTAGGGGAGTTATATGACGTAGTTCACCTCTTTTACATTTGCCCGAGCACAGCCCCGAGGCGCCCGCCCTTAGCGCCGATCAGCCCCGCTTTTCGGGGGGCGCACCCGGCAGCTCACCCCGCTTTTCGAGGACCTTGTCGATGAGGCCGTAGCGCACCGCCTCCTGCCAGTCCATGAAGCGGTCGCGGTCGGTGTCCTGCTTGATGCGCTCGACGCTCTGGCCGGTGTGCTTGGCCAGGATTTTGTTCAGCCGGTCGCGCGTCTCGAGCATTTCCTTGGCATGAATCTCCATATCCGCCGCCTGTCCCTGAAAGCCCCCGAGGGGCTGGTGAATCATCACGCGCGCGTGCGGGAGGCAGTAGCGCTTGCCGCGCGAGCCGCCGGCGAGGAGCACGGCTCCCATGCTGGCCGCCTGGCCGATGCAGATGGTGCTGGTGTCCGGCTTGATGAACTGCATGGTGTCGTAGATCGCCAGTCCCGAGCTCACGATGCCGCCCGGGGAATTGATGTAGAGCGCAATGTCCTTGTCGGGGTTCTCGGACTCGAGGAACAGCATCTGCGCGACCACGATGTTGGCCATGTAGTCATCGATCTGTCCCACGATGAAGACCACCCGCTCCTTGAGGAGACGGGAATAGATGTCATAAGCCCGCTCGCCCCGCGCGGTCTGCTCGACCACGATGGGGACCAGATTCAAGCCACGCTCGTTCATGTGCCGCTCGCCTCGTCCTGGGGTTCGTGCTGGGGGTCGTGCCGGGGTTCGTGCTGGTGTGGAGCGTCCTCACCGGCGGGGCTCCGGCCAAATCCGGTGAGTTCCCTGAAGCTCGTGCGACGCTCGGTGACCCGGGCGCGCTCGAGGAGGAAGTCGACGACCCGCTCCTCGAGGACTGCAGACTCGATGCTGCGCATCGCCTGCGGGTTACGCAAGTACGCGCGCCGCGCCTCCTCGGGGTCGGGGTAGCCCTCCGCCAGATCGGCGAGGCGTGCCGCCACGCGCTCACGATCCGCCTTGAGCCCCTGCGACTGCGCGATCTGCGACATGAGGAGACCGAGCGCGACGCGCCGCCGCGCCGGCTCCTCGAAGGACTCGTGCGGCGGGAGGAGGCTCGCATCGCGGATCCCTAAGCGGCGTGCGGTATCGAGCTGCAACTCCTGGACCTGTTCCTCGATGAGGGCCCGCGGCAGCTCAATGGGGTTGTCCCTGTAGAGCGCATCGAGCAGCTGAGTTCGCACGCGGCCGCGAACCACTTCGGCGAGCTCCCGTTCCATGCTCTTGCGAACCTCGGCGCGCATCTCCGCGAGTCCACCCTGTTCGACACCATAGGTGCGGAAGAACTCGTCGTCCACCGCCGGAAGAGAGTGTTCCTCGACCGCCTTAATGGAGAGGTGGAGCTCGGCGGACTGCCCCGCGAGCTTCTTGTTCGGGTGCGTGGCCGCGAACACTGCGTGCACGATGCGCTGCTCGCCTGCCCGCACGCCCCTGAGGCCCGCTTCGAGCTCAGGCATCGCCTGGCGTGTGCCGAGCACGATCCTCACGTCGGTGAGGTCGCTCCCCTCGAAGGGCTTGCCGCCGATGCGGGCCTTGTAGTCGAAGACGACCCGATCGGTGTCGCGGGCCTCCCGATCGACCGGGGTGAACACGGGCCGCTGCGCCCGCATGTTCTCGATCATGGCATCGACGTCCGTCTCCTCAACGGAAGACGCCGGCCGTTCGATGGCGAGCCGCTCGGGCGGATTCACCCGGATCTCGGGCAGCACCTCGAAATGGGCGGCGTACTTGAGGTCGGTCTCGGGCCCCATCGCGATCGGCTCGATGCGTGGGCCACCGGCAGGGCGAAGCTTCTGCTCGCTCACCGCCTGCGCGAAGGAGCTGCGCACCAGGTCGCTCAGGACCTCGGCGCGCACCTGGTCGCCGAATTGCTTGGCGATGACCGTGAGCGGGGCCTTGCCGGGGCGAAAACCCTTGAGGCGTGCGGTGCGCGACAAACGTTTCAGGCGCTGCTGCACCTCGCGCGCCACCTCGGTGGCAGGTACGGCCACTTCCAGACGCCGCGAGAGGCCACCCGTGTCGGAGAGGGAGACTTGCATCAATCAAATCCTCGGCGCCGCAGGACCTTCAAGCCCCGCAGCCTCAAGACCGCATTCCGCGCAGTGAAGCGTCGGGAGAACTGGTGCGAAAGGAGAGACTCGAACTCTCACGGGTTTCCCCACTGGATTCTAAGTCCAGCGCGTCTACCAGTTCCGCCACTTTCGCCCGTGCCGTGCGCACCGGACGAGCCGGCTGCGGCTCCACCTGACGGCCGTGCGTCGGGGTGCGCGCGATTATAGCCGATGACGTTCGACGTCCGGCTGCGGTGGGGTGCCAAGAGCTTACGATGGTCGATCACGTAACACGTTGATGGCTATTGGACATCTTATCGCTTGTCGGAAGGCGAGCGAAGCCGCCACGGTGCCGTGCGCGACGGCGAGAGATGTAACTGGTAGGTCACCAGATTCAAGCGGTAAATCGATCCTGTAATTGGATTCGAGAGCTCTCTGGACAGACTTCGGCCTCTGTATTACAGTATTTCTGTATTACATGGAGATGGAGAGGCGACATGGCCATGAGCGTGCGATTGGATCCGACGTTGGAAACCCGCGTGGCGCAGGAATCTCGGCGGCTCGGCGTTACCAAGTCTGAGTTCGTGAAGGATGCACTCGAACGGGTGCTGGGCCTTAAGAATCCAGCGGACTTGCTCAGTACTGTGCGCAGCCGCAAAACCATGGGCAATCCGCAAGCGTCACGCGATGTCTCGGCAAGAATGAAGGCCAGGCTCCGTGCGAAGTTGTCTGATTGATTCTGGGCCGCTGATCGCTCTGTTCGCGGTGGATGACAACCACCACGCGCGCTTCGATGCGATGGTGAGGGAATTGTCGGTGGGTGGACTGCGGCTCATTACGACCTGGCCCTGCATTGTCGAAGCCTCCTATCTGCTCGAAATACCGCAGCGCTTTGAAATGCTCAAATGGATAGAACTGGGCGGCGCAGTGGTTTATCCGTTCGAGCCCGTACACCTCTCCGACATCGTTCGATGGATGCGTCGATACAGCGAAAGCGGCAAGCGTGAGATGGATCTCGCTGATGCATCCTTGTATTGGTTGGCCGACGAAACAGGTGTGACCGAGATTTTGACCGTCGATGTCGCGGATTTTTCACGCTACCGCCTGCCACGCGGCAAAGCCTTTACGTTGCTATAGTGGAGATGGTGGGCCGTGTAGGGATCGAACCTACGACCAAGAGATTAAGAGTCTCCTGCTCTACCAGCTGAGCTAACGGCCCTGTTCTATTGGCCGAAATCGCCTGCGGCGATTTCGGCGGACATCACTTCGTCGGCCGCGGGCAAAAGGCGTGACTCTTGCCCGCTGCGCAATGCCAAATTGGGGTGGACGATGGGACTCGAACCCACGACAACCGGGATCACAACCCGGGGCTCTACCAACTGAGCTACGTCCACCATCTCGGCCCCAGGATTCCGCGCGGCTGGCGTGCCCGGCAGGACTCGAACCTGCGACCCTCGGCTTAGAAGGCCGATGCTCTATCCGCCTGAGCTACGGGCACGATTCCCAAAGGCACCCCTAGCCGGCCCCGCCGCACGGGGGGCGCGAATCATACGTAAGCATCTCAAGGAGCGTCAATTTGCGCTTCCTGAGGCGCGGACGGCTGCCGCGGCGCGCAAATCCCACCGCACCCGTGCCTCCGCGGCACCGACAATACCGCAGTGCACCGCGGTGCGCGGCGCCTTGTGCGCTTCGGGGTAAATCCGCCCAAAAGCCTGCCGCGGCGCTCCGGCCCGAGGTCTTCTAAGGCGCCTGCCTTTGTTAAACTGACGTCAAACCAATTCGGTCGGGTTATCGATGAAGGGTCCGCTCAGCGCCCGTCAGGGCGAGCTGGCTGCCGCCGGCACTCCGACGGATTCGAAGTCCGCGGTCGCCGCGCCGCGCGGCCCCGCGACTCCCGCTTTCGATGCCGCCACCACGGCGAGCGAAGTGGCGCTCGGGGAATTGCGACGGCTGCTCGGGACCTGGCGTCAGCACGAGCCGGGGGCGCGCCTCGGACACGACCCCGAGGCGCTGCACCAGCTGCGGGTCACCACGCGCCGCATCGACGCAACCCTCGGGCTCTTCAGGCGCCAGCTGCCCGTGGCGCTGACGCACGCGCGCCGGACCGCCAGGAGCGTGCTGCGCACGCTCGGTGCCGCGCGCGACCTCGACGTGCAGCTCGCGGAGCTCGCCCGCCACAGTCTGGCATTGCCCGAGAGCGAGCGCGCCGCGGTCGAGCCCTTGAGAGCTCGCCTCGAGAGCGAGCGATCCCGCGCCCGCGCGCGCATGATCCGCGCGCTCGACTCCGAGCCGACGCGGCGGTGGCTCGAGACGCTCACCGCGGCGAGCGCCGCCGCGCCTTCCGCGGCCGGTGCGTTCGGCGAACGCGCCACGGTGGTCATGCCCGAGCGGGTGCGGCGCCGCTTCCGCAAGCTCCGCAAGTCGGTCCGCAGGCTCGGCAGCAACTCGCCGATGGAGGACTATCACCTCGTCCGCCGTCGCGCGAAGCAGCTGCGCTATGCGATCGAGTCCGGCGCGCTCATGTTCGGTAAGCCGGCGGAAGAGGAGCTCAAGGCGCTGCGGCGTCTGCAGGATGAGCTCGGCGCGCACCAGGACGCCTACATGGCGCGCAATCGCCTCGCCGCGCTCGCGGCCGATCCTGCGAACGAGCTGCCCGCGGGAACCTTGTTCCTCATGGGCCGCCTGGCCGAGCGTCATTCGACGACCACCGCGCAGGCGCGCAAGAGCCTCACCCGCTCGTGGCGCAAGGTGCGCGGCCAGCGCTGGCGAGCCTTGCGCTCGAGACTCGGAGAGTTGCTCGACGACGCCCGCCAGGGGAGCAGTGCAGTGATCGCCGAGCCCGTCCCGGCCGCCTCCGCCCCCACGCTCGCTGCCGGCTACCCTCAGCCCGCGCCCGAGCCGCAGCCGCACCCGCTCGAGCACTGAGCGCGAGCGCACCGCGCGCGCATGCAGCTGCTCGTCGTCCGACATGCCGTCGCCTTCGAACGCAGCGCCACGCGCTGGCCTGACGATGCCGAGCGGCCGCTCACCCCCGAGGGCGCCGAACGGGCCCGCAAGGCCGCGCTCGGACTGAAGCGCATCGCCGACCCGCCAGCGCGCGTGCTGGCAAGCCCGCTCAGCCGCGCACAGGAGACCGCCGCGATCCTCACACGATCAGCGGGCTGGCCCGAGGCGAGCGTCTGTGCGCAGCTCCTGCCGGGGGCGTCCCCCGAGGAGTTGCTGGCGCTGCTCGCGCGCACCCGCGACCGCAGCATTGCGGTGGTCGGGCATGAGCCGGCGGTCGGGCGGCTCCTCGCCATGTGCCTTCCGGGCGGGGTGAGTGCGACGGCTTTCGAGATGAAGAAGATGGCGGTGGCGCTGCTCGAATTTCCGGGAGCGGCGCGCGCCGGGCGCGGCCGGCTCGTGTGGCTGCTGCCGCCCAAGGCTCTGCGCGCGGTGCGCTAGGGGCGGCGGCCTGGTCGTGTCAGTGGGCGCCCGCGGCGGCGGCGCCGGCCCGCGCCGCCGCGCGCACTGGCCGCGCCAGCCACACGAGCGCGATCAGGGCGATGAAGAGCATCCCGGAGACGTAGAAGATGTCGTCCGCCGACAGCATGAACGCCTGCGCGTCGACCAGTCGGTTGAGGGCTGCATAGCTCTGGTCCGCGCCCATCCCGCTCCCGTGCAGGGTGCCGAGCGCCTGCGCGGTCACCGGATTATTGGGGCTTAAGTGCTCGACGAGCTGCGCGTGGTGCAGCGTCGCGCGCCGGTCCCACAACGTCGTGGTGATCGAGGTGCCGAAGGCCCCGGCAGTGATGCGCGCGAAGTTGAACAGCCCCGAGGCGGCCGGGATGCGCTCCGGCGCCAATCCCGACAGCGAGATCGAGACCAGTGGAATGAAGAATGCCGCCATGGCCGCGCCCTGGATCACGGTTGGCAGCATCAGCGTGGTGATGGTGGCGTCGGTGTTGAAGTGTGCCCGCATGAACAGCACCAGCGCGAATATCGCGAACGAAACGGTCACGAAAATGCGCGGATCGACGCGGTCGTTGAAGCGACCCACGACCGGGCTGAGGAGGATCGCGAGGAATCCCACCGGGGCGAGCACCCAGCCGGCGAGCGTCGCGGTATAGCCCATGTACTGCTGTAGCCACAGCGGCAGCAGCACCACGTTGCCGAAGAACAGGCCGTAGGCAAAGAGCATCGCGATCGTGCTGACGGTGAAGTTGCGGCTGCGGAACAGCGACAGATCGACGATCGGGTGCTCCTCGGTGAGCTCCCAGATGAGAAATACCGCAAATCCGACCACGGCCACACACGCGAGCGTCACGATCGCCGTGGAGTTGAACCAGTCGAGATCCTTGCCCTTGTCGAGCATCACCTGCATCGCCCCGACCCAGATCATGAGGAGCGAAAGACCCACCGCGTCCACCGGCACTTTGGCCGTGGGGGTCTCGCGGCGGCGATAGATCGCCCAGGTGGCGAGCGCGGCGGCGATGCCGACCGGCACGTTGATGTAGAAGATCCACGGCCAGGCGATGTTGTCGGTGATCCACCCGCCGAGCACCGGGCCTACCACCGGCGCGACCAGCGTCGTGATCGACCACATGGCCAGCGCCGTGCCCGCACGGTTCTTCGGGTAGCTCGCGAGCAGCAGCGCCTGCGAGAGCGGAATCATCGGGCCCGCGACCGCCCCCTGGAACACGCGAGCGAGGATGAGCATCGAAAGGTTGGGC
>Ga0137383_10002202_pt1 | contig 11826 bp, 14 predicted proteins | sample SagtaG_19_FD_104817 | JGI IMG/M metagenome (GOLD analysis project Ga0137383, IMG submission 104817) | Vadose zone soil microbial communities from Sagehorn Ranch, Mendocino, California, USA - Sage2_R_40_16 metaG | ecosystem: Environmental > Terrestrial > Soil > Vadose zone | place: USA... | reverse complement strand
GGTGCGAGGTCGTGTTGCAGCTCACCGACGGTCTGCACGGCGCCATCGGCGAGGAGCGCGAGCACATGCGTCTCGCCCTGAGAAAGACCCACGTCGGTCAGAAGTTCCTCGAGTCGCACTCCCGCCGCGGGAGTCCCCTATATACGGCCCCGCAGATGCTGTTGCGCGGGCCCACCCGGCCGTTTGCTGAAGTTGTCCGATTCGATTGTTCCAGAGGTTCTGTTAAGTGACGGTCAAGAATTCGTCCCGGTGTCTCGATCATCTGCCCTCATCCAGATGATCGCGCGACTGGACGAAGTCTTGACCAGTTCTTAACGCGGTAAGAGGAACCAGGCAGCACTCGACCCGGGACCCGCTGTTTGCAAATCAGGCGGCAATTGAATTCAACGCCGGATTTTCTCTTTCCATGTATTCCAAGGACGTCCATTGAGTACAAGGAATTCCATTCTGGTGGCCACAACGGTGGCTACAGAAAACAGAGCACAAAATTAGCGACAGACGCGCCGCTACTTTTTGGTAGAGCCCTCAAGAAACTTGCGCAGCGCGACCGCTTCGTTGTGCTCCTCGTCCCGGGCACCGTAAAGCAATGTGACGGGACCCTTCCGTGCCAGGGCAAGCAGTTCATGAAGCTGCTCCTGACGCTCGGGTCGTCGAAGCTCCGAGTAGTAACGCCGCTCGAATTCCTCCCAGCGCCTTGGATCATGCCCGAACCACTTGCGCAGCTCATTGGAGGGGGCAAGCTCGCGGAGCCAGAGGTCAAGCTTGAGAGCGTCCTTCCTGACTCCGCGCGGCCAGAGTCGGTCAACCAAGATTCGCTTTCCGCCAGCGTTGGTTCTGGCCCTGTAGACGCGTTCGAGCTGGATCTTCAACACTCACCTGATTAGCGCGAAACCGCCTGGTCCATTCGCTCCCGTGCCTTGCGCTGGCCGTCAGCCGGCAAATCGTGATCTGTTTGCCTGGCGGCTGGCAGCACTGCCCGCCCTCCTTCGCGTGTTCCGTCGCAGCCACGACCGTCGCAGCACCAGCCCTTGCTCGTATCCAACTGCTCTGCCATAAGACACCTCCGATATCAGCTCTAAAGCTAACCGAAATTGAAGATCTGACGGGTACCACCTAACCAAGAAAGTCGAAGGAGCAATCGGTCGCCGACGAGTGGCCGGCAAGTCAGGCAGCAATTGACTCGGCGTGAGAGCGTTCCACGCATGACTGGCATTATGGCTGCGACAGCACAAGGACTTTGCCTGAGTGGCTTGGAGCACGAAAGACGGGTGCCGGCCGGCGAGAGCTTACGATCTCATGGAAAGCGCAGGACCTCGAGCTCACCGGCGGGTGAACCGGCGATCGGGTACGAACCACATCAGCGCTACCGCGACGAAAATGCCGTATGAGATCCAGGGGCTCGCGAAGGCGAGGCCGACGGCCGCGGCGTACAGCACGAGCGACAGGTATCCCTTGATGTCGGACCCGATGGCCCTGGCCAGCCGCGACTCACGGCCGTTCGTCTGAATGAGCGCTCGAACGAGGATCGTGTACGCAAGACCTGCAGCGAGCGCTACGGCTCCATAACTCGCCGCTGGAAGCGCGTGGCGATACTCGTCTCGAACCCACTCCGTGAGCACCGGAATCAGTGATAACCAGAACAAGAGGAACAGGTTTGCCCACATCGCCGCGCCACTGATCCGATCGGCAGCGCGGAGCAGGTGATGGTGATTGTTCCAGTAGATGCCCACGAAGACGAAGCTCAGCATGTACACAAGGACGCCCGGCAGCTGGTCGCGCATCGCGTCCAGGCCGGCGCCCTGTGGAGGCCGCAACTCGAACGCCATGATCGTGATGATCACCGCCATAACCGAGTCGCTGAACGCCTCGACCCGGGTCGTGCCCACCTCGGGCGATAGAGCCGAACGCCCCTCAACCTCTGTCATGGGGCTGATCATATGAGGTAGCGGCGTCCAGTCCGGGGCGCTCGCCATCCGAGAATGGCGACTGTCGCCGTTCTACCGCCGCCGGGCAATCAGCCCTCTTGTGATTCGAGGGCGCCGCGTTGATCCAGATAGACGAGCAAGCCGAGGCTCGGAAGGACGAGCACCACGACAAGCAGCGTCACGATCGACAAGAGAACCTGGGCTCCAGGGGGCGCGGCCGATTGGGCGATCGTTAGCTGGCCGGGTAACAAGTACGGCGATTGCCCAAAACCCCAGGCGAAGACAAGGGAGCCCACGACCACGACGCTCAGTACGCGATACCAATGGAAGATCCCGCGCCAGAGCAGGACCCCGACAACCGGGGTTGCAATCACGGCGGCCACCGCGAACGGTGTACCCAGCCCAATCAACATCGCGCTGAGCAACCGCGAATTCTCGAGTCCGAGGGCAGCGAGCGCAATCGTTCCCGTGATGATCAGCACCGCGGTGGCAATCACGGCCCGCAGCCGGAAGTAGTCCGTCATATCCGGCATGCCAAACCGACGCGCGTCACCGACCAGGAAGGACGCGCCGATGAAGGCGGTTGCGGCCAGCGAAACGAGACCAAATGCTATCGATGTCGGATTGAAGCAGGCCTGCCAGACCGGAGTGTTGGGCCCATTAACGGCCACCCGGCCAGAGGCGATCGCGCCCAGGGCGGCGGCAAAGAAGAAGGGGGCAAGGACTGACGAGATGCCGAACACGATGCCCGTCCTGCGTCGTCCGCTGGGCCCCGTCCAGACATGGCGGAAGGCGAAGAAAGCTCCCCGCAGGATGAGGGCGAGCAGGGCGAAGGCAAAAAGCGGATAGAGGCTGGCGAATACCGACTGAAACAGCAGGGGGAACCCGGTCCAGCAGACCACGATTGCCAGGACCAGCCAGACGTTGTTGGCCTCCCACACCGGCGCCATGGCCTGTTCGATTAGCGCACGGGCCCTATCGGCCCGCGCGCCACGACCGGCGAGAAGATCCCAGATACCGGCGCCATAGTCGACTCCGCCGGCCACGCTGTAGGCGGTGATGGTGAGCAGAAGAACGAACGCCGTGGAACTAGCGAGGACCGCCGTCACGGCGACGACCTCACAGAACCGTCGGCCGCGAGTTCGGGCCTCGGGCCGTATGGAGCACCCGCCTCGGGAGCCCGCACCAGTTGACGCTCGTCCTCGTGGCGCCAGCGCGTGACCAGCCCGAGCAGCACGGTGACGAAGATGATGGCGATCACTGCATACACGACGAGCAACACAGCCAACATGGCCCACACGAACGACCCTGGGGCAGTGGTCACCGCGTCGTCGACTCGCATCAGGTTATAGACGATCCACGGTTGTCGCCCGACTTCTGTCGTGGTCCATCCACTCTCGATAGCGACATATGACCCGATACCGGCGAGGGATGCCGTTCGATAAAACCAGCGCGATTGGGGGAGGCGTCGACGTCCGAGCAGCACGACGAAGTACCAGACCATGAGGATCACACCTGCACTGCCGAGTCCGACCATCAGATCGAACGCAAGGTGAGTGATGTTGGCCTCGGCGATCGACGGCCGCGCATCGGCGGCCGCGGCGGTCAGCCCCGGTGCGACGCTGTCCGGATTCAGGCCGATCAGAATGGAATCGAAGGACGGGATCGCGATGCCGAAATTGACCTGGCCCGCGCCATTGATCAGGCCGCCGATGTACTCCGGGTTGTGGGATCGAGTTTTCCAGGTGATCTCCATGGCCGCGAACTTGGCGGGCTGGTCGACGACAAGAGCGCGCGCTGAAAGATCGCCCACCACCAGCTGGAGGGGCGTCAGCAGCGCCGCGACTGTAAAAGGAACCGCAAAGGCGAGCCGCTGATACCGGTCGCGCCGTCCGCGAAGCCAGGACACGGCATAGATGGAGGCCACCACGAACCCGGCCGCGATGTAGGCCGCGATCAGAAAGTGCCAGAACTCATAGCCCAGGGAGCGCGTGAACAACACGCCAAGCACGTCGACGTTAAGCAACTGCCCCGTCGAACTCAAGGTGATGCCGCCGGGCGTCTGCATGAAGGAATTCGACGCGAGCACGCTGAACGTCCCCAGCACACCTGCTGGTGGGAGTGACAGCCCGAGCAGGAAATGCGTTCTTGGTCGGAGGCGCGTCCATCCGTACAGGTAGATGCCGATAAAGATCGCCTCGAGAAAAAAAGCCAGCCCTTCGATAGCAAAGCCCAAGCCGAGCGCGGCGCCGTAGCGGCCCATCAACCTGGGCCAGAGGATCCCGAACTCGAAGGACAGGATCGTACCGGTAACGGCACCGACCGCGAACTGGACGGCCATCACAACGGACCACCGGCGGGCGATCCGCAGGGCGACCGGGTCGTTCTTGAAGATGCCGATGCCATTCATCAGCAGGGCATACGTGGGGAACGCGACGCCGAGGGGGACCATGATGACGTGGTAGGCAAGCGTGAACGCCATCTGAATCCGACTTGGAAGGAGGGCATCGGCGGCGAGGTAGGTGTGGAATCGCATCATCAGCAGGATGGGGAACAGCCGCCGTTAAGTATCTCCTATGCGTCTTGAAAGATTCAGCTCAGGGTCGCTGAACCGTGTCATCGAACCTTGTCCAAGTACGACCGCCGTCAGTCCGAATAAGGGAATGTCCCCTGGGTCCACGAAGCCGAAGAGGCGACCAATTCGCTCCGGACATCGCGCCCAGCCGTCTCGTATCGCTGCTGAAAGCCGCGAACTCTGGGAACGGCCATAGTCATCGTCCGACGGTATGGCGTGGCGCTTCGTAAAGCTCGTCCGGAAAGACGCTGACCCAACCGGAATCTTGACGCCCTGGACGTTGAAGAATCCGAACTTGTTTTCCCGGTAGAGCTGAGCCGAAGAAATCCCGGTGTTCGTCAACCAGTAGAACGTGACGTTGTCGAGGACATCGTCACGTCCCATCGAGGTTGTCAAACATCGAATATGCCGGCCGCAATAGCTTCAACCCCAGCGCTTGCTGGAGGTTGAAGGATATACACGCCAAGGTCAAATGCGCTAACGCATTGAGCGGAATGCCGTTCCGCGCTCGCTCGCTAATAGATAATTTGTCCGAGGCAGGGAAGAAGCATCCCTCTATAGCGCATTTGACGCCACTGTTCTCTTCACACGTAGCCGGTCCTGAATATGGTCTCGGATCGCCACGATCCAATTCTCCACGGTTTCCGTCGGGCAGGGGCATGCTCTCGTTGCGAGAGCCAGTGCCGATCTCACACACTCAACGCTGCCCTGCCAGTCTCCTTACTATTGCTCTAAAAGGTACATCGAGCCACAAAGTGAGGAGCGCCATGAGCACGATGAAGGCAGTTCGAGCACACAAGCGTGGAGGGCCCGAAGTTCTCCGCTACGAGGACGCCCCCGTGCCAGAGGTGGGGGCAAATGAGGTGCTCGTCGAGGTGAATGCAGCGGCGGTCACCCCGGGTGAGCTTGCGTGGGACGAGACCTGGCAATCAGCGGACGGGGCCGATCGCACGCCCATCATCCCATCGCACGAATTCTCGGGCGTGATCGCTCAGGTCGGCGGAGGCGTGAGGTCCCTGACGCCTGGCACCCAGGTATACGGGCTCATCGACTTCAACCATGATGGCGCAGCGGCCGAGTACGTGTCGTTACCCCAAGAAGGGGTGGTCCCCCGGCCCGTACGTCTCTCCCATGTCGAATCGGCCGCATTGCCGCTGGCGGCCCTGACCGCGTGGCAGGCGCTCGCGGATCGTGCCCGCGTGCAGCCCGGCGAACGAGTGTTCATCCAGGGTGGCGCAGGGGGGGTGGGTTCTCTGGCGGTGCAGTTTGCCAAGGCGCTGGGAGCAGAAGTGACGGCTACCGCGATCGACGACGATGAGCCCCTGGTCAAGACACTGGGTGCCGCCGGGGTCGTGCCCTCGGCGTCGGCTGCACGCTCCCGAGGTGAACCACTCTTCGACGTCCTCTTGAACACGTTCGGTGGACCAGTACCCGTGGAGTCGTACGGACTGGTACGGCCGGGAGGACGGCTCGTGACCTTGGCGCAACCGCTGGACCAATCAATGGCAGAGCGCCACGGAATCCAGGGAACCTTCTTCGTGGTGGCGTCTGATCCTGGCGAGCTGCGGCGCATCACCGACCTTGCCGAGCAGGGTAAGCTCCGCCCGGTCATCGCCCGGACGCTGCCACTCGCCGACGCGTCCATCGCCTATGGGCCGCCCCCCGCCCCTCGGCGACCCGGAAAGACCGTGTTGGTGGTCCGGCCGTGACTGCCCGCGAGGTAAGCGAACCAAGCGCCCGGCCCGATCTCCGGCAGCGGTTCCACAGGGGGTTCCTCCGCCTGAGCAACCCGGTCGTCGCCGGATGATCTCCGCAGGGCTCCCAACCCCAATATTCTCCGGGCGGTGAGGGGTCGGCGGTCGCTTAACCGCCGTCCCTCCTAATAATGCAAGCCCAACAGGAGATCGCATGGTCTCCGTCGCGGTGATGAAGGACCCGGACAGGGGCTATGCAAAAGGCAGCCGCGCCTACGTATATAAGGATGTTTCCAGCGTCACGTTGTGCACGCTCGGCAACTGGTGTCTCGTTGCCGCGTTGCACTCGCTGGCGGAGAGCAGCACCTAACGTCTGGGATCGATCACGACGACTCCCGGACTTCCTGCCACCGCTTCGGCTAACGCCGCCGATGCCTGACCAAGTCCGAACATGGCGGCGATTGGCAGGGTAAGGCCACGATTCGCAAAATCCGCAGCCAGTCGCTCGAGCGCAGCCCCGTCTGGCTTGACGTAGACATTGCTGATTCGAATACCGCGCTCACTTGGCGGCGGGTCACCTGTTATCGTCGCCAGCCGTCCGTTGTCGGCCACTAGAGGTAGGACACTGGCCGTTGCGCCTCTGACGGCATTAACCACGGCAGGGAAGCTACCGCCCGCCAGTCGTCTGGCTGATTGCGGCCAAGTCGAGGCGCGGTCGAGGACAGTCGTTGCGCCGAAATGCTTAAGCCTTTCTTCACTCCGGGCGCTGGCAATCGCTATGACGTTAGCACCCATCGCCGCCGCCACGGCCGTCAACAAGCTACCGGTTACACCTCCGCCGCCATTTATGAGAACCGATTCGCCAGCCTGTACATCAAGCGTCGCACCAAGAACCTGATGAGCTGTGAGGGCGGGCACACAGAAGGCACCGGCAACCCCCATCTCCATTGTTAGCGGCTTGCGGGCAACGTGCCCTTCGGGAGCAACGAAACTCTCGGCCCAAGCGCCCTGGTTGCGCAGCGGTGCGGAATGGGTCAGGACCTCATCGCCGGGTTTGAATCGGGATCCTGCAGCGCCGACCTGGCGTATGGTGCCGGCCGCCTCCACGCCGAGAGCCATAGGAGGCGTGAGTCCGACATCCCAGCCACCGGTGCGAATGAGGTCATCCCAGTTGGCGACGCCGGCTGCGTGAACCTCCATCAGTACCTCGTCCGACTTCAAGCTCGCCAGCTCCGGCAGGTCAACAAGCTGGACCCGGCCTCCAATCTCAAGGATCCCCGCCCCTTTCACCCAGAGCCCTCCTCCTCTGACATTAGCAATCGCTAAGTCCGCGAGGCGTGGCGGAATTCATGGAGCGCGTCCCGTTCGAGGAGTCTCCGGAAACTCCAGGAATTTGCCATTTTCGCCGCTCCGAGGTTTGACAACAATTTTGACAACAACGCCGGAGGACGTCTGTGACTCCGGCGACTCGCAGAGGACGATTCGGCGAATACAATTACCGGTGCCCCTGCATAGCTCACTTGGTAGAGCAGCCTGACCGCCGATACTTGGCAGGCCGGGCCACCAACACTGCCATGGGGGCGTTCAGGATTCGCATCCTGCTCTCCTCGGACTCGTCAGGCCGGCGCGGCGTGGACGGCGGATTGAGCAAGCCAATCCTCGAAGCGAATGTCGCCCAGCCTTGCGTCGGCACCAGGCACCAGCGTCCGCTCGCCCAGCTCGGTGCCGAAGTAGCGCGCTTGCGGGTCGGCGGCCACCACCCGTGGATCCTGGCGGGCACGGAGACCGAGTCTGATGAATTCGTCAAAGCGGAACTGTTGTGGCCCCGCGATCTCTACGATGCCGTTCACCGGAGCCGACACGGCGACCCGACTTACCGCCTTAGCGACGTCGTCCGCCGCTATGGGTTGGAACAGCACGGGAGCGATTCGCACCGTATTCCCGTCGGTGGCCTCGTCTGCGATGCTCTTGAAGAACTCGAAGAACTGCGTGGCGCGGACGATCGAGTACGGGATCGAGGAGTTTCGGATCAGCGTCTCCTGGGCGACCTTGGCGCGGAAATACCCGCTGTCCGGCGCCCCGTCGATGCCGACGATCGACAACGCGACGTGATGACTTACACCCGCTGCCGCTTCGGCGGCAAGGAGATTGGTGGTCGACGTCTCGAAGAACTTCAGAACCGCCGCGTCTTCGAAGGAGGGAGAGTTCGACACGTCGACGACTACGGCCGCGCCGGCGAGGACTTCGGCTAGGCCCTGGCCCGTGAGCGTGTTGACGCCCGAGCCCGGTGATGCGGGCACGGCCTGATGGCGTCGCTCACGCAGGAGTGTGACGACCTTCGACCCGATGCGCCCGGTTCCGCCGATGATGACGATCTTCATGGTGTGCCTCCCTGCTGCCGTGCCCGCTACGATCCGCCCCTTGCTCTCATCGTAGGCCGCACCTCGATGTTGTCAAGAAAAGAATTGGTTCACCATGCTTGCTCTTTACGCCAGATGCGCTCACCCTGAGTGAACGGCTAGAGAGCCTGCGTCCGTTCGCAGGGTCATGGATATCGCGGAGGAAGTTCTCACGAAGTACCCCCAAGAGGGCCGCGACTACATCGGCGCTTACATGCTTGAGGGTATACCGACCGGGGGCGAAGCAGTTCTGTGGCCATTTGCCGGCCCGGTCACGCGCCAGTTCATGCAACCTTTCCTTGAATAGGCTCCGTGCGCAGGCGATCCGGTAGCCTGAACTGGCGCGGCCCTTGCATCCGGCGCGACAACCTCAGCGCCACCTCCGCCGTTCGCGGCGCCCTTGGCGTTCTCGCACGCGCCGGTGGTGTCCAAGGTTGGGGGCGGAGGCTCCTGACCCCTCGCGGTTGCATTACCGTCGTCGGATGAGGACTCTGCACCCGGCGTACCGCGTCACGGACCTTGGCGCCTCCGTGGTTTTCTACACGGCTCTCGGGTACGGCCAGGTCGGTCGCGTTGACCTCGGCGAGGGGGCCAGCCTAACCATGCTCAAGTTCCCCAGCGATGAGTTCGTTGCGCTCGAACTCGTGCATCGGCCAGGCGACGGCCCGGTGGACATCGGCACCGGCTTCAGCCACCTCGCCGTCCAGATCGACAACCTCAAGGCCACCGTCGAGGCGTTAACGCAAGCGGAACTGAGGCCCGGTCCAATCGAGCTTCCTGGCGGACCGGATGGGGCTCAAACTTCATGGCTCACCGACCCCGACGGCTATCGGATCGAGTTGGTCCAATGGCCACCCGGGCATCCCGATGGCATCACCGCGGCCGACTTCCCTCAGCCAGCAGGCCTATAGACCGCGAGGACGACGCCCGTCGTGGTGGTTCTGCTCTCCGGCTAACCCGCCAGAGAGCCATATCCGAATTCAGATGGAGTTCGAAACTTGTTCGGTCGGGGTCGCCCGCGATTCGAGTTTTTGGACCTCGTTAAGCGAAATCAAGACTTCGTCCAGATAGGTCGATCATCAGGCCTCATCCAGATGGTCGCGTCACTGGACGAAGGCTTGATCGTTTCTTAAGGCTCGGCGCGGCTCGCTTGGCCGCGACCAACGAACCTAATTAGTTGGAGTAAAGGATCGGCGGTTCGAATCCAGTTGGGGCCGTTGACCTCCGTCCATGCGCCCCCACCCCGTCAAGAAGCCGAACCTGGCCCGGAAACCATCGATCGTTTGCGCGACGGGCACGCCGCGGGCCACGCGCCCCGTCCCACAACGGATCACCCCGCCGGGTTTCGGGCTCAGTGTCCGGCCAACGCAGCAACGACCGGGGCGAGCGTGTCGGCAGAGCCGGCGCCGAAGACGAAGTAGGAGTAGCCGATCTCCTCCCGTCGCCGCTGGATTTCCTCGGTTGCCGCCGCCGGGTCAGCGGGGAGTATGGCCAGTGAGTCTATGGCGCGCAGTGCGACCGGGTCGGTGTCGGGCGGGGCCATGAACGGCGCGACCGCGTCGCCGACAACCGGCACATGGAGCGCGAGCTCGACGTCCCGGAGAGCGCGGAAGTTACGAGCGAGCTGGGCGATCTCGACGCCAGGGTCATCCGGCATCGCCACGAAGGTAACCGTGTCCGCCAGCTCGGCAGCAAGTGCTTGACCCTTCGGTCCGCGCACTGCCATCACCACCGGTGTATGCAGGTCGGGGCCGTCGAGCTGTCGTAGCGCCGCGACGGTGTCACGTACCTGGGCGAGCCGCTCGCCTTGTGGGACAACGGGCAGGCCGAGTTCGCGGAGCTGGTCCTCGATCCCTGGCCGTCCGGTGCCGATGCCCATCTCGAAGCGACCCTCGCTGAGCACCGACAGCGAGTGCGCTTCCCACGCCGTGGTCCAAGCAGGGCGTACGGGCGAGGCGTACACCCAGGTGCCGACCCGCATTTCGGCGAGCTCCGCTGCGAGGGCCAGCGTCGGGCCTGGCGCCGGTTGCCATCCGGGGACGTCGGGCATCAGCAGCGTCGAATAGCCGCTGTCTGCGATGCGACGAACTCGATCTCGCCAGGCCCGCAGGTCAGTGGTGAACGGGCAAACGACCCCGAATCGGAACGGCCTGGTCACGTACTTGGACACTTCTCCTCCTTAGATTGCCGAAGCGGCGCGCTCATCGCGGACTCGGCGATGCACAACACATCGCCCAGTCGTCTCTAAAGTATGAGACCGCCGGGCGGCGCGAAATTCATCGCCGACGAGCGCCTGGAGGAAGTCGACGGCGCGTCGGTGGAGTAGCGCGCCTCGCCGCCGGTCGACGAAGAGCTCGGCGTTGGGCACGGTGGCTGCGAGGGTCTGGGCGATCTCGTGATCGTCGTCGCCTTCGGTGATGTGCAGTTGCAGGGCGACACCGGTCGGCCAGCTGGCTGGCCAGGCCCCGGAAAAGCCCATATACGGAAGCTGTTGTAGTGCCCTCTGACGGCCTCGAACCGTCGACCCCCTCTCTACGAAGACCCGTCCCTCGATGGCATTCATCCAAGGATCGGTTGTTTGTCTACGCAAGACGATGAGGGCAAGTTTCCAGACGGCAGCCTTTGCTACCTCGACCATCGTCCAGATGAACGCGCGACTGGACGAATGGTTCATCGACTCTTAACAAGCACGGTTCGGGACCATGAGGACCCGGGTTCAATTGGGCTGGCGCAGTAGTTCCCCGTGGCGAAGGTCGCCGGTTTCAATCCACCCGACGAGGACCGACCTCCACATCGTCCGCTACTCGGCTGACTGGTGGGCGCCCAGCGCCTCTCGGCGCTACTTCGCGAGGAACTCGAGAGCCCTCTCGACGAACTGCTCGTGGAACTGGAAGATTCCGGCGTGGCCGGCGTCTGGGTAGATCACCAACTCGTTGTTCGGCAGACGTCGGGCCATGTCGAGGGTGTTCGGGGTCGGCAACATCCGGTCGTGATCGCCGTTCGCGAGGAGCACGGGCTGGCGGATGAGTGAGAGGTCGTGAGGCTCCTCCTTGCCCCAGCGGTAGCAGGCTCTGAGCTGCGCGAAGTACGACTTGATGGAGATCGGCGTATCGCGGTCGACCGTGCGCTCCTGTAGTCGTGCCAGGAATTCCTTGCCCGCACGTTTGCCGTTCGCGGTCCGGGTGAAGAACAGGAACTGCTTCGGGTCCTGGCGACTCAGCAGGCCGCGGACG
>Ga0137383_10002201_pt1 | contig 11827 bp, 9 predicted proteins | sample SagtaG_19_FD_104817 | JGI IMG/M metagenome (GOLD analysis project Ga0137383, IMG submission 104817) | Vadose zone soil microbial communities from Sagehorn Ranch, Mendocino, California, USA - Sage2_R_40_16 metaG | ecosystem: Environmental > Terrestrial > Soil > Vadose zone | place: USA... | reverse complement strand
GACCCGGGCGGTGTAGGCCTCCGGCGCCGTGACGTATTCGCCGAAGGCGCCGTCCCCGAGCGCGGCCTTCATGACCACGCCGAAAACGGTGTCTCCTACTCGCAGTGACTGCACGCCCCAGCCGGTGCCCTCGACAGTTCCGGCGAAGTCCTTCCCCAGCACGGCCGGGAAGTGATGCTCCATTATCCCCTTCGCGCATCCGGCCGCGACCGCCACGTCGAACCCGTTCACGGAACTGGCCCGGACCCGGACCAGCACCTCACCCTTGCCTGGTTCGGGGACAGGCAGATCGTGCAGGGTCGGCTGGGTGCCGAAGTCGTCGATGGCGATCGCCTTCATCGCATGCTCCTTCTCGCTCATGAGTGACCCGTTCGGGTCGGTGTCGGATGTCGGCTTCTGGCCGGAGGGCGGCCCAGGGGGTCATGACGGAATGCTGGCGGCCGCCGTGCACATCGAACACTTCTTCCAGAAGATCATTCATTTCCTGGGTCCTTTTAGGTGAAAGCGCCTCCAGGAACGGTGATTCTGCCCTGCGCTTCCTGGCGGGCCGATGCCTCGCCCGCGCCGGGCGGGGGGCTATTCATCTCGTCACAATCCATCTTGCGGTGCAAGACGGCGGCCGGGTATCCACAACATGACTGCACCCGGCGCGAGGGTCGGCGCCGGTGACCAGGTAGCCAGGTCGTTGCCGTAACCGGTATCACGCTCCGAGGTCGCGGACGCGAAGAGTCCTGCTTCCGGCGCTGTCGTGTGCTGCCGTGGGCGTGCTGGCGCGGGCGATCACGTCGCGTAGCTGGCTACGGCCGGCTACCCCGAGCTTGGGGTAGGACCGGTAGAGGTGCGAGCTGACGGTGCGCGGTGAGAGGAAGAGCCGGTCGCCGATCTGGCGGTTGGTCAGGCCGTCGCTGGCTAGGCGGACGATCTGACGCTGCTGGGGGGTCAGCTCCCACAGGGCATCGCGTTCGCCGGGCGCGTCGGCGACAGCCACCCCGCACGCTCTCAGCTCTGCCTCTGCCCGCTGCGCCCACGACCGGGCCCTCAGCCGCCGGAAGGTTCCCAGCGCCTCGGTCAGTACGGGCTTGGCGTCGTTAATCCGGCGGCGGCGACGCAGCCATTCCGCGTAGTCGAGGCGAAGCTGTGCCCGCTCGAAGGGCCACTGGTCCTCGGCGGGGTCGGCGAGCGCCTTGCCGAAGTGGGCTTCGGCCCCGTCCGGGCCGGCGAGGATGCCGCGGGCGCGGGCGATGAGCTGCTCGAGCCGGGGAGAAACCGTTCCACCTAGATGGCTGAGCGCCCGCTCCAGGACGTCTTGTCCTTCCATCCGCCGATCGGCGCGGACCGCGGCAGCCGCCATATCGGCGACGCCCAGGTAGGAGAAGATGTTGTGGACGGGCGCGCCTTCCTCGCTGAACAGCTGGCGCAGTTGGGTGAAGGCCAGGAGGTGGCTGCCGTCGGCCAGGGCGGCGATTCCGAGGGCCCGCCGGGCCCGGGCGGCTACGAATCCGCTTTCTGCCAGGTCGGCGTGGCCAAGCGCCCGGTCGGCATGCCTGCGGGCCGCGCCGGAGTCGGCGCGCATGGCCAGGACAGTGGCCGCGATCAAGTCGGCGGCCGCGGCGACGAGTTCCATCTGGTTTGCCTCAGCCAGGCCGGCGGCTTCGGCGGCAGCTTCTAGGGCCTCGTCCCAGCGTCCCGTGTCGATGTATGCCCACCCGAGCGCGGTCAGGCCCGGGCCGCTGGTGCCCTGCGTGCCGGGGGCCCGGAGCCGCTGCATGGCATCCTGCAGCAAGGTGATCGCCAGGTCGGATTCGTCCAGGAGCCATGCGGCGGAACCGATTCGCCACAAAGCGGGCTCTTCCAGGGGAGAGCGGCTGATCTGGCGCAGGTACCAGATGAGCTCGCTTCTGCTGCCGAACGGGTCGATGCACGCCTGTATCCACAGCCTGTGCGGGCCGACATCGGCGCGCGGGCCATGGCCGGCGGACCGGGGCCCCTGATTTTCCAGAAGCCCGAGAACGCGGCTTACGGCCTGGCAGCTGGCGGGCGCGCCTGAGTGGTAGACGACCTTGGCCGCATCCGCGAGGGCGTCCCAGGCGAGGGCCGGCTGGTCACGCGATGCCTCTTCGGCGACGGAGATGAGCGCCGGGAGCGCGGCGGAGCGCCGGCCCGAGTACGCCAGCGCCCACCCGGCGTCGTGACGGGCGGTCAGCCGCAGTTCGGGGTCCGCCGTGACAGCGAGCGCCCGGGAGGTGAGATCTTGCACCCAGTCGGCCTGGCCGGTGGGAACGGCGGCCGACGCGGCGGCTACCAGCCTGCGGGCCTGGTCGGCACGGTCGGGGCTGAGTTCGGCCGCGCGTTCCATCGCCAGCGCCGCGGCGGCCGCACCGCCGCGGTGTTGCGCCTGGGCCGCGGTGGCCTCCAGCAGCGACGCCACCTGCTCGTCGGGATGCAGCGCCGCGGCGGCCAGGTGCCAGGCCCGCCGGTCCGGCTGGTCGTGCAGCGCCCCGGCGAGCTGGCGGTGCGCCGCGGCGCGCCGGGCGAAGGGCGCGGAGTGGTAGATGGCGGACCGGACCAGGGGATGGGAGAACCGCAGGCCGGTCCGGTCGACCGCGATCAAGCCCAGCTGCTCGGCCGGCGCGAGAGCCCGCGCATCTGGCCCGGCGCCGTGGCTGGCTGCTGCGCTCAGGTCCGGGCCGTCGGCCACCGCGGCCAGCAGCAGCGCGGCCCGTGCTGGCTCGGGCAGGGCGGCGAACCGGGAGGTGAGGACGGCCATCAGCCGGTCAGTCAGGGGCAGCGGCTCGGCGGCCCAGCGGCGGCTGGCCGCGGGATCCTCCGCGATCACCTTGGCCAGCTCGATCAGCGCCATGGGATTACCCGCGGCCTGGGCGAGCACCTGCCCCCGGGCCCGCCCGCGGGGCGGCCGCGGCTGCACATCCAGCAGGCGGCCGGCGTCGGCCGCGGACAGCGGCTCCAGATGCAGCTCGGGAAAACCGCGGTCAAAGCCGGGGGGCGGGGCCTGCCCCCGGGCGCCCACCAGCAGCACCACCGGCTCGGCGTCCAGGCGGCTGCCGGCGAAGGCCAGCGCGTCCAGCGAGCTGCGATCCAGCCAGTGGGCGTCATCGGCGACCACCAGGACCGGGGAGTGTTCGGACAGATCCGACAGCAAGGTCAAGACCGCGACCCCGGTCAGCAGCGGGTCCGGAGCACCGGGGTCCGGAGCACCGGGGTCCGCAGAAAGGCCGAGCGCCCCGGACAGCGCCCGGCCCTGCCGGGCAGGCAGGCCGGCGACGGCCGGCAGCACCGGCCGCAGCAGCTGATGCAGCCCGGCGAACGCGAGCCTGGACTCCGATTCCCGGCCGGTGACCGGCAGCACCCGCAGGCCCGCCCGCCGCGCCCGGCCGGCTGTGTCCGCCAGCAGCACGGTCTTGCCCATCCCCGCCTCACCGGTGACCAGCAGGACCTGGCTGACCTGCGGGACCGGATCCACCAGCGCGCGCAGCCGGGCCAGCCCGGCGTCCCGGCCGATGACGGGTGCGGGCTGTGGTCCGGGGAGCTCACCGGGACCTGGCATCTGCCTGTCCTCTCGGCCAGTGCGTTCCATCAACGCCGTCCCCAGGCTCAACCGCGACCGCGGCCCCAGCATGCCCGCAGCGCGCGGAAAGTGCAGTCACCCGGCGGATACCGCCCGGGGCCGGCCTGAAGCCACAGTGAAGACCGGGCCACGGGTTCCGGATCACAGCGAAAGGCAGAGGCAGAACAGATGTCCGAGCAGACCAACGCCGCCGCTCTGGCTACCGCCGCAGACGTCATGCGGCCACCGCTGACGACGATAGAACAGCAAGGTCACGTGGCCGCGGCCGCCTACCTGATGAAGCACGCGGGCACGACCGCCCTGATGGTCCTGGACGCCCAGGCCGATCAGCCGATAGGCATCCTCACCGAGGCGGACATTGCCCGCGCGGTCGCCGACGGAAAGGACGTGAACAGTGTCCGGATCTATGAACTGATGACCACTCGGCCGACCGTCATCACGACCACGACAAGCGTCCGTGACGCGGCCCAGGTCATGACGAGCGGCCATTTCCGGCATCTGCCGGTCGTCGGCGACGCCGGCCTAGTCGGCATCGTCGACATCACCGACGTGTGCCGCGCGCTGCTCGAAACCGACGTTTCTCCGCTGCCCGCCGGCATGACCTAGCCGCAGTAGCCCCCGTGCCCCGGGCTATGGTCTGAGGCGACGCGCTTGGCTGCCGTCGGCACGGCCGTCCGGCGGGGAGCGCCGGAGATGCCCTTACAGGGCAAGCAGGCTGAGGATGGCCGCTCCGTGAGCTCCCAGCCAGCCAGCGAGGGTTTGCAGCGGGCCTAGAAGGGCGACGCCTGCCGTTGCCAGCGATCCGGCGTCGGCAAGCAGCTTGACGAGCCGTTTGAGCGGGCCGACAGCCCGGTGCTTGTCTGGCTGCGGCGCGTGCACCGCTGCGTCGATCTCCGCAACCTGGGCGCGTGCCTCGGCCGCCGTGGCATCGTCGAGGGCTGCGCCCGCTAGCGCGTCCCGGAGCTCGCGCACGGCGCGCCGTGCGTCCGCGCCGGTGACGACGGTGCCGTGCTGGCCGCCATAGACCACCTGGTCGCCGTCGACGTTGTTGATGACACCGGCGTTCTGGTTCTTTATGTGGATGCTCATGTCGTTCTCCTCATGGGCTCGGCACCCTGCCACGGCGGGAGTACCGGGAAGTCGCGGTAGGCCCGCCTGCGCCGCGAGGTTGAGACAATGTGCAGCACGATCCCCACGATGAGCAGCATCATGCCCAGTGCTGCCAGGGCCCAGCCGGCCAGTCCGAACGGAATGCCCCCGATTTCCCGCCCGAAGGGGCTTGTCGTCGACGGTGGCTGACCGCCGTTCTGGATGGCGTCGCTGATCCCTTTGATGAAGCTCAGGTCGGCGGCGGCGAAGATGCCGAAGCCCACCACGAACATCAGAAAGCCTGTCCACGCGAGCCATCGTGCCTTCGATTTCGTCGCGGCGACTTCGCGGAGGAAGTTCTCACGTTGGTGGTTGACGTACTGAACGTGGGAGACGTACTCGAGGTGCTCGGCGTTGTTGATGACTCCCGCGCGCTGCTCGTCGATGTGATGCACCACAGCAGCCTCAGCTGGCCTGGCAGGCATGGTGCTTGTCTCGTCGGCGCCATCGGATTCCAGCCGCGCGGTCACGGAGGCGAAGGTCAGGACGTCGCCGGAGCGCAGCTCACGGGCAGCAGTCGTGGCCGCTCCGTTGACGAACGTGCCCCCGGAAGAGCCGAGGTCTTCAACGTAGACCGCATTCCCGCGCCGCTGCAGCGCGGCGTGGGTCCGGCTAACGCGCGGGTCGTCGAACCGCACGTCGCAGGTCGGCTCACGCCCTACGACCAGGTAATCCCTATCCAGCGGGATTCGCCGGCCGCAGTCTGAGTCCGGTGCCAGCACGACCAGATGCGCCATGCCGCTGTCCAGGCGCTTCATCACGCCCCCTTACCGCGCGGTACGCGCGTCTAGCAACTGGCGGGACCGAGACAACCCAGCACACGAGTCGTAGCGCCCCTCACTGAGGCAGAGCCCTGGATACCGCCGCTGATACGCCCGGCGGCCCGGAATCACAGCGGTACGTGGTCCTTCAAAGCCAATGGAAAGCACCGAACGGCGAATAGGGGGCGTTATCTGGCCCGGTTGGGCTTAGGAGGCGAGAATGCGCTCCAGTGTGCGCAGTGCTGCCGACAGGCCGGTGGTGCTGACTGCGCCGAATCCGATTAGGAGGCCTGATTGTGCTGGGACAGTTTGGAAGCAGTCGCGCAGGCCGGATGTGACGATGCCGTGCCTGGCTGCGGCCTGTAGCACCTCGTTCTCACCGAGCCCTTCCCGCAGCACGGCGGCGACGTGCAGTCCGACGTTGGCGGCGCGGGCCGTCAGGTGGTCGGCCAGTGGCCCGGAAAGCGCCTCGATGAGGATGTGGTGGCGCTCGGCGTAGATGCGGCTGTTGCGCCGGATGTGCTTGTCGAGTAGGCCATCGTTGATGAAGCTGGCCAGGGCGGTCTGCATCGCGGTCGGCGGATGCCAGTCGATGAGCTGCCTCAGCGCGGCGATCGGCTCGAAGAGCGGCTGGGGCACCACGGTAAAGCCGAGGCGGACCGACGGGGAGAACGTCTTGGAGAATGAGCCCACGTACACCACCCGGCCGTTCGCATCGAGTGCCTGGAGAGGCTCTAGCGGCCGGTCGACGTAGCGAAATTCGGTGTCGTAGTCATCTTCGATGACCGCCGCGTCGTGGCGCTCCGCCCAGCGCAGTAGTGCCCTGCGCCGTGGCATCGACATTGTCATGCCAAGTGGATATTGATGCGAGGGGGTGACGTAGACGATGCGCGCTGAGGGCGGCAGCAGATCCACGACCAGGCCCTGGTCATCGACGGGTACGCCAACGACCCTCGCGCCGAGTGCGCCGAACAGGCGCACAACCGGCACATACCCGGGGTCTTCGACCGCGACGCAGTCGCCGGGCTCGAGCAAGACTCGGGCGACCAGGTCGATGGCATGCTGGGCGCCGCAGGTGACCACGATTGCGTCTTCCACAGCCGCCACCGATCGCGACCGGGCCACCCAGCCTGCGATGGCCCGCCGCAGCCTGATCCTCCCGGCCGGGTCGCCGTATTCCCGATGTTCAGCGGCGACCGCGGCGGCGACCCGGCGGCGCCACAGAACAGCCGGAAACAGCGCGGGGTCCGGGAGGCCCGCCCGCAGATCGAATCGGCAGCCGTACGGGGGCGGGCGGAAGTACGGAGACCAATCTGCGAATCGGGGGCTCGGGCGAAGGGCGGCTACCGGGTCTGCCCCCTTGGGCGGTGCTGGGGACGCGGTTGCCACCACGCTGCCGCCGCCGGCGTGTCCCTCCGCGTAGCCTTCGGCCACCAGGCGGCCGTACACGGTGGTCACCGTGTGCCTGGACACGCCGAGCTCGCCTGCCAGCTGGCGGCTGGGGACAAGCTGATCTCCGGGTTGCAGGCGGCCCGTGGTAATGGCGTGACGGAGCTGCTCGTACAGCTGTCCGGTCAGCGGCTTCCCGGCTTCCGGGTCGAGGAACAGGTCCATCTAGCGGGTCTACCATCAGCTTGGTATGGCCAAACACGTCCATTTTGGACCTCGACGGCAGACCATCTGCTTCATATGGTGCTCGTGTGCGGATCGGGCTAGATGGCTTGCTTAAGCGGGCACATGGCGCCGCGTGCGAGGGCGGTCGGCCCACTCCGCCGCCCCGCAGGCAGGCAGATGAGTAACCAGCCGGTTCACCGGTCCTTGTTTCGGCCGAGGGGTTCATCGAAACAACGGGGGCGCCGGTGAACCGGCTGAAGTCCGGTCCGCGGATCACGAGCGGCCAGGAGAAACATCCAGCGGATCTGCAGCGATGATTATTGGGCCCGTTCGGATGGTCTCCGGCTTTTAACCGTCTGAGCGCGGCGGCGCTCGGCCTCAAGGGACGCAGGGCGATGGAAGGAGCGTGCCGTGACTGGGGTCCAGCCTCTACTCGATGGCTTGTCCTTTGGTGAGTCGCTACGCTGGCACCAGGACCGTCTGTGGCTGGCCGATTGGGGCGCGCAAGAGGTCGTGGCCGTTGACCGCGAGGGCCGGCCGGAGGTGATGGCCCGGGTTGATTTCCCGGCTTTTCCCATGTGCATGGACTGGCTCCCCAATGGCCGGCTGCTAGTCGTCGCGGCGCGCGACGGGCGACTGCTGCGCCAGGAGCAGGAAGGGCCGCTGGTAACCCACGCCGACCTGAGCGGCCTGGCCGAGCGAGGGCATCCCTGGAACGAGATCGTCGTGGACGGGCGGGGGAACGTCTACCTCAACAACCAGGGCTTCGACTTCCCCGGCGGCAAGTTCGCGCCCGGAACCATCGCCGTGCTCAAACCGGACGGGTCGGCCCGGCAGGTGGCTGACGGGATCGCGTTCCCGAACGGCATGGCCATCACGCCCGACAACGCCACGCTGATCGTCGCCGAGTCCTACGGCCAGAAGCTGACGGCGTTCCAGATCGCCGCCGATGGCAGCCTGTCCCGGCCGCGGGTGTGGGCCGACCTCGGCGACGGCGTGCCCGACGGCATCTGCCTCGACGCCGAAGGAGCCATCTGGTACGCCGACGTGCCCAACAGGCAGTGCGTGCGGGTCCGCGAGGGAGGACGCGTGCTGCAGACGATCCAGCTGGACCGCGGCTGCTTCTCCTGCGCACTCGGCGGCCCAAACAGGACAACCCTGTTCATGGTGGCCACCCAATGGCGCGGCATCGAGCACATAACCGACAACTCACGAACCGGCCGGTTGCTGACCGCCCAAGCGCCGGCAGCCGGCGTCGGCTGGCCATGACCCCGAGCAGGTCGTAGCGGCGAGCGGCTGGCCGGCCGGGTCGGTGCAGTTGCGTGATCACCTTCTGGCACACGTACTACGAGCAAGTCTGCAAGTTCATAGACTTCGCCGAGCAGCGAGGAATTCCCAGCCTTACCCCGGTCGCCGGGCTGGCGCGCCAGGTGGAGACTCGTTAGCGACCCACACGCCTAACCTCGACGTTTCGTGACCCTGGCTTGGTGACCTGAGGTTGCGGCGGCCCGGCCGTTTTCAGGTCCGGCCGTGCCTTGCGAATGAGACGGCCACCCAGGCCGTCCGGCTGGCTGGCGCGGGACGCGGAGGAATGCGCTGCCGGACGTACCGTGGAAGCGTGGCCAGGCACCCCGCTTACGGGGAAACGCGAGCAGATCCGCGAGCGCCCCCTTACCGTCCTCGTCGACGGCATGCCCTGCCCGATCTGCAGCAGCCCCATGTTCCGGCACCACATGCTGGACCTGCACCACACCGACGCGGCAGGACGGTGAGGTGACGCGCCGCGCGCCGTCCCCGGGGCGGCGGCCCCGGGCGCGGCCTGGCGTCCTAGCGGCTGCAGCCCTGATCGCGGCGGCCGGGATCATCCTGTTCGTGCTCGGCCGGCAGATCACCAGGGTCTCCCCTGCGTCGAACGCCGGCCCGTCATCTTCACCCGCCGTCGCGCCCGCGCTGGCCACACTGCTGCGGCAGGGAACCCCGGACACCGCGCCCGGCTACTGGCAGAAGCCCAGCGCCGCGCTGGAGGCTGCCGCCGCCGGCGCGGATGACGCCCGGTTCCGCGCGCTCGGCGCGCTGCTCGTGAAAGACGGCTTCGCCGGCGCCCTCATCAACCTCGGCCGGGAGATGACCGGCGGCTGGTACAACTGGAGCGAGCGGAAATGCCCGCGCGCCGAGCCGGGCTGCTACGCCCTGGCCTGGCGGCACGCCGTGGACGCCATGCGGTCGGTGCCCGGGCAGCACTTCCGGTTCCTGTGGACCGTCTTTCCCGGCACCGCGGCGCCGATCGACGCGTGGCCCGGCGCCGCCTACGTGGACCTAGTGGGCACCGACGTCTACGACTGGTACGGCGGCCCGCACGGCACGTACCCGCACACCGCGTCCGGCCAGCTGGACCACGACGCGAGGTGGCAGCAGGCCCTCACCCAGCCTGGCGGCCTCGACTGGCTCGCGCAGCTGTCCCGGCTGACCGGCAAGCCGGCCGCCATCCCCGAGTGGGGCCTGGACTTCCACAGCTTCGGCGGGCAGGACGACCCGGCGTTCATTACCCGCATGCTCGCCTGGCTGCACGCCCACCACGCGATCGGCGTCTACTGGGCGTCCGGGCACGTGGCCCCTTATCAAGCTGTCCCTCCCGGCCCGCTGCTGACCGGCCTGGGCGCGTACGCGGACCCGGCCGGGGTGAACGGCCTCGGCCTGCTGCTCGGCGGCCGCCTGCAGTACGCCGAAGCATTCCTGCCCGACCATCAGCCAGTCTCCGATTCCTCCGCGCAGCCGGTGCTGGCCGCCTGGCAGCATGCCGGCTATCAGCTCATCCTCGGCGTCCCGCTAGTGCCGCTGACCGTGCCCAGCTATGCCGGCCCGCCCGAGCCGGGGCAGCCGTACCAGCTGGCCGACTACCCCGATGCGCTGGCCGTGTTCCGCCAGGGGATTTCCGGCGCCCGCCGCTCCTGAACTGCGGCGGGAAATGCCGCCGGGCCCCGACTACGGCTGGACTGGCACAGCACCACGGATCCGGTAACGACCAGCGCGTCAGCTCCGAACTGCATCAACCGGGCCGCGATGGCGCTCCGAGGGGTAACAGAACCATGCCGACAATCCGACTACCCACCCAGACCGGAGCGGCGTCGTCAATATCTGCCAGCCTCACTACGCACGGCTGCAATGTGCTGGCGCCCGCTTCCGCTCATCACGGGAGGCAGGCGGGAAAGAGAGGGACCGTGATGGACTTCAAGCTGGTCATAGGGCTAGTCGCGGGTGCCGTCGGCCTTGTGGGGGCCCTGGCGACCGTCCTCGTCGTGCTTCTGGGCCATCCCCAGACCAGCACCGTGACCCCCTACCCGACGCCGCGGCACACGCCGACGCTCAGCACCCGGATTCACACTCACATTGGGACAAGCACCTGCCGCCGCCACTGCTAGGTTGCCTTGGCGAGCCAGGACAGCACGCGACCTGTCACGAGTTGCGGTGTACGTGCCTGACCCGACTGATGGCCGACCACGTGCGCACCTTGGGTCACGGGAAATCTGTTGAGCTGGGTTTATCTGGCCCGGGCCTCGGACCCCATATAGCTATCGGTATCGGCACCACGATCTTTGTGCCAGAACCAGATCCGGGTCCATATCATCACCAGAATATTGGCCAGATCCCAATTATCAGACGACGTTGACAAGCTGGCTCCGATTCGGTAGCAATCGCGTTCAGTTACCACACTCGGGGAGCTGGCGCGCACGTAGTTAGTGATGAAATCCGACTCCCATGGCGATCTCGATGACGAGGATCACGGCGATGAGCCAGTCCACTGCGGCGCAAAAGGCGGCCACCATCGTGTGCCGGCAACGTAGTGGCGACGCTCCTGCCAGAAGTCCTTGAGACCATGGCCTGTATAGCCAAGGACGAGGAGCCAGGCCGATCCGGTGACCCCTGCGGCGGCCCGGGCATTGACGGCCGTCTCCGCTGCCCGGGCGGGCGGCTACGTCGCGAAGGCGGGCGGTGAGGCGCTGGATGCCCGGCAGGTGGTGGTCGCCACCGGGCCCTTCCAGGTGCCGTTCATCCCGCCGATGGCCGATGCGCTCGACCCTGGCGTGCACCGGATCCACAGCGCACACTACCGGCACCCGCAAAGCGTTCCGTCGGGAAAGGTCCTGGTCGTCGGCGCCGCGAACTCCGGGTGCCAGATCGCCCAGGAGCTCTCCGCAACCCACCACGTGGAGCTCTCAGCTGGCCAGCGGATCCCGGCGATTCCCCAGCGGCCGCTGGGCCGCGACGTGTGGAGCTGGGCGACCGCGCTGCGGCTGGACAAGGTGACCGCGGACTCGCGGCTGGGACAGCGACTGGCCGGGCGGGACCAGGTGATCGGGCCCGGGCCGCGCCGGCTCGCCCGGCGCCACGGCATCCAGATCCGGCCCCGGGCGGCGAGCGCGGCCGGGAGGACGGTGACCTTCGCTGACGGCAGCGCCGCGGACTTCGACGTCGTGGTGTGGGCCACCGGGTTCGCGGCGGACCACTCGTGGATCGACATCCACGAGGCGAAAGACGGCCAGGGACACATCGTGCACCAGCGGGGCGTGACGCCCTCGCCCGGCCTGTACATGCGCGGCCTCACCTGGCAGCACACCCGCGGCTCCGCGCTGCTCGGCTGGGTAGGCAGTGACGCGGCGTTCCTGGCCGAGCAGATCACCCGCCGGTGAACCGATGAAGGAGCAGAGCCATCTCAGGT
>Ga0137383_10002198_pt1 | contig 11832 bp, 15 predicted proteins | sample SagtaG_19_FD_104817 | JGI IMG/M metagenome (GOLD analysis project Ga0137383, IMG submission 104817) | Vadose zone soil microbial communities from Sagehorn Ranch, Mendocino, California, USA - Sage2_R_40_16 metaG | ecosystem: Environmental > Terrestrial > Soil > Vadose zone | place: USA... | reverse complement strand
GAGCCGCAGCCAGGTCTCCTGCACCGCGTCGTCCGCCTCGCTCACCGAGCCGAGCACCCGGTACGCCACCGCGCGCAGGTGCGGGCGGTTCTCCTCGAACCGTTCGGCCAGCCAGTCGCGTTCGTCCACCGGTCACGTTCCTCCGTCGCCGTGTGTCATATCAATGACCGACGGAACCCCGTCGATGTGACGACAACCATCTGGAGTACCCATGAGTGAAGGCATCAAGACCGTGATCTACCCGGCCAGCGACCTGGCCCGGGCCAAGGCCATGTTCAGCGCGGTCCTGGGCATCGCGCCGGTCATGGACGAGCCCTACTACGTCGGCTTCAAGGTCAACGGCCAGGACATCGGTCTTGATCCCCATGGCCACAAGAGCGGCGCCGTCGGCTATTACCATGTCGGTGACATCAAGGGCACCCTGCAGGCGCTCCTTGAGGCCGGCGCCGAGGTGGACCAGGACCTCAAGGACGTGGGCGGCGGCCGGCTGATCGCCTCGGTCAAGGACGCGGACGGCAACCTCATCGGCCTCCTTCAGGAGGCCTGACGGGCCTGCCGGGCCCGCCAGTGGCGGGCCCGGCTGCATAGTCATGCAGCTAGTGAAGCGTCACGGCTTCCGTCCTACTCCGCAGATCCCGGGCACCTCGCCGGGGTCTGGGAAGGGGGTGGCCTCTGGCCGCCAACGCATCAGGGGCACTACTCCGGGTTCCACCAGCTCCAGGCCCTCGAAAAATCCGGTGATCTGCTCAGGGCTGCGGGGATGGTAGGTACTTGCTGAGTTTTCGTTGTAGTGCCGTACCGCCTCGGTGAACGTCTCGCTGGTGTTGATCCCGTCGCTGAAGGCGAGATAGCTGCCAGACGGCAGGGGATCCAGCAGCCGTTTGATGATCGACTGCGGGCGGTCGGAGTCGGGGATCTGACCCGCGATCCCCAACAGCATGAGCGCTACCGGCTGGGTAAAGTCCAGTGTCTTGGCCGCTCCCGCGAGGATCTTGTCGACGTCGCGCAGGTCGGCGTCGATGTAGTCGCAGGCGCCCTCGGGGGTGCTGGTGAGCAGAGCGCGAGCATGCACAAGCACTAGGGGATCGTTGTCCACATAGACGATGCGGCATTGCGGTGCGACCGCCTGCGCGACCTGGTGAGTGTTATTGGCGGTCGGCAGACCGGTGCCGATGTCCAGGAACTGGCGGATGCCTGCCTCCCCGGCCAGGTACCGGACCGCACGGCCCAGGAACGCCCGGTCCGCGCGGGCGAGGCGGGTTATGTCCGGGAACATCGCCATGACCTGGTCACCAACAGCGCGGTCGACCGGGTAGTGATCCTTGCCGCCCAGCCAGTAGTTCCACACCCGGGCCGAATGTGGCACGGATGTGTCAATCCTGGGTTTTGGGCCGGACGCGGACAGGCTGTCGGTCACAGATTCCTTCTCCACTCTGTGCTGTGATCTTAGGTATGCGGCGGGTCGGGGGGCTCAGGTCTGTTTGAGGAGTGCGCGAAGTATGTCCTTGCTGGCGGCGCCGGTTTCAGCCTGGACGCACAGCTGGTCCATGATGGTCACGTAGCCGGTGACGTCGTCAGGCTGGTCGAGGTAGAGCGCACTGTTGAGCTGTTCGAGATAAACCACATCGGGCAGGTCCGGTTCGGGGAACCGCAAGATAGTGAACGGACCGCCGGCCGCGGCGTGCGGACCGGCGTCGAACGGGACGATCTGGAGCGTGACATTGGGCAGGTCGGTGATCTGCAGCAGGTGCTCGAGCTGCGCGCGCATCACCTTGGGTCCGTCGGGGGACCGGCGCAGCGCCGCCTCATCGAGCACCGCCCAGATTTCCGGGGCACCGGGCTGGGTAAGCAGCCGCTGCCGTGTCATCCGCATGCTCACGCGGCGGTCGATCTCCTCTGCGGGCGCATGGGCGTTGGCGATCAGGATGACGGCGCGGGCGTAGGGTTCGATCTGCATCAGGCCATGGACGAACTGCACCTCATAGCTACGGATGATGGAGGCGGCCCTTTCCAGTCCGATATAGAGCTCGAGCCATCTGGGCAGGATGTCGTTGTACTGCTGCCACCAGCCCGGGGCGTTGGCCTGGCGAGCCAGGGCCAGCAGCTGTTCGCGTTCGGCCTCGTCGCTGACCCCGTAGAGGCTAAGCAGATCGGCCACGTCACGCTGCCTGGCGGCGCTGCGCCCCCGCTCTAGACGGCTGATCTTGGAGTGGGTTGCCCGGATCGCCTCGGCGGCCTCCTGGGTTGTGAGCTGGCTGGACTCCCGGAGTCGGCGTAGCTGCGCGCCCAGCGCGATCCGCAACGCCGTCGGCCCGCTCCACGCGCGGGCAAGCGCCTCGCTGGGAGGCGCGGGGGCGGCCGCGCTCTTGGGTGCCTGATCCGAGTTCATCGATGCTCCGTGAGAATCACAGACGAGCTGGTTAACTCGCCTCAGTTTCCCAGCGCCCGATCCGGTCGCTTAGCCGTCATTATCCTCTATCTGCCGCCGCGACGGCGCGGCTGCCATCGATCAAAGGAAACTGCGGCGCGGCCTTCCGGTGGGCGCGAACTGACGCTGATGGACCGGGCAGATCAGCGGACCAGGTAGTCGAATTCGCCGTCCTTGACTCCCCGGATGAACGCGGTGATCTCGGCCGCGGTGTAGATCAGCGCAGGACCGCCGCGATAGCGCGAATTACGGAGGGCGACTGCCCCGTCCGGCAGTTCGGCGACCTCCACACAGCTTCCGTTCGGGTTGCTGTAGTGGCTCTTGCGCCAGCTGACCCCCGCAAGCGCGGAGGCCGGCATGCCGTTGCGGGCCTCAATCGTGGACCTTCTCACCCAATCCTCTCCAATCCGCCGTGGCTGTGCACGAGCCCTGCAGCGCCCGTGCCGATGCCCGCTACCCGTTGCCGTTGGCAGTACGATACATGCTGCATGCACGTTCATTTGTTCTGTTCAATTAGATGTTCTTGCGAATGTTCTCGCAGATGCACTTGCATCTGTGCGATCGGCGCAGCACGATGAGCGAGAGGGCGGAGCGCCGCACATCACCAGCCCCCCGCGTACAGCCCCACACAGGACCAGGAACGCCCCCATCCACCCAGTCGATCTGACCGAGGAAGGTCGCCATGGGGAACCTCAGCGACAACGACCGGCGAGCGCTCCGGCTCGCCAGCGACCTGCAAAAGGCGGTGGGGCAGTGGCTCAGCTACCGCGGCGTGGACCAGCCCTGCACGGTCTCCCCCTTCGTTGATCCAACTGGGCAGCCCGCCGTAGTCATCAAGATGAACGCCCACGTGGCCCGCGCAATGATCGACAGCCTCAACGAGCAGCGTCCCCGCACCGTCGGGCAACCCGGCCCCGCCAGCCCGCCCGGCCATTTCCCGCAGATCTAACCCACCCGTGATCGAGTTGCCAGGCGGCCACGTCGACGCGGAAGAGCGTCATCTACGCCGCGGCCCTCGGTGAGCAGACGAGGCATCGGTAACCCGGGGTGCTGTAGATAATGGCCGGTATGCGCCAGGAAACAGCGGTCGACGGATTCCGACTGACCTACGACCGAACCGGCTCAGGGCCCGCGGTGCTACTGCTGCACGGCTGGCCCGGGGACCGGACCGACTATCGTGCGGTCGTCCCCATCGTGGCGCCGGCCGCTGACGTGATCGTGCCTGACCTGCGCGGGTTCGGTGAGTCTGACAAGCACGAAGCCGATCCGGCCCGGCACTACAACGCCGCCGCCCAGGCCCGGAGCGTCGTCGGCCTGATCAATGAGCTGGCGCTGGGCCGGGTGATCATCGCCGGCTACGACATCGGTAGCAGGATCGCCCAGGCCGTCGCCAGGGACCGCTCCGACCTGGTCCGCGCCCTGGTCATCGCCCCGCCGCTGCCGGGCATCAGAGACAGGATCCTCGGCCCGCAGGCCCAGCGGGAGTTCTGGTACCAGGCCTTCCACAACCTAGAACTGTCCACTCAGCTGGTCGACGGGCAGCCGGACGCCGTTCGCGCGTACCTGCGGCACTTCTGGTCGCACTGGTCCGGCCCGCGCTACGAGCCGGACGGCGAACACCTCGATCACCTGGTGTCGGTCTACGCGCCGCCGGGCGCGTTCGCCGCCTCGATCGCCTGGTACCGGGCGGGCGCGGGATCGGTCGCCGCCTCGCTGGCCGAGCGGGCTCCCGCGCCGGCCGACCGGATCGCCGTACCGGTCACGGTGCTGTGGCCGGAACACGATCCCCTGTTCCCCCGCGAATGGTCCGACCGGATCGGCGAGTTCTTCGCCGCCGCCCGACTTACCTGGCTCGACGGCGCCGGTCACTTCTCGCCACTCGAGGCTGCGGGCGAGTTCGCTGCGGCTATCCTCGCCGCGGTCCGGACCAGCCCAGACTGACCGCGGATGGCATACTCAACGGCATGAAATTCCGCGCGACGGTAGAGCTGGGCGGCAAGACCGCGACCGGGATCCAGGTTCCGGAGGACGTGGTCGCCGCGCTGGGCTCGGGTAACCGCCCGCCGGTCACGGTTACCATCGGCGGTCATACCTACCGGACGACGGTCGCGCGGATGGGCGGGCGGTTTCTCGTCCCGCTGAGCGCGGAGAACCGGACCGCGGCCGGCGTCGCGGCCGGCGACCAGGTCGATGTCGACATCGAGCCGGACATCGGCCCGCGCGAGGTGGCGGTGCCCGATGACCTCGCGGCCGCGCTCGCGCAGAACGAAACCGCCCGGGCCAATTTCGACGGCCTTTCCTACACCCACCGCAAGGAATGGGTGCGCTGGATAGAAGAGGCCAAGAGGGCCGAGACCCGGGCGACGCGCCTAGCCAAGACGGTCGAGTCGCTGCACGCGGGCAAGCGCGCCCGCTAAGGGCCCGCAGGATCGAGGGCTGCGTTCTTGGCGTCCGACCAGCTGCGGACGATGCTGGTGTCGGAGATGAAACGGACCCCGCAGCCGGGCGCCCAGCGCTGCGCGGCTTCCCGCAGGCACTCGTCGACCAGCCGGGACACCGTTTCCGCGTGCTCGCGGGGGGAGTGCACGAGCAACTCGTCATGCAGGCACAGCACGATCCGGGCGCCGAGGTGCGCGCATCGCGCCCGGACGATGACCGCCCACATCTTGAACAGTTCTGCCGCGGCACCCTGAATCATCGCGTTGCGCGCGTAGCGGCCGTATGCCGCGACCCGGCTGGTGCTGCGCGGGTCCTGGCCGGCCACGGGTGCCAGCGCGATCAGGCGGCCGCCGTAGGTGCGCAGGTCACGGCCGGCCCGCCCGGCGCGGTCGGCGGCGTCGAGGTAGGCCATCGCCACCGGGTAGGCCGCGTTGAGCCGCCGGAGCGCCTGGGCGCCATGGCCGGTGGTCTGCCCGTACATCGCGCCAAGGACCGCCACCTTGGCCACCGGCCGGTCCACGCCGAGCTGCGCCGCCACCGGCGCGTACAGGTCGTCGGACCGGGCGGCCGTCACCAGGGCCTGGTCTCCGGACACCGCGGCCAGCACCCGCGGTTCGATCTGGCCCAGGTCGGCCCGGACGAACACGTGCCTATCGGCGGCCACCACGGCCGGGCGCAGCGCGGCCGGCATGTTGTGCAGGCCCGCCGATGCCGTCATCCGGCCCGCGGCGCCGTCCGAGCCGGTCCACGCGCCGCGCAGCCGGCCGTCGGCGCCGAGGTGCTCGTCCAGCCAGGCATAGCCGTACGTGGTGGCGATCCGCTCCGCCTTCCGCCATTCGAGCAGCGCGCCTACTAGCGGATGCGCGTCCCGCATCTCCCGCAGCCGCCAGGCCCGGGTGTCCGGCACGTCCACGCCGACCCGGGCTAGCAGCGACCGCACCTGAGCCGGGCTGCGCAGGTCGGCGGTGACGCCCGCCGGCGCGTGCCGCAGCGCCTCCGCGTCGCGGGTGGCCCGCAGCGCCACGGCGTCCGCGTCGCTGCGCGGCCTGGGGCCGATAAACCCGGCAAGGACCTGCTCCGCAACCGCCCGGTCCATCGGCAGCCCGTCCGCGGACAGCTCGGCGCACAGCAGCTCGGCGGTGGACTCGCAGCGGGCCGTCGCGAGGGCCATCGGCCGGCCATCCAGTGCGGCCAGCGCCGCCTGCTGCTGCCCGGCGACGCTCAGGGCCAGCGCCGCCCAGCGCGCCATCCGCTCGGAACTGTCCGACCAGCCGCCGCTGGCCCACTCCGGGCGCAGGTGCCCGTCCGGTGCCACCGGGTCGCTGGCGTCGCCCTCGTCCATGCCGAACAGGTCGAGCGGCCCGCTGGCCGGCATCGTGTCGGTGGCCAGCCCGCGCAGCCGGGCCCAGGCCCAGCCGGGGTCGGCCCGCCAGCCGCCGAACAGCAGTCGGTGCGCCGCGGTGATATCCCAGCACGTCGCCAGCCGGACCCCGTCGGCAGCCAGCCGTGCCGCCGTCTGGCCCGACCACAGCACCCAGCGGGGCCGCAGCTCCTCATCCGCCCGCCCGATCCCGGCCGCCAGGCCGACGCCGGCCACGGACCAGCTGCGATCCGCCATGGCCAGGCCGAGGCCCAGAGCGGGGGAGATGACCAGCCCGACCAGGTCGCCGCGGTTCACCCCGGCCTGGCGCAACGACGTCATCAGGTCCGCATCTGCCACGGACCAACCCTCCCACGGACGAGCCTGCACCGGCGCCAGGGGCTGCCATCCCCGGCTCGTTCGGAGAAATTGGGCCCTTAATACGTCCTCAGCGCATGACCTGCTTGCGCATCACGATGAACAGCACCACCAGGGGCAGGACCGACAGCAGGACGGCGGCCATCACGGCCGGGACGTTGATGGCGTACTGGCCCTCGAGCTTGGTCAGGCCGAGCGGCAGCACGGCCACGCTGTTGCTCTGGGTGAGGACCAGAGGCAGTATGAAGTTGTTCCACACGTTCAGACCGTCGTAGATGCTCACGGTGGCCAGCACCGGCTTGGACAACGGAACGATCAGTCGGCGGAAGACCGTCCACTCGGTGCCGCCGTCGACCAGCATCGCGCCGATCAGCTCACGCGGGACGTGCCGGACGAAACTCACCATGACCAGCACCGAGACCGGGACGGCGGCGCCGCTCATGGTGAGCATCAGCGCGAACATGGTGTCGTACAGGTGCAGCTTGTAGATGAGCAGGTAGAGCGGCACGATGATGGCCTGGATCGGGATGGCCAGGCCGAGCAGCAGGATGCGGAACGAGGCGCCCGCGGCCCGCGTCGAGCGCCGCACGATGCGGAACGCCGCGCCCAGGCAGAGCGCGTGAGCGCGATGCAGACCACCGTGATGATCACGCTGTTGACCAGGTATCGGCCCAGCCCGGCGCCGAACACCGTGCCGTACTCGGACAGCGTCAGGCCGCCTCCGGGCAGCCACGGGTTCGCGGTCAGGTAAGTGCCCTGGCTGTGGAAGCTGGCCAGCACCATGTAGTAGACCGGCACGATGACCACCACCAGCCAGGCGGTGGCGAGGATGAACGCCGCCACTCGGCCGGGGCTCACCCGAAAACGGGCTCGGGAGGGCGCTGCGGCGCCGCGAGGCGCACCCGCCGACTGAGCGCGGACGGGCCGACTAGCAGTCTGGCTCACGCGGCGCCCTGCTGCTGGCTGGCCATCGACCTCGACCCGCCCGGGCACCGCGCTGGCCCGGCGGCTGGCCGAGGAATCCGTCGTGCTGCTGGCCAACCGGGACGCCCTTCCGCTGCGCCCGGACGCCAGTATCGCCGTGGTCGGGCCGCTGGCCGACGACCCGCTGGCCTTCTTCGGGTGCTACTGAAAAGGCCGCCCGTGCGCCGGCCTTCAGGCCGGTGGTGAGGGCGGCCGGACGTGAGCCTGTCAGGCGGGGCGGTTCTGCTGATCGACGTACTGGCGAAGGGCCGAGATGGGCGCGCCGTCGGCGGACATGGCCAGGCTCGCCGTTGAACTCGGCCAGTTGGCATCCGAAGTCCGCGTCACGTCCCGCTTGATCTGCTCCATCCATTCCAAGGGGGCTGCGGTGGACACCGGGTGCCGGTACTTGGCAGGGAAACCACGTGGCCATGCAAGGACGAAGACACGATACCTGTCAGTGCGGATGTCCTGTATTCAGCCATAAAACGCAACTATGATCGAGGTATGCGGCTCCGGTACAACTACCGCCTGTACCCCACTCCTGGCCAGCGCGCCGCGCTCGCCCGGGCGTTCGGCTGTGCGCGGGTGGTGTGCAACGACGCGCTGCGCGCCCGGCAAGAAGCCTTCGCCGCCGGGCTGCCGTACCTGACCGACGCGGAGCTGTCGGCCCGGCTGACCGCGGCCAAGGCCAGCCCGGAGCGGGCCTGGCTGGGTGAGGTGTCGTCGGCGGTGCTCCAGCAGGCGCTGGCGGACCTGAACGCCGCCTACCGGAATTTCTTCGCCTCGGCCACGGGCAGGCGGAAGGGGCCGACGGCCGGGCCGCCCCGGTTCCGGTCGCGGAAGGACCGTCGGCAAGCCATCCGGTTCACCGCCAACGCCCGGTTCCAGGTCACGGCGGGCGGCAAGCTGCGGCTGCCCAAGATCGGGGACGTGCCGGTGCGGTGGTCGCGGCCGCTGCCGTCCGAGCCGTCGTCGGTCGCCCTGATCAAGGACGCGGCGGGCCGGTACTTCGCCAGCTTCGGGCACAGAAGGGTCTGTCCCGTAAGGAGAAGGGCAGCCAGAACCAGGACAAGGCCAGAGTCAAGCTTGCAAGGGCGCATGCGCGGGTGACGGACGCGCGGCGCGAGTTTCACCACCAGCTCTCCACGGCGCTGATCCGCGAAAACCAAGCGGTCGCGGTGGAGGACCTGGCGGTGAGGGGGCTCGCCCGCACCCGCCTGGCCAGGTCCGTACACGACGCCGGATGGTCGGCGTTCACCGCGATGCTGGAATATAAGGCCCGGCGGCACGGGCGGGAGTTCCGTCGGATCGGCCGGTTCGAGCCCACCAGCCAGGTCTGCTCGGCCTGCGGCGTGAAAGACGGCCCCAAGCCGCTGCATATCCGTACCTGGCAGTGCCGGGGATGCGGGGCATGGCTGGACCGGGATATGAACGCGGCGGTCAACGTCGCCAGGGCCGCCGGGCTGGCGGTGACAGCCTGTGGAGCGCAGGTAAGACCGGGAGCAGTCCCGGCGCAGCGCGGTGAAGCAGGAACCCTCCCGAAGCCACGCCGGGACGCGGCGTGACAGGCGGGAATCTCCGCCCTTCAGGGCGGAGAGGAAGTCAAAGCATGCCCCGCCACCTCGGCGGCCGGTACCCGGAGCGGCCGCGGGCGTCCGCCGCCACCGTCCTCGCCGCGCTGCGGGCCGAACTTCCCGGCGCGGCGATCTCCTACGCTCCCGGCTGCGCCGTACGCGACCCGGACCGCTCCGGGTTCGCGCACGCCGCCGCGCACGCGCGGGAGGCGGACGTGGTGCTCGGGGACGAGGCGGGCCTGTTCGGCCGCGGCACCTCGGGCGAGGGCTGTGACGTGGCCGACCTGCGGCTGCCGGGCGTGCAGGATGACCTGCTGCGGATGCTCGTCGCCGCGGGTACGCCGGTCGTGCTGGTGCTGGTCACCGGGCGCCCCTACGCGATCGGCCCGGTGGCCGGGGAGCTGGCCGCCCGGGTGCCCTTGGAGCTCGGCCAGGCGCGTCGGGTCACCTTCCGGCTGCACGCCGACCGCACCGCGTTCACCGGCCGGGCCGGGAACCGGGTGATGGAGCCGGGCGAGATCCGGGTCGCGGTCGGCGGGGCCTCGGACCAGCTGCCGCTGCAGGGGTCGTTCGCCCTCCGCGGCCCCGAACGCGTCGTCGGCGCCGGCCGCGTCCTTGACACGCCCGTCGAGATCGGCTCCTAGTACCGCATGCCCATGGCTGCCTGCACCTCGGCCAGCGTGACCGCCGCGATCTCGTTGGCCCGCTCGTTGCCGTCCCGCAGCACCTGGCGCACGTAGCCGAGGTCCCGCGCGTACTCGGCGCGGCGCGCCCGGATCGGGGCGAGCAAGTCGTTGACCGCGGTGGTGAGCACGGTCTTCAGCCCCGCAGCCCCGCGGCCCCCGATCTGGTCGGCCACCTCACGCGGATCGCGGCCCAGGCACAGCGCGGCCAGCAGGACCAGGCTGGAGACCGCGGGCCGGGTCGCCGGGTCGTAGCTGATGTGCCGTCCGGCGTCGGTCTGCGCGCCGCGGATGAGGCGGGCGGTCTCGTCCGCGGTGGCCGACAGCGGGATGGTGTTGCCGCGGCTCTTGCTCATCTTGGTGCCGTCGGTGCCGAGCAGCAGCGGCGCGGCCGACAGCAGCGCGTCCGGCACCGGGAACACCGGCAGGCCGAACCGCTCGTTGAACCGGCGCGCGATTACCCGGGCGAGCTCCAGGTGCGGCAGCTGGTCCTGCCCCACCGGCACCAGGTTCGCCTTGCAGAACAGGATGTCCGCGGCCTGGTGCACCGGGTAGGTGAGCATCAGGCCGCTGACCGCCGCCTGCCTGGAGTGCGCGATCTCATCCTTGACCGTCGGGTTGCGGTTCAGCTCGGGCACCGAGACCAGGCTGAGGAACGGCAGCAGCAACTGGTTGAGCGCGGGCACCGCACTGTGCGTGAAGATCACCGTCCGGGCCGGGTCAAGCCCGATGGCCAGGTAGTCGAGCAGCAGCCCGGTCACGTACTCATCCAGGCGCTCGGCCGTGTCCCGGTCGGTCAGTACCTGGTAATCGGCGATCAGCACGAAGACCTCGGCGCCGAGATCGGCCAGCCTGACCCGGTTTCGCAGGGTGCCGAAGTAGTGACCCAGGTGCAGCCGGCCGGTCGGCCGGTCCCCGGTCAGGATCCGGAACACCGCCGCGTCCTGGCCGATCAGTTCCTCAAGTTCGGCCGAACGCCGGTGCGCAATGGTCGTGGTCATGGTTATCCGTCCTCCCGTCGGTCCGGATGGGAGCACGAAAAAAGGCCGTCCATCCGGACGGCCCTTCACTAACGCAGGATACGACCGCCCTAACCGGTCGGCCACCACTGCGATACACACTGCATGTCCTAAGAATAGCAAAAATCAAGGGCATTATCCCGAACGGGCCGGGCTGTCCGCGCCCGCGCCCGCGCGTGCCCCGGTGGGCGGCTCGGTCGGCGGCGCGCCTCCGTCCCGGCCGGGTAAATCCGGTGAGCGGGTAGGCCGCCGCGGCGCACAGCTCGGCCCGGCACAGGACGAGTGAAAGCGGGGCTCATTAGGGTAAGAGCATGGAATACATCCACCTTGGCCGTTCCGGCCTGAGCGTAAGCCGCCTCTGCCTCGGCACCATGAACTTCGGGCCGCTGACCCCGCCTGCCGAGGCCCACGAGATCATGGATCACGCGCACGAGATCGGCATCAACTTCTTCGACACCGCCAACCGGTACGGCGGGATGCAGAGCCCGCCCGGTCAGGTGGCCCAGCACGACCAGTCGCACCCCGGCTGGACCGAAGAGATCATCGGCGAGTGGTTCGCGGCGGGCGGCGCGCGGCGGGAACGCACCGTGCTCGCCACCAAGCTGTACGGGGCGATGGGCGACTGGCCCAACGAGGGCAAGCTGTCCGCGCTGAACATCCGGCGGTCCTGCGACGCGTCGCTGCGCCGGCTGCGCACCGACTACATCGACCTGTACCAGATGCACCACATCGACCGGGACACCCCGTGGGACGAGATCTGGCAGGCGATGGAGGTGCTCGTCGCCCAGGGCAAGATCTTGTACGTCGGCTCGTCCAACTTCGCCGGCTGGCACATCGTCCAGGCCAACGACGCCGCGGCCGCCCGCGGGTTCTTCGGCCTGGTCAGCGAGCAGTCCATCTACAACCTGCTGACCAGGGAGATCGAGCTCGAGGTGCTGCCCGCGGCGATCGAGTACGGCGTCGGCGTCATCCCGTGGTCCCCGCT
>Ga0137383_10002197_pt1 | contig 11833 bp, 11 predicted proteins | sample SagtaG_19_FD_104817 | JGI IMG/M metagenome (GOLD analysis project Ga0137383, IMG submission 104817) | Vadose zone soil microbial communities from Sagehorn Ranch, Mendocino, California, USA - Sage2_R_40_16 metaG | ecosystem: Environmental > Terrestrial > Soil > Vadose zone | place: USA... | reverse complement strand
GCCGGGGTGGGGGGGGGCGCGGGCGGGGGCGCGGGCGGGGGGGGGGGCGTGGGTGTGGGCGTGGGGGTGGGCGTGGGGGGGGGCGACAGGCTGGACCACGGGGTCCAGCCCGGGGGAAGCCCGCTCGGCGTCGCCGTCACCTTGGGCCAGGCCGGATTCGTCGCGTGGGCGAGATTCGCCGCCTCGACGACCACCGGGTGCCTGGTGACGCGGATCGAGTCCCCGGCCCGCTGGGTCGCGCCCTGCTGGTTCGCGCCCTGCTGGACTGTGGCCAGCATCTGCTCGGCGGTGCCCGGGTCCGTCCCGTAGGTGGCGTCGATCCGCGGCGCGGTGTCCGGCATGGCCAGTGCCAGCTCGTGCAGATCCGGATCCTGGACGATCGTTCCTGGCGCGAGCGCCCGCTGGCCGGTCTGGGCCGGGGCCTTCCGGTCCCCCGCGATCTTCTTCCTGGCCTGGACGGCGGGCCCTTCGATGCTGACCGTGTCGACCCGCCCGACCAGGCGGGGCGGGCAGTTCTGGTCCGAACCGGGAGTACCGAGATAAACGGCATGAACGTCATACCGAACGCATCGGCGGGGGTCCTTGTTCAGGTTATAAACCGGCCAGCTGGCAGGCACGCTGACCGTATAACCGCCGAACTTCACGATCTGCCTGCCCGGGTTGGCAGTCTTCACCGGCTTGACGTCGGCGGTAAGGCTGGCGCCGACAATCGCAGGCTGATGCCCCAGCCCTGATCCGATTCCCCAGAACGCGTACCCGCCTATGATGACGGCCACTGCCACACGACGCATTAATCCCCCCGGATAACCCCGTCGTCAAATGACTACCTTGGCCCCGCAGGCACGCCAAAGTCCGAATCAACTCACGAGTACTGTCCCTGCGCACCAGCAGCGCTAGTCGTTCCCTGTATTCGTTGAGTTACGCACAGTTACACCAAATGATCAAGATCCCGGGCGTGTCGCGGCCTTCGCGTCGCGCGGAGCGAGCGTCACGAAGCCGGCTCTCCGGGGACGGGAACGGGGTTTGGCCGGGCGCCGCCGTACCTGCGGTCGCGGCTGGCGTAGATCTCGCAGGCGTGCCACAGGTGCCGCCGGTCGAAATCCGGCCAGAGCGTGTCGAGAAAGACCAGTTCGGCATAGGCGGACTGCCAGAGCAGGAAGTTCGAAAGGCGCTGCTCGCCGGATGACCTGACGAAAAGGTCGACTTCAGGAATCGCGGGCTCGTCCAGATAGCGGGCGAACACCTTCTCGTCGATCTTCTCCGGCCGGAGCTTTCCCGCGACGGCATCCGCGGCGATGGCGGCGGCCGCATCGGCGATCTCGGCCCGGCCCCCGTAGTTCACGCAGAATTGCAGGGTCAGCACGGAATTCCCGGCTGACATCTGCTCGGCGGTCTCGAGTTCGCTGATCACGCTGCGCCATAGCCGTGGCCGGCGGCCGGCCCAGCGGATGCAGACGCCCATCTCGTTCAGCAGGTCACGGCGCCGGTGGATGACGTCGCGGTTGAATCCCATCAGGAAACGGACCTCATCCGGCGAGCGCCGCCAGTTCTCGGTCGAGAAGGCATAGGCCGACAGGTAGGGAATGCCGAGCTCGATCGCGCCCATGATGACGTCGAGCAGCGAGGACTCGCCTTCCTTATGGCCCTCGGTCCTGGGCAGCCCGCGTGTCTTGGCCCAGCGCCCGTCACCGTCCATCACCAGGGCGACGTGCCTGGGGACGAGCTCGGCGGGTATGTCCGGCGGCTTCACGCCGCTCGGATGCGGATCGGGCGGGCGCACACCCGGGCGCCCCATTAGACGCGCTCCACATGACGCAGCGAACGGATCGAATGCTCCAGGTGCCACTGAAGGTACGCGGCCACAAGCCCGCTGCACTCTATCCGGTGCCTGCGCTCGCTACGATCGGCGCTGTCCCAGTCGCCGCGTAGCAAAGCGAGCATCAGGGCCATCGTCGGCGCCGCGGGCGAGGCCGCGCCCGGCGGCCGGCAGGATGCGCACACCATGCCTCCGGCCGCCACGGCGAACGCCGACAACCGCCGGTCGCTGCCAGGCGCGCCGCAGCGGGCGCATTCCTGCAGGGCGGGAGCATACCCGGCCACTGCCAGCGAGCGAAGCAGGAACGCGTCAAGTACCAGCCGGGGCTCGTGCTCTCCGTCGCCGAGGGCGCGCAGGGCGCCGATGAGGAGCAGCAGCTGGCGCAGCGCCGGCTCCTTCTCCACCGGGGTGAACCGCTCGGCCGTCTCCAGCATCGCCACGCCCGCGGTATAGCGGGGGTAGTCCGCGGGCAGCGGCTCGCCGTAGGACCGGATCACCTCCGCCTGCGTGATGACGTCCAGCGAACGGCCTGCGTGCAGCATCAGGTCGACGTGCGTGAACGGTTCCAGCCGGGCGCCGAACCTGGACTTGGTCCGGCGGACGCCCTTGGCCACGGCGCGGATCCGCCCGCTGCTGCGGCCGAGGATGGTAATGATCCGGTCCGCTTCGCCCAGCTTCTGCGTCCGCAGCACGATCCCGTCATCCCGGTAGAGCTGCACCTAGCCATTCTCGCAGTACTGGCCCGGGGGGGCGACCCCCCGGAACCCCCCGCTACCGGGGGGACCCATCCCCCCAGACCCCCCTTGCACGGGACCGGTTCACCGCGGAGAGGACCGCGCGCATCGAGGCCGTGACCGTGTTCGCGTCGATGCCGACACCCCAGAAGACGCCGCCGCCGGTCTCGCACTCCACGTACGCCGCGGCCTGGGCGTCGGTGCCCTCGGTCAGCGCGTGCTCGGCGTAGTCGAGCACCCGCGCGGTCACGCCGACGGAGGCCAGCGCGTCGCAGAACGCCGAGATGGGGCCGTTACCCACGCCCTCGACCTGCTGCGCGCGCCCGTCGACGGAGATCTCCGCGGCGAGCGCGTGCTTGGTCTCGACCACCGACGACGTCTGGTGGTCCAGCAGCGCCACCGCGCCCGCGGCGAGGTACTCGGCGGAGAAGATCTCCCACATTCGCGCGGGCGACACCTCGCCGCCCTCGGCGTCGGTGTGGCCCTGGATCACCCGGGAGAATTCGATCTGCAGGCGGCGGGGCAGGTCGAGCTGGTGCTCGGCCTTCATGACGTACGCCACGCCGCCCTTGCCGGACTGCGAGTTGACCCGGATCACCGCTTCGTAGGTGCGGCCCACGTCATGCGGGTCGATCGGCAGGTACGGCACGGCCCATGGGTACTCGGCGAACGGGACGCCTCCGCTGGCGGCTTCGGCCTCCAGCGCCTCGAAGCCCTTCTTGATGGCGTCCTGGTGGGAGCCGGAGAAGGCGGTGTAGACCAGGTCGCCCGCGTAGGGGTGGCGCGGGTGAACCGGGAGCTGGTTGCAGTACTCGACCGTGCGACGGAGCTCGTCGATGTCGGCGAAGTTGATCATCGGGTCGATGCCCTGGCTGAACAGGTTCAGCCCCAGGGTGACCAGGCATACGTTGCCGGTACGCTCGCCGTTGCCGAACAGGCATCCCTCGATCCGGTCGGCGCCGGCCAGCACCGCCAGCTCGGCGTCGGCGACCGCGGTGCCCCGGTCGTTGTGGGTGTGGACCGACAGGCAGACGTAGTCCCGGTTCGGCAGGTTCCGGCTCATCCACTCGATCTGGTCGGCGTAGACATTCGGGGTGGACCGCTCGACCGTGCACGGCAGGTTGAGGATGATCTCGCGATCCGGGCCGGGCTGCCAGACGTCCATGACGCCCGCGCAGACTTCGGCGGCGAAGTCGAGCTCGGTGTCCATGAAGATCTCCGGCGAGTACTCATAACCGAAGTCGGTGCCGTCCAGGAGTTCCCCGGCGTACTTCATGACGTGGCGGGTGCCCTCGACGGCGAGCGCCTTGCACTCCTCGCGGTCGATGCGGAACACCACCCGGCGGAAGATCGGGGCCGTCGCGTTGTACATGTGCACCGTGGCCATGCGCGCGCCGACCAGCGACTGGACCGAGCGCTCGATCAGGTCCTCCCGGGCCTGGGTGAGCACCGAGATCCGGACGTCGCCGGGGATACGGTCGCCTTCGATCAGCTCGCGCACGAAGTCGAAGTCGGCCTGGCTCGCGGACGGGAACCCGACCTCGATCTCCTTGTAGCCCATCCGGATCAGCAGATCGAACATCTTGTGCTTGCGGGCCGGGCTCATCGGGTCGATCAGCGCCTGGTTACCGTCCCGGAGATCGGTTGACAGCCAGCGCGGGGCCTTCGTGATGGACTTGGCGGGCCAGGTGCGGTCGGGTAGCTCGACCGGTTTAAACGGCGCGTAGCGATGACAGGGCATGCCACTGGGCTGCTGATGTACCGGCGAGACGCGTTTGAACGCGGGATCCTGCTGCATTTGCCTGCTACTTCCTTATAGCTGGTGGCGGTTTTGGCTGATTGATGGCCAGCAGACACGCCAACACCCCGCGACGAGGGAGCCGGCCTATCGGCCCCCGCCGCGGCCGCTAAGGAGGAGCAGCTCAGGCAACATTGCGAACCACCATAGCAGCCGAACGGGTTCGTGGTGACGCCGGGTGCACTCCTGCGCCCGGATAATCAGTGGCGCGCCCGGATATTCAGTGGCGCCGCCGACGTGGGCAGGGTTGGCTGTGAGGATGCGCATCGAGCAATCCGACCCGGCCGACGCGGGGAGAACACGCCTGTGCCACGAGGTCTACCTGGCCGCCCAGCGCGTCGACGAACCCGGGGGACCTTGGTTCACGGACCGGCCCTTCGGCGGCTGGCTGACCGTCGGCTGGGACGGCGACCCGAGAGAAGTGTGGCTGGCCACGCAGGAGGGTTCGGCCGCGGGCTGGTACCGGCTTGTGATGCCGACCAGGGAGAACCTGGACCACGCGAGCCTAGACCTCGTGGTGCACCCGGCGGAACGGCAGCGCGGTGTGGGCCTCGCGCTGCTGCGGCACGCGGCGTCTCGCGCGGCGGCGCACGGGCGCACGGTGCTCAACGCCGGGGCGCGCGACGGCTCGCCCGGCGAGGCCTTCGCGCGCTCGCTCGGGGCGAAACCCGGCATGGTGGACATCCAGCGCGTGCTCGACGTGGGCAAGCTGGAGAAGGGGAAGCTGGCCCGCCTGCGCGGGCCGGCCGAGCGGGCGGCGGCCGACTACTCGCTGATGTCCTGGGCCGGACCGGTACCCGAGGAGTTCATCGAGCAGGCGGCGGCGGTCTACAACGCGATGAGCGACGCCCCGCGCGACCCGGAGACCGCCCACGCGGAGTGGGACGCCCAGCGGGTACGCGAACGGATCAACGACGTGCGTCCGCACCTCGGACTGCGCGACTACACGGTGGCGGCGCGGCATGACGACACCGGCGAGTTGGCGGCGCTGACCGAAGTGGCGGTGGATCCGGGCAATCCGGGCTGGGGTCACCTGGCGTTCACGGTCGTGGCCAGGAAGCATCGCGGGCGCCGGCTCGGTCTGCTGCTGAAGATCGCGATGATGGAGTGGCTCGCGACCACGGAGCCGCAGCTGGAACGGATCTCCACCTGGAACGACCAGAGCAACGAGCACATGATCGCGGTTAACGAGGCGCTTGGCTACACCGTCTTCGGCCAGCCGAACACCTGGTTCCGGCTCGACGTGGCGGACGTGTCCGGCTCGTCTGGCTAGTACCGCTGGGTTAGTCGCGGCCGGCCGACTGCTCGATCATCGCGACCACGCCGACGACCTGGGCCTGCGTCATGCCGAGGTCGACGCCGATGGCCAGGGCGGCTTGCCGTTCGGTGTCGGTGAGCGGGCCGTCCGCCATGCCGATGCGGATCACCTCGGCCAGGTACCACTCCCTGGCCTGGACGGTGAGCTGTCCCCCGACCTGGTTCAGCGCCGGGCGGATCGCCTCGAACGACTGCATGAGATCGGCGTTGAGCATGGCCTCGTCGTAGTTCGGCACACCTGAAGCGATGACCGCCTCGATCGCCCGCTGCCGCGACACCGGGCTTGACGGATCACCGGACCGCAGCATGGCCGAGACGGCGGCCCGCATGCCGGCCGGCAGCGCCATCTGCATCTGCGCCGTCGTCGGCTGGCTGAGCACGTCCGTCACGTAACGGGTCCGGCAGGTGGTGCACTGGACATGCTGACCGACCGAGTTCAGCGGGATGACCGGGAGGAAGAACAGCGTGAACCACCGGCGCCCCGCCCGGTGCCGGTACTCCCGGTCCCCGCCGCAACGGCGGCAATGGAAGGTGCCTTGCGCGATCGTCCGGTAGAACACGCGCAAGCCAAAGATGATAAGCAAGGTGGTTCCCCTTCTGCCTGCCGGCCGGCACACTCCCCGCAAGCACCCCGCCGCAGGCGTATACCCTCGCCGTTTCGGTACAGGTGAACCATCATCTCGCCGCCGGCCCCCGCAACGCCGCTGCCGATGCAGATCCGATACCTCATTTTTCGGCCGAAGTCGACATGACCTTCGGCCGAAGCCGCAGCTCCCGGGGCTGCTGAGGTTGACGGGTCTGGATAGTACTCACCGGAGTCAGCGTCATGCGGCCCACGATCATGAAACCGGTCCGCGCCACGGGCGCGGACCGGCTGACAAGACAGTCCCCCGAAATAGGACGGTATGTGCGGTTAGGGTCGCGTCGCGCCCCATGGGGCGCCGGGCAGGCGGATAACCGGTGGCGGGGGCGCGGAAAAATGCGGTTCGCTGGGGAGTATGGGTATTGAGCGGTTCGGGGCGGGGGACGCGCGGCGGGCGGACGCCTGCTACGAGATCTTCCGGGCGACCAGGGCGGCCAACGATCCGGACGCGCCGGTCATGCCGCGGCGGGTGTTCGGGGGATGGGTGAAGAGCGGGTGGGTCGGGGATCCGCGGGAAGCCTGGCTGCTGGAGGACGCCGGCGGGATCGGGGGGTGGTACCTGCTCGAGCTGCCGTCCCGCGACAACACGCACCTCGGCTTCTTGGAGATCGCGGTGCGGCCGGATCGGCAGCGGCGCGGGCTCGGCACCGCCCTGTTGCGGCACGCCGCCGGGCGGGCGACGGCCGCCGGGCGCCGCCTGCTGAGCGGCTACGCCTGGGCCGGCTCTCCGGGCGAGGCGTTCGCCCGGTCGTCCGGGGCGACTGGAGGGCAGACGGAAATCCGGCGCGCGATGGACATCGGCGCCGTGCCCGCGGAGCGGCTCGCCGGACTGCGGGCCGCGGCCGAGCAGGCCTCGGCCGGGTATTCGCTGATTACCTGGGCTGCGCCGATGCCAGCCGAGTACCTGGACCAGGTGGCCGCGATCAACCGTGCGCTCTACGACGCGCCGCACGATCCGAGCCTGGAGGAATCGGTATGGGACGCGGCGCGGGTCCGCGCCACCGAGCGGCGGATGCGACTGCAGGGCATGCGGGCGCACACCGTGACGGCGCGGCATGACGCCTCCGGCGAGCTGGGCGGCCTGACCCAGGTCGAGGTCGGCGCGGAACAGCCGGACTGGGGGTTCCAGGCGCTGACCGCGGTGGCCCGGCCGCACCGCGGCCACCGGCTCGGGCTGCGGCTGAAGCTGGCCATGCTCGAGTTGCTGGCTCAACAGGAGCCGCAGGTGACACGCATTCTGACCAGCAATACCGAGACCAACGAGCACATGATCGCGATCAACGAGACGCTCGGCTACCGGGTGCTCGGCAAGGCCATGCGGTCCTGGGAGCTGTCGGCCGCGAGGGCGGCGCGTTCGTAGCAGCTCAGTCGTAGAAGCCGAGACGGCGGAGCTGCCTGGGGTTGCGCTGCCAGTCCTTGGCGATCTTGACGCGCAGGTCAAGGTAGACCTTGGTGCCGAGGAGTGCCTCGATCTGGCGGCGGGCCCGGCTGCCCACCTCCTTCAGCCGCGCTCCCCCGGTGCCGATGACGATGGCCTTCTGGCTCGGCCGCTCCACGTAGAGCTCGGCGTGCACGTCGGTGAGGTCGTCACGGCCCGGCCGCGGCCCCATCTCCTCGACCACCACCGCGATCGAGTGCGGCAACTCGTCCCGCACTCCGTCCAGCGCCGCCTCCCTGATCAGCTCGGCGACCATGATCTGCTCGGGCTCGTCGGTCAGCTCACCGTCCGGATACAGGGGCACACCCTCGGGCAGGTGCGAGACCAGCACGTCGGCGAGCACGTCGAGCTGGAACCCGGTCACCGCGGAGACCGGCACCACGTCGGCCCAGTCACCCAGGGCGCTCACCGCCACCAGCTGTTCGGCGACCCGTTCGGGCGACGCCTGGTCGCACTTGGTCACGATCGCGACGACCGGGGTCTTCTTCACGTGCTCCAGCTCGCGGGCGAAGAACCGGTCGCCGGGCCCGACCGGATCGGTGGCCGGGATGCAGAACCCGATCACGTCGACCTCGGCCAGCGTGGACCGGACCAGGCTGTCCAGGTGCTCGCCGAGCAGCGTCCGCGGCTTGTGCAGGCCCGGCGTATCCACCAGGATCAGCTGCGCGTCCGGGCGGTGCACGATGCCGCGGATCACCCGCCGGGTGGTCTGCGGCCGGTCGCTGGTGATCGCGACCTTGGCGCCGACCAGCGCGTTCGTCAGCGTCGACTTGCCCACGTTCGGGCGGCCCGCGAGGCAGGCGAACCCGGCGCGAAAGGCGGGGGCTGACGGAGGATGGCTCACCCGTCAATTCTCGCGCATGTCGCGAGGGCAGGAACCACGGCCCGGGGCGGGTCTAGGGAACCAGGGTCTCGCGGACGGTGCCGTCGGGGGCGACGTGGAACACGGTAGCGCCGGGGCCGAGGTCGCGGACCACGGCGAGGTCGCCCGGATCCAGGTCGGCGTCGCTGACCAGCGCGGCCGCCTCGAGCTTCTGCGCGCCGCTGGACACCGCCATGGCCACGGCCAGGCGCAGCGCGGACAGCCGCAGCGACGGCAGCGCCACCGCGGCGGCGGTATAGGTCCGGCCGGTCTCGTCACGGACCGCTGCGCCCTCGGACGCCGCCACCCGCGCCCGGGACGACCGGGCCAAGGTGATGATCTTGAGGTCTTCCGCGCCGGGAGTTACATCGCTCACCTTGACGAGTTTAAGGGTCGGCGTCACCCTCGCGTTCCACCAGCACCGTGCCGATCTTGTTGCGCCGGCCGGCCAGGTTCTCCGCGGTGAGCCGCAGGCCGTGGACGGTCGCGGTGGAGCCAGCGATCGGGACCCGGCCGAGGGCGTGCGCCAGCAGCCCCGCCACCGTTTCCACGTCCTCCTCTTCCAGGTTGACGCCGAACAACTCGCCGAGCTCGGTCACCGACAGCCGGGCGGTGACCCGGGCCGAGTCGCCAGACAGCCACTGAACCGGGGGCTGCTCGTTGTCGTACTCGTCGGTGATCTCGCCGACGATCTCCTCCAGGATGTCCTCGATGGTGACCAGCCCGGCGGTCCCGCCGTACTCGTCGATCACGACGGCCACGTGGTTGCGCTGTGCCTGCATCTGGCGGAGCAGTTCGTCCACCGGCTTGCTGTCCGGCACGTAGCTGGCCGGGCGGATCACCGTGGCGACCTTCTCGGTTGCCCCACTCTTCTCGGGCGGGGCGCCCGGGTGCTCGTGGCTCCAGGCCACGATGTCCTTCAGGTAGGCGATGCCCACCACGTCGTCCTCGTTCTCGCCGACCACGGGAATCCGGGAGAAGCCGCTGCGCAGCGCCAGCGAGAGGGCCTGCTCGACGGTCTTGTCGGCCTCGATGAACACCATGTCGGTGCGCGGCACCATGACTTCCCTGACGATCGTGTCGCCGAGCTCGAAGACCGAACGGACCATATCCCGCTCGCCCGGCTCGATGCCGTTCCTGCGCTCCAGGTAGTTCACCAGGCCGCGCAGCTCGGACCGGTCGGCTGGGCTTTCCTCGTCCGCCTGCGGCCGGGCCCGGCGGGTCGGCGGCATGGCGTTACCGCACGCGACGAGCAGCCTGGGCAGCGGGCCGAGCGCCCGGGTCAGCGGGAACAGGAACGCGGCCGCGCGCTCGGCGGTTCGTTCGGTCCGCGGCCCGACGCGTCCGGTCTGCGGGCGCACGCCGGTCAGCACGTAACGCATCCCGGTCACCACGGCGAGCGCCGACAGGACGGCGCGCCAGTCATCGCCCAGCCAGCGGACGAAGGCCGCCGTGACCAGCACCGCGGCCAGGACCTCGCAACAGACCCTGAGCAGCAGCAGCACGCTCATGTAGCGGGGCAGGTCAGCGGCCACGGTGCCGAGGCGGCCCTCGGTCCGTTCGGCCGCGCCGGTGGCGGAAACGAGCGCCAGCGCAGCCTCCGCGTTCGCGCACCAGCCAGCCACGAGGGCGAGCACGGCCGCGGCGACCAGCAGCCACGCTGGAGGGGTCATAAGCCGGGCCGGCCCTTCGTTTCGCGGGCATCGCGCCACGCCTGGAGCAGCTGATCCTGCGTGCCGAACATGGCGGCGTGCTCCTCGGGCTCGGCGTGGTCGTAACCCAGCAGGTGCAAGATGCCGTGCACGCACAGCAGCTCGAGCTCGTCCTGGGTGGAGTGGCCGGCCTTCTCCGCCTGTTCGGCCGCGACCTGCGGGCACAGCACCACGTCGCCGAGCAGCCCGGGTTCCGGGCCCTGGTCGTCGCGGTTGCCGCCCAGGTGCGGCGGACGCAGCTCGTCCATGGGGAAGGCGAGCACGTCCGTCGGCCCCGGCTCGCCCATCCACCGCTCGTGCAGCTCGGTCATCGTCCGCTCGTCGACGAGCAGCACCGAGAGCTCGGCCAGCGGGTGGATCCGCATCTGGTCCAGCGTGAACCGGGCGACCGCGGCCAGCCCAACCTCGTCGACGTCGATGCCCGCCTCATTGGCGATATCGATGCTCATCGGCTTTTTTAGCTGCCCTTTCGCCTGCGGGGCCCGGTTGGGCTGAGCTGCCGTTCGTTGGCGTCGTACCGCTCGTACGCGTCGACGATCTTGCCCACTAGCCGGTGCCTTACGACATCGTGGCTGGTCAGCCTGGCGAAGTGGATGTCCTCGATGCCGTCGAGGATGTCCTGTACCACGCGCAGCCCGCTGACCTGGCCGGCCGGCAGGTCGACCTGGGTCACGTCGCCGGTCACCACCACCTGCGAGCCGAAGCCCAGCCGGGTGAGGAACATCTTCATCTGCTCGGCCGAAGTGTTCTGCGCCTCGTCCAGGATGATGAACGAGTCATTCAAAGTTCTGCCGCGCATGTACGCCAGGGGGGCGATCTCGATGGTTCCCGCGGCCATCAGCCGCGGGATCGAGTCCGGGTCGAGCATGTCGTGCAGCGCGTCGTAGAGCGGGCGTAGGTACGGGTCGATCTTCTCGTACAGGGTGCCGGGCAGGAACCCCAGCCGCTCCCCCGCCTCCACCGCCGGCCGGGTCAGGATGATCCGGTTGACCGCCTTGGCCTGCAGCGCCTTGACCGCCTTGGCCATGGCCAGGTAGGTCTTGCCGGTGCCCGCCGGGCCGATGGCGAACACGATCGTGTGCTGATCGATGGCGTCCGCGTACCGCTTCTGATTCAGCGTCTTGGGCCGGATCGTCCGGCCGCGGGCGGACAGGATGCCGACCGTGAGCACGTCCGCCGGGCGGACGCCGCGCTCGGCCCGGAGCATGGCCGCGGTCCTCTCCACCGCGTCCGCGGTCAGGTCCGTGCCCTTGCGCAGGAGCTCGAGGAGCTCGTCGAAGAGCGCGGTGACCAAAGCGGTCTCCGCCGGGTTCCCGGTCGCGGTGATCTCGTTGCCGCGGACGTGGATGTCGGCGTCGAACTCCCGCTCAATCACATGCAGCAGCTCGTCCCCGGAACCGAGCAGGCTGACCATCGAATGATCGGCGGGTATCACGATCTTCACCTGAGATCGCGGTTCGCCTCTGGGTTCGTGTTGCCCGTCGCCGTCTGGGATACTCCCGGCGCTCAGGTC
>Ga0137383_10002195_pt1 | contig 11839 bp, 20 predicted proteins | sample SagtaG_19_FD_104817 | JGI IMG/M metagenome (GOLD analysis project Ga0137383, IMG submission 104817) | Vadose zone soil microbial communities from Sagehorn Ranch, Mendocino, California, USA - Sage2_R_40_16 metaG | ecosystem: Environmental > Terrestrial > Soil > Vadose zone | place: USA... | reverse complement strand
TTCCGGGCGACCTTTAAGCTACCCGCCTACGGCTGGGAATTAGTAACGGTTTCGCAGACCATGGGAGGGGCGATCCGTGCTTAAGCGCGTCGACCTTGGTCGGGTCGGTGTTTTTTGCAATCAATTTCCACAATTTCAGGGTCAGATAAGGGTCACTTCGCAGTCCAACCACGGCGAAATCGGACGAATTGTGCCAGTCGTGTCCATTTGTTCGTTATAGTTCCGGGATGGTTGTACATTCGATTCCCGTTTCCCACCCCAACTTCAAGACCCACCACGAGACGCCGAACTGCGGCAGGAGGCATGCCTTCCGGGTATCTTGCCTTTGGCGTTTTTCCACAAGTTAAGATTTCAAGCCCCCATCCCAGGTCTCGCGAGTGGGTGAGCACACAACAAGAATCAGCCCTTGGTCCCTGGGTCGGACCAAGGATTGAGAATGGCCTTGAGCAGTGGGAAGGCGGAAACATTCCGGGTGACCAGCGTGAGGCGGTGAGTTTGTGCGGTTGCCGCAAGGAAGGCATCCATCGCGCCGATGGGACGTCCCAGAGCCTCGCTGCGCGATACTGTTTTTCCCCAAGCCTCGGCGGTGTTGCCATCGACGGGTAGAATCCGGCCCTCAAACCGGAGCGGCAATTCATCCTGCAGCCACTCCTCGAGCCGGCTGCGCCGGGCTCCCGCGGCCATACGCTCTACGCCATAATGCAATTCGGCCAAAGAGATCACGCTGAGGAAAACTCGATCCTCATCGACCGACTCCATCCAGCGAATCACACCTGGATCTGGCCGCGGCCTAACCCATTCGGAAACCGCGTTGGTATCGAGAAGAAAGTTCACAGACTAATTTTCCGCGAGCGCGCCTTGAGCCGGCGGAGCTTCAGGTTCGATCCGCGCAACGGAGACCCCGCGAAGAACTCCGCCAGGTTGCCGGCACGCTTCGTCTTTCGCTGCCATTCTTCGGCTCCCACCACCACGGCGGCGGTGCGGCCGTTTCTCGTGATTGTCTGCGGCCCTTCCGACATTGCGCGCTCAATGATTTCGCTGAACTTCGCCTTGGCTTCGGCCACAGTCCAATTCTGCGCACCCGTCGTGGCTTCCTCCTCTTCTAAGAGTCATTATGGTCATTATAGTCATTAGGAATCGGAGAGGCAACTTTCGCCACCGAGCCGACCGGCCAAGTGACCAACTTTTACCCGCGCCGCTCTTTCTTTTTCAGGAAAGTTCCTTCCTGGAGTTCGGTGAATGCCTGCTGTAGTTGCTCTTGCGTGTTCATCACGATCGGGCCGTACCATGCGACGGGCTCCTCAAGCGGTTTTCCTGAAACCAGCAGGAAGCGGGTTCCATCGTCTCCGGCTTGAACCGTGACTTCGTCGCCTTGATCGAAAAGGATGAGCGAGCGGTTATCCGCCGTTACGGGCGGCGTGGTGTCGGCCCACTTCACCGCTTCCGTCGGCACTGCGAGCGGACCCGAGGCGTTGCAGAACTTTCCGCTTCCCGCAAAAACATAGGCGAACGCATGTCGAGTCGTTTCCACCGGAAGTGTCTTTCGCCTGCCCGGAGATACTGAAACATCGAGATAAATCGGCTCGGCGGCGATTCCATCTACCGGGCCAGTCTTTCCCCAGAAACTTCCGCAGACGACTCGCACGTGAGTGCCATCATCGTCCGTGATCTGCGGGATATCCAACGCCTTCACTTCCTGGTAACGCGGTGCGGTCATTTTGAGGGCTGACGGAAGATTCGCCCACAATTGAAATCCATGCATGCGCCCAGCCGGATCGCCTTTCGGCATCTCCTGGTGGATAATTCCACTGCCTGCTGTCATCCACTGCACGTCGCCCGCTGCGATGGCGCCGCTGTTCCCCATGCTGTCGCCGTGTTCCACGGTTCCCGCCAAAACGTAGGTGATGGTCTCGATGCCGCGGTGAGGATGCCAGGGAAAGCCCGCCAGATAATCCTCGGGAACATCATTGCGGAAGTCGTCAAGTAAAAGGAAAGGATCAAAGTCCTTTGTGTTTCCGAAGCCGAAGGCGCGACGCAGATGCACGCCGGCACCTTCGAGGGTTGGCTTCGATTGAATCACCCGCCTAACGGGTCGAATCGACATAATGGTCTCCAATTTCGCTAGTCTCTAGGTGAATGCGATGCTGACAACGCCCAGGCGGTTACACGTGCGCAATGCTTTAGGTATCCCCATAGACCGGTATCGCTGCACCATGAATTAGCTTGGCATCGTCGCTGCACAAGAATAGGACTACGCGCGCGATGTCCTCAGGCTTGGGCCATTGAGCAAAGTCAACGTTTGGCATTGCCTCCCGGTTTACTTCAGTATCGATGATGCTGGGAAGGATCGATTTGGCTCGCTCTCCGGTGCACTTCAAGTCCGCGGCTAGCGAATCGATCATGGCCACGGCGGCAGCCTTTGCAGCGGCGTAAGCAGCCGCGCCGGCGGCATGATCAACGGCAGCTTTTGAGGCGATGTTCACGATCGCTCCGCCTCTTTGTTTGAGCATGGCGGGTACCACCGCGCGTGCTATCAGGTAGCCCGAACGCAAATTCAGCGCCAGCATCTGATCGAAGGCTTTCGGCTCGAGTTCCCATAACTTCACTCCGCCGACATAGCCGCCCACGGTATTAACGACCACGTCCAGACGCTGCTGTTCTGCGAGAATTCTCTCGACGAGCTGCTTCACCGCGGCCTCATCGGTGACATCCAGTTTGTGTCCTTGGAGTGAAGAGGTGTTGGCCCGGGCGGCGTTCTTTAGGACGTCAAATCCTTTCTGCTCCCGGTAGGTAACGGCGACCTTAGCGCCTTCTTCCAGGAAAGCGAGGCTTACCGCGTGTCCCAATCCGCCTGTGCCGCCGGCGACTAATACGGATTTGTCTGAGAATCTGGCGTTCATTTGCGTGCCTCGGATCATTGCCGCTTGCCTCGTCATCGAACCTCGGGCGTCAGGTGGATCGCAATTGCGCCTTTGCACGGGAAGTTTCCGTCACAATTTCGAGTGAGGCGCCCATCCGATATCACCGCCAGTCCTCGGCCGCGGCTTCACCTCCTCAACCCTAACCTGAAGGAGATAATTTTGTGCCCACGATCACGATAAAAGACGGTACACGGATTTATTACAAAGACTGGGGCCAGGGACAGCCAGTCGTATTCAGCCATGGCTGGCCACTCAGCGCGGACGCATTTGAAGACCAGATGTTGTTTCTGGCTTCCCGCGGATATCGTTGCATCGCCCATGACCGTCGCGGCCACGGCCGATCGGACCAGCCATGGGATGGAGCGTCGCGCGCATCGCTGCGTGGGGGTGAATAAATTAAGCCGCGCCGACCGGTGCCATCCGGAACCTCTTCGCCGCAATAATTGTAAGCCCGACGAAGAGCGCGAGAATTACAAGTTGTGCGAGCAGGAATGGCGGCTCTTTCTGCGTCGGAGCCATTGCCCTCAGGGCCGGCACCTTCTCGAATAACTGAACCACTAGGACGAACACATTGAGATAGAGTGCAACCACCGCGGAGACCACGTAGATCCCCCGCCAGGCGGCGGCCAAGTGAAACACAAAGCGCGCAATGATTGCAACCGCCAGCACCAACAGGGATAGGATGCCGACCTTATGCGACGGCAAAAGGTGATCGAACGGGAAGCCGAACCCGGTCACGCTCGTGGCCACGGTGCTCGCCAAAAAGGTCGCCGTCGCGCCATCGAGCCGTTTTCCAATCAGCAGCCCGTACATCACGAGGAGTCCCGAGCCGATGCCGGTTAAACTAATCACCACATGAACGAGAGTGAATGTCGATAACGTCATCCCGAGAATCATGAAGGGGGCCTCCTTAACCCAGCCAAGATTCTACTCCCGTCGGCTTCGATCCAATTTTTGCTTAGGTAGCTCCGGCGGCAAGTGCGGCAAGGAGGCTCGTGGCGCGGGCCTTCAGACTGAGATAGAATTTTCCGGCGGTCGCGTCAGATGAAGCGGTTCTTCCACCCATTTCGAAGTTCTTCGAGGCAGCTCGGCCCGCTGGAGCAGTGCTTGCTCGAAGCCCTGTGGTCGCGCGGCAGCTCTACAGTTCGCGAGCTGTTGGAGAGCGGATACGGAGATCTTGCCTATACCACAGTGATGACCACGCTGGATCGGTTATTCAAGAAGAACCTGCTGACGCGACAGGCGGAGGGCAGGGCCTTCCGCTACTCGCCACGGCTGACTCGCGAAGCACTGCATCGGGAAGCAGCAGGCGATGCCTTCCGTCAACTGTTGGATGCGAGCCCGGCGCCCGAATTGCCACTCTCTTATTTTGTGGAAATCCTGACTGAGCGGGATGCGCAACTGCTCGATGATCTGAAGCACGCAGTCGAGAGCAAACGCCGCGAGTTGCGCGGCAAGGGGAAGGCTTAGATGTTTGCGGCGCGCGGAATCGCGGTCTCGTTCTCCATGTTCTTCCTGCTCTACGGCGGGCTGTCGGTGGTTGTGGCTACCCTGTGGGCCAGAGTTTGGGTTCACAGCGAACGATATCCCGCATGGCATTGTGCCGACCTGCTGTTTGGCATACGGATGTTGCCCTTGGCGATCTCGCTGGCGGTGACATTCACGTTCACGGTGCCGTCGTTTATGCTTCTCGAGCCCCATGCGATTCGTGAGCCCGTCGGCGCGATCCCGCTGGTTTTGGGCTCATGCGGACTGATTCTGGTCCTGCTGGGAATTCTTAACGCGACCGCCGCTGGGTTGGCGGCTTCGAGGACCATCGCGACATGGGTTCGGGATGGGCGCCTTGTGAAGGGGGAAAGTTCAGTGCCGGTACTACGCATCTCCCGTGTCGTTCCCGCTCTTACGGCCGCGGGCATTTTTCGGCCGCTGGTCCTGATGTCTGATGCGGTAGAGGCGGTTCTAAACGCGAGTGAATTGCGGAGCGCCCTGCGACATGAATTGGCACACTTGCGACGGCGTGACAACCTAAAGAAACTACTGCTGCGCTTTGTCGCGTTTCCTGGCATGGCTGCCCTGGAAGTCGCATGGTTGCAGGCTACGGAAAAAGCGGCGGATGATGCTGCGGTTTCGACCGCAGGCGAAGCTTTGGATCTGGCTGCCGCCCTTATCAAGTTGTCGCGTCTGGCGACGTTTCCGTCGGCTCCGGACATTGCCACAACTTTAATACATGCGCCGCTGGCATCGGTGAATGCAAGAATCGAACGCCTGATCGCCTGGAACGAGCGGCAGCAGAAACCTGCACTGGCGCTATCGCCGCTGTACGCCGTGTGCGTTACGCTCACGATAGTGGCGGCGGTTGCGGTCACCTACAACCAAGCGCTGGAGCGCATTCACATCGCTACCGAGTGGCTCGTGCGATAGGGCAACAGGGCTCCGCCAACTCGCAGCGGGGCTGCACGGATAAGCAAACCCCCTCTGAGAATCCGCGGGAATCTGTGCCTCTCTGGTCTTCTTTGGTTCTCCTGCTTTGGCCGATTCGCCTCTCGCAAGACCCACGCTACCCAGGAATGTTTCCTGCCACTGGGCTGACCCGTGTTGCATCTCAAATTCAGGCGCGAGTTCATGACGATTCACGAACTGCTCGTCTCCGCGCGTGCAATAAGGCCGGGTGCTGCGCTTGAGCTAGCCAGTGCCCAACCAGAGCCCCCTCACTCGCCGCACACCGATGCCGATCGCCATGTTCTGAGCCTCTACTGGAAATTGTGGATGATTGGCCCCGACGCGGAATTGCCTGTCATCGGCTCTAGCCACCTCTATTTTGGTGTCAACGGCGGAGAGTGCCCGGGAAAACTTCCGGCGAGGGTGCACCTCGAGAAGCCGCAACGATGAAAATCATCCGATGATTGACATGCCTGACCTCCGCTAGTCGTGAGTTTCGCTCTCCGATCTCGTTGTTTTGTTTTCATGAAGTACTTCCCCACCGGATTGTTACTTTGCGAGTGCCCTATTAGTTAGAAGTCACCAGGATATCTCACTAAGCGGCAAATCGGGGAAAACCTATTCGATTCGCAACACTGTCTCGTAGTGCGCTGACCGCGCATCAAGCCGCGCCAGCAGTTTCCGCGCCTCGGGTAAGATCACTGCCACTTCGTAGTCGTCGCCGGCGAACTCCTTCACCGCCTCCATCGAATCGAACATGGTAGCGTGACGAACTCCACTTCATCTTTCCCATCACGCCGCAGAAGCAACGCTCCCTTGAATCCCGCGACGCGATGAATGCCTGGCAGAATCTCGCTGCGTAACAGTTCTTCATACGCATCAGCCTTGTCGCGCGTCGTCCATCCATGCCACAGCCGGCTGATCATGTTCGTCTCCTCACGACCGTGCTCTGCTAACCGAACCTTCTTCCCACGACGCACCATCTTGCGACATTCGATTGCGCTGCTGCCTCAATCGCCCGCACACACAGGTGCCGCGGCAGTGTGCTCGCCGCGCCGGATCAAAACGATCGCTCCCAAGATTGCGACCGACGCCAATACCAAACGCAGCGTCAAAGGTTCCGAAGCCAGAAGCCACCCCAGCAGCACTGCCACCACAGGATTCACATACGTATGCGTAGCCACCAACGCCGGCGGACACTGCTGCAGCAGCCAGGTGTAGGAAGTGAATGCCACCAACGATCCGAACGTAATCAGATACGCCAATCCCAGGAGTGACCGCAGAGAGATGCTCGCCCAGTGTGTCGCCTGAAATTCGCCCGTCAATCCGGCGGCGATCAGGAGCATGGCCGCACCGCACAGCGTCGGCAGCGCGGTTCGTCCCAGTGCGTCAGAAGGCAATTTGACCCTCGGAGAAATCACCACACCAGCGGCCCACGAAAGCGATCCCAGCAATACGGCCAGGAGTCCGAACAGGCTCGACCCCTTCGTCACTTCAGTGCCTGTGAGAATGGCTACACCGCCCACCCCTACGATCAATCCCAGCATGCTGAAGAGGGTGATTTTCTGCTGCCCCATCATCCACGCCAGCGCCACAATGAACATTGGCTCGGTAGCAGTGAGCAACGCCGCCAGACCTGAGCCCACATATTGCTCGGCCCAATGCAGCGTGCCGTGTCCCACCAGAAAGAACAGCCCGCCAACAATGAATCCCGAGATCCAATGTTGACGTGTCGGACGGAAGCCGCGCCTCCACGCCCAGGCAAACATGATGCTGCCTGCAATCGAATGCCGAACGGCCGCGGTCACCAGCGGAGGAATGGTTTCGACTGCGTAGCGAATGGCAAGGTAGGTCGAACCCCAGATCAGGTAGATCGCTACGAAGGCGAATGCCAACTTGATGGCGTGTGTCCGGTCGTGCGTTGTGGACTGTGCGATGGCTGGAGGTACGCTCACGGGTCTGCCACCTATGTTTATCACCCGGCCGCTGCGGAGAAGGGCCGTGATTCGCGCTGCCTGTTCAGTTGTCATGTCTGTAACCTTTAAAACTTATTTAATAGGTTAGATATGATGGTAATCGTGCTAATATAACTTGTCAAGCTATTTTTGATGGTTAGGTGAGCGAAACGAGTGGTATCGTCGAGTGTTCTTATGGCGCGGCGTCGAAAAAAGCTGCACCGAACTATCGGGCGAAGGCCGCCTCTCTTCGAACTGACTGCTGGAGTTCTCTGTTTGGATTTCGTTAACACTCTGGACAACCGTCCCACTGGAGAGCCTAAAGAGTTGCTCGCGCGCTACGGAGACCTGGTTCGCTTCGCGGAAGACACCGGAATTCTTACGCCGGCGCAAGCCGACCGATCGTTTGCCTGGAGCGAAGCCGATCCCGAGGAAGCGCAGCGGGTTCTGCGAGCCGCGGTCGAATTGCGCGAAGCCATGTACGCGGTTTTTTCAGCCGTGATTGCGAAACGCGCTGTTCCCGCGTCGGCACTTGCTCTGCTGAATGGATACATTCAACTAGCCGCGAAACACCTCAGTCTGACGCCTGCCAACGGCGGTTTTGCCTGGCGGTATGATAGCTACGGCGATTCTCCTGGCGGATTCGAAACTATGTTGTGGCCCATTGTGCGTTCCGCCGCCGAGTTGCTCGCCTCTGACAATTTGCCCTTTGTGCGCACCTGTTCTTCCGAGACCTGCCAGTGGTTTTTTCTAGACACCAGCAAGAACCACCGTCGCCGCTGGTGCAGCATGAAGCTGTGCGGCAATCGCGCGAAGGTGCGGAAGTTTTACGCCCGGCAGCGCGAAGGGTAAATTTGTCGTCAGCTCCCAGACGATCATAGGAAATGCTAATGACCGTGCCTCCAGCCCTGGGGTAGCGACCGCCATTAATTTCCAGCCGACCGGGGGCGGCAAAGCTGCAATCACCGGAGGTTTCGTGCTCCTTGGCAAAGAAGCGAATCCGGTCATGAAGGCACTGCGTGATAACGGGATTCAGGTAGCAGCGCTTGCCACATGCTGACGGAGGAGCCGCGGCCGTTCTTCATGCATTTCTGGGCGAACGACGATGCAGCCAAGCTGGCCGGGGAACCAACGGCGGCGCTCGACAAGGCGAACTCGAAAAAGTAAACGAGGTCAGGGCTCACTTTCATTCCAAAAATCGACAGCCAACGATTACAATCGCCAATCGGAAATTGACGATCGGCAATACTCCGGAGGCTCGCGTGATCTTTCGTCTCTTTGCCCTCATACTGCTGGCTGGTCCTGCTCTCGCCCAGAATGTGGTTCGCTACACGACTACTAATGACAACGTGAAGTACGTCTTCGCCACGGCAGAGCCGGTGGCGCGGCTTAAGCCCGGAGACATTCTCGACACCAACACGCTCGACTGCTTCGGCAACGGCCTTAAGAAACCAGGCGACACGCTCAGCATGGCCAAAGGAGACAATCCTCTGGCTGGACCGTTCTACGTGGAAGGCGCAGCGCCCGGCGACACGCTCACGGTGAAGATTCTCGATCTGCAAGTGGACGGCGACATGGGCATCGGCGCCTTTTCCCCGGGTTTCGGTGCGATCAACGGTTCGCATTACACGCCGGTGCTTGAGCCACCTTTGAAAGAGCGGGTATGGTTCTACCACATCAATCACGCGGCAAACACGGCAACCTTCAAGGCGCTCGACTCCGACTTCTCGGTGAAGATTCCCGTGCATCCGTTCTTCGGATGCATCGGCGTTGCCCCAGCTGAGGGCGAAGCCCGCAGTTCGCTGGTCCCTGCCGAATTTGGCGGCAACATGGACTCGCCCGAGGCCAGCGTCGGCAATACCGTCTATTTCCCCGTCAACGTAAAAGGAGGCCTCCTCTATCTCGGCGACGGCCATGCAGCCATGGGAGACGGCGAGATCGCGGGCTCGGCAGTCGAAGTGCCGTTAAAGGTGCGGGTGCAACTAGGCGTGATCAAAGGCCGCAAAATCAGTTGGCCGCAATTTGAAAATGAGGATGCGATCATGACCGTGGGTGCCTATCGTCCACTGGAAGACGCGGTCCGCATCGGCTACACCGAGCTTGTCGCCTGGATTCACCGCGACTACGGCCTCTCCGACCTCGACGCCTACGAACTGCTCTCGAAGGTAGGAAGGATCCACATGAACGAGATGGTCGATCCCAACTACGTGGTCGTAACCTCGGTGGAGAAGAAATATCTGCCGCCAAAAAAGAAGCCGTAGAAATGCCTCTTACACATATACGCGGCAAAGAAAAGCACAAGCAACGTCTCAGACACCTCATCCGAAAGGACTTGATAGATCATAGAGTCGTTCGGCAGCCCCTGTGAGATCATCCTACTTCTTCAGCAATCTGAAATCAGAATCAACGCTTTCGCAAGCTGGTCGTCGGTAGTCAATCGTCTCATCAGGGAGGACCATCATAGGTAGTGCCAAACCAGTGTCCATACCGAAAACCGTAAGCCTCAGCCGACCCCGACCTAACTTCGAGTACGCTCGGCCTTCCTGGGTTGCGGAGGGGTCGCAAATGGGTCGGCGGTTGCCCAACCTGAACTGCGAACCACCTATTTGTGTGTCTTCCACCGGATCGAGCCGATCACTCATTTGCGCCTGGGACCAGCCGAGTCTCTAAGAGCCGGAAACACAAACTTGACGAACCTCCTCGCTGGTCCTTCGAGAGATCTGAATTGTAAAGCTCACCTACGGCCTTTAGCGGGAATCCCGCCTGGCCCCGCCTGGTAAGTTCCGCCTGGTTCCGCCTGGTAAGTTCCTTGACAGTCCGCTTTGGGCGAGCGACACTCCAATTATTGCGCTTTTGACATCCGGAATCGCTACTGCGAACATGAACACCGCGACGCATTCCACCCAGGAACCTGCAACCCGCGCCGAAATGCTCTATCCCGGGAAAGACAGCGGTAATTCGCTTGCTGGGATGGCCCAGCGGGACCTCCACGCCGCCCTGCAACTTCTGGCCGAGCGCGCTCAATACATCACCGGAGCGAGCGGGGCGGCCATCGCCCTGCGTCGCGGCGGGCACAATGACATGCTTTGCCACGCCAGCGCCGGCTCAAACGCCCCGGAGCTGGGCGCGCTTCTTTCCGCCGAGTCTGGTCTTTCCGGCGAGAGTGTGCGCACGCGGCAGCCCTTGCGTTGCGACGATGCTGAAAGCGATCCCCGCGTGAACCGTCAGAGCTGCCGCGAATTGGGAATCGCCTCCGTGGTGGTCATGCCGATCGTGAGCGAAGACCAAGTGCTTGGGGTGTTCGAACTTTTTTCGGGCCGTCCGAAGGCCTTCGATGAGCGCGACCTTTCCGCTCTGCAGCGTTTGGGAGAGATGGTTGAGACTGCGGTCCAGCACGCCCGGGCAGCTAGTTTGCGCGTGGGTGCGGAGGTCAATTCCGATGAGGCAGCACTATCTACGGTGACTCCGCCGACCCCCGAGTCGCAGATCGCGCCGCCGCAATCTCCGGTCGAATTGCAGACAGAAATCAAGACAGAACGCGCCGCGGAGATTTCTTCCTCGTCTGTCGCAGTTTCGACAGCCGATTCGAAGACTTCCCCGGACTCCGCAAGTGTGACCGCGGCACCGGCTAATGTTCCCGAGGATGGGCTCCCGGTTCGTGATGTTCCAAGCCCTGAGGATTCGAACTCCGAGGCTCCGCCGGTTGTAGTTCCCAACGATTCTCCGCCGAAAAGAGCAATTTTGTGGTCAGCCCCGGCGACCGGGAACACCGGGAGCCCGCCAGCTCAAACGTCAGATTCCACCGCTGTGCCACCTGCCCTCAGGAATGTGCACAGGTGCCAGGCTTGCGGTTTTCCGGTTTCCGAGGGACGCGTGTTATGTGTGGACTGCGAAGAAAAAAAATGGCGCGGTGAGCCGGTTCAGCGTCCGGCGAAAGCGCTCGAGCCTCCGACCCCTGCTCTGGCCATCGCTTCGGGGCTGTCTTCTGCGGCTACCGCTGTGTCGAGTGTGTCCGCAACCGTCGCTGGCAACGTATCGCAAGGAGATGAAACTGACGACAAACCGCCGTCTCCCCACTCTTCAACTCAACCTGCGAGCCGCGAGCAGATGCCGGTCAAAATCCGCCAGACCGCCTTGAGCGTTGTGCCCGCCCCGCCGGCCGCCATGGAAAGCCTTACCACTGAAACCACCTCACCTGGGCTCTTCCTCAGCGCTGGAATGGAGTCCCCATCATGGTGGGCGGCGAACAAATACGTTTTCGCAGCGGTGTCCATCGTTGGCATCGTGATCGCCGTGATCGCGTGGATGCGCTAGCAGCTCTTAGGCTCTGCGGGAAGGGTATCTCCGGCGGAGTTTCTTGATTGTTCTGCCAGTACTAACAACCCTAACAACCTCTAACAACAACCAGAATCTCTTGACAACCCAGTCAAGTCTGCTACAGTGCGGATAAGCGTCTCACTTTGACCAACATACGCTCAGGTGCCCTGTATATGAAAAATGTTTACGAAGTGCTACGGCAGAAAG
>Ga0137383_10002191_pt1 | contig 11842 bp, 10 predicted proteins | sample SagtaG_19_FD_104817 | JGI IMG/M metagenome (GOLD analysis project Ga0137383, IMG submission 104817) | Vadose zone soil microbial communities from Sagehorn Ranch, Mendocino, California, USA - Sage2_R_40_16 metaG | ecosystem: Environmental > Terrestrial > Soil > Vadose zone | place: USA... | reverse complement strand
CGTCGATGAACTGCTCGGTCGTGCCGCCACGGTCGGGGTGAGCGTCGGCCATGGCGCGGCGCAGCTCCTTGACGGAAGGTGCGTGCGTTACCCCTTGCTCGGCTCGCTCGCCTTCCCCGCGGTACAGGTGGTCCTCGGCGGCCTGGCGGGTGGCGAAGAAGAGCCGGCCCGCCGACTCGGAGCGGGCGCCGGGAACCGGGATCACGCCGGCCGGGTATCCGTGACGGCACCGATCTTCCCCGTGCGGGCAGTGCTCCCACGTGTACCCGTGCTTTGCGCACCGCCAGCCGCGGATGCCTGCCTGGCAGTCGTCCCCGCAGCCGCCGGGCTCGTGGCAGCGACGGCCCGGGGCCAGGACATGCATGCAGTGGCGGTGGCCGCGGCCGTGCGCAGCGCACACCAGGCCAACGGTCATATTCCTCGGGCAGTGATCGTGGCACCGGGTGTCGGTCTCGAATTCGTCGCGGCTGATGCAGCCGGGGCTGACCACGGCCTCGCGTCGGTCCCAGCTGTCGCTGGTGTAGTAGATGCATTTTGCCGTCTGCTTGACGATCGGCACCTCTTGGACCCAGCGGCGCAGCTCGGCCGAGGAGGGGTGGTAGCGGATGCGGGTACAGGGAACGTACAGGTATCCGGCGGGGGCGGCGCCCGCAGGGCGGGGTTTGTGTGGCCGTGCCTTCCGTCCGGCGCCGGTCCGCTTCCGCGGATGGGCGGATGCCAGCGACCGCCTGGCACGGCTGCGCCCGGAACGGCTGCCCGCGATGAAAGGCAGGGCTATGCCCGCGAGCAGGGTAATCAGGGTCATGGTGGGCGTGACGATAACGATCAAGCTCGACGTGTCCATGGCAGCGGGCCTCCTTCCAGGATCTGTCGGGCGCTCGCCGGTCCGGGCGGATCAGCGTTACGCGGCGCGGCCCGGTGGGCTGGCTCGCGGATTTCGTCATAGCCGCCGTGCGGGTTCCGCACGATCCGCCCGGTTTCCCGGCCGTGCAGTTCCTCCTCGCGTCGCCGGTCGGCCTGCGCGTGGCACATGACCCGGGTGAGCCCGAACGCCAGCGTCGGCCCGGCCAGCACCAGCACCCGGAATATCCAGGTGACCGTGTACAAAGGGATCTGCAGGTGGTAGGCGATCTGGTCGTTGGCCGCCGCGGCCCACAACAGCCCGTACAACGTGACGCCGGCCACACCGACCGCGGTGCGGTTGGCCGGGTCGGCAGGCCTGGGCGGCAGCAGCCCGCGCGGCGGCCGCCCGCCGACGATCCGCCGGTCTGCCAGCGGGTACAGGGCCAGGCAGATGAAGAACAGGCAGGTGAAGAACAGGCCGGGCACGACCAGGGCCGGGATCAGCACGCCGAGCGCCAGCGGATGCCCGGCTACCGTCAGCTCCCAGGCCGGCATGAGCCGCAGCGCGCCGTCGAGGAACCCCATGTACCAGTCCGGGACCGCGCCGGCGGTGATGCTGCCGGGCTGGTACGGCCCGTATATCCATACCGGATTGATCTGCGCGATCGCGCCGAGCAGGACCAGCACCGCGCAGGTGAACGGCAGCAGCGGATCCAGCCGGACCTGGCGCGGCCACCGCAGTGACGGCCGGAAGCTGGCCAGGAGCAGCGCGCCGGCCAGGGCCGGGAGGACCAGGATGTGCACCCAGTAGTCGCGGCCGATGATCTGATGCCCGGGGGGTGCCCCGCCGAAGATCCAGAATACCAGGTGCGTCCCGGCCAGCGGCAGGGACTGCAGCACGCCGGTGATCACGCTGAGGCTGCCGCTGGAGAGCCCGTCGTCGGGCAGGAGGGTGCCGGTGTAGGCCGTGAGCATGCCCACGGGCAGCAGTGTCACCCCGATCAGCCAGCCGGGCCGCGCCCGGCCGGAGAACCGGCCGCGGAAGAACGTCCGCAGCAGCCGCAGGCAGATCGCCGCGACGAACAGGTCCGCCGACCAGTGATGCACCTGCCGGATCAGCAGCCCGCCCCGTACGTCGAAGCTGATGGCCAGCACGGACTGATAGGCCCGGCTCACCGTGACGCCGTCCAGCAGCCGGTATGAGCCGCGGTAGGTGAGCGGGGCCATCGACGGGCGGAAGAACGGCAGCAGCAGGACCCCGGTAACCACCGCCACCGCGAACGAGTACAGCGCGATCCGCCCGAACACCGCAGCCCAACGATCCTCCGGGTCCCGCCGAAGCGCACCAGGAACGAGCCGCCGCGTCCCCGCAGCCAGCCGCTTCACGGCAGGGCCGCCGCTCCGCGGCGGGTGATGCCGGCCGGTCACCACCATCAGATGCTCCTCACCGGGTCAGCAGGTCGGCGACCTGGGCCGCTGGCGTCCGCGGAGGTTCCTCGCGAATTGCTGGATGTCCGGCGCGGCATGAGCTCCCGCTCGGGATGCTCGAGGTCGCTGAGCGGGATCGTGTCGGCGCGGAAGAACATTGACAGGGCCCAGTCGGCCAGGATGCGGGCCTGGTGGTTCAGCGTCGGCACCCCGATCAGGTGGTATCCGCGGGCGATGAGCCAGGCGAGCAAGCTATGCAGCCTGATCCGCATAGATCTCTCCTTTGCGCCGTTCTCAGTGCCGACAGTGAAGTGAGACATTGGTTTCTCCTCACGGTTCTGGCCGTTGGCTGGGGGCATCGCTGCGGTTGCCCGTGCCAGGCGCTTCTGGTCGGCGGCTGTCTACCGGTGATTGTCATGCGGGCCGGATCGTGCTCGTATCCGCCACTGCACAGTGCAAGTGGCCAGTCCGCCGGCCTCTCGCCAGTTAGTGCCGCGGCAGGCAACGTTTGCCCCTGTTCGACGCCCATCCAAGAAGCTGGCAGTAGGCGATTGGTCGGGCAGCGCGGTGCAAGGCCAAACCCTCGCTAACGCCGGGCGCGCGAGGAGAGGTGAAGAGGCCCGCCAGGTCCGATGGCTAGAATCACTCATGCCACGTACGGACAGGGCGTCGCGGGTGATCGCTGCGCCACCCGAGCGCGTCTGGGCCGCTCTCGTCAATCCCGAGGCGCTCATGGCATGGCTCCCTCCTGGCGGGATGACTGGCAGGTTCGAGCGATTCGATGCCCGGCCGGGCGGGTCGTACCGGATGGTGCTGACCTACTCCGATGCGTCTGGCGCACCGGGCAAGGCGACCGCGGAATCCGACATCGTCGAGGCTCGCTTCGTCGACATCGTGCCCGGCGAGCGGGTCGTGCAGGCGGTGGACTTCGTCTCCGATGACCCCGCCTACGCCGGCACCATGACCATGACCTGGGAGGTCACCGCTGTCGAGGCGGGGACGCGCGTCGACATCGTTGCCGAGGACGTTCCGGACGGCATCTCTGCGGAGGACCACGCCGCGGGGCTCGCCTCTTCCCTGACGAACCTCGCCACCTACCTGGAGCGGTAACCCTCGCTCCCTAGCTGGCAAGGAACGGCTCGGGGCTGCTCCTCCGCGGCAGCGTACGGATGCGACCAGAGACACCGGCCTCACGATCGAGCTGGTGTTCCACGATCGGGTGTTCGCCGCAACAAGGCGAACGTTCTCTGATACGGCATTAGCTCCTCTCCATCTGCGGTTCTGCGATATGGATTAAGCCTCGCCGTGCCCGCGGGCACCAGAAACAGGCGTCGCATCTGGGCACACGAAGATCGAGGGCAGGAGCCTGCTGGTCCGCGGCCTGAACGCGCTGGCCGTCGCCAATCTGCACGGCTCTGAGTACGCTGCTGATCGCCGCCACCAGGCTGCGCGGCGGGAACGCGAACGTCGCCCGCGACACGGCTAGCTCGCCGCCGAGGTGATCGGCGCGGCCCGGGTCGAGGATGTTCGCGCTGATATCCGCATCGATGAGACGCACGGCGGCTCCGGTGTGCGCCCACGATGCCAGGGCGGCCGCCTCCAGTCGGGCTTCCTCAGGCGTGGGCGTCAGCTTCACCAGCACCTGTCCGCCGTCGGCTGAGCATGCGAACACGGCGCAGCGGAATCCGCCGCCGAGCCGGCTACCGCCCGCTAGGTCCCAGCGGCGCTAGCAGGCCTCGAGCCTCGATGCAATGTCCACCTCGGCATCGTCTCACCCACATTCAGCCAGCATCAGGATCGATCTGTCGGTCGGTCGGCACGACCGGTTTGCGGACGGCTGCGGTCATTGTCGTCTTTGCCTGCCCCGCGGGTGCTGAGAAGGTTCGTGTTACCGCTGACGGCGGTGAGGTCGCGAGGCTTGTCCGTGGCCGGGTGCCTGCCGAGCTGGCGCTGGCGGAGCGGCGGTGGCCGTTTGTGGCATCGCAGCTGCCGCCCCGCAGTCCCCCGGGTTCACCTGGTTGATTCTTGCTGCTGGCCGTTGAGGGGCTGGCCGTCGGTTTGGTAGTGGATGTCGGTGTGCTCGGCTGCTGCCAGACCGGAATATTCGCTGGGGATCAGGCCGAGCTGGACGAACTGGCGGTGTTCGATGATGTCGTTGGTCCAGTCGGTGGCGACCCGCAGCCGGTTGGCGGGCAGGGCGTACAGGTGGTAGCCGCGGGTGATGAGGTTGGCCAGGGGGCCGGAGATCGGGACGTGCAGCGGGTTGGCTACCGCCTGCCAGCCGCCCAGGTCTATCACGGTGCCGAGGTCGCGGTGCTTGTAGGGCTTGCGGGTTCGGTGGCCGAGGGTGGCGGCGATGTTGCGGGCGGCGGCCTTGCCCTGGCGCTGGGCGTGCTGGGCGGTCATGGCGGTGAGCTGCCCGGGACGGGTCAGGTCCGGCGCCGCGGCTGCGTCGCCGGCGGCGAAGACGTCCGGGTGGCCGGGGACGGTGAGGAATTCGTCGACCACGATGCGTCCTTTGACGGTGTCCAGCCCGAGCGCCTGGGTGAGCGGCCCGGGTGTGACGCCGACGGTCCATATCAGGGTGCGGGTGGGCACGGTGGTGCCGTCCGACAGCCGGACCTGGCTGTCGGTGGCCTGTTCGATGGAGGTGTTCAGCCGCACGTCGACGCCGCGGCGGCGCAGGATGCGCAGGGCCGGGCCGGCGAGCCGCGGGCCCAGCTCGGGCAGGATGGCCGGGGCGCGGTCGACCAGCAGCCAGCGCAGCTCGCCGGGGCGGATCCGCGGGTAGCGGCGCAGCGCGGCGCGGGTGAACAGCTGTCCCTGGGCGGCCACCTCGGTGCCGGTGGTGCCGGCGCCGGCCACGAGGAAGGTGCACCGGGCCTGGCGCTGTGCCGGGTCGTCGCTGGCGTCGGCGAGCTCCAGCTGCCCGAGCACGTGGTCGCGCAGGTACAGGGCCTCGGCGATGTTGTTGAATCCCTTGGCCGGCTCCAAGATCCCAGGCAGCGGCAGGGTCCGGGATACGCCGCCTGGTGTCAGCACCAGCCGGTGCCAGCCAAGTTCGCGCCGTTGCCCGTCGGGGCCTGCCACGGTGAGGGAGCGGTTGGTGAAGTCCACGCCGACGGCGTGGCCGGGCACGTGGCGGGTGCGCCGCAGCGTGCCCGACAGGGAGACCGCGATATGCCGCGGATCGACGGTGCCGGCGCCGACCTCGGGCAGGAGCGACGTGTACGGCATGTAATCGGCCGGTGAGACGATCACGATCTCCGCGGCCCCGCGCGGTAGCGACCGCTCCAGGTGCCGCGCGCAGTGGTAGCCGGCATAGCCGGCGCCGACAATCACGATCCGGGACCGCGCGCCGGGGCTGTCTACGAGTTGGTTCATCACCATTGGGATCCTTTCTTGCGATTAAGGTGTCTTGATTTGCCGGGCTCCGGTGGCAGGCGGCTGCCATGACCGGTGCGAAGTTCCGGCGTTCAGCTTTTGTTGTCTGGTCTTGCCTCTGGACGGCAGGAGGACTCGCTGGAGGCGCTCGTCCTTGCATTTGCGCACAGGCGGGGACGATGGAACGGAACTTCGCACAGGCGCTCGGGCTGAGCCGCCCGGCAACCCTTCGGCGTGGCCTATCCGAGCGCGGTCCGGAAGGCCTCACGCCAGCTGGAATGGACAGGTTCCCATTCCAGCGCAGATCAGGATCGGCCCTTTGGTGGCTTCCGTTCATTTGTCTTCGCTCCCTTCCGCACTCGTCTCCGTATCGCCCCGATCCGCGCGGACCGCGGCGCTCGGGTACACATCCGCCGATACGGTGCCAGCCCCTCGGCAGAACGACAGGGTCCACAGCGCCCCTGTTCCTGCGCATACCTGGCGGAGTGTCCGGCCGACGGTGAAGCGGCGTCTTGACCGGGCCAGGGCTCCCTCCGCCAGCGCAGCTTCAGGTCAGCCGCCAGTGCTGGGTTCGTCGGACCGCGCAGCGGGTGCGGGCGCCTGGCCGACGCATGCCGCTATGCGTACATGCGCGCATTTCTCATGATTGGCATGGCTATCGATCACCGAGACAGCGATCAGCCCGGCGAATGCGAGAAGGCACATCATCAGCGCGGCCCGCCGCCAGCCCAGGCTCCGGAATCCACTGCGCATGTGCCGTCCCGCTTTATCTGGGCGTGAGCATCGCTGTTTGCGTTGCCAGCCGCGTGTTACTTGTAGCCGCCGGTGTATCCGAACCCTCTCGCGCACCGGCATCTCCTCGCCTGAGGCGAGCCGGGCAAATATAGCGAGCAGAGAGGCGAGCTTAGGGTCGGAACTGGTGAGCGTGGCCTCAATGGAGTCCAGGGCTTGTTGCTCGCTCGCGTTGAGGCTCATCAATGGTCACCTCCGTCTGGCCATTGGTGACCGCATAGTTGCAGGACCACCACGTCCATTCCGGCCTCCTCCATAACCTGACCTCCTGGAATCAAGTGAACGGCTGCAAGTTCTGCTGGTTCCTTACCGCGCGACGGCGGAGTTCCCGGGAAGAAGGGACTTGCTGCTTAATGATCGGCGTGTTGCCAGGGAAGGCGGTTGCGGGGCAATTCCTTGCATCGGGTTGACGGTAGCGGGTTGCTGAGATTGCTGCATGACGATGCGGGTGAGTTCTACGCGTGAACTGATATTGAGCTTGCGGAATGCCTGGCGCATGTAGAAGGCCACGGTGTGGGAACTGATATACATGCGGTTGGCGGCCTGCCGGTTACTCAGTCCCTGGGCGACGAGTTCGGACGCGGCGCGTTCGGCGTCGGTCAGGCTTTGCCATCCGGAGACGGGCCTGTCGGCTGATTGCGTCCGGTGGCGGCGGCGGACGCCGAGCTTGCGGAGCCGACGGCGGATACGAGCCATGTCGGCAGTCGCGCCGGTCAGCTGGTATCCGCCGAGTGCTTCCTCCAGGTGGTGGACGGCCCGGTCCCGGTCCCCCTGCCTGGCGTGCAGGACGCCGAGGTCTTCCGCTGCGGAAGCCTTAGCCCACGGGTCATGGTGCTGCGCCGCGGCCTCAGCCAGGTGCGCTGGGTCTTGGCCAACAAGTCCCATGCTGTGAGCCACCGTGGCGGTGATGGGAGCGAATCCGGGATTGTCGGAGGCGAGGGCTTCGGCGGTGCGGGCGGCGATGGCGGCCAGCTCATTATCGTCCGCGGCCAGTGCGGTGCGTATCAGCCAGGTTGCCGTGGTGGGGTCGCCGAGCAGGAGCCCCCGGTGCGCAGGGAGATCGGCGCAGACCTGGCGGATGCGGGCGATAGCGGCAGTCGGCCCGTCGCGTCCTTCGCCGACCTGGGCTTGGGCCATGGCGGTTTCCGCACGCGCGTAGGTGTCAGCAAAATGCGGGCCCGGCGCGGAGCGGCTGGCGACGTGATACGTTGCAGCGGCGATGTCGCCACGGCGCAGCGCTATCACGCCGAGAATGCACTGTGCGGTCGAAGCGTACCCGTGCGCCCCCATGGTCTCAGCAATGGCCAGAGCCGCCTGGCCTGCGGCGGCGGCGTCGCTCAGCCGGCCGTTGGCCATATGGATGCGTGCGCGCAGAATGGACAACACCGCCTGGGCTGGGATGCCGTCAAGCGCCTGGTCGTCCGCGGACCGCAGGATACTCTCCGCTTCGTCGAGCTGGCGCAGGTCAACAAGGGCGGCGGCAAGCGCGAGCAGCGGCTGGAAGTGCCGGGCATCCGGGGAGACCCCGGTGCCGTAACGGCAAGCATCACGGAACAGCTCGAGCCCTTCGCCGATCTGGCCCTTATCCCAGCTGATCATCGCGCGGGTGACCAGGGCCGCCACTACGGCATGACGGTGGTACTGGCTTGGAGCGGCAAGGATGGTGTCGGCCATAGGCCCGGCGAGTTCGCCGCGCAACCCGGCAACGGCCTGCAGTTGCGCGGTCATCGCCTGGTCTCGCAGGTCGCGAGGAAGCTGCGGCTGGGCCAGTACCACCCTGGCTTCGGCGCGGGCGTCGCTCGCCCGGCCGCGGGCGCACAGGATCGACGACAAAGCGCACCGCAGCCGGGCCTCCGCAACGGGCGGCAGTGGCTTGGTTAGCGTGTCCTGGGCGACCCGGAGGGCCTGGTCCAGCCGACCGGCGGCGGTAAGAGCTTCGGCGGCGGCCACCGAGCGGGACGGTGCGTCCCGATGACTGGGATGTGTCAGTTCCAGCGCACGCATCGCCAGATCGGCCGCGGTTTGGGGAGACGAACACACTGTCTCTGCGGCCGCCCGGTCAAGGTCGGCCAGCGACGCGGAGTCGCCCGGATGCGCGGCTTCGAGCAGGTGGCGGGCAACCAGGACCGGCGATTCCCCGCGGTTCAGCAAGATCTCGCCGTATTGGCGATGCAGCGCCTTACGCGCTGGCCGTGGGGTCATGTCGCTGACAGCGCGGCACAGGAGTTCGTGCCGGAATGAGAATGCGCTTTCAGCGGCGGTCATGAGCCCGGCGCCCATCGCCTCCTCTATCGCGGGCAGCAACGCGGTCGGCGTTTCGCCGAGCATCTCGGACGCGTCCTCCAGCCGGAACGAGGGCCCGAGCACAGCCGCTGTCACCAGCAGGTGCCGGGCCGATTTGCTGAGGCCATCGAGCCGCCGCTGCGCGACACGGTGAATCCGCTGCGGCAGCTGGGCGGAAGCCCGCACGGCGCGGCCGCCGGTGACGTGCACGGCGTTATCGTCGCGCAGGCCGTGGATCAGTTCGGTGAGCAACGAGGGGTTCCCGGCGGCGCCAGAGGCCAGGGCGAGCAAGCTGGCGTCTGGCAGCGCGCCGAACGCGTCCGTAAGCAGCGCCGCCATCGCGTCATCACCGAGCGCGGCCAAGGTAACACGAGCGGCACCGTCTTTTTCCAGGATGCCGAACAGATTTTCCGCGTCTTGATGCTGTGTGTTAGACCGGGCAAGGATCCAGGCGATCGGGTGCCGCTTTAGGTCCCTTGGCAATGTCCGCAGCGCCACTAGCGTGGCAGGGTTGGCCCAGTGCAGGTCATCCAGGCATACCAGGACGGGGACTGCCGCGGCCCGCTGTTCCAGGTGCGCTTGTATCTGGCTGATCCACCACGCAGGCCCATCAGGCAAATCACGATCGGGATCATCAGCGGTGAGCTTGGTGAATGGCTCACGCAGGGCCGTGCGCAAGGCGAAGAACGGGATCGCCTGGCCGAACTGATCCGATGCCCCCGCCGCCAGTGAAAAACCTTGCCCTGCTGCCAGCTCGATGGCCTCGTGCAGCAGCAAGGATTTGCCTATGCCCGGCTCCCCCTCCACCAGCACCACACCCCCAAGTCCTCGCTGAGCACGCCGCAGCAGGTCACGGATTATCTGCTGCTCCGCCTCGCGTCCGCGCATAATCTCCTCGCCGAAAGATCGCACTGGCGGCCTAGCCTTCCCACGTGCTCCCGGTGAGGAGTCACTGATCATCGTCATCGGCTTTCCCTCCTTGGTGGCGATCTGCTTCGCTACGCCGCGCGGCCCGGCGAGTCTGATGTCTCACCAGCGGGCAGGCGGGGACCGACGACTAGCAACGGGTCGGCATCTGGACGTGGATCGGGATCAGGCGCTGTTTCGGTGAATGCCTCATGGGTCACGGCGCGCGCCCAGCGCATCCGGATCACCGCCGTTTCGGAATGATCGCCGAACTCCTGCGCTACCCGTTCGGCGCAGCCTGCCCGGCCGAACGCCCGGACGGCCGCGGTGATGGCCTGCTGGACCTGGTCGACGCCGGGTTCATCCGAGCGCTGCAGCGCCGACACAAAGAGGGCGTCGGCTCGGAGCGTGCGGATGCTGACGGAGTACTTGGCTGGCCACATGGTGTGCCGCTCCTTCGTGTCTTGCTCATTGGCGGCTGCGTCCCTGTGATTGTCATCTGGCGCGGGCCACGCTCGTATCCGCCAGGTGTACAGGCAACTGGCCAGTGGTGGCCCGGCACTCGCCGTGCGACTAGCCAGCCAGCGAGGGCTAGCGCCGCGGGAGCGTATCCGGGTCGACGGATAGGACGCAATGGAGTTGCTGCGGGAGCTGATGCCAAGCTTGGTGAAGACCTTACCCAGGTGGTACTGGACTGTCCGCGCGCTGATGAACAACCGGGCGCCGATCTCGGGGTTCGACAAGCCGTCCCGGGCCAACCGGGCCACCTGGGCTCCGCCGCGCGCATCGGCCGCGACTGCAGATGAGTATCGGTCCGGTGGTCACCGTCTTTGGCCTGGCGCTATTCATCCGCATCAGCTATTCCGGGAACTACCCCACCGAGGTCCTCCCCGCAGTCGTGGCATTCGGGCTGGGCCTGGCCATTACCGTAGCCTCACTGACATCGACCGTCCTGGCGGCCGTTCCCGCGAGCCATGCGGGCATGGCCTCAGCGGTGAACAACGACGTCGCCCGCGCCGCCAGCCTGATCGCGGTCGCCGTCCTTCCCGCGGCTGCCGGACTCACCGGTACCGCCTACCTTCATCCTGCACAATTCTCGCCCGGATTTGGCAGAGCGTCGCTCATCTCGGCGGGCCTATGCCTGGCCGGAGGCGTGCTGGCCGCCGTCACCATCCGCAACCCTCGTCCAGAAGGCAGACCGGCACAGCAGCTGCTGCATTGCGCTCTGAACGCACCGGCATCGCCAGCCGTCCCGCACCGATGACTTCGTTTGGTTATGGCAACTTCGGGGCGGCTGTCACGGCCGATCGATGATACGTCGCTCACGGTCGGTGACGACTCACGCGATGAGCCACCACAGCTCGGCATCGAGGTTTAGCTGGCGGAACTCCTCGTCTTGCGGCACCAGCTCAAGCGTGCCCATGACGAAGTCGGCGACCTCTTTCAGATCCACCTCCAGGAATGCGGCGAAACTGGTCATCCTGGCGATTATCAGCGACGGTCCTGAGCGAGATTGACACGTCCAGAGCCGGATCTGGCCCATGCCTGCCGGGCAGGACGCCCGGGCGATCAGGCCGCCTAGCAGCAGATCGCGGCCGATGGTCCAGATCGGGACGGCCCCGGCCCGATCAGTGATCGTCACGGTAATGACGTGAGGATCCCGCGGCACGTAGGTCAGCCTTGCTGTCACGTCCATCGTGCGACCCGTAGTGGTCATGGACCCTGCCATGAGCTCAGACATCGCGTCTGCACTGCTCTTCATCTACCACCCCCGCGTGGAGCGGACCTCCCGTCGCGTTGCAGCCTCACCGCCGGGACGCCGCGCCGCACCGCGCAAGTTGACGGTTTCAAGATGAGGTGGACGCAAGTCGGCGATCTGCGCTCGTTCACTAAGGCCGCGCGGCGTTGCTGACGGCGGTTCGGTGCAACTACCTGCCTGGGCTCGCAGCGTGGCGTGTCGGTGAGCCAATCCTCGTTCGGGAAAAGGATCTTTCATCTGTTACCTCACGGCGCGCAGGCATTGTCTGTGACGGCGGGGTGGGCTCGTTTCTGATATCTGATCTGACGGTGCGCGGCGCGGGCAGGGCGGCCAGGCTTGCCGGTGCGCAAGCAGCAGGCTTGCTTGCCCCTACGCACCCAATGGAAAGGAGCGCTTGAATGAGCGCCAACTGGCTACATGGCCTGTACCACCACACGGACGAGCCCG
>Ga0137383_10002190_pt1 | contig 11843 bp, 8 predicted proteins | sample SagtaG_19_FD_104817 | JGI IMG/M metagenome (GOLD analysis project Ga0137383, IMG submission 104817) | Vadose zone soil microbial communities from Sagehorn Ranch, Mendocino, California, USA - Sage2_R_40_16 metaG | ecosystem: Environmental > Terrestrial > Soil > Vadose zone | place: USA... | reverse complement strand
CCCGGAACGCGTAGACCGCGTAGGTGGCCCCGGCGATGCCCGGCAGCAGAGCTGCCGCGAGGAAGAGCCTGGCTGCCAGCGCAGCACGGTTCATCCGAACAGCCCCGCGAAGTCCGTCTGGTCGTCGAGCAGCCGCTCGTCCTCCTCGTTCAGCCAGAAGCGCTCGGCATCGTCGTCAAACCTGTCCCAGTACCCGGGCGGCGCGTCCGTGTCGCCGCCGATGCGGACTTCGACCCGCCTCCTGGTGACCCAGTCCTGGCGCCAGCAGGTGGCGATGCCGTAGAACCGGATCTGGCGCAGGACCAGCAGATACCACAGCGCGGCGGCCGGGAGCAGCGCGACACCGACCAGCCGGCTGAGCGTGCCCTGGTCGCTGCGCCGCACCGTGGCCAGCCGCAGCGAGATCGACCAGGGCCAGATCGCCATCGCGGCGAGCACGGCCAGGAGCAGGTTCCTGGTCGCCGGCCAGGCCAGCGGGATGGCCAGCGTGATCGCCACCGACATCAGGAACGAGCAGATCGTGTAGACGGTAAACAGCCATCCGTAGGACAGGATCGGCAGGTAGCGGGCGCGCCAGAGCATCCGGATCGTCGACGCGCGCATCCACCTGGTCCACTGCCGCAGGTGGTGCGCGACGGTCTCCGGGTAGACCGGCATCGACACCGCGGTCGGCTGGTGCACGGCCCGGCCGTGCAGCAGCGCGAACATCGTCAGCGCGGTGTCGTCGCCGAGCGTCACGGGCGTGCCGAAGAACGTCTCGCCCAGGTATGCGGGCACGATCTTGCGTATCAGCGGCGCCCAGTACAGCGAGAACGCACCGGGGTTGATCAGCACGCTGCCGCGGGCCACCGACTGTGCGCTCATCGCGAAGAGCTGGAAGACCAGGGACCGGTGGCCCATCGCCCTGGTCAGCAGGTTCCGGTCGATGTTGAACGCCGTCTCCAGGCCTGCCACCGACACCACGCGCGGGTCGGCGAACGGTTTCAGTCCCTCGGCGATCGCGCGCCGGTCGAGCGCGGAGTCCGAGTCGATGGTGACGAAGATGTGCGCCTCGTCGTCGCTGGTGAACGTGACCGCCTGGGCGAACTTCTTGCCGGCGTTCGGCTGCCGCACCCAGGTGAACCTGACCCCGTCCGGGTGGTTCACCAGCCAGTAGTCGCGCACCTGCGCGTAGTCGACCGTTGAGCCGTCGTCCACGACCTCGACGTGCTGGGGCGGCCTGGTCTGGCGCATGAGCGACGCGATCGTGCGGTCGAGGATCTTCGGGTCCTCGTTATAGCAGGGGACGACGACGGTGACCAGGAGCCGGTCGAGTTGCGCCTGCTGGCGGCGGCTGGCCGTGAACGGCCGCTGGCACCAGGCGAGGACAAGCTGGGTTACGACGAAGCCGAGCGTGACCAGCCAGCAGGTCGCCATGACGGGGTCGGCCATGACCGCCCGGTTGAGCCCGGAGGAATGCAGGTACACCGACCCGCCGATGATCAGGACCAGCGGGACCAGCGCCAGCCACCGGCGCGGCCTGAACGTCACCTCGGGGATGTCGTAACGGTGACTGTCCGGGTCGGCCGGGGTCAGATGGGCCGGGTTCAGATGCGCCGGGGTCAGATGTCCAGCGCGTCCATGCCGCGGCGGAACAGCAGCCGGATAGCGACCACGATGGCCAGCGTCGCCCCGAGGTTGATCAGGATCAGCCAGACCAGGAAGTGCGCGAACGGGTGATGCATGACCTTCTCCGAGTACTGGCCTGCGACGGTGTCGGGCCGACGCGGCACGCGCCATCCGCTGCGCACCTCCGATGCTGCTACCGCACCCGCTGAGCGTTTCCCGGTATCGTCGCCGTTCAACGACACTACCGAACGACCCTGGGCCACGGCGGCAAGTTGCCAGATGTCGGACTCGCGCCCGTCACCGGGCGCGGCCGGCGATGGACTCGGCGAGCTGGCTCAGCAGCGACCGCACCGTTGACGTCGCGACCCGGTGCAGGATCACCTTGTCGAGTGCCGTGCCGATCCCGGCGAGCGGTGGCCGGTAGGCACCGTCCAGGGTCAGCACCGACGCGCCGTCACCCGCGGGCGTGAGCGTGATGTCCGCGTCGAGCGCCGGGAACAGGGCGCCGCCGTACCCGGTCGCCTCCCACCGCAGCGTCAGCACCGCGCTGCCCTCGTGGGTCAGCACGTCCCTCGCGTAGACCTGGACCAGCTTCGACATCAGCGGGACGTCGCCGCGCGGGCCAACCCGAGCCAGCACGGCCTGGCCCGCCGTGTCTGCGCCGGCGGGCCGGCCGTCCAGGTCGTCCTGGCCGTCCAGGTCGTTCATGCCTGAGTCGTAGGCGGCCGCGGACGCGCGCCTGAGCCAACCCTCGCCTGGCACGGCGGCGAGGGCCGCCCTGGCGGCCGGGAAGCCGACGCTCAGCGGCTGTTCAGCGTGCACGAACACCTGCGCAGTTAACCCGGCGGGCCGACATCCCGCTAGGGACGAAAGTCACCTGCGTGGTCCCGCATGCCGCGAGCGCCCCGGGCCGGCATGCGCCGGCTGCCCGGGGCGGACGCGTCTTCCGGTCGCCGCTGGGTCGGTTCGCGCTGCTACGGGGTCGGTTCGCGCTGCTACGGGGTCGGTTCGCGCTGCTACGGGGTCGGCTTCAGGACTGTGTCGCAGTAGGTGGTGTCAGGCCCGAACGGCCCGCCGCACCCGGTCGTGAGCGCGAACTGGCCCGCCTGGCCGTAGTCGAAGCTCGTGCCCGGGTAGTCGGCGCCGTAGGTGAACGCGTTGTCCGTTCCGTTGAAGGCGTACCACGGGTAGATGCAGAACGGCCCGCCGTAGGTGGAACAGTACTGGTTCACTTCCGCGGCGCCGCCGAAGTCGCTGACCGCCGCCCACTCCTTGGCGGTCGACCCGTCGGCGAAGGTGACCGACTCGATCCGCAGCGGGCTGAAGCCCAGCCAGTGCGCGGCGTCGTAGGAGTCGCAGAAGGTCTGGCCGGGAACGCAGAACTGGTCGGCCGGCTTCGTGTACGGGGAGGTGTGCCCGATCTCCCAGACGAACGAGTTCGGCGTGTCGTCAACTATGCCCCAGCCAAGGGCGTTGCCGATCTGCTGCTTGTCGAACGCGGGCAGCATCGGGCCGTACTTGCTGTTCAGCGTGATCGTCCCGGACTGGCCAGCGGTCACGTCCGTTATGTTGATGTTCCACCCCGGGCCCGGCGCGCCGACGTAGAAGTGGATCTTGACGGTGTCGCCCGCGTTCATGACCAGCGGCTGGCTGGTGTTGCCGTTGAAGAGCTCGGCGTTGAAGGCCGCCGTCTCGGCGAAGTTCGGGCTGAGCTGCCAGACCGGGGAGCATACCGAGAACTTGTTCGGCGCCTGCGTGTCGCTAAAGCCGCCGTCCGGAGTGCAGTTGCTGACGATCGAGTCGGGATAGAACTGCACCTCGAGGAACCCCTGCCCGAACAGCGCGTGCTGGTTCGGATCGGTCACGGTGCCGCCCCACCAGAACGTCGGCCCGACCGACGACACCGGCACGGACCCGTCGGAGGGGAGCACGACCGTCCAGGTGAGGTTCTTGGCCGACCCGGCGAGCGACGACACCGGGTCCAGTTCGGGTTCGTCGTGCCCGCTGCACCCGGCGGTGTACTTCGCCTGATACTCGCCGTAATCACTCGGGTGATGCGCGATGCAGTCGCCGGCGCCGGACGTTGTCGCCGCCGCCGCTGGCGCCGCCGTGGCGGGTGCGGCGGCCGCTGCGGCCAGCCCGGCGCCGCCGAGTGCCAGTGCCACGGTGATCAGGAGCGGACGGAACCTGGTTGCTGCCATGCCGTTCCACCTTTGCCCGGAGGGATACGCGGGAGATTGTCAGCGTTTCGGTAGATCCTTGGCAGGGGTATTGTAGACAATTCGCTCATGCGATCGCAAGACGCCGGCCCGCCACTTTCTCGCCATCTGGCCGTGCTGAGGCACATGCGCGCCGGGCGATATAACGCCCGCAGCGGGCGAGATAACGCTTTCGACGGGATTCGCGTTGAGCTTCTCTTTTGCCGCGCCGCTGGGTCATGATGGCGCCAAGCTCCATTGGCTCACCGAGGAGAACGCATGAACCGTCTGTTGATCCGCAAGCTTGTCGTGACGGCGGGAGCGGTAGCGGTGCTTCCGTTCCTGGCCACGGCGGCGAACGCGACCACCGATGCCGGGAAGGCAACGACTCCGGTGGTGGTGCCCGACTCGGCCGTGACCCCCACCACGGTGACGCTGGGCGGGGCTCAGGTCCTGCCGAGCACACGGACCGTCGCGCACTGGCACGGCACGGCGACGAACCCCACCGACGGCATCACCTACGGCTTCAACATGGTCGGCGCCGACCCGTCGGCCAACACGCCGACGACCATCCCCACCGACATCGTCCCGATCAACGTCGTGGTCGGCGGAGCCGCCTACAACGGCACTGATGTCGTGGCGCCGACACTGAACTCACCGCTGTTCACGAACCAGGACTACTCGAACACCCCGTGGGTGACCGCCTCGGCAGGCGGCTTCACGGCCGGCGGGCCGCTATCCCCGATCAACACGAGCAACCAGCTCGAGGACGCGACCATGCGGTCGCAGTTCAACAAGGGCGGCACGAACTACCATGTGCTGCTCAGCCCGGTCGTGCACGACCCGATCACCATCAACGTCCCGAGCAACCAGGGCACGCTGCTGCAAACCGCACGCGGCGTGGTCGCGGCTGATGTCGACGTCCAGTGGTGGGCCGCCCAGCTACAGAACCTGAATAACAGCCTCAGCTACATCGACCCGACCCACCTCGTGCTCTATCTGACCAACAACGTCATGCTCTACGGGGCCAAAAACCCGCTGGACTGCTGCATCATCGGCTTCCACAGCGCCAGCGAGGTAGAAGGCCACGGGCTAGGTTCGGTCAACAGCAACGGCAACGCCGTGGTCCAGACGTACGCCTGGGGCTCATATGTCACTCCTGGCTTCTTCAACCCGAAGTCCGCCTGGGCTCTGCAGGACATCCACGCGCTGAGCCACGAGATCTCCGAGTGGGCCGACGACCCGTTCGTCAACAACACGGTGCAGCCGTGGCTGACGCCGACGGCACCGCAGTACGGGTGCACCGGTGTCCTGGAGACCGGCGACCCCGTCGTCGGAATCGGATTTGCCGAGGAAACCAACACCTTCGAGCAGGGTGCCACGCCCAACGGGACTCAGGTCGCTGACGGGTACTACCACCCAGAAGACGAGGTGTTCATGCCGTGGTTCATGCGGCTGAGCCCGAACATGGTCTCCGAACCGGTCCAGGGCGGTACGGACGGGCGGTACACGCTCATGGGCAGCCTGAACCCGTACCCCGGCTTCCAGGCACCGGCCACCGGATGCTGAGTAGCCCGGTCACTACGGCCGCGCCCTGACACTGCGCCGGGAGTCCACGCCTCGCGGGACTCCCGGCGCAGTCGCGTGGACAATGGGGCGATCACACCTTCCGCGGAGGCAGGCAACCGATGGACCTGTTCGACCTGACCGGCAAGACGGCCGTCGTGAGCGGCGGCACCCGCGGTATCGGGCTGATGATCGCCCGCGGCCTGCTCCAGGCTGGTGCCAGCAAGGTCTACATCAGCTCGCGCAGGGCCGAAGGATGCGCGGACGCCGAACGGGAACTCTCCAAGTACGGTCAGGCAACGGCGATCCGTGCGGACCTGTCGACCGAGGCCGAGTGCCTGCGGCTGGCCCGGGAGGTCGCCGAGCGCGAGTCCGCCGTGCATGTCCTGGTCAACAACGCGGGAGCCACCTGGGGCGCGCCCCTGGAGGAGTTCCCGGCCGCGGCCTGGGACAAGCTACTCGACCTGAACCTCAAGTCACCGTTCTTCCTGACCAGGGCGTTCCTGCCGATGCTTGAGGCGGCCGGGACGCACGACGATCCCGCCCGCGTCATCAACATCGGCAGCATCGACGGCCTGCGCGTCCCGCCGATGCAGACGTACGCGTACTCGGCGAGCAAGGCCGGGCTGCACCACCTGACCAGGGTTCTGGCCAGGGAACTCGGCCCCAGGCACATCACCGTCAATGCGGTTGCGCCCGGTCCGTTCGAGTCCAACATGATGGCCGCGACACTGCGGTCGCTCGGCGACGCGATCGCCGAGGCGGCACCGCTGCGGCGGATCGGCCGCCCCGACGACATGGCCGGGGCGGCCGTGTTCCTCTCCTCGCGCGCCGGAGCGTACGTGACCGGCACGGTCCTGCCCGTGGACGGCGGGATCGGGACGACGGTCTGACCAGCCGGCCAGGCCGGTGGGCCACCTCGTGCGTGTTGTTCGCGGTCGGCAGCCCGGTGCCGATGTCAAGGAACTGGCGGATGCCCGCCTCGCCGGCCAGATACCGGACCGCCCGCCCGAGGAAGGCGCGGTCAGCCCGCGCCTGGGCCGCGATGCTCGGCAGCATCGCGGCAACCCTGTCGCCGGCCTCCCGGTCGACGGCGTAATTGTCCGTGCCGCCCAGCCAGTAGTTCCAGATCCGGGCCGAATGCGACACGGTCGTGTCGAGCCCGAATCATGACGCCCCTGATCGGCGCCGTCGTCCGGCACTGGACATCAACTCCCGTCGCAAGTCCGGCGGCCCGGCCGTGCGGCTCGGCGGGCGTGATTCCGCGCGGCCCGCAGGCGGAATCACGAAAAAGTAGCACACAGCGAGGCTTCGGCCGTCGTGCCCTCGGCCGCAGACGGCCAGACGGCGCGCGGTCCGCCGGGTCCGCTGCCAGGGGGCGCTTCAAATATCCGTCAGCCGACCGATGTCTCCGCGTGAAAGTTTCAGCACTATTTGTAGTGCAATCACTGGCGCGATCAGCGTCAGCAGTTGATCGGATCTACCCCGGTCTGGCCGCGCCAGGGTGACTGCGATCACCCTGACCGATCGAACCGGCCCGGCAAGGGAACCAGATGGACACGATCGCTCCGACTCGCACGGCCGTCCAGCGCCCGCTCCGCGTCTGCCTGGCCGCAGGCCCGGCCGCGCCGGCCGAAGCCCGCAACCTGGTACGGGGGGCCATCAGCGACTGGGATGTCCCCGTCGACCCGCACGTCGCCGCCCTGCTCACCAGCGAGCTGGTGACCAATGCCATCCGGTACGAGAAGGGCGATACCGTCAAGCTCTTCGTCACCTGCTCCTGCGGCCATCTGCGCGTCTACGTCCATGACACGTCGCGGGTCGCGCCGATACCGCTGGACGCCCCGGCCGACGCGGAGGCCGGCCGGGGCCTGATGCTGGTCACCAGCCTGTCGACAGACTGGGGTCACTACCGGACCCCGGGCGGCAAGGCGGTGTACTTCACGCTCGCGTTCCAGGCTGACCTCGAGGGCAACGGCTGCGGCCCGCACGGCGATCGCCGCGGTGCCCGGTCATGAACCCGAGACGGATCCACGGGACGCGCTGCGGGCGCGGGACCGGTTCACTTGCCAGCCCGGTCCCGCGCCACGGTCACTGCGGCGCGATCGCGCGCAACGCCGCCTCGCGGGCGATGTCGGTACGCGAATTGACGTTGAGTTTCTTGAGGATGTGGGAGACGTGGGTCCCGACGGTCCGCTTGGACAGGAACAGCTTCGCGGCGATCTCCGGGTTGGACAGTCCGTCCTCCACGAGCGCGGCGACCTTCGTCTCGGCCGGCGTGAGGCTGTCCCAGCCGCTCAGGGCATGCCGGTGCTTGGCGCGCGGGCCGCGGCGGATGCCGTGCGCGCGGAATCTGGCCTGCACCCTCGCGACATCCGTGGCCGCGCCCAGCAAGGCATAGGTCTCCACCGCGCGGGTAAAAGCGGCACGCGCCTGATCGCGGTCCCCGGCGCAGACGAAGTCGCCGGCCGCCGCCTCCAGCGCCTTCGCGCGGAGCAGCGGCCGGCTCGCGTCGGCGTAACGATCCGCGGCCTCGAGCAGCGTGGCGGCATCGTGGTCAAGCAGGCTGCGGCAGTACAGCGCGTTCGCCTGACGATGCGGGATCTCCGACTCGGCTCCCAGCGCCGCGGCGTGGCCCGCGAGGGCCTTGGCGGTCCCCAGGTCGCCGATCAGCGTCGCGAGGCGGACGGCGTCCGGAAGCAGCTCCTCGATCTCCTCGAGTTCCTCGTTGTTGTCGGTGAACCCAGCAGTCAGCACGGCGAGTGCCTCAGGCAGCGCGTCGGCATGTTCGCGCTCCAGGCTGCGGGCGAGCGCCAGCGGTCCGATAATCCGGTTGCCGAGCCGCTTGGCATGCGGGACAGCGGCGGCGAGGTGGCGCCGCGCCGCGGCCTTCTCCCCGCGATGCAGGCAGATCACGGCCGCGACGCCGAGATCGCAGCACGCCGCGGCCGGCTCCTTCAGGTTCTCGTGCAGGACCTCGACCTCGGCCATAGCGTCGTCCCACCGCCCGGTGTCGAAGTGCAGCTGGCCAAGGGCGCTGTGCGACTGAACCAGCCGGACCACCGTACCGACCTGGTCGGCGAGGTCCCTGGCCTGACGGGCCGCGGCGAAGGCCTCCTCGTACCTGGCCATGTTGCCGAGCGTCACGGCCTTGTTGATCTGAAGCAGCAGCCGCAGGTCGGTCAGCGCCGGATCGGCCTCGGTGACGGTCAGCGCCTGGTCGAACAGCGGCAGCGCGTCGGCCATCTGGCCCTGCACCGCGGTCATGGTGGCCAGCACGTGCAACGCCCAGCCCATCGCCCATCTGTCGCCCGTCTCCGACGCGGCCGCGAACGCGGTAGCGGCGACCCGGTCGGCCTTCTCGACCTCCCCGAGATGGCTGTGCATCCTGGCCGCGAGCACAAGCAGCCGTGCGCGATGCCTGGCCGAGATCCCCGGCGCGGCCAGCGCCCGGTCCAGCGTGGCCGCGGACTCCTCTGACCGCCCTGCCTGCATCCGGCACTGCACCAAGGTCCAGTGCAGGTCGACGATCAGATCGGGCTCGACCGCGTGCGCCAGCGCGCGGCTCGCCACCTGCTCGGCCTCGGCCGCGTCGCCGACACGGAAGAGGGCATCGGCGAGCCGGCCCACCAGACCGTCGTGCTGGGCCGAGCCGGCCGTCGTGCCCGCGACCGCCTGGCGGAGCAGTTCGACCGCGACCCGGGGTGCCCGGCCGACCAGCAGGTTCGCGCTCCGAGCCAGCCAGCTCAGTATCCACTCGCTCATCGGCTCGGACGCGCCATCGTGCCCGTCGACCGACTGCAGCAGTTGCCTGGCCACCCGGTCAACCGGTGCGGCGGCCTCCGCGAGAGCGCGTGCGGCGTCGCGGTGCCAGGCGGCCCGCACCGACGCCGGCATCTCGTCGTACAGTGCCGCGCGAATCAACGGGTGCCGGAACCCGAGCCGGCCACTGTACTCGGCCAGCACGCCCGCGGCGCGTGCCTCGTCAACGGCCGGGATCAGCTCTGTCACGCCGCGATGCAGGACGACCGCCAGGTCCTGCACGGCGAAATCCACGCCTAGCAGTGCCGCCGCCCGCAGCACGTCGTGCACCGGCCCGGAGACGAAGCCGAGCCGGTCCGCTATGGCCGCCGACAGGGAGTCCGGCGTGGGACCGCTGGTCAGCTCGGCGGCGCCCGAGTTCGTGACGGTCAGGCTGGACCCACGGGTCAGCGCGGCGACCAGCTCTATGACGTAAAGCGGGTTACCCGCGGCGCCGTCGGCCAGCCGCAGCAGCCTGTCGCCCGGCTTGCCGCCGACCATCACCGCAACGAGCTTGGCCACCGCTGCCTCGGTGAGCCCGGCGAGCTGGATCCTGGCGGAGTCACCTACCGCTCGCCGCAGTGCCAGCAGGTCGTCTCGTTGCGGCACGGGCCGCATCATTCCGACCAGCAGCAGCGGGACCTGCCGCACCGACCTGGCGAGCCGCCCCCACAGCGTGACGCTGGCCTGGTCCGCCCACTGGAGGTCATCGATGACCAGGATCATCGGCCGCGCGGCGCACTGCTCGGCGATCAGCGCCAGCAACTGCTCCGCGAGCGCCGCTGCCACGTCCACGCCACGGTCGGCCGCAACCTCGCCGCGCAAGAGCCGGACGATCGTGTTCCGGCGAGGATTCGCGGAGGGCTCGCGAACTCTTAATCCCTCCAGCAGGGGCAGCAGCGGCAGCGCCTGCCCGAGCTCGTCGCCGGCGCCCCAGAACACTTGACAGCCCACACCGGCCGTCTCGGCAAGAGCGCCACGCACCAGCGATGACTTGCCGATTCCCGGCTCGCCCTCGATCAGCAACGAACTGCCCCGCCCTGCGGCGACCTCCGTGATGAGCCTGACCAGCGTCGCCTTCTCGCTGTCGCGGCCGATCAGCGCGCCGGCAGCCAGGGTCACGGTGGGCACGCAGCGAACTTTACTACTAGAGCATTAGGGAAACAAGCGGCGCTTTTCGGTGCAAGTCTAGCTCCAAAAGATGCCCCATCAAGGCAGTGGTGCGCATTCCGGTGCCCCCCGACTCAGCACAAGTGAAAGTTTCGCTGGTCCTTGCAGTGCACGAAGTACGCCATCTCCCCTTGCACGAAGGTGTGAATATCTCGCGCCATTAGTCAGAGGAAATTCGCTTGCCGATTTCAGTCTATAATAAAAGCTGCCTGAGTGCATGAAATAGCGAGAGCCTGGAAATAGCTGCACATGAGATAGATGCGGCGTGCAGGACGGTCGGCCACGTAGCTGACCTGCGGCATCGCTACGGAGGAACCATGCGCATCGGGCGAACCATCCTTATTCCTGCCATCCTCACGCTTAGCGTAGCCGGATCGATCTTGGCTGGCTCGGCAATATCCTCGGCTTCTGCCCATGCGCCCAGCGTACACGTACAGGCATCCGCCAGTGTCGGGAGCACAGACGTCTTTTACCACGTCTGATTAACACCGCGAACGGTAATCGCCAGTTCCGGCTCGCCGTCCAATCCGCAGTGACCCGACAGGCACGAGTCCGGATGACTCGCATGCCAGCTGGCCGACTGTCCGGGCAGCCGACTGTCCGGGCGGCCGGCTCTCAGGGAGGCTGACTGTCCGGGCGCGGTGGAGGGGCGCGGGCTGGAATTCACGTGGTGCCCGACCGCGTCGCCGTCGCGCTGTCCCTGCGGTCCTGACGCCTCGCTGACCCTGGGCCGTCCGCCAGCGGTGGCCTCGCCGCGCTCTCCTTGCCGGCCTTACCGGATGACCATCTCGCGCCCGCTCGCCGGCCGACCGCTTCCCCCGCCCGCCGGCCGACCATCTCCCGCCTGCTCGCCGACCGACCACCTCCAGCCCGGCCCGGGTGCTGACCATGGCCGGCCCCGTTTGACACGCCCTCCCGGTCCGGCGTTGATCACGGCTGCCCGCCGTCTCGGACCTGTTTGCCGCCGGACTTACCGTCCCGCCTGGCTTTAACCGCGCCAACCTGCGCTGCGGCCCGGTTGCGCCGCCTCTCATGGTGAGGTGCAATGAAATTCACATATTCGCCAAGGCCGACCACGCGGCCGCTGCGACCGGCGCGCTGGTGCAGCTCGCGCGGCTGCGAGAAGGGACGCCGGATGACGATGCCAGGAAGCCCCACGGTGCGGCGCCGCCGCCTCGCGGCGGAGTTGAGGGCAATTCGCGAGAGTAAGGGCAAGAGCGGCGATACCGTTGCTGCTGCGCTGCGGTGGTCTCCCTCAAAAATCAGCCGATACGAGCTGGCCAGGACGGGCTTGAAACTGCGGGAAGTCGAGAAACTGCTCGACTACTACGAAGTCGGCGGATCCCATCGCGAACTCCTCCTCGCTCTTGCCCAGGATGCGTCCCAGAAAGGGTGGTGGGAAGAATACGCAGAAGGACTTTCGGCCGATTACAAGCAGTTTATTGGCCTCGAGCACGAGGCGACCTCGATCGCTATCTGGCACGTTGAGGTTGTTCCTGG
>Ga0137383_10002182_pt1 | contig 11863 bp, 15 predicted proteins | sample SagtaG_19_FD_104817 | JGI IMG/M metagenome (GOLD analysis project Ga0137383, IMG submission 104817) | Vadose zone soil microbial communities from Sagehorn Ranch, Mendocino, California, USA - Sage2_R_40_16 metaG | ecosystem: Environmental > Terrestrial > Soil > Vadose zone | place: USA... | reverse complement strand
CGGATGCAGCTCAGGGGTGGCTTCAATTTGCGGGCGCAGGTCAGGGGATGCTCCCAGCAAAAACCAAGACTGGCCGTCTTGAGTGATCGCCACTTGAGTCTGGGTGCGCGCTTTACCGCGAAGGCTTCCGGCTCGCAGGCCGCGGCAGTGGGCACAGCCGCAATTCCACTGCGGAAATCCGCCGCCCGCGGCTGAGCCGAGAATCTTAATGAGCATATAGGAAGTTTACCGTAACGATCCTCGTTCCGATTTGGATCGACGCTTCGCTCCCCGACACTTCCGTGTAGCCTCAAGTTCTACTTCCCGTTCGAAGCTGGGGCGCACAACGGGGAGAGTGGATGAGACGGCAGACTTCGGTTTTCAGCTTGATTATGCCGCCTGGGCTATGAAGGGGCTACCGTGGGCTCGGTGATCCACTTCCCCGGTGGCACAAAGTGGTTGACCTCGGGCTGCTGGTAACTGCCGGCTTTGCGCACCACATGACAGAACTTGCATACTTTTTCCGAAGCGGCCTCAGAAACTGTGAAAATCTCTGCAACCAGACGGGGGTTTCTCTCCTGCCGCGATCTTTTTGCTTGCATTGGCGACGTTTCACGTTAGATACTGCGGATCGTCCCCTGTAACCGATTTCAGCCCTTCCCCCACCCTCCCCATTTGACGGTATCAGCGATTTCAAGTAAAAGTGCCTTCCTAAGATTCCTTGCGCTCGACGATGAGTTTGATTGCTGCTCACGCAAATCTTGGGTCACTTGTTTGAAAAAAATTGAGTGGTGTGCCGGGGCTAGAGATTAGCCTTTGAGAAGTTGGCTCAACGCAGTGGAGACAGCAGAGATGACGTGCTCTTTATAATGTAATTTTACCCCTCCCCCACGGCCACTGCGCAGTGGAGCACGTCGATATCCCACAACTTAATCTCCGCCGACAGATTCTCGATTCCGATTTCTCCCTGCATGGGAGTGCCGGTCTTGCCGCACCAGACTATGCGAAATTGAGCTTTCGTTCCTTCATATTGCACATCGACGGTGTCCCCGGGTTTTAGCTGGGCATCGACGGCCTGCAGGGTAGCACCGCGGCCGCTGATGGTTCGCAAGCTGGCGGCCTGCGTAAAGGGGCGGGAATGGACATCCAAGCCCCATATTCGTACGGGCAAGTCTACGAACACGCGCTGTTGGCGACGCCGATCCATGGCTGCTCCTTGGGCGTTCTTTGGAAATCGTAGGCTCGCCTGACCGGAAGAGATAGGTAACAGCCGTCACTGAACTGAGGTGTCGAAAGTTTGGATGGGTCTGCTCAATCGCCGCGTGGCGAACGTGGGCAATACTCAATCATGTCAGCGGTTTAGCGATTTCGGATTGATTTTGTGGAGTGCGCACGGCATTTCTAGGCCACGCGCGCGGAGATGCTGCTCAGTTAGTCCAAGTCCCCAACTGAACATGCTCCGGGCCCCCGCGGGTCGCCGCAAGAGCCGCAGGCACCGACCGAAGGCGCCGTCGTCGCCGGGGCTTTGGTGGAAACCGCAAACCGCGATAGCCGCGCATCGAGCTTGATCCCGTGGCAATTTGGGCATTCCGCTTTTTGGCTGCCGTAGATCAGGGCCTCAAACTCGCGATGACACTCTCTACAGACGTATTCAAAAATAGGCATCGTTATCGCTCCGGCGCCACGGTGTTTTCCGGCTAATCACTAAACAACCTGCTTCCTCAATTAGAATCAATCTGTGGGAACTTTGCAAACTCCGCAGTCGGCAGGGAGGACATCCGACTCTGAGAAGTCCTTTCCGGATGACCGGGGGGTGTTGTCCGTCCGCCCGGGTTTTGAACCGCGGCGATGGTTGCGGGGCGGCCATGTACAGACCCTTGCCAGCTTTTTTCTGCAGCGGCGAATTCATTTGCCACCCCCCGAACGGCGATTGATCGAGGTCGAATCCGGCATCGGCGTCCTTTGCCTGTGTCACTGGCAGAGCGATCGCCGCAACGCGCCGACGCTCATTGTGGTGCATGGCCTGGAAGGATCGGCAGACTCGCAATACATGCTGGGAGTAACCAGGAATGGCTTGGCTGCAGGCATGAACGTGGTGCGTATGAACCAGCGCAACTGCGGCGGCATGGATCATCATGCAGCCACACTTTATAACTCAAGCCTTTCGGCGGATGTGGCCGCGGTGGCTCGCAACGTGGTGGAGCGTGACGGTGTTTCGCAATTTGCCCTGGTTGGCTTTTCCATGGGCGGAAATCTGGTCTTGAAACTGGCAGGGGAGTGGGGCAGGAAAGGCCCGAAACAATTCCGTGCGGTAGCGGCGGTTTGCCCTGCGATGGATCTCGCGGCTTCGGCAGACGCGTTGCATGCACCCGCGAATCGCCTTTACGAATACTATTTCCTCATGCAGTTGTTCCGCCGTTTCCGCCGCAAGGTGCGCTTGTTTCCCCATCGCTTCGAGGTTTCACGCCTGCAGGGAGTGGCCAGCCTGCGTGGCTTCGATGACCGAGTTACAGCGTTCTATTGTGGATTCTCCGATGCGACGGATTATTACGCCCGTGCGGCCGCTGCCAATGTGGTAGATCGGATTAGCGTGCCAGCGCTGATCATTCACGCCGCGAACGATCCTTTCATCCGAGTGTCGCCTGAGACACGGAAGAAAGTCCTTGCCAATCCCAATATCACTTACATTGAAACCGCAGACGGAGGTCATTGCGCGTTTCTGGGACAAATCAATGGCGGGACGCGGGACGACGGCCGCTGGGCAGAGCACGAGGTGGTCGAGTTTGTGAAGCAACGCGCTGCCTGAAGAACTCTTCCATCAGGTGGCAACAACTTCAGGCAGCCTCAGCTTGCTCGGGCTGGATTGCGTCGCAACCAACCCAATATCTCAGGGCCGCGACCTTTCCATCTGATTCGAAGGAAGGCGAGGGCCAACATTGCCAGGAAGATCTGCAGCAAGCCCAGCGATGCAGTGCCAATGCTGCATGCACGCTTGGGTAGGATGGAGAGGCGCCCGTAAACAAACTCAAGGTGCACCCAGTAAACCAGCAGAGAAGCTTGTCCTAGCTGAATCAGAGGGCTGAAGCCCCACTGCCCCGCGCCCCAGCGACACCAGGCATAACTTCCCGCCAGGATTATTAACAACATACCCAAACGAATTACAAGGAAACTCGGACTCGTGTGCCAGAAGTCATCGACGGCGTAGAACCGCCAGGGGTGCAAGTGCCACCAGTGTGCGGCTTCAGTAAGGACGATTCCCCCGACTCCCACGGAGAGAAATATCCATGGTTCGCGGCTCCGGGCCCAGTCGCTTTGCAAGATCAATCCGATCGCGAGTCCCGCGAACGCAAATGCAGCCCAGGGAAAAATGGGAAACAGCCAGGCTTGCGGAGATCCCAGATTATGAACTCCGTTGATGTAAGACTCGATCGGCCAAGGCAGCCAGCGCGGACGCCACGTGGTCCATAGCGGGGGAGTGAGCAGAGAGACGAGCAGCGTTGTTCCCGCGGCAGCAAGTACAAGTGCGGTCCGCCTCCTGCGTCCGCGGTTCAACGACAGAATCAACCAGCACAGCAACCCCATCAGCATCATGGATACTCCGATGGTGTTGAGAATATCCACGCGAAGTAGGTCGCTCCACGGCGCCCATCCCCAGGCAATGAGAAATTCCTGCAAGCGGAAGAGCAGGCCTAGGACGAAAATCTCGGCACCGCGACGAACGGTAGTGTGAGCAATCTGTGCCGGAGATAGACCTTTGCGCCACAACTTTTCAGTCACCAGCGCAAAGGAGATTCCCGCCAGAAAAAGAAAGAGTGGAGCCGGAAACGTTCCACCCAGTTGCGAGTACATGAAAAACTTACTCGGGCGCGCTCCGGGACTCAACCAGGAGTCATAGCAGTGAGTCTGAAACATCAGGACGCAGGCAAGTCCGCGCATCCAATCAATGTAGGAGAGGCGAGATGGAGCAGCGGCTGCCGTGGGCATGGGTCGCCGAGAGAATTCGGCATCGGCAGTATACGGCAGCGATCTGAATCGGTTGATCGTAATTCGAGTAATCGTAAGACCCGATGCCTACGCAGAGCCAACGGTCTAAGCGATGCTAGTAGGACCTGTAAACGGAGGTTAGGCTCAATCCGAGACGGAGTCCACGCAGTCCTCTCGATGTGCGTCGAGGGCAAGGAGCCTGGTGACCAGGTGTTCACACGGGAAGATGGCAAGCTCATCGGCGACTGTCGAAAAACTTGGTACAAGATGTGCTGCAATGTTGGGCTCGGCAGGATGGCGTGTCGCGTCTGTGATCGAACTGTGACGGGAGACAATTGTGAGTGCGGCCGTAGCAGCCTGCACTACGTCGGCCTCTTGATACACGATCTCCGGCGAACAAAATGCCGGAATCTGCGGCGTCTGGGTGTGGACGAGAAAACGATTATGAAGATCGGCGGCTGGAAGACAAGGTCGGTGTTTGATCGCTACAATATCGTGAATGAGAAAGACCTCGCGGAAGCTGCGGCAAAGCTGGATCAGAAGGCACAGCAGCGAAAACTACGGCACAGTAGTGGCACAGTACCCTCGAAATCCAGCATGAAGGACGAGAGCAGCAGCGTGAATTAGCCTAGCCAAATTAATAGCTTGCCTTGAAATGGGCGCGTAGCTCAAACGGATAGAGCACCGGATTTCTAATCCGGTGGTTGCAGGTTCGATTCCTGCCGCGCCTACCATTTCAAATCAATCAGTTGGGAAGCTGCGGGATGGCGGCCTCCGAATGGCCACAATGCCCGGTTTTTGGTGAAATCATGCCCGAACCGTGCCCAAACGCAATTTCGAGCAAGGCATTGGACTTCTGCTTCTCGTTCAACTTCCGGCCGGCTTCTCTGATGTCGCTCTCGTCGATGATGTTGTATCGCTCGAAGACCTGACGGGTCTTGTGCCCGCTGATCTTCATCGCTACGCTTTCCGGCACGCCGAGCTTGCGCAGATTCCGCACACCGGACCTGCGAAGATCGTGGAAGATCAGGCCAACGTACTTGAGTTGCTGATGAAAAAATGACCGTCTCGAACCTGGTCTTCTGCCATCCTGGTCAGGCTACCCAAAAGTATAACGTTGGACTTCTATAGCGCTGGCTTTGCCGCTCGTAGTTTCTTTCCAGGCCGAGGAAGAGCGAGATCGCTCGGACAATTCCTCAGCAGTTGTGGAAGCTCGACCACACTGACCGACGTGGCAAGGTAACCCTCAGGTGTAAATGACATGGACGACGCAATTACGATTGAAGCAGATATTGTTCGAACATCGGGAAGTGAAACCGGACTTGTCCCTGTTGCTTCGGCGAGGATTTTGCAGCTTGGATGAAACGCGAGCTGTCGCCTCTGGTAGATGACGGTTTTACCTTTTCAGAGCCTATTCAAGAGGACTACGGCTGGGGTCTCAGGGCCTGGCATGGGAAGGACCCTTTCTGGGTGGCCATATCTTATGTCGGTGACGGGCCTCAAGATCCTCCTGCGCAATGGGCGGTTTCTGTCAGTTACGATGCTGGGCTGAACTTTACCAAACGCCTGTTTCACAAGCCCGATTCCCAAGCCTTCGCGCGGTTGCGAGATCGAGTCAGGCACAGCCTCCTATTTCTCTGCCGGTGCAAAGGTCAAGATGAGTGAACCGAGCTTCGATTCAGTTCGGTCCAGAAACTGCGCGGGGTTCGTCCTCGGGGCACAGCCCCTAAACGCCTAGGGAACCGCTTGATGGTCTTGGCCTGACTACGATTTCCAGACTGCGACGCGACGATCCCAATCTGCGATGTGACTGTCAGGTGATCCGTCAAGCCATTCGAGCACATGGCCAAATGGGCCATTGGGGCATTCCACGAGTATGCCGATCAGAAGCCGACCTCGTAGATCAGGGTCCGACATAAACTTTCACGCTTCCCCCACCCGGGAATGATTCCACAGTTCGCCATTCGCTTCGCGTAGCCGGCGCAATGCATTTGTCGCCTTCATCCAAGGTTTTAATGAGATTTGTCAGTCCCTGATGGAATTCCCGTAACCTCGGCGCCGCCTTGCGCACCTCACCCTCGAGGTACTCGTCGTTCAGACCTTCCAGACTCATCTTGATAATGTTGACGCCACTATCGATGAGGTGTTCTACGAGTTCGTCTTTCGACATATTCCGCCAATCTGGTGAATTCCGCTCGCTCTTTTCGACGGCCACTTCCATTGTCTGCGTAGCTTTGCACTCCGTTCGATCTATAACTTCGCTGATAGCTCTCAAATTGCCTCTTTTCGCTTGGTTCAGTAGGGAGCGGGCGATCTTGTCAGCGTTGCCACCCTGTAGAGCCTGACGTGGGTAGGCACTGACAATACCATACCTTGGGCGGCCGCCAGGATTTGGGCTGCGCTGTCCTTTCCTCCATCGCGTATTTTTCCCGATCTCAGGATCGAAATTCTTAGCCATAAGCTAGCCTGTTTTTCGCCTGTTCTCAGGCAAAAGTCAAGCCGCACTTGACTTCGATCGTGTCATTGCCGGCACACCAAAGAGAGCCAGCTACCAAGAACAGCCGATCTGTAGCGAGCCGGAGCAGATGGTTATCAGAAAGAAGCTGGCCGGCGGTGACTGCAAACGCGAGGATAGCACAGGAAGATTGATCCTTATGAGATTCAGCACGCTCTGACAGTCCGGGATTAAAGATGAGAGGTTCACAACGACCGCTCGCTCCTATTCGAAACGAAAACTTCGAATAAGGCCATTGGACTGACGTTTCGAGTTGTTAGTGACGTAGCGCAACAAAGCCTGATCAGACGACTGAGATCCGCGAAAGTCCTATTTTCCCGAGGGTCCCGATGCGGACCTGCTGATTCCTGTGAACTTACCAAAGACCTTCCTGAAGATGCCCAGGTCGAGCCCTGCGCTGAAGAAGAACCGTGTGCCTCGTTCGTCGTGCGTGGGAAAGCTGCCGGTGATGTCGACCGGAACGCCTTTTGCATAGGGGCTAGCTACGACCGTCCGCGTCCCGAAGTTGGCGCCGGCGCCGAATTGAACGTCGAGGACTGGCTCGAAGAATAGAGCCTCATCTCAACGAAAGGAATGAAAAAGTGTGACGCCCGGCCCAAGCGCGACGGTGTCAGGCTGGACCACGTCTTACCCTGCCGTAGAGTTCACCCTTCAGAAATTCCCGGTAGGTTCCCAGCGCGCCTCCCGCGGTCTTAGCCAATAAAGCAAAGCGGCTATCGCGAGCCGCACAACAGACCGCCCCCACAGGAAGTACGCTGGATAAACCCTGCCAATGTCCGTCATCCAAAGCGAAAGCAGCGGCGTCATAGCCAGAATGCAGAGCCCGGCAATCAGCGCATCCACGATTGCCACGTTGCGTACGGGATTACGTGAAGCGAGCCACAGGAGCACGCCCAGCATGAGCGCCATGCCGCCCGTTTCCTTGAGGAGCGACAATAACGATGTGGACACCTCTCCTTCGGGGGGTCGCAGAAAGATCCGCACGATGAGGGGCTTCTCCGCAAAGATCATCAGCAGACCTCCGAGAGCAGCCAACAGTGAGAACACGCGAAGGAAAATGCGCAGAGCGCGATGCGGTGGTCCGGGCATAGCAGCCTCCTCCCGATGCCAGTGATTGTACGTCCGAGAGCACTAAGTGGAACCAGAAGTTCCGTGCGAGAAATCGTGTTGTGCTCCGCTGACGCCAGTTCTAGAATTTCTCTAGCCACTCCTTCCCTGAGGAGGTCCGTATGCCCCGCTACGAATTTTTCTGCAACGATTGCAAGAAGCTCTTCTCGACAGTCTTGTCGCTCGTCGACTACGCCGCAGGGGAGGTCCTCTGCCCACGCTGCGGCAGCCACGACATCGAGCAGTGCTGGTCGGCCTTCAGCGCCATCACTCGAAGAAGAGCGCCTGATGATCGCATCTGCGGCCCGTTGCACCAATCCTGGGCAATTGACACTCCCGGCAAGCCCGGCGTAGGTTGGTCTTATCCAAGAACGCTAGTGGTCGCCGCGCGCTCTGCGCGACGTTCCTTTCACCTCCCCCTCACCAACCGAAAGGAGCGCATCCAATGTATACGAGAACTGTTGAATTGACCAGCAAGTCCGGAAAGGCACGAGAGCTCTGCAACACCATCGATGACAAGGTCCTGCCCATTCTGAAGAGGCAACCCGGTTTCGTCGACGAGACCGTGATCGTCTCCGACGCGGAGCCGGATCGCGTCCTCGCGCTCAGCTTCTGGCAAACGCGAGAGGATGCCCAACGCTACGAGCGCGAACAATTCGACGCGGTGCAGAGGACCGTACAGCATTTGCTCGAAACCGCACCCGTGGTTCGCACCTTTGACGTCCACACCTCCACCGCCCACAAAGTAGCCGCAGAGAAAGCCGCTTAAAACCCCCCGCGCACGAGGGCGGGCCCACACGGGGCTCGCCCGGCCTTGCGCTCGTTGAGACGGAGGCACCCAGGGCCCTCCACCCCAGCCCAAAGGAGTGGAGGCGAGGGAAAGTCGCGCAACATTCGCTGGACATGCGGGGTAACGACATCTGCGCTTGGATTGCCGAGCTCGAAAGCGGCAAATGTGCACCGGCGACACTGAATCAATGCACCAGCCGCAGGCGCTTGAATCTTCCCCCGAACGGTCATACGGTTGACTCTTGTAGCGGGAGGTGGCCCATGGCCTATGTCATTGCCGAACCCTGCATCGGAACGAAAGACACCGCCTGCGTCGACGCCTGCCCGGTAGATTGCATCCACCCAAGAAGAACACGACCTATGACGACGGCCGCCCCACATTCGACGATGTGCCCCAACTCTATATTGACCCGGTGGAGTGCATCGATGTGCCCGGTGTGTCCGCGATCTTCGCGCTGGACGACCTGCCTGCCGATAGACGGGGGAACAAGCGAATAAAACGCGAATAGTATCGGGAGATCTGCCATGGTAATATTGTGGTGAAAATGTGGAAGGAGTGTGGCATTGGATACAGCAACTACTAGCGCTCTCTTTGACACTGTGCCCAAACAAGACTATCTGAGTCTCTTCCTGTCAGACAGAACTGATTACCAAAAGGTTGTAAGACTGCTGGATTTCAAGAAAAACGACGTTGCAAGGGCCTCCAATATTTCAGTCCACTCCATTCGTTACGATCCTCCTAGAATGCCAAAGGAGTTGGAGGAGCGCCTAAACGAATGGGCAGTCGCTCTGAGCCTAGTAGCACAGTTCTTTCAAGACGAGCAGAAAACTGTGTTGTGGTTCAAAACACCAAATCCGCTTCTAGGTGACATGACCCCTCGCGACATGATTCGAATTGGAAGATTCAGAAAACTACGCCGTTTCATCCAGAATGCGTTGTCGGAAAATGAATCTAGCAAATGAGCAGAGGATGGGAGGAGCTCGAATCCGGGCGGATTTCCGACCTCATCAGGTCGAAGGCATACTTCGAACGACTCGTCGAGTTTCACTGGGAATACTATTCCGAACTAGAATTCCAAAGAAATCAGATACGGGAACAACTAAAAAGCTCTCTTAGGGACACGGCTCAACCCTTTGAGTTCACGAAATGGCAGAGGATCGTACGATATAAATATTCTTTAACACCTCTCAGCACAAAAGGTAGTCTTGTTGATCCAGGCGGACGCTTTAACATTGGTGACATCGATTGTGCCCGCTATCCCGTATTCCCCGCCTTGTACATCGCCTCTGATAAGGGAACAGCTCTTGCGGAAGTGCTCGGGCGAGAGAAAGGCACCGGCTCACTCACTCCCTCAGTGATCACTTCAAAAGCGGCCAACGGTTATCACTTCAAAACCGGCCAACGGGATTGGCCGTCCAGGACTGAGATTGTTCTACCCTGCGGCCTCCTGTGGTGGCAAGTCGGTTTTGGTGCGCCAGCTCCGCGGGCCACACTTGAGCACGTGTCCGTGGTGCAGTAAGCGATCGAGCATAGCGCTCACGGCAGCCGCATCGCCTAGCAGTTTGCCCCAGTCTTCAATCGGGCGGTTCGAGGTCAACATGGTGCTGGCGCGCTCGTAACGTCGCATGATGATCTCCAGCAGTTCTTCGGCGGCGGTGAGCGGTAGTTTGCGCATTCCGAGGTCGTCGAGGATGAGCAGGGGCACAGTGACCAAGAACTCCATGTGCTCTTTACGGGTGCCGTCGAGAGTGGCTTCGGCCAACTCATCGAGCAGAGTATGGGTTTCGCGATAGAGCACGCGATACCCCTGCTGGATGGCGGCTTGGCCGATGGCCTGAGCCAGGTGACTTTTGCCGGCGCCAGGCGGACCGAGAAACAAGGCGTCTTCGTGACGGGCGATGAAGGCGCCGGCTGCCAGATCGAAGACCAGGCTACGATTCATCTTCTTATTGAAGGTGAAGTCGAAGTTGTCGAGGGTCTTCTGGGAGTCGCGGAACTGCGCCTGCTTTGTCCGCCGCTCCAGCAAGCGCTCGCCGCGCCGGGCGAGTTCGTCGGAGACCAGACAGGAGAGCAGGTCGATGGGGGCGAGCGGTTGGGCTTGGGCTTGGCGCAGACGGGTCTCCAGCACGGCAGCCATTCCGCCCAGGCGAAGTTGTTTGAGAGCACGATCAAGTTCGATCAGATTCATTCCTCTACCTCCTCCTTGGTTTTGTAGTTGATGAAGTCGCGGTACTGCACCAGCTCGCGGATCAGGGGATCGACTTGCTGCAAACTGAGTGGGGCTTGCGGGCAGCGCTCCAGATAGCGGCGGACAAAGCGGTATTCCTGCACTCCCATGTCCAGCGCGGCGGCGCAGGCTTCATCGACCGCCGCCGTGCCGTATTTCTTGGCCAAGGAGAGAACACCCAAGATGCGGCGCACACCGACCTCGCCTTGTGCACGATGGATGGCATCGCAGAGCACACCAATGTGCTGTCCGGCGCGGCTCGCTCGCCACAGCAGTTGGGAAGTGCGCAGGGGCGTTCGCTTGGGGTGATCCTCTTCTTTAATGCGATACCAGCCGCGCTTCTGGCGCACGTGTTCGCGCAGCAGCTGTCCGGTCTTGGGATCGAGCAGGCGAACATATAGCGCATCCCATTGCACTCGAAGCACGCGCCCGATCCAGCCCGGCGGCGCGCCGTAGTACGCGGCTTCGACCTCGACGCAGCCGTCCAGATGTACGATGCGCTCGCCGTATTGGTAATAACGGAAAGGCTCCAGCGGAAGTGGCAGCAACGCCGGTTTCTCTTCGGCAAACATAGCGGCGACCTGCCGCTTGGTGGTGCCGTGGATGCGCGTGTCGGCCCAGCGTTCTTCCCAGCGGTCGAGGTAGGCTTGGGCTTCTTGCAGGCTCTCGAAGCGCAAGCCTTTCAGGGGTGTTCTCTGCGCATGGCCGACGCCGGATTCGACTTTGCCTTTTCGATCCGGATCTTGAATGCGGCAAGGCATGGCCACCGCGCCGTAGTGCGCGAGCACATCACGATAGAGAGGATTCAGAGCGGGATCGTAGAGGTCGGGGACGAGCACGCCCTCGCGCAGATTGTCGAGGACCACGATGCGTGTGGCCCCGCCGAATCGGCGAAACGCTCGCTCGTGCAGTTCCGCCCAGATGCGGGCGCTGGAGCGGAAGGTGAGCAGGCGAACCGACTTGCGACTGCAGCCCAGGGTCATCACAAACAGCCGGGTGCGCCGGTACTTGCGGGTCTCCGGATCGCGCACCATCGGGCCGGTGCCGTAATCAACTTGCGCTTCCTGGCCAGGAGCGGTGACGATCACCACGCGAGCTTCGGGCACTTGTGCGCCGCGCAGCTTGCGCACGAAGCGCTGCACGCTTTGGTAGCTGTTGGCGAAGCTGTACTCGGAGACCAGGTCCTGCCAGATGGCCTGCGCATTCCGGCCTCGGCTGAGACCCAACTCGATGGCTTCCCGGTACGGTTCGCAGAAACTGG
>Ga0137383_10002180_pt1 | contig 11866 bp, 13 predicted proteins | sample SagtaG_19_FD_104817 | JGI IMG/M metagenome (GOLD analysis project Ga0137383, IMG submission 104817) | Vadose zone soil microbial communities from Sagehorn Ranch, Mendocino, California, USA - Sage2_R_40_16 metaG | ecosystem: Environmental > Terrestrial > Soil > Vadose zone | place: USA... | reverse complement strand
GTACCCTTGCCATAACAATGCTCCTTACGGATAAACATATCCATGTGAATTACTCTCCTGTTTTAGACACGTATACAGTAGGGTTGAAAGTTACATTTCCCCGCAAAGTGAGGATAAATTGTCGGTTTTCTCACAGGTCTCTATCTAAAACGATCAGCATCCTTAACCCAAATGGGTGATTACACAACGTAAAGGCTGCTTGATTCGTGTAGATGATGGAGACTCTATTATCTCCTTTTTATAACAAAACATGTATTTTTTATTTATAACACAGCAATATTGTAGAAGCTTAGAATTACCTTAGAGGTTGTGTCTTTGACTATGCTTTTACTACTGCTGACTTGCATTATTACGGAGTTTTTAGTTACTTTATAAGCGGTAAAGGCACAATAATAAATGTAACCATGTTTATAACTATGCAGGACTCTTTCTCTCTTGCACCTTTGGGCGGCATATTTAGCGGAAAGAGGCAGTTTTTAACAGCAGGATTTATGGGAAAGAATGTATACAATCGAATTTCCTCGCTGTATCAAAAAACCTACCAGTGGACTACCGTCCCTGCACCCCTGCCAAATGGTTATCCCTTGCTTTATGTTTTGATTCGTTACTTGAGTTGAGAAGAAATACCTTGATGATCAGTGATACGAAGCTATGAAAAAGCGCAAAGCTGTCTTCCTCGACCGGGACGGAACGCTGGTTCACCCGAGGCACTATCCCTCTAGCCCGGAGGAGCTCCAATTGTATGCTGGTATTGGGCCAGGATTACGCGCGCTACAGAAAGTGGGATTCCGCCTGATCGTGATTACGAATCAGGCCGGGATCGCGCGAGGGTACTTCACTGCGGACGATCTGCAGCGAATGCATGAGCATCTTACTTCAGAGCTCGCACAGCTGGGTGTGCAGCTTGATGCAATCTACTTCTGTCCTCACCATCCAGATGGTGCAATACCTGAGTTGGCCATCCGTTGTGACTGCCGCAAACCACAACCGGGCATGTTACTGCGGGCTGCAGCCGATCTTGATCTCGATCTGCGCGCTTCCTGGTTTGTCGGTGATATCCTCGACGATATTGAAGCGGGGAACAGGGCCGGATGTTCGACTATCCTGGTCGATCTTGGCACAGAACAACAGCCAGGGCGCCCGGTACGCCGTCCCACCTTTGTTGCGCGCACTACACTGCACGCCTTGCGTATCATTCGCGCTGTCGAACAGCGCGGCTCTTCGATCGAGTTATCTTATCGTCCACCAAGCTGGCCCCTGGTTCCCACAATTGGAGTTGAGGCATGATGAACGATAAATCCTGGCACTCTGTCAGGCGGGTTCTGGCTATTCGCCTTGATAACCTTGGCGACGTACTAGTGACCACGCCCGCCATCCACGCAATGAAAGAGTCCCTGCCCTCGGCTGAACTGACACTGCTAGCGGGTCCTGTGGGAGCGCAGGTCGCGCGACTCAATCCAGACATCGACGATGTAATCGTCTACCAGGCGCCCTGGATGGACCCCTGGCATAAACTGCCTCAGGACAGCCGGCGCGAGCAAGAGATGATAGCAACCATTCGCGAGAAGCGCTTTGATGCTGCGATCATTTTCACGTCGTTTCGCCAGAGTCCCTTGCCCGCCGCCTACCTCTGCTACCTCGCGGACATTCCGCTGCGCGCAGCAGCCTCAATCGATGGTCCCGGCTCGCTCCTAACGACGCGCCACAAACATCCAGAGCGCATGATGCACGAGGTCGAACGCGGGCTTGACCTGGTTGCTGCTATTGGCTTTACCACAGACAACCGTGCGCTCGTTTTACAAGTGCCAGCGGAGGCCAGGAAGCAGATAGATGCTATCTTAGCAAGGCAGGGCGTAAATCGCCGGTGTCCGTTGGTCGTGGTACATCCCGGGTGCAGTATGCCGGCGCGCACGTATCCATGGGAGATGTATGTCGAGGTGATCGATCTGCTCGTAGCGGAGACCGGGGCAACAGTACTTCTCACCGGAGCAGAAGATGAGCGGGAACTCGTCAAGCGCATTGTGAGCAAGCTGCGCAAAGATAGCCGCCACGCAATCCATACTTTTGTGGGCACGCTGCCATTCCCCGCATTATGTGCGCTCATCGAGGTCGCCGACCTGACGATTACCAATAACACCGGTCCAATGCATATCTCCGCGGCGGTGAAAACTCCTGTAGTCGCGCTTTTTGCTCTGACTAATCCACCGGAGCAATGGGGACCATGGCAGGTCCCTCATCGTTTACTCAATGTCGACGTTCCCTGCCGCATCTGCTATAGCCGGGTCTGCCCCTATAAGCACGAGTGCCTGCGCCTCGTCACGCCAGAGATGGTCGTGGAGGCCGCGACCAGCCTCTTGCAGCAGCACTCATTCTTGATGGAGGTACTGGACTAATGCACGAATGGCTGGCCGCAAAACATATACTGGCTGTGCGCCTGGACAATATTGGCGACGTGATCATGCTTGGACCGGCACTGCGAGCTGTAAAAGAAACGTTACCGCACGCACGCCTGACCCTGCTCGCCAGTCCAGGCGGTGCCACCGCCGTACCGCTCCTACCGTGGGTGGATAATGTGATTACCTGGCGCGTCGTCTGGCAGGACGTGGGGGGACGTATTCCATTTGACCCGGCACGCCAGAGGGAGTTGATCAACCTGCTTGCCGAGCAAAAGTTTGACGCGGCGCTCATCTTCACTTCGTTCAGTCAAACGCCGCATACTCCCGGCTATGCCTGCTACCTGGCCGGAATACCCCTGCGCGCGGGAGAGTCAAAAGAGTTTGGCGGCAGTACCCTAACAACCGAACTGCGCGGTGCCGCCGATGAATTGCATCAGACTGAAAGAAACCTGCGCCTGGTCGAGCACCTGGGCTTTGTCGCCAGGGAGCGGAGACTCAAGGTCATCATCCCTGACGAGTCCGGCCCGGCTGTAACTTCGCTGCTGGAGCGCGTGGGGCTTGATCCCACGGCGCCGTTCATCCTCTTGCACCCGGGCGCAAGTGCACGTGCCCGTCGCTATCCTGCTGAACGCTTCGGCATCGTAGCGCGCCACCTCGCCAGGAGAGTCCTGCCCGTTCTGGTGACCGGGGTCGAACGGGAAAGCGCGCTGATAGAAGAACTGAGGCAGCACGCTCCCAATATCCACTGTCTGGTTGGAGGTACAACGCTGGCCGAGTACGCGGCGCTAGTCGAGCGAGCGACGCTGGTGATCTGCAATGACAGCCTGCCCATGCACCTCGCAGACGCGGTGGGAACGCCGGCAGTCATCCTCTTTTCCGGTACCGACTACGAGGAACAATGGCGTCCGCGCGCGATACACTATACGTTGCTGAGGCGCCCTACCGCGTGTCATCCCTGCTACCTCTTCGAGTGCCCTATAGGGCTACCCTGTCTTGATATTGCGCCGGAAAAGGTCGTCGAAGCGGTGGAGGCATTACTATCCGAAATAGGGAAGAGCGACATGACACAGGCAACGTTGTTACCAGGAGGAAAGCTATGAGCAAACGCATTGAGCGAATTGCCATCTTCCGGGCCCTGTACCTGGGCGATATGCTGTTGGCCGTACCCGCGCTGCGCTCAATCCGTGCAGGTTTTCCTGATGCCGAAATCACCCTGATCGGGTTGCCATGGGCCGCTGACTTTTCCCGCCGCTTTTCGCACTATATCGACCGCTTTGTTGAGTTTGCTGGTTATCCCGGCATCGCCGAGGTCGAGGCTGATCCTGTTCGCACCAGGCGTTTCCTCGAAGATCAACGAACCTACGGGTACGACCTGGTCATCCAGATGCACGGCAACGGTCAAACAAGTAATCCATTCGTACTGGACCTCAAAGGACGTATGACCGCCGGTTATTACGAGAAAACAGAGAAGTCGTCTCGCGCGCGGCTGACATTCGGCATGCCCTATCCAGATCGTTGGCCGGAGGCGTTACGCAATCTCGGTCTGGCCAAACTCCTGGGATGCGACAGCAACTCAACAGCGCTGGAGTTTCCGCTCTTGCAGGAGGATCATATCGCAGCTACTAAACTGCTGCGTAAGTTGCTGCGAGCGCATCGACCATGGATTGGGCTGCACACGGGATCACGTTCACCGTCCAGGCGCTGGCCCGCCAGGTACTTCGCGCAGGTGGCGGATTACTTCGCCAATCGTTATAACGCGCAAATAATCTTGACAGGGAGCCTCGATGATAGCTCAACAGTACAAGAAGTAGCAGGGTGTACAAAGGCTCAACCGCTGAACCTTGCCGGTAAAACTTCCATGGGAGGATTAGCAGCGCTCATCAGCAAATTGGACCTCTTCATCAGCAACGATACGGGCCCATCCCATATCGCGAATGCCGTGGACACGCCGAGCCTCACTATCTTTGGCCCTGCCGACCCCCGGCGTTGGGCTGCACTGGATAAAGCCCGCCATCCTATCGTAAGAAAACCGGTCGAGTGCAGCCCATGCGGGTACTGGGAATGCCCCATCGATCACCGCTGCCTGGAATGGCTCAAGCCGGAGGCAGTCATCGGGGCGGCGGAGAAACTGCTTACGAGAGGAGAGGTAGCATGCAACGCTTAAAGATCTTGATCTGGCATATTCATGGCAGCTACCTGAACACATTGGCGCGCATCGAGGCAGACTGGTACCTCCCGGTCAAACCAGGCCGTCCAGAGGGCTACGGTGGGCGAGGCCGCACCTTCGATCTCCCCTCGTATATGCGAGAGGTACCGGCGGAACGCGTTCGGGACCTGGAGCTTGACCTTATCATCTACCAGACGCCGAAAAATTACTTCGAAGACCAGTTCGAGATTCTGAGCGATGAACAGCGCTTGCTCCCGAAAATTTACCTCGAGCACAACACCCCGAAGCCGGACGCCGTCAATACACGTCACCCCGTCGATGATCCCCATGTACTGCTGGTCCATGTGACGCACTACAACCGTCTGATGTGGGATAACGGACGCGCCCCGTCTGTGGTCATTGAGCACAGTGTCGCTATTGATCCCTCGATTCGCTATAGCGGGCATATCGAGCGAGGTATCACGGTCATCAACGGGATGCAGAAGCGGCCCCGCATTGCCGGGTATGACATCTTTCAACACGCGCAACACAGGACACCGCTTGAAGCTGTAGGCATGGGAACGGAAGAATTTGGCGGCCTTGGCGATGTGCCATATCGTGATCTACACCGCCGTGTCGCAGAGTACCGCTACTTGTTCAGCCCCATACGCTATACCAGCCTGCCGCTGGCTGTAATAGAAGCCATGACTATAGGAATGCCCGTTGTCGCCCTCGCGACGACAGAGCTGCCCACGGTCATCAACAATGGCGTAACAGGCTTTATCTCCTGTGATATCGACAAGCTCATCGACGCAATGCAATTCTTACTTACTAACCCGGACGAGGCGCGCCGTATAGGGGAAAATGCGCGTGTCGCGGCCGGCGTTCGATTTGGCTTGGACCGCTTCATTCACGACTGGCAGCATGCTTTCGCACTGGCGAGAAGCAATACCCGCTATGCCCATGTCGGATGAGGTCTTAGCTTGTCTCAGGCCTGACCAGAAACAGGAACCGTGTATGAGAAGAAGCCCGGAGGTGAGCCAGAGACTCCCGGGGCTCTCGTTGAGCGTTCATGTTCGCCAGGCCTTTATTGAGAGGAAGAACTTAGATGGATCGACTCATGCGTATAGCGTTTCTTAGCGAACATGCCAGCCCGGTAGCCTTACTTGGCGGCGCGGATGCTGGTGGTCAAAATGTCTATGTTGACGAAGTAAGTCGCAATCTTGCACGACGCGGGTATGCCGTCGATGTCTTCACGCGCCGGGATAGTTCTGACGCGCCTGAAATCATTGACTGGGCGCCAGGAGTGCGTGTTGTGAATCTGAAGGCTGGACCACCGAAGCCGCGTCCAAAGGATGAATTATGGCCATTCATGTCGCAGTTTCGCGATTCGTTCTTGCGCTTTATGGTGAGGGACGAGGCGCGTTACGACCTGCTCCATGGTAATTTCTGGATGTCAGGCTGGGTAGTTACTGAATTGCGGCAGCGCCTTGACATCCCCGCCGTCCAGATATTCCACGCGACCGGCAAGACCAAGCGCAGGCACCAGAAGAAAGTCGACACCAGCCCGGGTGATCGCATCAAGACTGAACTGCGTATTGTGCGCAATGTAGATAGGCTGATCGCGCAGTGTCCAGCGGAACAGGCTGAGCTGATTAACGATTACGAGGCAGATCCAGCTAAGGTCGTGGTTATTCCTTCAGCGGTCAATACCCAGGTCTTCAAACCTGTCTCACAGGCTGAAGCGCGCAAACGCCTTGGGCTAGAGCAAGAGGGCATGATCATTGTCTACGTCGGGCGCATGCTTCCACGTAAAGATATTCGCAATATCGTACGAGCGCTTGCCTTGCTGGCGCAGCAGAAAGAGAAGGGCACAGATTCGACGCTGCCGCAGGCGACACTGATGGTAGTTGGAGGAGAAACGGTAGAGCCTGATCCGGAGGCGACGCCCGAGATAGGAGAGCTACAGCGGTTGGCGGCGGAACTTGGCGTCTCAGAACGGGTACGTTTTATCGGCAAGCGCCAGGCTAACGAACTGCGCTATTACTATTGCGCGGGCGATGTCGCGGTCACCACGCCCTGGTATGAGCCGTTCGGCCTGACCCCTCTTGAAGGGATGGCCTGTGGTCGAGCGGTGATCGGCTCCGCGGTCGGTGGCATCACCTATACCATCAAAGACGGTGAAACAGGCCTGCTCGTGCCGCCGCGTAACCCCGAAGCGCTCGCCGCCAGCCTGCGGGAACTACTTAGCCAGCCTGAACGCTGTAAGCAAATGGGGCAGGCTGCGCACAAAAGAGTAGAGCGAGAGTTTACATGGTCAATCGTCGCCATGCGCACCGCCGCACTTTACGAGACGGTTCTAGCAGAACGCAGGCATGAGAGTCTGCCGGTAGATACGACACCCTTATCAATAGTGTCCTTGCCTAAAATACCAGAGAGCAATCCCTAGAAAGATACGAACATGGCCCTGGTTGATATTCTCATTCCGACCTATGGACGCAAGACTGGCCTGGCAGTCGTTTTAACCAGCCTGTTCGGCCAGACATTCGGCGATTTTAACGTCATCGTCTCAGACCAGACGAAAGAGGGTGAGACCTATCTCGAGAGTATCGAGATCCAGACATTAGCGCAGGCTCTCAGGTGGCAGGGGCACGAGGTGACATTGCACAGGCACCTGCCGCGCCGCGGATTAGCGGAGCAGAGACAGTTTCTGCTCGAGCAGAGCAGCGCGCCCTACGTCCACTACCTTGACGATGATGTCCTGCTCGATCCATCGGCGCTGGCACGCATGTTGAGTGTGATTCAGATTGATAAGTGCGGCTTCGTTGGCTGCGCGGCAACGGGTCTGAGTTATCTTGACGATGTACGCCCGCACCAGCAGCAGATCGAAATCTGGACGGGGCCAGTGGCCCCCGAGCCCTTCGAGCCCAATACCATTCCATGGGAGCGCCATAAAGTCAATAACGCGGCTAACCCACTGCATTTGGAGCAACAGCTTGTAACGAATGGCAACCTTGTACGCTACAAGGTCGCCTGGATAGGGGGAGCTAACGTCCTTTACAATCGTGCCAAGCTGCTTGATGTCGGTGGGTTCTCCTGGTGGCAGCGCTTACCCCCGGAACATGCCGGTGAAGAGGTCGTGGTCCAGTTCCTGCTCATTCGTAAATATGGCGGCTGTGGTATTCTACCAAGTGGTACGTATCATCTCGGCTTGCCGACCTCAATCGAGGACCGCAGGCACAATGCAACAGAACTGTTTGAGGAACTGGTTAAAGAATTTAACGTTCACCCGGCAGTACCGATGGGAGGAAAAACATGAACGATAACCCCCTACAAGGGAAAGTAGCCCTGGTGACAGGGGCAGGAAGTGGCCTCGGGGAAGCAACGGCCCGAGCATTCGCCGACGCGGGCTGTAGCGTTGTCTGTATCGACATCAATGGAGAGGCAGCGGAGCGGGTCAGGCGCGACCTGGCCAACCAGGATTCTAAAAGTCTCGCCCTCCAGTGCGATGTCAGCAATGCCGGAGCTGTCTTCAAAAGAGTCGAGGCGGTAGATGCGCATTTCGGCCGTCTGGATATCGTCGTCAATTGCGCAGCGATCGATCACACGCTCCCTGTCGATGAGATGACCGTTGAGCAATGGGACCAGGTGATCAATGTCAACCTGCGCGGGCCATTTCTGCTGGCAAAGGCGGCGCTGCCGCTTATGCGACGACAGCACTCGGGCCATATCATCAATGTCGCATCGACGGCTGCGACCCGCGCTTGGGCAAACGCCTCAGCTTACCATGCCTCTAAGTGGGGGCTGGTCGGCTTCAGCCGCGGGCTTGGCGTCGAGGGGCGAGCCGATGGCATCCGCGTGACGACGATTATCCCCGGCGGCATGCGCACGCACTTCTTTGATCGTTTCACCGAACAGGGTATCCCTATGCCGGAGCAGCAGAACCTGCAAGACCCGGCCAACGTGGCAAGGGTGATCGTCTTCGCGACACAGGTTCCCCCCGAGTCAGCCCTGCAGGAGGTGATCATCACCCCTATGACCGAGACGAGCTGGCCATAAATAAAAGAAGAAAAAACCATGTCCACCATCACGCTTTTAGGTACGGGAACATGCCAGATTGAAGTCGAGCGGCGCGCCTCCAGCGTCTTGCTGGATTTAGAGGGCATGTATGTGCTCTTCGACTGTGGCCATGGCATTGTGCAACGGCTGTTGGAGGCGGGCGTCCGGCACAACCAGTTGGAGCATATCGTGCTCTCCCACTTCCACCCCGATCATGTCTCGGATATCATCCCATTTCTGCAAGCAGGAGCATGGTCGCAGCGAGACCCTCGCACGACAGATATTCATATTTATGGGCCAACGGGTGCTCAGAAGATTATCGATGGCCTGCTGCAGGTCTTTGGACCCGGTAGCCTGCAACAGCCCTCGTACAAGATTGTTGTGCATGAAATTACGCAGCAGCAGTTTGAGATAGGCTCCCATCGCTTCGATTTCGTCAGCTTGCCGCCGGCCGGCAATCATGGCCTGCGCTTTACGTGGAATGGCAAATGCTACGCCGTCACTGGTGACTCCCACTTTCACGATGATGAGATAGCCTTCCTGCGCGACGTTGATCTCGCCATCATCGATTCGGGTCATATCGAAGATAGAGAGATTGTGCAATTGGCGGTCTCCTCTCAAGCGAAGACAATTGTGTGCTCGCACCTCTACAGAGAAATTGATGCGAAGCAGTTACAAGCCCAGGCCGCCGGTGCAGGGTACCGGGGGACAATCCTGGTTGGAAGAGATTTGATGTCTTTCGTAATTTGATTATGGAGTCAAACCCACCATAGCACAAAAACAGGAAAGGATTATTTATATCATGGCAGAGACAATGAAAATCCAGGCGACATATGGTGCTGGCCAGTCTTTCAATATCGCGACAGGTACCGGCCACACAGTCACCCTCGATGGTGAGCATCACTCTGGCGCCAGTCCCATGGAATTGCTTCTGGCGAGCCTGGCAGGTTGCTCGGGCATCAGCATCATCTCCATCCTGCAGAAGAAGCAGGAAGACGTGACGCACTACGAAATACACGTCCAGGGTGTACGGGCAGCAGTTCACCCCCTGGTATTCGTGGAGATTACGGCAGAGCACATCATCACCGGTCACCATGTCCGCCCACAGTCTGTGGAAAGGGCAATCGAGCTTGCTGAGACACGCTACTGTGGCGTGAGTATTATGCTCGGCAAGGCCACACAGCTCAAGCACATCTATCGCATTAACGAGGCTGAGTAGGACAGAACCACAAGGGGACAGAGGAACCAGGACGATTCTTGCGGTCGCCCTGGCTTCAGACTCGATTGTTTTCTCTGTCAACATGTAAAATTTTCTCCAACAATTTGAAGCTTATCACCAAATCCATTGACAAATTTTACTGATATATGCTAATATTACCATGTGGTTAACGATAAACACCAAATTCAAACAGATATTGACCAGGCACCTGGCGAAACGTTCAAACATTGATGCTTCTTAAAGAGGCCTATTATTGGAGAACCAGCGACGCATCATTGAAACGTAAGGGTATCCTTCACAGGTACCCTGAATTGGTGACATCGGCATTTAGAAGAGAGAGATCACTGTTAGATATCTCCACAAAGGAGTACATGCATGCATCAACTGATTACGAAAGACCCTGTGAGTGGCGGTGAACTGATCGTCACCAGGCTTGAATGTCCCGATAGCGGTATCGTCATCGAGGGACAATTCAGCCTGGGGTGGATTGGCCGCCTCTCTCGCGAGCAACTTGACTTTGTTGAGATGCTGGTCAAGTATCGCGGCAACATTCAAAAATTAGCCGCTGAAATGGATGTTGCCTACAATACTGCGCGCAGCCGCCTGGACGAAATTGTTACCGCGCTTGGTGGCGCACCTGAAAACGATGGACGTGCTGATCGCCGCGGCATTCTCGACCGCCTTGCCTCTAAAGAGATCAGCGTAGAAGAGGCAATGCGCTTGATGAAGGGTTAAATGGATGGCAGCCTCAACCGATGAGCGCAACCGAATACTGCACCTTGTCGAAGCGGGCAAAGTGACAGCTGAAGAAGCCGCACGCTTATTGGATACACTCGATTCGCAGCAAGATCCCATTAACGAAAGCAGGCGTAAACGCACAGTGCGGGTGCGTGTGACGAACCTGGCTACCAACCGGCAGAAAGCCACCGTGACCATTCCCGTGAGCCTCGTAGAGGTCGGCCTGCGCCTGGGAACACGACTGGTACCACAGATTCGCGGCAGCGCACTTGAAGACTTGCTGCGCGCCAGTGAAAGCGGTGCCACTGGCCGGCTACTTGATCTACAGGACCTGGAAGAGGGAGAACGTATAGAGATTTTCGTCGAGTAGCGAACAGAGATAGCATTACATATGGAGGATTCAATGGCCCAACAAACATTTTCAGTTGGCAAGGCGCCACGAGTAATCATCACACGGATTGGTGGCGACTTGAGTGTGCGTACCTGGAAAGAACAGGCAATCAGCGTTGAGACTGAGGGCCATGGAACTGTTGCAGGTATCCACCCGGAAGGTGACACACTCACCATCATCGATTGCGACAGAGATATCAAGCTGATAATGCCTGAAGACGCGGGCATCAAATCATCAAACGTCAAAGGTGACGTAGCGATTGAGGGGATACGACGAGTTGAATTAGAGAGCATCGCTGGCGATGCCACAATCAAGAATGTCAGCGGTGACGCTGGGCTGGAGAACATCAGTGAAGCCGTCGATTTAACGAACCTTGGTGGAGACCTGACCGTTACCAATACCCCCATCTTACGCGTTCGTCACAGTGTTGGCGGGGATGCCGTCCTCAGGAACATTGCAGTGATAGAAATTGAGACCATTGGTTCTGATCTGACGGTAGCAAGAGCAGAGTCCGTCATGGTCAGCACCGTTGGTGGCGATTTGAAAGCGGAGGAAATAGCGACTGCGTTGCGCTGTGGTGTCGTCGGTGGTGACAGCGAAATCAAAGGGAGCGCGCGCACCGGCATCACAATTGGTAATGTTGGCAGCGACTTGAGTGTCAGTGGCGCCGCTTATATACAGCTTGGCAACGCGGGCGGCGACTGCTCGCTGCGTGATGTACAGGGTGATGCCGAACTGGGATATATCGGCGGTGATGTCAGCTTCAGTGGCGTCGGCGGCAACGTACAGGTCGGTCGCATCGGAGGGGATGCGTCTTTGAAGGGATTACAGGCCAGCATAGAGGTTGGCAGCGTCGGGGGAGATCTTTCGCTGCAGGCCGCTTTTCCGGTTGATAGCCGCGCACGCCTGAACGTCGG
>Ga0137383_10002176_pt1 | contig 11871 bp, 10 predicted proteins | sample SagtaG_19_FD_104817 | JGI IMG/M metagenome (GOLD analysis project Ga0137383, IMG submission 104817) | Vadose zone soil microbial communities from Sagehorn Ranch, Mendocino, California, USA - Sage2_R_40_16 metaG | ecosystem: Environmental > Terrestrial > Soil > Vadose zone | place: USA... | reverse complement strand
TGGATGCTTGAGAGTGGTGGCGGAGACCGTGAAGACCCACATGCGGAATATCCGAATTTGTCTTATGTAAGACATATCGAAAGTCTTCTCTATGAGCATAAATCCATCAATGTATAACAGCCCTGAGTGTGCCTGGATAGGAGTTTACTCCGAAGATTTCTCTGCTATTTCCATTGAAGCGCAAATTAAGGGAGAGTAAAGTTGCCAGGTGTATACTCATACTAGTGGTGAGTGGTGATCGTGAGGGTGCCAATTTGCTCTGTAGAGTGTGGCTCCAGGGTAGACCTGTAGAGTTTCGCTCCAGGCGTGTGCTGTTGTAGCCTTGCTCCAGGCACGTACTGTCGAAGCGATGTTCCGGGTGTACCGTCTGTTGAGTTTCGCTCCAGACAAACTTCGATCATCGCCGCCACTGAAAACACTCTATCTGATTGAGGGGGCGTATACACAACTCAGTCTCCTTCCCACAGTAAGGCAGCGATGTATTCCCCACCGCTGCCTTACCTGTTTTTAGTGTCCGTCTCATTCTGATGGAGCATGCAGTTACCAAGGAGAGTCAGGCCAGGGGAAGCCAATGCAGGCAAGGTTGAATACATCTCCAACTGGGGAGGCTACCCCAGGTGCAAATGCCGTTCAAACCACTGGCTAGCCAATCGCGCCACCTCTTCCAGGGTGCTGGTATCCTCGAAGAGAGGCCCTGCACCACCAATGGTTTCAAGCTTCTTTTCGGCGCGCAGTTGCTCCAATGCCAGGCGACTTGACTCATTTCCTTGCGAGTCGTTTTCACCGGCCAGGAGAAGCACTGGGGCCTCAACGCGAGGTAAATAGTCACGGGCGAGATCAAGTCTCTCGGCTGTGGCGATGACCGTGACGACGGCGTCGGGGCGTTTTGCGGCGGCGATCAGAACGGCGGCGCCTGTGACGCCAACACCGAAGTAACAAATGCGCAGGTTTTGCGTTTCCGGGGTTTCAATCAGCCAGTTGGCTATGCCGATGATGCGCTGGTGTAATACGTTGACGTTTTCACGGAAAAAGCCTGTCTCCTTATCCAGTGCCTTCTCTTCAGGAGTGAGCAGGTCTACCAGTAACGTTGCGATGCCCTGTTCATTCAATAGCCAGGCAAGGCCAGCTGTATAGGAGACGCGCTGCTCATTCTCGATAGCGTAAGGAAAAAGGACAATTCCGCGCGCATTCTCTGGAATCGTTAGATGGCCGTCGAGGAAGAGTGCGCCTGCCGCGACTTGAACCAGTCTGTCTATGTTATTACCTTGCGATGTTGTATCCACCGGTTTCTTTACCCCTTTATGATCGTCAATGCGGATGTACGGCTTTCAGGCAGTTAGTGATGTTCCACTTCATAGCATAATGGGTGGAAAAGCAGCGAGACAAGTGAACAATGCGTTATAACGCATCCACCCTCACATCCTCCTCCACCTCGGCCTCTAGCAGCGAGGGTTCGCCTATATCGATTGCCAGTTTTCCCTCGCCGGCGCTGACGTGGACTACCGCCTGTTCAGGAATGTTGCCCAGCAGGATGCGCAGGCTGAGGGGGACGGTGAGCATCTTTTCGATGACGCGGCGCAATGGGCGCGCACCCTGGGTGGCACTGAAGCCTTCTTTACAGAGCAGGTTGATGGCGCTATCGTCGGCATCCAGGGTCAGGCCTTGTTCCAGCAGGCGGGTGGCCAGTTCGTTCATCTGCAGGCGCGTGATGGCGCGTGCCTGTTCCTGGCCCAGTGGCTGGAAGATCACCACTTCGTCGATGCGGTTGAGGAATTCGGGGCGGAAGGTCTGGCGCAGGCGTTCCATGAGGCGGTCGCGCTGCGTCTCTTCGATGGCATCTTTGCTGGCGCGGAACCCGCTGGGCATGGAACGGCCCAGCATATCGGTGCCTACATTGGAGGTCATGATCCAGATGGCGTGCTGCGCATCAACGGTGTGGCCCTGGGCGTCGGTCAGGCGGCCCGCATCAAAGACTTGCAGGAAGAGATCGAAGACCTCCGGATGGGCTTTTTCAACCTCGTCGAGCAGCACCACGCAGTGCGGGCGACGGCGCAGTTTTCCCGTCAATTGCCCTTCCTGGTCGTAGCCGATATAGCCCGGAGGCGCGCCGATCATGCGCGAGACGGCGTGCTTCTCCATGTATTCTGACATATCAACGCGGATCAGGTGCTCGTCGGAGCCGAAGACCTCGGCGGCTAACGCGCGCGCCAGCTCAGTTTTACCGACCCCGGTTGGGCCTAAGAAGAGGAACACGCCTGATGGACGGTTGCGCGGCTTCAGGCCAGCGCGTGCTACCTGGATGGCCTGGGTGACGCGCGCAATCGCCACGTCCTGGCCAATCACGCGCCGCTTGAGCAGGGCTTCCAGATTGAGCAGGCGATCGCGCTCTTCGCGCCCCGGCGCGCGCACGGGTATGCCTGTGCGATGCGAGATCACCTCCGCGATCATCGAGGGAGTAATCAGCGGCTGCTCCGCAAAGGCATCATCCAGGTCATCGTTGGCATTCTCCCCAGCGTTCTGCTCGCTTTCGTCCTCTGCTAAAAACACGCGCGCCTGCGAACACGCTTCGTCCAGCACACTGCAGGCCTTGTCTGGCAGGCGCAAATTCGGCAGATATTGCTCGGAGAGATGCACCGCCGCGTAGAGCGTCTCTTTGGCGATGCTGACATGATGATGCTGCTCGTACAAATCGCGCATGCCTGTTAAGATCGCCAGCGCTTCATCTACGGCGGGCTCTTCGATCATGATGGGACGCAGGCGGCGTTCCATGGCGGCATCCTTCTCGATGGTGCGATACTCCTGCGGGGTTGTCGCGCCGATGCAGCGCAGTCGCCCACCCGCCAGCGCGGGCTTGAGGATGCCTGCCGCGTCAATACTGCCATCGGCAGCTCGACCGGTACCGATCAAGAGATGCATTTCGTCGATAAACAGGATGATATCACCGCTGCCCTCGGCCTCTTCGAGCACCTTCAAGAGCCGCTCCTCAAATTCGCCGCGATACTTGGTTCCGGCGACGAGTGAACTGGCCGAGAGTTCGATCAAGCGTTTGCCGCGCAATTCGGGTGGTACTTTGCCGTCAACAATGCGCTGCGCCAATCCTGTCACGATGGTGGTTTTGCCAACACCCGAATCGCCGATTAAGATAGGATTGTTGCGGTCCTTGAGCATCAAGGTCTGGATGAGTTGGCGCATCTCTTTTTCGCGCCCGATGAGCGGCTGCAATTGTTTCATGCTGGCCTGCTTCGTCAGGTCGCGTCCCAGGCGTTCAAGCACTGTATTTCCGCCCTTGATGCCTCCTTCGGGACCAATGCCGACCGGCAGTTCAATGGGAGCAGCCGGGTTCGCGCTCACCGAAGGGACGAGTTCGAGCAGCGCGCGCGCATTGCTCAACAGAATCGTCTCGATCAATTGCGAAGGGTTGATGCCCATTTTAGTGAGCAGTTCGTGGGTGACGCCATCCTTTTCGCTCAGCACTGCCTGGGCGATGGCGCGCTCATCGATAGAGGTGGAACCCGCATTCAATGCATTGCGCTCGGCGGTTTGCAAAATCTCTTTGCAACGGCGCGTTGGCAGGATAGGTGTGTCACTGGTGGCTTTGCCGTTCCCCAGCGCGAGACGAATGACATCGCGTACTTGCTTGGGAGAGAAATTGAGACTGCGCAAGGCATCCTGCGTGCAGCCACCATCGAGCTTGGTGAGGGCGATGAAGAGGTGCGGGGTCCCAAGATAGTCTTTATGCATACGCCGCGCTTCCATCAAGGCCAGGCCCAGCACTTCCTGTAAGAAGCGGCGGTCGAGCGCATTGGATGAAGAGAACATGGGCTGCATCAAATGATCGTCATCCAGCGCATCGAGAGACAGTTCCAGGTTGCGATCACGCCCACCGGGAGAACTGGTTACCAGCGTGCCTGTAGGATCGCCATAGAGCATGTAGCTTAACCAGGAGAGGTCACCTGGATGCCGCTGGGCCATAGTGGAGCGAGCGCGACGCAGTGCTTCACCCAGCGAGACGCCATCCGCGGTCTCCTGGTAAAAGAGGACGGTAAATTCGCGCGCTCGCTGTGCGTTCACAGGCCAGCGCATAGCGAGAACCGCGCTCGCTCCCGCCGCCATGAGATTGGAGGCCGCAAGCGCCTCTATTTCATAAGGTGGCAAGGCACCGACCTGCGAGCCATCATAGTAGCTTAACACGACGAGGGGGCGTTTTGGTAACGATGAGAAGAACTGCGTTGCCGCGTTTGTATCTAAACGTGTATGTCCGGCCAATGCCAGCGCCGGTTCACCCGTTGATGTCGCAGCAGGTATGGGCCCTGCATAATGTAGAACGTGCGGCATGTCCGCGTTGAAACGTATGCGCATCTCTAACTGATTGGCCTGCTGGCGATAGAGAATAATACGCGATATGGCCTCGGGCAAAGTGGTGCAGAGCGTGGCGACTTCTTCTTCCGCGATGGGACACTCGCTGGTAGGATTAACAAGAAACAGCACTGTCAGACCTTGCGCTTCACGCCGCCCTGGTTTGCGGCTTTTATGCAGGGAGGTCTCAGGGCTTAAACGCTCCGCCTGGAAGAGGCGCTGTGTCTGGTTGGACTGGCTGTTCGCCTGCCGTCCAATGCTCATGTGCTGGCAGAGGAAGTGACCAGGAGCAGGCTTGCTGTCATAGAGCAGTTCCCATGGAATATCCGGAGTATTGGTGTTGAGCAGCAGGGGAGCGTCGAGTTGACGCAGGCTCTCCTGTATCACAGGGGAGAGAAGGGTATCGAAGAGAAAACGCCCTAATGAAACGAGCGCATCACTACTCCCGCTCCGCCGCGCCTGGCCCTTCGAGTCGCTTGACTGCATGTATTGAGATGCAGACTGTAAGGCACGACGCAAACGTTCCTGCTGTTCAGTTGTAAGTTCTACGCTAGATTCCAGAGGACCCGATACAGTGCCGACAGGAGGTTCAAGGCGAAAACGATATACCGAATCCGTGCGTGTAATATGTAAGAGGGAAAGCTGCTCCATAGTCGTATTATTTCCTCTATCGTGCTCAACTACAATCTTCTATCACCGCAGTAACTGACTCTCTACAGGAAATGCCAGTTCTTGCATCTCACCTGACGGCGCAGCCGTAGCACGTAGTGCGTTGGTGAGATGACTAGAGATCAGGCAAACAATCCAAAGAGATAACAACAAGGCAAGAAGAGTATACGTGTCAGGATATGGAAGTGTCAATAGTTGCTTTAACAGAATTTTTGATTCTCAGGGCGACCGCGAAGGTTGCCCTAATCACAGACGCTGCCCATACAGTTGCGCAATGCGCACCGCGTACTCTGCCAGGCTGTCTCGCAGTTCCTGTGGTTCGAGTACCTCAACGCTCGTACCAAATCCCAACAGGTGCGAACGAGCGTGGGACAATGATTCGAAATAGAGCGAGAGGGTAATGCGTCCCTGCTCATCTGGTGAACCAGACTGTAGGAGGGTTTGGCGAGTTTGTACCCAATCACCAAAGAGATAGGAGAGTTCTGACAGGGATTCGGTGGCAACACGCAGCGTCACGGGATAAGGATAGAGGCTCTTTTCAAACGTCGCGCTCCACTCATTCCAGAAAGCAACCAGGTCAAACGTATCGGGCCACTCAAAGTGCTCATCCGTTAACTCAGCCGATTGGATGCGCGAGACACGATACACACGCATTTCACCACCGGACTCGGCGGTAGTGCAAACCAGGTACCAGACACTGGCTTTCGCCACCAGCCCAAAGGGGTTTACCAACCGCTCGCCCAGCGTATGATCGCTGCCGCGCTGGTAGGTGAGACGTAGCCGTCGATCATTCCAGATAGCTTCCTGGATCAGGGGCAGATAGGGTACAGGTTCGTCGTGATGAAACCAGCCTGTCGCATCCAGGTGAATGCGCTGGCGCGCCATTTCAGCATTGCGACGGTAGACCGAAGGGAGCGCGGCCAGCAGCTTGAGCAGCGCATCTTCTCGCGCCTTGCCAAGCCCCAGGTCTTCCAGGGGTCCGGCCATGCCAGACATGAAGAGTGTGTTTACCTCGGCCTCGGTCAATCTCGTCAGGTTGGTGCGGTAATCTTCCAGGAGAGACCAGCCGCCGCCAGGACCGCGCTCCCCATATACAGGTACCCCGGCCATACTGAGCGCTTCCAGGTCGCGATACACCGTTCGCTCCGAAACCTCTAGCCGTCTCGCCAGCGATTGCGCCGTGACACGCCCCCTGGTTTGTAAGAGCAGGAGTAATACCAGTAATCGGTCTGCTCGCAAGGTAATATCCCTCCAATATGTCCCTTCTTATAATGAAGACGTTGTAAGTAGCATATCATAAAAACCTGACAGGAGGTGTCAGGTATTGGATAGTATACTTGTTCCAAGTTAGATGAGGCATTGGAAGTTCTAAAGAAGGAGAGGATACTATGAATAGCTATATGCAAGAGAAGTGGCCGTGGATTGAGGGGACGCATGCGATGCGCACACAGTTTTTAGACACTCTGAGCGATGCGGACCTGGCTTTTAGTCCTGGCGGGCAGAATATGACGTTGGGGGCCTTATGCCGCGAGATGGGCGAAACTGAGCATTCGTATATGCAGTCGTTGAAAACCTTTAAGCAAGATTGGTCATATCGCAACACGGAGGCAGGCCTGGAGAGCAGCGTTGCCCGGCTTCAGGCGTGGTTTCAAACGCTGGACGAGGAGATGAAAGCAACGGTTTCCGCTTTATCAAATGAAGATTTGAAGAAGACGGTTGATCGAGGCGGCTATGCGATGCCGGTTGAACTGCAACTCGATGTCTATCTCCAGGCGCTGCTGATTTTCTTTGGGAAGGCCACGATTTACCTCAAGGCGATGAACAAAGCATTGCCCCAGCAAGTTCAGGAATATATTGGGTAATGACCTGTTACATCTCCATCTGACGCAGTGCAAAATACAGCTGGTCTTGAAAACGATGTCCTGACCCACGCAGGACGATTCTCTATTTGGAAAAGGAGGGGGCCATGAAGGTCTTGTTTGTTGCCGGATTCGGACCGATTGTATCGGATATGCAAGCTAATCAGGCATTCTATGGGGAGGTACTGGGATTGCCCCTTGAGGGTGATGCGTCGTATCTCTCCACGCAACACCTCGATGGCGTGAAGCACTTCGCGCTCTGGCCCATCTCGGGTGCCGCCCAATCTTGTTTTGGGACAGAGAGCTGGCCAGCTGATTTGCCTGTCCCGCAGGGTTGGATCGAGTTTGATGTCGACGATGTGGCTGTCGCCACAGCAGAGTTGGAAAACAAGGGCTACCGAGTGCTGCTCGCAGCGAAGCAAGAGCCGTGGGGACAAACAGTCACACGGCTCTTAGGGCCAGAGGGCTTGCTCGTTGGCATTACCTATACCCCGTTCCTGCGTCCAGAGCAAGCGGAAGCTATACCTTCCTAACTGGGCAAAGCCTGATCTGCTTTATCGCTATGAAGAACTGCTTCCTGCTGCTCCCAGTCAGCCTTCAGCAGCGCATACTCGACATCGTCCCCATCCCAGAGGTCCTCTGACGTGACGTGGAAGGTGCCTGTGGCTAAGAGGTCCGCAAGCGTGATGCGGTAGGTCCGCACCAGTCTCAGGCCTGCTTTCTCCATGACCCGGCGGGAGGCGAGGTTGTCCTGGTAGGTCGTGGCAAACACGCGCTGCATGCCCAGCTCTGTGAAGCCCTTGCGAATCAGTGCACGCGCCCCTTCAGTGGCGTAGCCCTGGCCCCAGACGGCTCGGCGCAGCCGATAGCCGAGCGCGACATCGTTGGGGCTGGCGGCATCCTTTGGCCGGAAGCTGAACCACCCCAGGAACTCCCCTCTCGCTTTCTCGGTCGCCGCCCAGATGCCAAAGCCGGGGAAGCGCTCGTAGGAGCGCAGGAACGCGGGCAGAATGTCGTTTTGGATCACCTCGCGCGGCGTCGGCGTGCCGCCGGTGAGGAAGCGCATGACCTCTGGATCGCTGTCGAGGTCGAACAGGTGGTCCACGTCGACCTCGGTGAAGCGGCGCAGCACCAGGCGCTCGGTTTCCAAGAAGACCTGCATCGCTCACTCCTTATACATAGTCCTCAGCGAAGAAAGAATTGTAACTCCAAAGGGTATAATACTATATTCAGGAAGGGCTAATAGGAGCTGCACTTGCGCACCGAAATTGAAATCCCGGTTGAAGTTCAGCCTTTGAACAATAGGGGAATAGCAATGCAATTTTATTTCATGCCGTTGGAGGAAACGGATGCGCGCGCGATTATTGCGTGGCGCTATGAGGGTCCATATGCCGTCTACAACTGGGAAGACGAAGATGATCCATCGGACATGCTCGACAGGCGCAGCCCATATTATGCGGTGCGAGACGAGCAGGGTGACCTCATAGGATTCTTTGCCTATGGGTCTTCGGCGTATGTATGGGGCAGTGATGAACCTCACCTGTACAGCGAGAATAGCACCATTACGATTGGACTGGGTATGCGACCTGACCTGACAGGAAAGGGGCTGGGTCTGGCATTCGTGCAAGCTGGACTCGATTTCGCCAGGGAACAGTTCAAACCTGATTACTTTCGCCTGTTTGTATTGACGTACAATGAACGCGCTATCCGGGTGTATGAGCGTGCGGGTTTTGAGCGGGTCGGGATATATGCGCAGCGCCGTGCTGAGAGTGATCGTGACTTTTTGGAAATGCGCCTCAAGGCATAGGGTGTGCCCTAATGCCTGCGGTGAAACAGAACATTGATGATCAAGACGAGCACGCTAAATATCAGAAGTGCAGCAATGAGGAAAGGGTAGAGGAAGCGTGAGCTTGGGTTGTCTGGTGATATTGAAGACGCGCCTAATCCTACGATAATGAAGACAATGACCCAAAGAATAAGTGAAATTATTGCCAGAGTAAGACGTTGGCCGGATGAGATCGGTGAGGATATGTTGTCCACAGTAAGTTTTTGTCCCCACGAGGAAGAAGAGTAGCTGTCGTTGGGCGGCATTCCTTCGTATCCGGTATAGGAAGAGCGGGGTCCATCACGATTGGTTTCGCCGGAGTCCATCTGATGCTGTGTCATATTGTTCCCCTTTATATCGCAATACATGGTTTGTTCTTTACTACGAAGATGGAACAGTAAAGGTTGTAAATGTTACATCGTTTTCTGAAGACTCAAGTGCCGTAAATATTGACCGCACGTGCAGCCAATAAGACGATAATGGTCATAGAAAGTATGGCCTCGATCATCATCAGAGCTTTCGCGAGTCGTGTCAGGGGATAGGTATCAGCCGGGCTAAGCGCGGTTGCGCCTGTAAAGGCTAAAAAGAGATAATCAAGAAAATGCGGCACCCAACCTCTTTCATTCCCGTTGACCTGTTGTGGAAACATGAAATCTGCTGCCTGGTGTCCAGCCAGATGGCGTTTCAGCGGGCCTCCTCCATCTATCTCCGAATACCATAGGGCGAAGACAAGAATGTTAAAGCTCCAAAGCAGAGCCGCGGAGCGAAGCAAGTTGACGGAATGCTCGGATGGCAGCGTAATGATCAAGAGCGCAACACCGCCCGCCAATGCTAATGTAATGATGCCTAACAATAATAGTAGCAACCTGCGAATTGTTGTATGTGATGGTCCTCGTTCGGTCAATATGAATATGGAAAGTGGGATCAGGAATACCCCTTCTATTGCCAGTAGTAGCCAGTTAGGTCCCACAAGAATCAAGTTTGGCGGAAGAGCTGCATAAAGTATGCCAATAGCTAGTATTCCGGCGATGGCTGCCCACTTTGGCGCCATACCTATATGAGTGTGATGCGAAGCTGATTGTGGCAGCGATTTATTAGAAGTCTCAGCTTGCGTTTCATTGAGTGGTTTCATGAGCGGCATCCCATTGATTCTGATGATTTGTAGGGGCGCAATTCATTGCGCCCATGAGCCATCAAATCGGCATCCCAGGCGGGCGCAATTCATTGCGCCCCTACTTTCAAACACGTTTAGTGCGCGGCTTACGCCTCATTTCATAGATAGTATACTACAGCCTTCTATATTGCTGTGTAACTTTTCTGCACTTCCAAACGTGTTCCTTGGAGAAGTAGTAAAATGTCGCAATACGATGTATTATGGCATATGCCGCCGTCGTTTTTCTATTGGGGCCATTCATGATTCTAACGGGAGCCGCAATGTCTCCTTCTATCGAGGGGCGTTTCCCCTGGTATGTCAACATCTTTGGAGGCAAGCAATCGGCGCGCAGCCTGCATTTTTTGAGTCTGATCGCCTTCACCCTCTTCATTATTATTCATACTGCACTCGTTCTTATCGTGCATTTTCAGGACTACATACGCAATATCGTCTTCGGCGACCCCAATGGCAATACTGGTCTGGCCATTCTGATAGCCGTCATCGCTCTGTTGATCGTAGCCGTTATCTATGTATGGAGTTCCTGGTATAGCCTGCGCCATAAGCGGAAGATGCAGAACGCGCTTGGGGCTTTGGTTGACCCTGTGTTAAAGGCGCTGCTGCATCGGGAAAAATCGAAGCAGCAGTACAAGCAATCTGACATTACCTCGTACTTCTGGGTGAATGGTCGCCCACCGGAAAGCGAGGAGTACAAGCGGCTGGCGCAGTACAACTTTGCCGAGTGGAAATTGGAGATCTGCGGGCTTGTGGAACAGCCGCTCGCGCTTTCACTGGCAGATCTGCGACAACTTCTTAAGCAGACGCAGATCACCAAACATAATTGCATTCAAGGCTGGTCGGGAGTAGCGGAATGGGCGGGTGCTCCCCTGACAGAGGTCTTGAAGCTCTGCAAACCCTTGCCAGAGGCCAGATACCTCGTCTTTACCTCCTACCAGAAAGGTAAAGGCGCGGTAAAACCTGAGCTGGAGGAGGCACAGAAGCACACTTTCTACGAGGTCATCGATATGGAGCTAGCGCGGCATCCAGAGACGATACTCGCATATGAGATGAACGGTGAGCCACTGCCTATCGTGCATGGTGCGCCGCTGCGCCTGCGGGTTGAAACCGTGCTTGGCTACAAAATGGTGAAGTATCTCAAGTCAATTGAACTTGTGAAGGATTACAGCACCATTGGTCAGGGTCGTGGTGGATTCCGTGAAGATTTTCAATATTACGGCAGAAGCGCTGAAATTTAGGACATCGACAAAGAAAGGATAGAAGTTCATGAGTGACAAAGTCAGTGATTTTCTGTTGAAACGCCTTTCGGCGTGGGGTATTAAACGCATCTATGGCTATCCGGGCGACGGCATTAACGGCATCCTGGGCGGCCTGGAGCGCAATAAAGACCTGTTCGAGTTTGTGCAGGTGCGCCATGAAGAGATGGCAGCGTTCATGGCGACCGCTCACGCCAAGTTTACAGGAGAGGTGGGTGTCTGCCTGGCGACCTCCGGACCGGGCGCAATTCACCTGCTCAATGGTCTGTACGACGCCAAGATGGATCACCAGCCAGTTGTAGCGATTGTTGGCCAGTCGGCGCGCTCGGCCATTGGCGGCAACTACCAGCAAGAGGTTGACCTCCAATCGCTGTTCAAAGATGTCGCAAGTGAGTATGTCTACACAGCTATGGATGCGATACAGATACGTCATCTGGTTGACCGCGCGGTGCGCATCGCTAAAACCGAGCGTTCTGTCACCTGTATCATTCTTCCCAAAGATGTGCAGGACCTGGATGCTGTCGAGAAGCCACCGCACGCGCATAATACCGTGCATAGCAGTATTGGCTACTCCTACCCGCTAATCATTCCCACCGATGCCGACTTGCAGCGCGCGGCTACCATCCTGAATGAAGGCAAGAAAGTCGCCATCCTGATTGGCGCGGGCGCGATGCACGCCGGAAAAGAGGTCACCGAGGTAGCCGATTTACTGGGGGCTGGCGTGGCCAAAGCCCTGCT
>Ga0137383_10002169_pt1 | contig 11891 bp, 9 predicted proteins | sample SagtaG_19_FD_104817 | JGI IMG/M metagenome (GOLD analysis project Ga0137383, IMG submission 104817) | Vadose zone soil microbial communities from Sagehorn Ranch, Mendocino, California, USA - Sage2_R_40_16 metaG | ecosystem: Environmental > Terrestrial > Soil > Vadose zone | place: USA... | reverse complement strand
TGCGACCGCTCGCGGACCTGTCGCGCGACACGCTCCACTCCTGGTTCGCCGACGGCATGACCGAAGCCTTGGTTACCGACCTCGGCCGCATCAGCGCATTACGAGTGACCTCGCTTGGCGCGGTGCTGCAATTCAAAGACACAGCATCGTTCCGCAACATGGTCCGTGAGCTTCACGTCGATGCGGTCGTCGAAGGCGGAGTGCAGCGATCGGGTGACCGCGTGCGGGTGGACGTGCGCCTGATTGACGCAGCGTCGGGGTACCAGCTCTGGGCAGACCGCTTCGAGGAGAGCGACCGCGACCGCTTCGTGCTCGAGGACCACGTCAGGCGGGGCATCGTGGCCGCCCTGGAGGTGCCGGTGACGGCCTCGGAGCAGCGCAGCCTGGATACTCCTCCCACCAGGGCCCCGGAGGCGTACGACCTGTACCTGCGCGGCAAGCTGGGGGCCAGAGGGATCACACCGGCTCACCTGTCGAGCGCGATCGCGTTGCTCGAGAAGGCGGTCGCGCTGGATCCCGGGTTCGCCGCCGCGTACGCAGAGCTGGCGCACGCGTACGGCCAACGAGTATTCGCCCTGACGCCGGCTGACACGGCGAGCTGGGAGCGCGCGCTCCTAGCCGGGGAGAAAGCACTGCGGCTCCGTCCCGACCTCGCAGAAGCGCACTACGCGCGGGCGTACCTCCTGTGGGGGCCGGCCTACCGATTTCCTCATGTTCAGGCGATCCAGGAGTACCGCCGCGCGCTGGCGCTTAACCCGAGCCTGGAGGACGCGCACCACCAACTCGGGGTGGTCTACAACCACATCGGCTTCTTTGACGATGCGATCGCCCAATTCCAGCAGGCGCTGGCCCTGGACCCCACCGACCGGCAAGCCGAGCAGCGCATTGGGGCTGCCCTCGTCCATCAGGGGAAGTACCAGGAGGCCCTGCGCGTCCTGCGACAGACCACTCCCGACCAGAACCCGGCCCTCTGGCACTACCACGTCGCCTGGGCGTTGCTGCATCTCGGCCAGGACAGTGAAGCCTCAGCGCTCATCGAGCGCTACTTGCGCGAGCACCCCGAGGATCGGGGGGGCCTGCTCACCAGCGCCCGCGCCTTCCTGCGCGCGGAGCGGGGTGACGTGCGGGGCTCAACGGAGGACATTCGTAGGGCTGAGGCGATCGGTGCCGGATATATCCACTTCCATCATTCCGCCTCCCGAATCGCCTCAGCCTACGCTGTCCTCCGCCGACCGGGCCCGGCGGTGCAATGGCTGCGTCGGGCGGCGGACGACGGGCTCCCCTGCTACCCCTGTTTCGCGACCGACCCTGACTTGGATCGCATCCGGAACGACCCTGGGTTCGTTGCCTTCATGAGCGAGTTGAAGGCCCAATGGGAGCAGTACCGCGCGGCGCTCCGCGAACCCCCGGCGAACGCGCCTTGAGCGTCGCTGATTCGACTCAATCCTCGTCCCGCTCCGCGTTCCACGAAGCCCGCGTGTTCATATAACCTCCCACCGCTAATGCGCGGTCAACACCGAATTCCCCGATGCGTCCGCCGTAATTGTGTAGTGGGCCACGCTGCGCCCGAGCTGCTGCCCGGCTTCGATGTCGAACCGGTAATGAATCCCGGCGTACATGCGCGACAGTCCCGCCTCGATGACCATCGCGTCGAGTTGCGCCCGCTCCTCAGGGAAGAACGCACTCAGCACCTCCGCCGCCGAAGCGGACACGCAGCTGTGCCCCGAGGGATAGGACGGGTGGTTGGGCATCCCGACGGCTGGGACCACCGTGATCGCGAGGTCCGCCTTCCACGGCCGGATGAGCCAGTAGGTCAGCTTCGCGTCCCAGCAGCCGATCGCGGCGTCGGCCATCGTCGCGCTGAGCAGCGCGTAGAGATGCGTTGCCTCGCGCTCAGACAGGCCGTGCTGGATGACGTCCCGTGACGCGACCTCGAGCCAGAACCCTGACCCAGTGGGCGTGCCGGCGCCCAGGGCCCAGAACGTGGCGATGCGCACCTGCTCGGCCGTGCGGGTATCCGAGATCTGCCGGATCTCCGCGAGCGCGGCGTCGAATTCCGGGGAGAGGAAGGCGGGCGGCGGCGTGGGACGGAACTGGCTCGCGGAGGTCAGGAACCAGGGAAGCACCCCCGGAAGCTGCCCACCGTTGACCGGCTGAGGAGGCGTCGCGCTGCTGGTCCAGAACCCGGGCCCCACTGGTGGCGTCGCGGTGTTCGGCTTGCTGAACCCGTCGGTCTTCGCCCGCGCGACGATCTCGGCGCCAACCTCCCGACCGATCGCCTCCCCCGCTGCGAACGCGGGGTGCGGCTGTCCAGGACCCGTACTCGCTTGGGCCGCGACCGTATCCTCGAGCGCTTGCGCCTGGCCGGGAAACAAGTAGCTCAGCACCACGACGGACGCGCCCGCGACAGCGCCGCGATCGGTCTCGAGACGCGCACGCCCCCCGACGCCAATGCCGTCCCCGGAGGCACCCGCGGCGTTGACGTCGGTGCCGCCGGCCGCCGTCTGTGCCCGCTGCACCGCCAGATACTGGGCGACCCCGAGGAGCGGGTACGCGTGGCCCGCGGGGATCGGCCCGAGCCTCGTCTGCACGACGAGGTTGCGGGCGGTCTCCTGCCAGCCCGGGCTCGCCAAGCCTTCGGAGAAGGGAACGCCATCGCGGGATGCGGAGAGGCGCCCATTCAGCCCAGTTGGGCCTGCGTCGGGCGCGCAGGCGAGGATCAGCGCGAGTACCGCCACTAGCGGCACCAGCCTGGCGTGTGAGAAGGTCGAGAGGTCTCGCATTTGCTGCCTCCAACAAGGGGGAGTAGGTTGAGCCTTACGGAGCCAGTTTAGGGGAGCCGCGTCACGCCCTTGTGATGCGACCGTCACGCCGGCCGTAACGGCCTCTGGACTGCGCCGCATGCCGCCGAGGCCTCGCATGATCGAGCTCCGCTTGCTCGGGAGGTTGAGCCTTACGAGCGCCGACGGGCGCGACGTGCGGGCTCTGCTCGGCCAACCCCGACGCCTCGCCCTCCTCGCCTACCTCGCCGCCGCGACACCCCCAGGCTTCCACCGCCGTGACAGCCTGTTGGCACTCTTTTGGCCGGAGCTCGACCAGGAGCATGCCCGCGCCGCGCTTCGTCAAGCGCTGCACGTAGTTCGCGACGCGCTGGGCGCCGAAGCCGTCGCAAGCCGCGGCGACGAGGAGATTGGCCTCGACTTCGATCGGGTCTCGTGTGACGTGGCTGCCTTCGGTCGCGCGATCGACGGCGAGCAGTTCCGAGAGGCACTCGACCTGTACCGGGGCGATCTGCTGGAGGGGTTCTTCATCTCTGACGCGCCGGACTTCGAGCGGTGGCTCGAGACCGAGCGCAGTCGGCTGCGGGAGATGGCGTCACGGGCGGCGCGGACGGTGGGGGAGCGCTGCGAAGCCGAGGGCAACCTCACCACCGCCGCGCACTGGGCTCGCCGGGCGCTGGACCTCGCCCCAAACGAGGAAGCGCTGTTGCGCCGTCTGATTACGGTGCTGGACCGGCACGGCGACCGGGCGGGCGCGCTGCAGGCGTACGAAGCGTTCACCGCGCGGCTCGCCGAGGAATACGAAGCGCAGCCGGCACCCGAAACGGCAGCTCTCGTTGCCACCGTGCGGGCGCGGCAGCGGGCGCAGCCGCCCGCCGCGCTACCGGAGGTGAATCTCCTGCCCCGGCTGCGGGCCGCGCTCGCCGACCGCTATCAAGTCGAGCGCGAGCTCGCCCACAGCCGTATGGCCACGGTCTTCCTCGCCCGCGACTTGAAGCACGGCCGCGGGGTCGCCATCAAGGTGTTGCACCCTGAGCTCGCCGCCGCCGTCGGAACGACCCGCTTCTTACGTGAGATCGGCTTCGCCGCCCAGCTCCACCACCCGCACATCGTCCCGTTGCACGACTCGGGTGAACAGGATGGGCTGCTCTACTACGTCATGCCGTACGTGGAGGGCGAGTCCCTGCGGGACCGTCTGGAGCGCGAACCACAACTGCCGGTCGCGGAGGCGCTGCGCATCGCCGACGACGTGGCGAAGGCTTTGGCGTTCGCCCACGGCCTCGGCGTGATGCATCGAGACATCAAGCCGGAGAATATTCTGCTCGAGAATGGCCACGCCCTCGTGGCGGACTTCGGGATCGCGCGAGCGATCAGCGCCGCCGGCAGCGAGCGGCTCACCGAAACGGGGATCGCGCTCGGCACCCCCGCCTACATGAGCCCCGAGCAGGGAGCGGAGGACGGGCAGCTAGACGGGCGGAGCGACCTCTACGCCCTAGGCTGCGTCGTGTACGAGATGCTGACGGGCGCGCCGCCGTTCACTGGCCCGACCGCGCAGGCGGTCCTCGCCCGACATGCCGTGGATCCGGTGGCGCCCATTCGTACCGTGCGCGGGACGGTGCCCTCGGGTGTCGAGGACGCCGTGTTGAGAGCCCTGGCCAAGGTGCCGGCCGACCGTTACCCGGGCGCGACCGAGTTTGCCGAGGCGCTGACCCAGCCAGCCGTTGAGCAAGGATCGAGCGGGGGCCCATCGAAGAGCCGGGGAGCAAAGCTCGCACTCGGCGCGGGCCTCTCGGCAGCCGCCGCTCTGGCGCTGCTGGTCGGCTTCAGCCTCCGGGGCGGGCGGGAGCGGCCACATGCCCGGGCCCCACTCACGGGCAACGCCGAGGCGTACGATTTATACCTGCGCGCCGACATGCTCCTCACCCAGCGTCAGAATCAAGAGAACGATTCGGTCGCGATCACGCTGTTCGAGCGCATCGTGGCGCTGGACCCGAGCTTTGCCGCCGCTCAGGCCGGGCTGGCGCGTGCCTACGCGCTGCGGGTGAGCGAATTCGCTCCGGGGGACACGGCGGCGCTTGAACGAGCCCAGGTGGCCGCGGACAAAGCGCTTCGCCTCGACCCGAATCTCGCGGAGGCACACCTGGCCCAGGCCCGCCTGCTGTGGGGGCCCTCAAACCATTTCTTCCACGAGCGAGCGATCCAGGAAATCCGGCGCGCCCTGAGCCTCGACTCGAACATACCGCACCAAAATCTGGGGAACATCTATCTGCATATCGGAATGCTCGACGAAGCGATTGCCGACCTTCAGAAGACGCTCGCGATCTCGCCTCGCGCGGACAACGCGTTACGACGCATCGCGGAGGCACGCGCGTACCAGGGGCAATACGAAGAAGCGCTGCGGATCCTGAGCCAGGTAGACCCCGAGGCCAACCCGCCCTACTGGTACTATCAAATGGCGCTCGGGCTGCTGCACTTGGGGCGGCGCGACTCGGCGTTCGCACTGATACAGAACTACCTGCGGGAGCATCCTGAAGACCGGGGCGGCGTTGTGACAAGCGCGCGGGCCGTCTGGTTTGCCATGGCCGGGGACGCACCCCGCGCGGCGCGAGACATTCAGACCGCTGTCCAGAAGGGGAAGGGATACATCCACTTCCATCACGCCGGCTACCACATCGCTCTCGCCTACGCGTTGCTCCACCGGCCCGACTCGGCGGTACAGTGGTTGCGTCGCGTGGCTGATGGCGGCATGCCCTGCTATCCGTGTTTCGCGGGCGAACCGTTCCTGAACGGCATCCGGACGGATGCGGGGTTTGTCGGCTTCATGTCGGAGCAGAAGGCGCAGTGGGAGCGGTTCCGGACGACCCTCTAAGCCTTCTCCCAGGACCGAAACACAGGCGTCAACGGTGGCTTCCCCGCGAGCACCGCCCGCACGTTGGCGAGCGCCGCCTGGGCCATGGCGCGGCGCGTGCCCGCCGTGGCGCTCGCGAGGTGCGGGAGCAGCACGGCGCGGGGCGCCGCGAGCAGGCGCGGGTCGATCCGCGGGTGGTCGAGGTAAACGTCGAGACCGGCCGCGCCCAGCCGGCCCTCCTCGAGCGCCTGTGCCAGCGGGGCCTCGCGCACCAGCTCACCGCTTGCGGTGTTGACGAGAATCGCGCCCGGTTTCATCAGCGCCAGCGTCTCCGGGCCGATGATGCCTTTCGACTCAGGCGTGGACGGGAGATGCAGGCTCACGATGTCGCTCTCACCGAGCAGGGGTTTGAGATCGAGGCGGGTCGCTCCAGTGGCGGCCTCGAGCTCCGGGGCGGGCTCGCGCGCCGTGTACACCACGCGCATCCCGAACGGGCCCGCCCGGCGGGCCACGGCGACGCCGACCGGGCTCGCGCCCAGCAGGCCGAGGGTGCTGCCGCGCAGCTCGACGCCGAGCAGCTGATTGGGGGCCCATCCGGTCCAGCGACCGCTTTTCACCAGCTCAGCGCCTTCGATCAAGCGCCGCGCGCACGCGAGGATGAGGGCCCAGGTCAGGTCGGCGGTGGCGTCGGCGACCACGTCGGGAGTGCTCGTGACGATCACACGACGCAGCTCGGCCGCCACCACGTCCACATTGTCGTGGCCGTCGCCGCAGTTCGCGATCAGCTTGAGCTGGGGGAGTCGCTTCAACTCGGTCCCGCCGACCCAGCGGGCCGGCAGGGGGACGATGGCTTGGTAGTCGCCTGCCGGAGTAGGCTGATCGGCGGGAAGCCACGTGACGGCGAGCCCGGCGAGATCGCCGGGCTCGAGGAGCGGCTGCAGTTCGGCGGCGACGAGGACCGGTAGGGGGGGCGCGCCCTCGGGGCTCAAGGGATGTAAGTCGAGAACAGGTCGTCGTGGTCCTTCCGAATGCACGCCGCTCGCGAGTGTAAACGCGTGGATGTCGTCCACGAAGACGGAGCCGTCAGGGAGCTACCTTGCCCTCGGGTTCCTGCCCTGTCAACCTCACGCGCGCGCTACCGCCTGCGGGTGAGGGTGAAGCGGACGGTGTCGGCCACGAGGGGCGTGAGGGGAAGGTGATTCGCATCGACTAGCACCGCGATCAACCGGTGCGCGCCCGGACTCACGTTCTCGAGCGTGCGCCACGACTGCCCCCGACTCAGATGCACGATGCCAGGGGTCCAGAACGGAACCGCAGAGTCGGCGGGGGTGAGGTCCCGGTCGAGGAACAAATCAACGTGGGCCGTCCCCGGCCGGTGCTCGAGCGCGGGCGCGATCAGGACGCCGTGCGCCTCCAGCACCACCGCCACGTTGCGGCCGGTGACGACGGCGTCGTGGTCGGGGTTGATGATCCGCACGCGCGGCGCGGCCAGGGAATCCGCACGGTCCTGAGGGCGGGCGGCAGGTGCGGCGGCGGCGAGGGCGAACAGCGCCGCGCGCAGCGCGCGGCTCATTCGGGCACTCGTGGCGGGGAATAGGTGTCCAGATTTGGACATCTATTCGGCTCGGTGAGTATGGGTCGCCGGGACGTTACGATTGTCGTCACCGTCACTCTGCTCGTTGGGATCGCATCGGCTTCTGGATGGGCCGCCGGGACCGGAGCGTCTCCGACTGCTATCTCAACCACGTGCAGCCCGGCATCTCGGAAGATGCCTCGCAAACCATCTTGACGGTCTGTAGCGCAAAGTTCGGCCGCCACTAGAGAGACCTTGGCCGCGCGTAGTCGCCGTGACGCACACCGGCACGCGCCGGCGGCGTTGTGTATCGCGCGGTCGAGCACCGGCTTCAGTTATGTGGGCGCGACCGTCGAAGGGAGTCGGCCCAGATTGACTCAGAGCGTACGTAAGTGGCGCGAAGGCCCGGGTACTCCTTCTCCGCCCACACCGAGTCGCTCCGCGTCGTCAGCCATCCCTTACTGCACGCCGCGATCTCTGTGGCGAACGCGGCGTGGAGATAACACGTCACCCAGCTCTGGCGTCGTGCTCTTTCTCTTCGCGGAGCAGCAGCTATCCACTGTTTCTCAGAGTCAGCACGCCGCACGGAATCTGCAGCGCGCGCCATGGAATCTTCAGCTCGCCTAATTTGTCCCATCGCGACAACCCAACGGGTTACTGTCTCGGCGACATCCTCTGAACCCTCCGCCTCGTCCACCGTCCAGTTGTAGCGAGTGATCAGACAGTGCACCATCGTTTCCCGGTACGTGGAGGCCGTCGCGTTCTGCATTTGGTCGGGGGCGAGGTACGCGCACGTCTTCACCTGTTCAGTGCGAGTGGTAGCTGTCTTCGCAGTGCAGGCGGTTAGACCAACCACGAAGAAGATGCGCAGGCGGCGCGCAACCTTGGTCATCTCGCAAATGTATCAGCCCCAGCCATACATGTTCTCTTGGTGGCCGGTTGAATCGCGGGGTGGTGTAACCGCATTTCCCCGAGGCCCAAGATCCCTGTCGCGAATCCGACCCTCCCTGCCGCAAGAACGCCCTATCGAGGCGCCTTGGTCTCCTGTATTCTCAGCGCATCCCCAAGTCCCTGGGAGGGCGCGTGAGATCGCCAATGCCGTCCGTTCTCGTTGCTGGCCTGATTGCCTCAGGGTGCGCGATACCGAGCGTCACCTACAACATGTCTCTAAAGGAAGTACAGCGGCCAGCTGACGTGGCGAAGCGATGGGGGGACTTTACCCTACAGACGTCTCCAGATGGGTTCACGTACCAGGACAACCTCGTGCAGCTGCTCGTCGTACCCGTCAAGGGGAGTTTCGTACTCACAGTTAGTAATAAGACATCCTACTCCATGCAGTTCCTCTGGGACCAAGCGTCCTACGTCGGACCGGATGGCATCAGCAGCATGGTGTCGTCTGGAGAAACGCGCTGCATACAGATGGGCCAGTCTCGCCCTCCCGAAACCATACCGGCCAACGCGCGAGCGATCCTAACGGTCATTCCTAGCAGTCTCGTCTACACACCCTATGGTGGTGGGTGCACCGTGCGGGACTTCGTCCCCCCCGACAGCACGGCTGCGCGGTTTGAGAGGAAGGACGCACGCCTGATACTGCCCCTGCGAGTTCAAGACAACGTCAACGAGTATACTCTGGTCTTCCGGATGACTAGCATCGCGGTGAAGTCGGGTTCGTGACACCGCGCGACACGCGCACCCGCAGGACGGCCTATCCGTGCTGATGGTGATTTTCGGAGCCGGGGCATCGTACGACTCCTGCGACACCTTCCGGCCGCCGACCCCCGGGTCGGACATGGAATCGCGTCCACCGCTCGCCGATGAACTCTTCCAGCAGCGCGCATTCTTTGACCAGTGGGTGCAGCAATACCCCGAGTGCACTACAGTCATTCCGCGGCTCCGACGCCATACGAACTCCACGCTCGAAACCGAGATGGAGCGGCTGCGGATTCAAGCGGAGCGCGAAGACCAGCGAGCCATTGAGCTTCACGCCATCCGGTACTACCTCCGCCGCGTCCTGTGGCATTGCGGAGAACAGTGGTTGCGGAGGACATCCGGGGTGACCAACTACGCCCAGCTGCTAGGTGAGATTCGGCTCTGGCGCAACAGCCATCCCAGCGAGGACGTGCGGTTCGTCACATTCAACTACGACACCCTGTTAGAGCACGCATGCGAACGTGCGCTCACAATGCCGATTCGCTCGGTGAGCGGCTACGTGTCGGGTGCATACAAAGTGTACAAGCCGCATGGGTCGGTGAACTGGGTGAGGACCCTTGGCGATGCACTGGGTGTGGACGAGAAGAACGTCGAGCACTCGATCATCGGGCTTGGCAAGAGCCTCTCGCTGTCGGCGGGGTTTCACTTAGTAGAGAATCCTGGTCAGCCTCTACTTGAGGGACGCTACGTCTATCGTGCGCTCGCTCTACCTGTCAACACCAAAGTTGCCTTCGAGTGTCCAGAGGACCACGTAGCGAAGTTGAAGGCTGACATCCTTGCGGTTACCAAGCTCCTTGTCATCGGGTGGCGAGCGACGGAGCCTCACTTTCTGGAGTTTTGGAAGCAGCCCCGGCTGAACAGTATCCCCCACAAGATCTCGAAGATCGGCGTCGTCGCGGGCGGTGTAGACCTGGCCACGCAGGTGCAAAACCAACTGAGGGCGTCGGGGATCGAAGGTACATTCCTATTGTCGGCGGGCGGCTTTAGCGAGTTTGTCACGGGCCCGGGGTTGGAGGAGTTCCTGGCCGACTGATGCGGGCGCACCTGGATCGCAAACCAAGGTCAGGAACAGATTCAACGCGGGGGTGGCTGGCTGTCGCGCTCTGATACAGTTTGGGCGCGGTCGGTAGGGGGCACCACGTCATCGAGGTAAAGCGTGTCGCTACTCTGGAATCCCACTCAGCATAGTGACGAAGAGAACCCCCTGTGGTCCTGGCTCCGCGCCGTAGAATGGAGTGCGTGGCCGCTATTTCTGTCGCTGCCGGTGGCACCACTCCTCTTGCTGGTCATGAGCCCGTGGACGCTGATGATCACGTTGCTCATTCTCAACCTTCTCTGGCTGGGGCTCCGCGGCAGATTCGTTTCGGTCACGTTGGCTGACGCTGCGGTGATGATCGCCATGCTCCGCTGGATCACCGGCCCGCTTGCCGCCCTCCTGCTTTTCACCAGAGGCCGTTGGACCCTCGCCCTTCTCGCACTCTTCTGGCCCTTCATTGTTCCGGTGCTCAGTATCATCGCACGCCCACGTGTCGGCCCAATCCAAGCTGAGTTCATGAGACGACTCGGTTACGAGCCCACGCCGATCAATCCGCTGCATGACTCGGAGCGCTAGGGTTCGCTCTCCACGCTGCTGCCTAACACGCGCGTGACGCTCGCGGAGCGCTGATCCCCCGCTCTGTGGCCAAACAGCCGCTCCCGTGGCTCTCAGAAAACCCGTAACTCCAACGGACAGGGTGGGATTCGAACCCACGGTACCCTTACGGGCACACCGGTTTTCGAGACCGGCCGTTTCAACCGCTCACGCACCTGTCCAACTGCTAGACGGGTAGGCGGGTAGACGCGTAGACGGGTAGCACATCGGGATCAGGCATTCCTAGGATTCCTAGCCGTCTACCCGTCTCTCCGTCTACCCCGTCTAGCCCTTACGGATAGGGTGGGATTCGAACCCACGAAACGGTTGCCCGTTTACACGCTCTCCAGGCGTGTGCCTTCAGCCACTCGGCCACCTATCCCCGCCACCGCGGTGCCAACAACTTAATACCGCTCGGCTACAAGCCCCCAAGCCGGAGGCGGGCCGTGAGCGCGACCGACGCCAACTTCGAAAAGCCAAAGGCTTTCGACACATCGCAGTAGCGCAGCTCAAAGAACATTGTCGTCGAGGCGACCGGACGAGTGACCCTGCCCCGACGTTCCACGCAAATTTCGTTTCGGAGGTGTCCGCGGTGACTCCGCCGGAGCGGACTGAGAAGGTGGCGCGGTACGCGCCGATTCCGCCGAGCAGGTACCCCGCCGCGCCCTGCCGCGCTCGTCTGAGGTTGTACGTAAGGTCCGCATCCGCGCCGAGCATCTTAATGATGACGTGGGTCGGCTGGCCGACGAAGGCCGTGAGGTCGGCGTTCAGTTGGTTATTCCCGCCGTTTTCGCCGTAGCCCGCATTCGCCCGGAACCCCAGCGGGCTGCCCGGCTTGCGGTAGTCCATGACGGCCACGCCCTGCCACCCAATCTTGAACCCCTCGCCCGACTGGTCTGCGTGGTAGTCGCCCGTCGGCGCGGTAAGACCGAGACCGACGGCGAAACGCGGGCGGGGTTGCTGTGCAGCGGCCGCCGTCGCAGCGACCAGGCACACCAGGGCCATGACCCCCGTCCTGCTGCCAGATTGTGACATGTGCACACCTCCGTACGTTCACGAGATGGAGCGTGGTCGCGAGGCGGAGGCACAATAGCACCGACGGATGGCGCGGGTTAGGGCGGATGAACCCCCAACGCCTCCGGTTGCGTATCATCTGAGGTCTCTCAAGGAGGCTTGTCCGTGAACACCCTGCCGACGAAACGCGAGCCCACGCGGCCGACCGAACCTGAAGACACTCCCACGTGGCGCGACCTAGCCGAGCGGTTCCGCGACCTGATGAAGGATTTCCTCAAGGAAGGTAAGGATCTCGAGCGGGAGCTCGAGCCGAAGCTGTTGCCGGCGCTGCGGCGC
>Ga0137383_10002163_pt1 | contig 11902 bp, 18 predicted proteins | sample SagtaG_19_FD_104817 | JGI IMG/M metagenome (GOLD analysis project Ga0137383, IMG submission 104817) | Vadose zone soil microbial communities from Sagehorn Ranch, Mendocino, California, USA - Sage2_R_40_16 metaG | ecosystem: Environmental > Terrestrial > Soil > Vadose zone | place: USA... | reverse complement strand
GTGATAGACTGGTCGGAAGAGGTTTTCCCATGCACTATTGTAAAGCAGGTCATCAAGTTACGAAGGGTCGGTGTTGGACCTGCTATAAGATTCAACATCGTCAAGCTACGTCGGCATCGTATTGGCTAGGATACGTTGAGGCTAGAGACCGATTCGACGGGACTGCCAAAACCTAGAAATTGAGGGGCGCTTTATGGCTTTATGGCGTTGTGGAAATCGCCTCTTTGTCGAGAAAAGAAGGTTTAGAAAGATATTTCCAAGAAATGAGCAAAACTTCTAACTCATTGGAAACAAAGGTTAAACAAACCACTGTCACACTACAACACAGGACGGAACCCAGAGTCCTTTTTTGGTCTTTCTCTCTCGGCTAAGCGCCTAAACCCACAACGCCATAAAGCCATAAAGAGCCTTGCAAAAACAGGATTGAAGTAGTAAGTTGGACTCATGCGACTACATAGAAGAACGGGCCATTCTCCTACGGGGCGGCCAGACAAGCAGGCTCGGAAGGCTATCGAATGGCTTCGGGTCTACCTAAGCGATGGGGACAAACCGGCTAAGGACATTGAGAACTTTGTCACAGATCATCCTGAATTCGGCTTTTCCTTCAGAACGTTGAATCGTGCAAAGGTGCGCTACGGGATTGTCTCTTATCGTCCGGGCAATGGTGGGACTTCCGGCCCCTGGATTTGGACATTACAAAATCAGGCTGGCGTCATCGAAACACGTCAGAGATTGCAAGAACGCGAAGAAGCCAAGTTTGATGCTGAAATAGCCAAACTCGAAAATCGAGATAAGGGGCGACAGGAGCGATGGGCTCAGAAAGAGCACGAGCGCATGGAAGAACTGATCTCCAATTATGAGACTGGGCAAACAGGCGCAAAGTATATCAGTTCCGGGCATCTTATTTGGGAACTTGAACAATACCTGTCGAAGCACGGTTCTGATAAACGTCTAGAAGAAATCCTGGTCAGAATGAATGCCAAAAAGCAGGCCGAAGACGAAGAACGGAAGCGGAAGCAGGCCGAGAAGCGTGAGTTAGACGATCTGTTTGCTTAGCTCCGCCCGCAAGTCTAGCTCCGCCCGCAAGTCTCATGTTTTCAACGAGAAAAATTTTACTGTCACAATTTCGCAGTACATTCGCAGAACAAAAAACCAAATCAAGCCTATAAGTCCTTTGTTCTCGTTGTGATAAGTGTTTACACCGAACTCTCATTCGTTTTGGCGCGCCTGCTACCGGTATTCCGAAATAGGCAACAGTCTCGGGCGTTTTGAGCCCCAATAGGCGTTGCCGGGCCCGCGGATCGCGCCACGGGCTCGGGATAAGCGGCAATTGGCATCTGGCAGCGTTAGTGAAAGCCCCCGCGCATCCTGAGCAATTCGATTTCCAAACGTCAATCATGGGTTGCAGTCGGCAAGTTTACTTCCAGCTAAGTTGCTGATAATACAAGGCGCAGGAGTCCCTTCAGGAATTTAGACCGTGCCGGGTAAACCACCCAGAATCAACCACATACGGGTGGAGCTTAGCTCCGCCCGCAAGTCTCATGTTTTCAACGATAAAAATTTTGCCGGTACATTCGCTTCCTTTCTTTTTGTCAACAGTTCCGCCGTCAGTTACAGTAAAGCCTTAAGAATCAACAGCACAACAGAATAGAGTATTCTGAATAGGCAACAGTAATTTGGGCGTTTTGAGCCCCGTTGCCCGTTCCGGGCAAATCGTGACGCGATAGGCGTTGCCAGCCGTCGCGTCGTTCCTAGCGGCTGGAAATCGCAGCGCGGCATATCTAGCGTGTCCACGTGCCCCCACGCATCGATTCGTGCGATTTGCCCCGGAACTTCTGAGCGGATCGGGCCGGGCGGATCAGGCGTGCTGCTTGTAAGTATATGAAACTAAAAGAATTCTTTGGGACTTTTGGAGATCGTCCTCTGGACCCATGTGGGTGTCAGCGGCAGCGCGGGCTTAACCATAGAAACCGCCAAAGCGATGGAGAAATGGGTAGTCCAGCACCCGCTACAAGCCACTGCGATTGAAACCGTTGCACACGAATTGGGAGTTGACCCGTTTCAATTGGCGTCAAAGATTAGGCACCTTCTGGAATAAGGAGACAACTTGAATACCCCAAAAGAATCAGCAAGTAATCAGCAAGAATCAGCAAGTTGGGGCGGAGCACGGGCTCACTCTGGCGGCAGTCGTCCGGGCTCTGGACGACCCCGGAAAGCCCTGGCAAACGTCAATCTTGAGTCGTCCAGGGAAGAGCAGATTGCCGGAATTAAGGCAAAGTTGGCTTCAAATCCCCCCGCAAGAGAATACGCTGCCTTGTCAAGAACTTTGGCGCAGTTAACCGGCGACATCCAGACTTACAAGAAGCCCGGAAGTAAGCCTCAGAAATCCGAACTACCAGACCCCAAGAAACTGCCCACATGGTGGTCTGACGAATGGGCACGGGTCATATTGGTCCAGCGGATCAACAGCCAAAGAACAATCACGGATTCCGTACAGGATCGGGCACTGAATGAATGCGAGCATGTCTGGGCTACCGAAGAAAATCTCAGCATTGAAGATTTTCGCGCTGAGGTGCTTCGTCAAGGCATCGAGCGGAAACAGAGATTGTACCCGGACGGATATCCGAAGAATGGGGAAGAATGGCGTCTCTGGGATTTGGCAAATCCCGAGGAAGTCAAAGCAATGCGCGCCGGTCTCCACGGATTCGGAATCGAAGCCCCGGACGCAGATTTTCAAAAAACGACCGAAGCCAAACCTATATCCGAAGCGGAAATCAAATCTGAGCAGCAAACATATCGGGATTTGCTGCAAGGCGTCTCTGCGCCTAAACATGCGGACTTTGACAATTCGAAAGACCCGCAACCGAATACTGACATTCCCGTCGAAACGGGTTTGTCAGGCGACGATATCTCAGGATTTTGAAAACCTTAATTGCGGGCTTGCCTTTGGCGGGACTGCAAAAGGGAATGTTGTAAATGCGGTAACCCCGCAACGAGGATATTATGGGAATCACACCAGATATATTTTTAGCAGATGAAGGCTTACGAGACCGCCTTGAGGCAGCGAAGCGAACGGGCATCGGTTCATTTACCGAAAAAGAAATGGGAGCGATGTCAACAAACGATTTGCGAGAACTCGCTATGGCCGAAGGCGAGGAAGAGAAACGGCAAGCCGATTTGGCGGAAAAGATTGCGACGGAAAAACAAGATCAATTAGACCGCCGCTTTGAAAACAAAACTCCCGCACAAATTAAGGAGGAATTCGAGCGCCGTGAGCGATTGCAGGAAATTACTGATTCGCCAGAGGGTCAACTTGAAACAGCAGCGAGAACTGCTCAACAAAAATTAGAAGACGCCGACTACGTTCGCCAGCAATTGGAATCCCAGAACAACCGCCAATTGGATGAACTTGTCGCACAAAAAGTAAATCAGGCGACCGCCGAACAACAGCAAAGTTTGGCGACACAGCAGGCGTTTGTGGATTCTCACAAAGATTATGTGACTTCGCCCGAAAATGGCGAAGCAATGGTCAAATTTCTGCGGGACGAAGCAAAATATACACAGATGACCACAGAGAATCTAAATTTGGCGTACAGCGTCCTAAAACAGCGTGGCGCACTGAATTTGCTCAACCCTGATCAAGTCGCCGCCCGCGCCAAATTGGCAGAGGCGGTCCAGACGGATGAACCACGAAGAACCGCTCGCTCCAGCAGCGTCTCAACCATTCGTTCTGATAGCGGATTTTATCGGACCAATCCAAAGCCCGAACTTTCAGAAGAGGAAATGTATAGCCTTCCGATTGCGGAACTGAAACGCCGTGCAATTGAAGCGACTGGCGGCGAAGAATCAAATCTAGAAAAGCATGGCATTCTATCTCGCTTTGGGAATTTTGGTGGGTAAAATGAAAAATGGTGAAAAGGTGATCTATGATCGTTAATGCTAAAAAATTATCCGACATTCAAACTGAGGCTGAAAAACTTGCCACTGTTGAGCGACAGAACAGAATCCAAATTGACGCTGATCGGCTGTCTGCGATTCTTTTTCAGGACGATATAAAATCCCTGACAAATATCTCAAAGAGACTCTACGTTGCGGTTTGGTTGCGACCCGAGGCGGTCAACATGAGACCCCTGTGGGTTTCGGTAGATGATATGTCAAAACCCGAGTATTCGCGTTATTCGATTGCTCGAAAAGATGACCCGCCCGTTGTTAAAGAAAAAACCGACCAGAGAATTTTGCGAGCCGATATCGCATGAAAACTCAAACCATGATTGCTCCCGATAATACAACGGGTGATGTCCCTGTTGAGCGGCTAGAAGAAGCGAAGGCGGCGGGCTTTGAATTGGCAGTCAAGATGCGTAATCCGAACACCCAAACCGAACAGCACGTTCCGTATTCTCTTGTTGACGTTCACCTTTCCGCAGGCTTCAAAATCGTTCACGAATAAAAAAGTTTCCCAGACCTAGAAACTGGGACAGTCGTGAGTCAACTCCCTTGATCGGTTTGACTCGCGCAAACGAGGGGCAATCTCATGGGTTGCCCTTCATTTTTTCAAAAAGGAGAAATAAAAATGGACAACAATACAAGGCTTCCAGGGGCTCACGTCCCTGACGGTCACAGTTCAAGTTCGTTCCATCCGCTCGCTTTGGATGAAGGCTATCCGAATCCCGACGGTGCTCGCACGGATGTAGGAAATTCCCCGACGAAAGAAAATCTTTCACGCGGCAGTAAGCCCGCGCCTTGCACCGAACCCGACGCGAAGATGTCGAAAGACGTTTCGTACTCGAATTCTAAATAAATAGGAGAACTCAATTGGAACACATTAAGAAAGATGCGGTGAAAGATTTGCCACCGCACGTAAACCACGAACCGCACCGCATCGCAACGGCTGAGGGAACCAACGTCCCATTTAGCGAACGTGGCGCAGACCAGCACAACGTAACCAACCAACAAAAACACCTGCGTGCCAGCGACGGCACCAAGGGAGCGAGCGTTTCCGAAGAATTGATGGAGTTGGCTCAAGCGGCCAAAGATCACGACGATGCGGCGCACTTCACCGCAAATCCTACTGGAAAATTCAAAGGAGCAAAATAAAATGTCAGAGAACACACCGAACACTTCATACCCGACCCCGCCCGCCGTCCCACAAGTTTCAAGGGAGACCGGCGAAGTCAATATGAACCGCCCAGAAAATGGGGGCAAACTTGACGGGTGGGAATCTTCCACTAATCCGTGGGAAGGCGGAGTCTCCGGCACAAGATTTTCCGATGCCGAAGACTTTGTTGAGCCCGAAGAACGCAAAAAGCGTGTTGCCGAGTTCAACCAGAAATCTTCCCAAAGCATCATTTAACAAAAACTCAAACCTGAGAGTGATTCCTACGTAGTCACTCTCATTTTCTTTTTCAGAGGAAGCAAATGGTATGCCAGTCCTGCCACAAGAAATGTCCGCGAAGAAGCAATCATCAAAAAGTATTGCCGCCGTTGCGGTTCAAAAAAGCACCAGAGGTTTTACCAAAAACATCGGAAAGAACGATGCACCCAATCTCGGGAGCACTATCGGCTTCACCGTGAAGAAAAGTGCGACGGCTATCGTCTCTATTACAGGAAACATCGGAAAGCAATTTTAGCGTGGTGCCGGAACTGGTATTGGGAGCACCGCGAAAAGAGATTGGAGCAGATGCACGATTGGGACCTAAAAAACCGAAAGAGGAAAGATTTATGATAGGAGAAAAACGGCCAAACCCCGTGCGGCAATCAGGCCGCGTCAAAATAGGTGTAGTCAGTCAAATGTCAATGAACATCGGTGTAATCACTTCGTGCTCTGGGCAATTTACGTTCCGAATCGGCGACGCCGATCAAGACATTCAGAAGGGCGCGTCCGTCCAATTTTGCCCGATTTTCGGGGGCAGCATGGCCGCCAATGTTCGAAGGGTGAAACCATGAATCCAAATCAATACACATTTCGAGTCAAGCCCCTGTTGACGCCGCGTCCATGGAATTCAAAATGGAATGTTCCGGCTGATCCACGGCCGGATTCAAATACGAGAGAAGTGTCAGAATTTGATTCCGAAGGGAACCGACGTTGGGGACGGCGCTAAGTGCGCTCAACCGAAATTCGAATTGGTTGATCTTCCTTCGGTTCGGAGACCCTGACGCGCCAGTTGCCGGGATTTATCACTTCAACTTTGATGCCGTTCGCCTTCTTGTCCGAATGAATTTCGAATAATCCTTCCGAATTCGAAATCGCTACACCTGCTCGGCCTAGATCAACGGAGCACTGCATAGGCTTTTGATCCTGCGTTAAGCATGATCCAAAATACAAAAGTTTGCCCAACTTGAAACGGCGGTGAACCGGGTACGGTCCAACTTGACCAGATGGAGTCCCCCAAAATGATTGCGAAGTCACAAGGTATCGAGTCTTGCCCGAGAAAGGATCACTCACCGTCTGCGCTTGTATTTGAATATCCCGCAGAACGAAAGAGACGCTTATCGCTGTGCTCTGGACGTACTTCCCAGTCAGGATGTACGAAATTTGCCGAGTCAACGAAATGCTAACCCGATTGCTAGAATATCCACCGCCAAATCCGACCGAACTTTGTCTCGCCTGCGTGATATTTTGGCTAATCATAAAATGCCTGTTCAATCTCTCTTGGATGCTGTGAAAGAGAAATTGTTGGTGCTCTGTTCGGAAGTAGTTTGATTGGATATTAAGAAACGAAATGCGGAGTCCGGCCCCGGCGTTTTCGCCCCTCGTATGAATTCCCGCGAACGTTCCATCGTTCACACTGCCCGATAGACTCACCGAAGCAAGTCCTAAATCGTGCGACCATGCCATGCCGATGCTGTTATTGGTGCTGACGTATGGGAACAGATAACTTTGATGGAAAGCGAAGATGGATGCTCCGTCTATTGTGAATTCCCCTGACCCCTGCCAAAAGCGAGCCCCGTTGAATAGTCCGGCCGATACATTGGCTTGGAATTTTCGGTCAATGTGATACTCCGCTCCACCTATGGCCGTCACTAAGCTGCCCGAGATGGCATCTAGCGTTGAGATTCTTATGTGTTTGTTGAGATCATGGTCAACGATCAGCCCGGCCCCAAGCCGTAATGGCTGATTCGAGAATCCAAAAACAAACGGAAGAAAATATCCGGCACCGGTTAGACCAGCAAACGCTTGAATACGTGTCTTTGCATTTGGCGGTCTGCGCGCCGAGATGCAGACACAACTGAAACCCTGCCCTATCTGTTCGCTCAAGAAGGTGAAAGTCTGCGTTCCGGCTGACATATCCCATCTGCCGAATGAAAAGTTCTCCCGAGCCCCGAGCAATAATCGCCCGTCATAACCAACAGAAAATGATGTCGAAGATGATGGATGATAGAGTGTAGCGGTCGCACCGTACGCCTGTTGCCCGTATAGCGTTGCTGCGCCGAGATTAACCTGTACTTGTGATTTGCCCGGAATGATGAAAAAAAGAAGCGATAGCAGGCTCAACAGGCAATGCAGCGGAGTTGGCTTGACCTGTAGCACCCTACTTAATACCCCATCCTTGGCGTGTTCTTTCTCGGCATCCTTTGGCTTTGTCGGAGCACAGATAGATCACGCTGCCTAGATGCAGCGCGACGGCCAACCCTTCTTTGGTATGCAATCCTTGGAAAACTGTGCCAAGGTTCACAACGCACGGCATTTCCCGACACGTGATCTCATACCCGATCACGTACGATTGGCGGGGTCCTAGTCTTGCGGAATTGTTGGTCAGGCGAATGTTAATCCCTGAGTCCAGATGTCGATAAAGAACTTTGCCATCACTGGCGGCTAAACTTTGGGTCTCGATATACGCGGCCAAAGGCACGATTTGATTATTCGTGAGCACTATTTCGCCCCGGCATCGTGGCCCCTTGCATTCCGAGATCACGGGCGAAATAGTTTGGGCGTTGCATTCGGTTGAGGCGAAGCAGATCAGAATTGCCAGCAGAAGCCATAAAAGAACGAATAGAACCACGCCACGCAACAGAATTTTACTGACTGGCGGTTCCGGCGAGCGACGGGGAAATCGCTTGTTAAGATCATCTAGGAAAGGATCAACGCGCATGGGTCTCCTTCAAAACCTTGAGAATTTCCCGTAACTGTTCAATAAGACACCCGCCGATGAATGCGATAATTATTAGAAGAACATCAACCTTGTTGTGCCAAGGGGTGCGGTCCCATATAAAGACCAACAGAAAAGCAAACGGCAGTACCAAGAGGTATCCCAAGATTGTCTGTGTTCGCTTTGTCATTTTCATCTCCTTTGAAAAAGAAAGCGGCCCCCATAGTGGCGAACCGCCGTTTACTAAGTTTAGTTCGCTTGTGCTGCTATGTTAACGGTGCCGGTATAGGAACCGGGGGCTTGCGTGGACAAACCAGTTATAGCCAACGTGAGAGTGTCCGTTCGATTCCCAGATGCCGGAATAGAAGTGCTCGGCAGAACTGCCACAGTCGCTCCGGCAACGGCGGCCGAAACACTTGTGTCTGTACCAGTAAATGGCAGCGGCCCGCCGCCATTCGAACCCGTGATTTGACTTGACGGAATGTTAATGACGCCATTACTGAGTGCACTTGAGGGTGATGCAAACCACGCCGCTATCTGAAAGTTGGACGAAGGTGTCTGAAGGTTCCAAGAAGAAGTGATCTGAATTGGGGCGGAAGCCGCACCGGTAATGGGATCAAAAGTTATGCTGGCCGGGCTGGCCGAAATTGTGACGGAATTACTGATCGTGAGACTTAGTGCGACCGTGGCGACGTTGCTCGCTGTGCTCGCCATTGCCGATTGAACTGGCAGCAATAGCAACAAACCGATCACTGCAAAGACTGCTAGTTTGCGTCTCATTTTTTCTCCCTTAAATCGGTCTTGGTTGAGCCAAGTCCGAAACCTTTTGGTATGGCATCATCCTCAAGCAGAAATTCCGCCTGAAGCGTGCCAGCAATTCCTTGCTGTTCCAAAAAACGAAGATATGCCAGCCCTACTTGCTTGTTGAATCGCTTCGCGGAATTCTGAGACTTCGTAAAGTACGGGCAGTTCTTGCCGAGTCGTTCGAAGAAATCGACACGGTACGGCAGGGTCCGCTTAATGACTAGGACAGATACAAACATCACGCGACCAGTTTTCGCTTGAAGTAATAATCTTCGGTCGCCAACCGAATCGTGCGAGCGTGTAGGTAAATCCATGCTTCTATTTGTGTGAGCGTCCTACCGGCTTCCTGCTGAAGTTCTTCTAACTCTTTTGGATGAATTTCGGGAAGGTACTGTACATTGGTGCTATGATTCGATTCTGACATGGCGGACTCCTTTTCAGTCTGCTTTGTCTTTTGGGCGACAGGTCTAATCCACTTGCCGCCCTTTTGTTTGACTTGAACCTGCTACAGCGAATCCCTGATTGACTTCTACGAATTTAGCAGAACACAAGTATACTTGTCAAGGCTATCACAAGTATGGTTTCCAACAAGTATAGTTTCTTGTTCATTTCTGGCGTGCTATGTACCGTACGGCATGCCTACTCCGCTCCAACTCAGATTTGGCAAAGCACTCAAGCGCATACGGCTACAGCGTCATCTCAGCCAAGAGGCTCTAGGGGATTTGGCGAACCTATCCACCAACAGCATCGGCTCAATCGAGCGCGCCCAATCCGATATCACACTGACGAGTATGGAACGGCTGGCAAAGGCATTACGGGTTCCGATTAGCAGGCTATTCCGGGGAATCTAGTTTAACTCCAGATTAGGGAACCGCCGCTTTGCCGCTGTCTTCGAAATGAGCATAGTGGTATAGCACTTGCGGTCGCGCCCGGCGTGGGTCTCTTTTTTGACGCCGGTATCCTTCCAAAACATCTTTCGAATGGTGTCAGGATGCCGCCCAGTCTTTTCGGCTATCTCTCTCGCCGAGAGATAATCGCGGTTATGCATGCGCTTGATTTTCTCAATTGCCGGATCAGTTAGAAATTCCCGGAGAGATTCAAGACTGCCGTTCTGGCCGAGAACGGAGTCTTCGATTAGCGATTCAATATGTTCGCGCCGCTCTTGCTTGGTCATCTCTTCAAAAGTCTTGATGGGAATAATCATTTGCGCTCCGTGATGCTTTTGACTTTGGGTTGCGCTTCTTTCTTTCGGAGTTTAGCGGCCTGAGCATCTATAATCGTCCGCTGCGCGTTCTTGTGTGCTTGCTCGAATTCGGCAATACATGGGGCGTAGTGCTTCAAGAAGATGGCAACCGTATCCCCAAGAGCGTCAGCGATTGCCTTATGGTTCACTTGGCCTAGCTCGTACTGAGTCCGCAACTGATTGATTGCAAACGTATCGCGGAGCATATGCGAGTGTGGCTCACGGTCTCGAATGTCCGTCTTAACGGATTTGATCCCGGCATCCGCGAACACGCTCTTTAGTTCTGCCGACCAGTAACCGGTATTCGTGTCAACGTCAACGTTCTTATCATAGAAGGGCTCGTTTAAGTCTCCGTCGATTGGCACAGTTGCCCTAAGCAAATCCACCACGTGAGGCACAAGGGTTGGTTGCGCTCGGCGCTTCGTTTTGTTGCGATAGTACGTGATCTCGCCGTTGTCTTTCATCAAATCCAACTTGAAACGCACAGCATCTCCTAAGGCGAGACCGCCCCATCGCATCAATTCGATAAAGGCGAGTATTCGGTGTGCATCTTCGTACCGCTTCTTATCTTCCAAAGTTTTTGTGTCGGCCGGAAACCTGTTTCGGATTGCTGCCAAGATGGAATCATATTGAGCATCCGAAAATGCTGTGGTACGGCTACCCGGCTTTACTTTTGGCGGCCTAATTGCATCCATTGGATTGCTTCCAATCCATCGCTTCAACAGACAGTATTTGAAGAACCGCTTCAAATCGCCGAAGGTTCCGAAGTCAGTAAGATCAGAGCCAAAATTGAAGGTATTACGAAAACTCTCAACCAAGTCTTGGGTCAAATCAGAGATGTAAACGGGGCGGGGGTTTAGGGTCTTAAGCCATTCGGCAAGACGCCCTTCATTCTGCCGCCGATTCTTTTTGAATTTGAAAGTCTGGGGGTCTACATTTCCGAGCAATGGAAGGTAACGTTCGATACGCTGTTCGCTGACCCGTTCTGCTTTCTTAGATGCGAGAAATCGAGCAACCGCCTGCTCGATAGTGACTGTCTTGGTCTCCTTCTCCATCTGAGACGCTTTCAACGCGGATTCGGCTACCATTCGGGCTCGTTTATCAGGGTTGTGCTGATCCCGATATGTCTGTGCTATCACTTCGGCATCGGGCCATGAGCGGGTCTTGATTTTGATAGTAGTCTGACGTTTCAGCGTGTCTTCAATCTCAGGATTGTATACCGCGATGCGCTTGCGGCAGTTGCATCGGCTAGTTTCCGGCGTGTACTTCTGGCCGTTGTCTTTATAAGGGCACGTCTTGGCGTGGCGAACGATTACCGTATACGTTGGCAGCAATCTGACGGCGGTTATTTCCATTGGCTGGTCTCCCTTGTGCCTAACATCATCACAGTGCAACGGCAGTGCAAAAGCAATGGTACCGTTGTCCGATTGTTGAATCTAAAGGCACATAAGAAGCCTACAATGATTCATTCTGAATGTCAAGGGAAATAATCGAATCAGTAACTTACAGCAAACACAGCAAATTAGCACACGAAAGAAACGAAAGAAACGAAAGAAGGCGGGTTTTGCAGTGCAAATCACAGTGCAAAAATGGCGAAGGCGCATCATTTGTCGAACAGCAAGACACCGTTGTGATGGCAAAGAAATATCTGGAAGCGCATCCCGAAGCATGCAAGGTAGGGCTGTCTCGCGGCGAAGACACCTGTTCAGAACTAGTGAGGGTCAGTGGTGGTTTTCAGCCACATGAAAACCCGTGACACTTCTGCGGC
>Ga0137383_10002162_pt1 | contig 11904 bp, 11 predicted proteins | sample SagtaG_19_FD_104817 | JGI IMG/M metagenome (GOLD analysis project Ga0137383, IMG submission 104817) | Vadose zone soil microbial communities from Sagehorn Ranch, Mendocino, California, USA - Sage2_R_40_16 metaG | ecosystem: Environmental > Terrestrial > Soil > Vadose zone | place: USA... | reverse complement strand
TCTGACCGTCACGGCCGGATGGCTATCGAGCCTGCTGTCGATATCGGCTGCCGACATCGGCGACCACGCTGCCGCGCTGGTGTGGTGTGCCGACACTGAACGGCGCGGCCGGGACGCCGGATACTCGGAACTGCAGGGCTGGGCCGCCCTCACCAGGGCACTGATCGCGTACTACCAAGGTCAGCCGCGCCACTCCGCTGCCGTTGCCCGCCGGGGGCAGGAAACCGCTCCGCTCGGCACGGTCGCACACGCCAAGCTCGCGGCGCAAGAAATGCGGTCCCTGGCCATGCTGGGTGACCCCGCCGGAATGGCGGAAGCGAGGCGCCGGGCTGCTGCGGCGGTGGGGAAGCTCACGCCTGCCGCCGCCACGATCGGCGTCTACTCGATTCAGCGTGCCGATGATCCCCCGTACACGGCGACGTCTTTCCTGCTGGTGAAGAGATACCAGGATGCGGCCGAGACAACTCGCCACCTGATCGAGACGGGGTACAGCCCGCAGTCCGGGACACCGGGGAACCAGCCGACTTACTTCGCGCGCACGCTGCTGATCCTGGCGCTTGCTGAAGCCGGGCTCGGCCGTGTCGATGAGGCGTCGGCCGCAGGGAGCGCGGCGCTGGAATGCGGGCGGCTGGTGTGGCCGACGATGGTGCTTGCCGCCAGGCTCGACCGGTTCCTGGCGCGCAGCTACCCGCAGGCCGAGGACGCCGCTGACTACCACGCCCGTTACCTGGACGCGGCTGACCGCCTGGCGCTGCCCGCGCCCCGTCCGCGGCCACCGGAGGAACCCGCGTGATCGATGGCGATCTGAGCCCAGAGCAGATCGCGGTGGTCACGGCGCATGTGGATATCGAGGCGCCCCCGCCGCCTGACGAGCCAACTGCTCACCTCCTGTTCGGGACAAACCAGGCCCAGCCTGCAGCCATCGCCGCTTTGACGAGGACTAGCTGGCCGAAGATCCCCGATGGCAGGCGGCGCGTCGTCCGGGAGTCGCAAGAGGTCCGCCGAAGGGTCGCTGACGGCAGCTACCGGCCCGCCGAGAAGGTCGAAGGCTCGTGGCGGTGAACCTGTCTTGCACGCCGGGCCGGTCTGCCCGCTTATCCGTGGCTCTGGCCGGCTTCTCCGCGGCCCGCTTCGGCTAGCGGGCGGGCGGGTCGGATTCTTGCTGCCCGAATGTACGCTCCGTCGTCGTGGACTCGGGCGTAGCGGGCTGCGGGTAGCTGGTCGGGGTGCTGCGGAACGGGTCAGGCGTCGCCGGGAACTGGGCCGGCGGGAACGGCGCCTGGGCGGGCGGGTAACTGCTCGGCGGGCTGCCGAGCAGGTCCTGGGTGCGCCCGAACGGATCCTGCGCCGGAGTCTGCGGATACCCCTGGCCCGGGTAGTCCTGCGTCTCGCCGGACGGGTACTGCGGCTGCCCTGGCGAGTAGGACGAGGTGTCCTGGTAGGCCTGGTAGGCGCTGTAGTCAGGCGCGCCCGCGCCAGCCAGGCCGGCGGCGTCGCCGAAGTCGTCGGCCGGTCCCACGTGATCCCGGTAAGCGGCGATCGAGAACCGGCCGAGCGCGAGCGCGCTGAAGAACACGATCAGCGCTCCGGTCCCGCCGTAGAACGCCAGGCCGGTGAGCACCACCCTGGACGTGCCGGTCTCGATCGGCGCTCCCGGGGTGATCGAAGCGACCTGGGCGGGCGGCAGCAGCCTGACCAGGGACGCCCCGGCGATGAACCAGCCACCGCCGACCGCGGCGGCCACGGCGAAGAAGCCGCCGATCCCGCGATTGCGGGTGACCAGCACGAACAGGCCCGCCACCACGACGATGGCACCGGGGATGGCCGACAGGTCCAGCCTGCCCGGTGTGGAGTGCCACGCCACGTCGGGCGTGAAGCCGTACCCGATAGACGGCCCGATGAAGGGCGCCACGCCTCCCCAGCCGCCGAGCAGTATCAGGATCAGCCCGCACAGGCTGCCCCTGCTCCGCGGTGTCTGCACGTCACCGGCCATGTTGCGCTCACTTTCTCGGCATCAGCGGATCAAGCCTGGCACATCGGGACGCATGATGGGTAACAACGCATGACGGCGGCACCTCCGATGCGCCCCATCCCCGCCGCGGGCGGCCCGCGACCGCCGCCGGCAGTCGGCCGCAGCGGAGCGCGGCGCGGGAGGTATGGTCACGGTCGTGGACGATGTGCGCAGGCTCGTGCCGCGCACCGACGCCGTCCTGGCCGATCCCCGGCTGGCGCGGGCGCAGGCGCGGCTCGGCCGACCGCTGGTGCGGGAAGCGGTGCACCGCGCCCAGCAGCGCGCCAGGAACGGCGAGATCGGCCCGGACGAGGTCGCGGCCGCGGCGGTCACCGCGCTGCCGGCGCTGGCCGCCAGCCTGACGCCCGTGCTCAACGCGACGGGAGTGCTGCTGCACACCAATCTCGGCCGGGCACCGCTGTCCGCCGCCGCCCGCGACGCCGTGGCCGCGGCGACCGGCTGCACCGACCTGGAGTTCGACCTGGCCAAGGGCACCCGCGGCCGCCGCGGCGCGGCGATGCTCGCCGCGCTGGCCACGGCGGTGCCCGACGCGGAGGCCGTGCACGTGGTGAACAACAACGCCGCCGCGCTCGTGCTGGCCGCCACCGCGCTGGCCGCGGGCCGGGAGATCGTCGTGAGCCGGGGCGAGCTGATCGAGATCGGCGACGGGTTCCGGCTGCCCGAGCTGCTCGCCAGCACGGGCGCGACGATCCGCGAGGTCGGCAGCACGAACCGGACATCCGTCGCCGACTACGCGGCCGTCATCGGGCCGGGAACCGGGTTCGTGCTCAAGGTCCACCCGTCGAACTACCGGATCGACGGATTCACCGCGACCGCCGGGATCGGCGAGCTCGCCGGGCTCGGCGCGCCGGTGGTCGGTGACATCGGGTCCGGGCTGCTCGCGCCGCACCCGGCCCTGCCCGACGAGCCGGACGCCGCGACCTGGCTGCGGGCAGGCGCGGCCCTGGTGACGGCCAGCGGCGACAAGCTGCTCGGCGGCCCGCAGGCCGGGCTGCTGCTCGGCCGCGCCGGCCTGGTCGCCATGCTGGCCAGGCACCCGCTGGCCAGGGCGCTGCGGGTGGACAAGCTGACGGTGGCGGCGCTCGAGGCAACGCTGGCCGGCCCTCCGCCGCCCGTCCTGCAGGCGCTCTCCGCCGATCCCGGGGCACTGACCCATCGGGCGCAACGGCTCGCTGGGGTACTCGCCGCCGCCGGGCTCGATGCCAGGTCCGTGGTCAGTCGGGCCGCCGTCGGGGGCGGCGGTGCTCCCGGCGTCGCGCTGGCCAGCGCGGCGGTCAGCCTGCCCGAGGCGCTGGCCGGCCCGCTCCGCCGCGGCGAGCAGGTGCGGGCCGGCCAGCACCCGGCGGTCTGCGGCCGGGTCAGCGACGGCAGGCTGCTGCTCGACCTGTACGCCGTCGAGCCGCACGACGACGACACGCTCGCGGCCGCGGTGCTGGCGGCCGCCGATCTGGCCGGCTGACTGGCGATGCAGGTCATCGCGACCGCCGGCCACGTGGACCACGGCAAGTCGGCGCTGCTGCGCGCGCTGACCGCGATGGAACCCGACCGGTGGGCCGAGGAACGCCGGCGCGGCCTGACCATCGACCTCGGCTACGCCTGGATGCGGCTGCCGTCAGGGGAGTCGCTCGCGTTCGTCGACGTGCCAGGGCACGCCAGGTTCATCACGAACATGCTGGCCGGAATCGGCCCGGTCCCCGCCGTGCTGTTCGTCGTGGCGGCCGACGGCGGCTGGATGCCGCAGTCGGCCGAGCACCTGGCCGCCATCAACGCGCTCGGCATCTCCCGCGGCCTGCTCGTGGTCACCCGCTCCGACCTGGCCGACCCCGGCCAGGCGATGGCCGAGGCCGAAGCGCAGATCCGCCGGTCGAGCCTCGGCACGGTGCCGGCCGTGGCCGTCAGCGCGGTCACGGGGGCGGGACTGCCCGAGCTGACCAGCGCGCTCGGCGAGCTCGCCGCCACGCTGCCGACCGCCGATCCGGCGGCGCCGGTGCGGATCTGGGTGGACCGCGCCTTCAGCATCACCGGCAGCGGAACGGTGGTCACCGGAACGCTGCCGGCCGGCACCGTCAGCCGCGGCGACGAGCTGCTCGTCACCCCGGCGCTGCGGCCGGTTCGGGTGCGCGCGCTTGAGTCGCTCGGGGAGAGCGTCACCGCGGTCACCGGCGTTTCCAGGACGGCGCTGAACCTGCGCGGCGTCGACCGGTCCGACGTGGCCAGGGGAATGGCACTGGTCCAGCCCGGCCGGTGGACCCTGGCCACGCAGATCGACGTCAGGATCACCGAAGCCGAGCCGCGGGGGAGCGGCCAGGACGCCGGCGACCTGCTGCCCGCGCAGCTCACCGTGCACGTCGGCTCGGCGCGCACGCCCGCCAAAGTCAGACTGCTCGGCGGGTCGACGTCCGGGCTGGCCAGGCTGGTGCTGCGCGACCCGCTGCCGCTGCACGTGGGCGAGCGGGTGCTGCTGCGGGATCCGGGCGCGGCCAGGAACCCGGGCGCGGCCAGGAACGCGGGAGCCGCCGGGGACCAGGGCGCGGCCACGGACCAGGCGGCCACGGACCAGGGGGCGCGGCCCGGTGCCGGCGGGCCGCTCTGGCCCGGCCTGTTCGGCGCGGTCGTGCTCGATGCCGACCCGCCGGCGCTGAACCGCAGGGGAGCGGCCGCCGCGGCGGCCACGGAACTCGCGTCCTGGCCTGACCCGCCGACCGCGGCCGACCTGCTCAGGCGGCGCAAGCTGGCGCCCGCGGCCGGACTGCGTGCGACCGGCGTGACCGGGTTGCCCGAGCCGGTCGCGGCCGGGTGGCTGGCCGACCCTGAGCACTGGTCGCGCCTGTCGGCCAGGCTGGCCGCCCTCGTGGCCAAGCACGCCACCGCGGAACCGCTCGCGCCCGGCCTGCCGGTCGACGCGGCGCGCGACGCGCTGCGGCTGCCCGACCGGCGCCTCGTTCTCGCGGTGGCAGCGGCGACGCCGGCGGTTGCGCTTAATGGCGGCCTGCTCACGGCTCAGGGTGGCGCGGCCGGTCTTCCCGCCGGACTGGCCGCCGCGGTGGCCTCGCTCCTTGCCGACCTAGCGGCCAGGCCTTTCGACGCGCCGGAGTCCGACCGGCTGCGCCAGCTTGGCCTGGACCGGCGCGACCTGGCCGTGGCCGCAAGGCACGGCGCACTGCTGCGGCTGACCGACCAGGTGGTGCTCGCGCCGGACGCCACCGACCGGGCAGCGCAGATCCTGGCCGGGCTTGAGCAGCCGTTCACGACGTCGCAGGCGCGGATGGCGCTCGGCTCGACCAGGCGGACCGTCATCCCGCTGCTCGAGCATCTCGACCGGCTGCGGGTCACGCAGCGGCTGCCCGACGACCGCAGGAGAGTGCGCCCCTAGCCGGGCCCGTGATCCGCTAGCCTCCGTGTTCGCCAGCACCGTCGGCGCGGCCGCCGAACCGCCCGGCGCTCCAGGTCCTCGCCTCGGGCGGTGGCTTGTCCGCGGCGATCCACCTCGTGATCGCCAGGCCGGTGGCCGGCGCGTTGAGTATGCCGGTCCTGAAGTGGCCGGAGGTCAGCCACGCATTGCCGATGCCGGGCACCCGGTCGATGACCGGGCGCCGGTCGGGGTGGCGCGGCCGGAAGCAGCACCACTGGTGCGACACGCCGACGTCGCGGACCCCGGGCAGCGCCGCCCGCAGCCCGCCCATGATCGTGTCGACGACTTCCTCGCGCACGACCGGGCTCTCGTCCCCGTAGTCGAACGTGCCGCCCGCCAGCAGCCGGCCGTCTTCCAGCGGCGTCGCGACCGGCGCCACGGTGCACGGCAGGTGCAGGCCGGCCGGCTCGGTCACGATCAGGTGCCCCTTGACCCGGTCAGACGGAATGTCTAGTTCGAGGCCGTCGATGACCGGCGGCTGGCCGGTGGCGAAGACCACCGCGCCGGGGCTGATCTCGCCCGCCGACGTGGTGACCGACTCGATCCGGTCGCCGCGGACCGTGATCGCGGTGGCCGCCACTCCGGTACCCACCGACGGCAGCGACTCGGCCAGGCCGACCAGCGCCCGCAGCGGGTTCACCCGAGCCTGGTGGCGGATCAGGGCGCCGCCCAGGTGCCAGGCCAGCCCGGGCACGAGCGCCGCGATCTTGGCCGCGTCCAGCCATTCGACGTTCTTCGGCTGGTGCGCGGCCAGCCCGCCGGGATCGGGGGCCAGGCCGATCCAGTCGAGCTCGACCAGCCCGAGTCCGCCCGGCGTGACCTGGTCGAGGTAGCGCCAGCGTTCCAGGCTGGCTCGTTCCAGGTCGACAAAGGTCTCCGGGTCGCTCCACTGATGCGGTTCGGGGATCAACAGCCCGGTGGCGCCGCCGGTGGCGCCGGCGCCCAGCCGTCCCGCCTCGATGAGCTGCACCGATCCCAGCCCGGCGTCGTGCAGCGACGAGGCGATCGCGACGCCGAGTATCCCGCCGCCGATGACCAGCAGATCGGGCCGCGACCGCGCGATCGTGCCAGCATCGCGGCCCAGGCTGGCCCGCTGCTCGGGTGTCAGTTGTTCGCGCCAGATCGCGCCCGTCACGGTCATAACCTCATCCTCCGCGATCTGGCCGCCGCAGCGGGAAGGAATCGGCCGCGTCGTCGCTTGTTGCTAGGGCGCGGCGGTTTGGCTACCACCACGCTGGCAAGCACGGGGTCGTCCGCGAAGATCGGGAAGTAGGCTAAACCAGCGCAAGGGGCGACTCGCTGCTGCCGCTGCCGGACAAAGCCGGAAAAGGAGGTAGGTCATGCTAGCCGACTCTTATGGCCGCGTGGCCACCGACCTGCGCGTGTCGCTGACCGACCGGTGCAATCTGCGCTGCAGCTACTGCATGCCCCCCGAGGGGCTTGACTGGCTGCCCAGCGCGGACCAGCTCACCGACGGCGAGCTGGCCAGGCTGCTCGCCATCGCGGTAGAGCGGCTCGGCATCACCGAGATCAGGTTCACCGGGGGCGAGCCCATCCTGCGGCGAGGCCTGGCGGGCATCATCGCCAGTGCCGCCGCTCTGCGGCCGCGCCCGGAGATCTCGCTGACCACGAACGGCATCGGCCTGGCCAGGCTCGCCGGGCCGCTGCACGACGCGGGCCTGGACCGGGTGAACGTCTCGCTGGACACGATCGACGATCGCACGTTCGTGAAGCTGGCCAGGCGGGACAGGCTCGCCGACGTGCTCGCCGGTCTGGCCGCCGCGGCGGCGACCGGGCTCGCGCCGGTCAAGGTCAACGCGGTCCTGATGCGGGACGTCAACGACCACGAGGCCGCCGACCTGCTCCAGTACTGCCTCGACCACGGTTACCAGATGCGGTTCATCGAGCAGATGCCGCTCGACGCGCAGCACGGCTGGCGCAGGGAGAACATGGTGACCGCGGACGAGATCCTGCTGGCACTGTCGGTGAAGTTCACGCTCACGCCGGACGATCCCGGTGTGCGGGGTTCCGCGCCGGCCGAGACGTTCCTCGTCGACGGCGGCCCCGCGCGGGTCGGCGTGATCGGCTCGGTCACCCGGCCGTTCTGCGGTTCGTGCGACCGGGTGCGGCTGACCGCGGACGGCCAGGTCAGGAACTGCCTGTTCGCCAGGCAGGAGAGTGATCTGCGGACGCCGCTGCGGGCGGGCGCCGACGACGAGGAACTGGCGGACCGCTGGCGGAGCGCGGTGGCCAGCAAGCTGCCAGGCCACGGCATCAACGACCCTGGCTTCCTCCAGCCCGCCAGGCCGATGTCGGCCATCGGCGGCTGATCGGCGGGACATGACTGGCTGGCGGACATGACTGGCTGGCGGACATGACGGCCGGCTCGCCGCGGACCGGGCGGGTCGCCGCGCTCGTGCTGGCCGGCGGCGGCGCGCGTCGGCTGGGCGGCGCCGACAAGCCGGGTCTCGAGGTCGGCGGCCGGAGCCTGCTGGCCGCGGTCGCGGAGGCAGCGGCCGGAGCGGGCGCCTGCCATGTCGTCGTCGTCGGGCCGGTCAGGCCGGACCTGGCCGGGAACCTGCCCGGCGGGACGGCGGTCGACTTCACCACCGAGCGGCCGCCAGGTGCGGGGCCGGTGCCGGCGCTGCGGGCGGGCCTGTCGCTGGTCGCCGAGGAGTGGCTGCTGCTGCTCGCGGCCGACCTGCCGTTTCTGCGCGACACTCACCTGCGCGAGCTTGTTGCCGCCGCTCACCGAGCCGCCAGCGGGGCACTGCTCGTCGACGGCCAGGGGAGGCCGCAGTGGCTCGCGAGTTGCTGGCCTACCGCCGGCCTGAAGACGGCGCTGACGGGGTATCAGGGCAGCTCACTGGGCGGGTTGCTGGGGCCGTTGCGCCCCGCCGAGGTCGCCGTTGCCGCCGAGGCCGGCCAGGCGCCGCCGTGGCTGGACTGCGATACCCCAGAGGACGTGACCGCGGCGCGCGCTTTTGCCCGCACGCCCGCAACGAACGGAGGCAGCCGGTGAGCTCGCTGGACAAGTGGATCGACGCGGCCTGCGCTGAACTCGGCATCGACCAGGCGGTCGTGGACCGGCGGGCGGTGCTCGACCTGGCCCGCGAGGTCGCCCACCGGGTCGACCGGCCCGCGGCGCCGGTTACCGCGTTCCTGCTCGGCATCGCGGTCGGCGGCGGCCAGCCGCCCGGCCCGGCCACGGACCGGCTGCTCGCGCTGGCCAGCCAGTGGCAGGACACGAGCCCGGCCTGACCCGCCCCGAGCCCGGCCTGACCCGTCCCGAGCCCGGCCTGACCCGTCCCGAGCCCGGCCTGACCCGTCCCGGGCCAACCCCGATTCCGCCCGTGCCAGTTCCGCCCGTGAGGCCTTGCCAGATCGAAGTTACCGATATATCTTTGAAGTATCGAGAGATTCGAAGATAGATACTTCGAGCACGGACAACAAGGAGTTGTAATGCACGAGCAAGACATGAACGAGCACGACGCAGCCGAACACGACGTGGACGAGCACGGCACCGAGTTCTGGGGCGGCCACCGGCACCGGCGCGGCGGCAAGCGGCCCAGGGGGCGGTTCGCCGTGCCCGCCGGCTTCGAGCAAGGAGCCGAGGACGCGGGATTCCGCGGCGGCCCCGGATTCCACCACCACCCCGGATTCGGCGGCGGGCCCGACTTCGGCCCGCCATTTCCGGGCATGCCGGGGTTCCAGGGCCGCCCGCCGCCCTTCGGCCCGGGGTCGCGCGGCTACGGCAGGCGCGGCGGCCGGGCCAAGCGCGGCGACGTGCGGGCGGCGGCGCTGGCGCTGCTGGCCTCCGAACCGCTCAACGGCTACCAGATCATCCAGCAAATCAGCGAGCGCAGCGGCGGCCTGTGGCGGCCGAGCCCGGGCTCGGTATACCCGGCGCTGGCGCAGCTTGAGGACGAGAACCTGATCACGCTGCAGGCCGGCGCCGGCGAGCGCCGTGCCTACGCGCTCACCGAGGCCGGACGGACCTACGTGTCCGAACACGCCGGCGAACTGAGGGCGCCGTGGTCGGCCATGTCGGGCGACGCGGCCAGCGCCGCCGCCGACATGCGCTCGCTGGTCCGCCAGGTCCACATGGCGGCCTTCGGCGTGCTGAGCGCCGGCACCGAGACGCAGCTCGCCCAGGCGCGCAAGATCCTGGCCCAGACCAGACGGTCGCTCTACCGGATCCTGGCCACCGACGAGGAGGCCGACGCCCAGCCGGAGCCCGCGGCCGCGGAGCCGGAAGCCGACCATGACTAGGCTCGGAAGCAAGGTACGGGTAAGGAGGTGACCGTGAGCGTTCGAGTTAGCTCTCGGAGCGGCCAGCTCCAGGCAGCGCCGGCCAACGGCGGCGACCGGCCGGTCATCGAGGTTTCCGGGCTGGCCAAGCGCTACGGCGAGGTCGAGGCCGTGCGCGGCATCGACCTCGCCGTGCGCGCCGGAGAGACATTCGGCTTCCTCGGCCCGAATGGCGCGGGAAAGACCACCACGATCAAGATCCTCTGCACGCTGGCCAACGCCACGTCGGGAACCGCGACCGTGGCTGGATACGACACCGCCACCCAGCGGGACGCGGTCAGGCGCAATATCGGCCTGGTCTTCCAGGACACCACGCTCGACGGATACCTCACGGCCGAGCAGAACCTGCGCTTCCACGCCGAGCTGTACGGCGTCCCCAAGGACGCCGTACAGCCCCGGATGCGCCAGGTACTCGACATGGTCGGCCTATGGGACCGCAAGGACAGCCTGGTCAGCACGTACTCGGGCGGCATGCAGCGCAGGCTGGAGATCGCCCGCGGCCTGCTGCACGCCCCGCACGTGCTGTTCCTCGACGAGCCGACGGTCGGCCTCGACCCGCAGACGCGGTCATCAATCTGGGCCTACATCAACGAGCTGAAGGGGCGCGAAGACATCACGATCTTCCTCACCACGCACTACATGGACGAGGCCGAGCACTGCGACCGGATCGCGATCATCGACCACGGGAAGATCGTCGCGATCGACACGCCCGAGGCGCTCAAGGCCAGCATCGGCAAGGACCGGGTGCAGATCCACACCGCCGACGACGAGGCCGCGATCGCCGCGCTGACCGGGACTTTCGGCATCGAGGCCGCCGTGCACGAAGGCGCCGTGACCTTCTCGGTGGACTCGGGCGAGCAGTTCGTGCCCAGGCTCTTCGCCGAGCTCGGCGTTCCGATCCGCTCGGTGAGCGTGTCCAGACCCTCACTGGACGACGTCTTCATGTCCTACACCGGCAAGACAATCCGCGACGCCGAGGCGTCCGGCACCGATGCGATGCGGCAGATGGCGCGCTTGCGCGGGAGGCGATGAGCATGGTCACCGACACCCTCACGCCGACCGCGGAGTCGGCCATCGTCGAGTCGATCAGGGTAGCCGTGCCCCGCCGCGGGCTCCGGCACGACCTGCGTGCCGTCAGCGTCGTGTGGCGGCGCGAGCTGATCAGGTTCAGGACCGACCGGCTCAGGGCGGTGACCGCGCTGGTCCAGCCCGTGCTGTTCCTGTTCATACTCGGCACCGGGCTCGGCTCGCTGGCCGGCCGCGGCATGCCACCCGGCCTGGACTTCAAGACCTTCATCTACCCGGGCGTGCTGGCGATGTCGGTGCTCTTCACCGCGATCTTCTCGGCGGGCTCGATCGTGTGGGACCGCGAGTTCGGCTTCCTGCGCGAGATCCTGGTGGCGCCGGTCAGCCGGGCATCGATCGTGATCGGAAAGTGCCTGGGCGGCGCGACCATCGCCACGTTCCAGGGCATCATCTTCCTGGCCCTGGCCGGGTTCGCGCACGTGCCCTACAACCCGGTGCTGCTGGTCACGCTCGTCGGCGAACTGCTGCTGCTCTCGTTCACGCTGACCGCGTTCGGGGTGATGCTGGCGGCGCGGATCACGCAGTTCCAGGCGTTCATGGCGGTGACCCAGATGCTGGTCATGCCGCTGTTCTTCCTGTCCGGAGCGCTGTACCCGCTGAGCGGCCTGCCGAGCTGGCTGACGGTCCTGACCAGGATCGACCCGCTGACCTACGTGGTCGGGCCGATGCGCGACGCGGTGTTCAGCCACCTGAACATCGCGCCCGTCGAGCAGCACCTGCTCGCTCCGGGGCTGGACTGGGCAGGCTGGCCGGTGCCGCAGTGGCTTTCGCTGGGAATTGTCGCCGCCATGGGCATGACCATGATGGCAATCGCGATCGCGCAATTCCGCAAGACCGAGTAGCGCCAGCGGGAGCCGGGCCGCAGAAGAACTCGGGTGGCGAACCGGCTGAGGACCGAACAAAGGGCCGAACAAAAAGGGCGACGCCGGGTGGTTACGGGGGCAAACCACCCGGCGTCGCATTCATCGGCGCTCCGACGGGGGCCCGGAACGCCGGCAACGGTGCCCCAGCGGGGGACCAGAGCACCGGTAAGCATGTTACACCGAACCGCCCCCATGTGCGT
>Ga0137383_10002158_pt1 | contig 11909 bp, 12 predicted proteins | sample SagtaG_19_FD_104817 | JGI IMG/M metagenome (GOLD analysis project Ga0137383, IMG submission 104817) | Vadose zone soil microbial communities from Sagehorn Ranch, Mendocino, California, USA - Sage2_R_40_16 metaG | ecosystem: Environmental > Terrestrial > Soil > Vadose zone | place: USA... | reverse complement strand
GTGCGTACCCTGCAGAGCCAGCTGGACCACCACGATGTTGCCGCTGACGTACAACTGGTACAGCTCGCGGTGCATGTCCGGGAACGCCCGCGCGTAGTTCTCGACCTGCACGGGGAGCCCGTCGGGGCCCCGGTAGGTGACACCGATGGACTCGTCGGTGAACGTGCCGTCGTCCGTGAAGGCCGCGACCCATCCCTCGAGGTCTTTGTTCTCGGCGATTATGTAGGCCTGCCGGACGATCTGCTCGTTGTCCAGGGTCATCTCGTTTCTCCTTAACCGTGCGATTTAACCGTGCGATCGGGACGGACTCAGGCTTGCCAGCGGGCGCGTGATTGGTCATCACCGGAACCCAGTGATTCGCCAGACCGAGACGGCGCAGGACGGGATCGACCGGCGGCGCCTGCTGCCATCGCCTGGCGATCAGGCACAAGCGGCAGAGTCTGTGATCGTCGAGCCCCTGCCGACGGCGCGGCCATGTTCGAGGTCCGCCAGCTCACGGCGGAACGCAAATCACCGGAATCAGGTGACAGCCGGTCACCGTGACGGCCGTTAGCTTCGGGCACACCAGTCCCTGCGACCAGAAGGTGCCGCTCCCCATGACCAGTGCGCCTATCCGCGACCCGCTCGCCGACCATCTCCTCACGCCGGAAAACGCGGCATTCCTGTTCATCGACTACCAGCCGTCCCAGCTGGCCGCGGTCCGCTCGATGGATCACGCGCTGCTGCTCAAGAACGCCGTTTCGACGGTCAGGACCATCAAGGCCTTCGGGGTCCCGGTCGTGCACTCGACCGTCAACGTCGCCTCCGGCCAGGGGCCGACGCTGCCCGAACTCGCCGGCCTGCTGGCCGAGGACAAGCCGCTGGACCGGACCACGGTCAACTCCTGGGAGGACCTCGAATTCGTCCAGGCCGTCCACGCCACCGGCCGCCGCAAGCTCATCATCTGCGCCCTGTGGACCGAAATCTGCATGGCCTTCACCGCCCTGGATGCGCTGCGCGAAGGGTACGAGGTCTACCCCGTCGTCGACGCCATCGGCGGCACCTCACCCGAGGCCCACCGCGCCGGCCTAGAGCGGGTGACCCAGGCCGGCGGGCAGCCGATCAGCTGGGTCTCCCTCGCCTGTGAGCTGCAGCGCGACTGGGCCCGCCAGGACACCGTCCAGGCGATCGTCGAGATCGTCCTCACCGACCGCCTGCTGAAGGAGTAGGTAAACAGAAAGAAGTCGTGAATCTCATGTCCGCTGCCACCTTCGTCAACGGCACCAGGGACCGGCGGCGCTGGCTGATCCTGGGCGTGATCGGCCTGGCGCAGCTGATGGTGATCCTGGACGATGCGGTAAGAATCCTAGAACGAGAATAGATGCAGGTCAGAGTGTCCGCAGACGGAGCGCATGAGGAGGTTTCTCAGCCCGCGTCCGGGTCTGGCGTCACCGGGTGCGGGGAGTCCTCGCGGCTGGTGATCCGCACCCGGACATCCGTCCCCTCTGGCAGCGTGATCGTGATAACCACCAGCCCGGCATCATCTTGCGGGCTCATCCTGCAAGCGGGCACTCGTATCGAGGCCGTTTTGTCGGTCGGTGACCGCGCAGCAGCTCAAGTCACGGTTTCACGGTGAGCTTCCGTTCGTGTCTGCTGGGTAGCGAATCGGGCCTGATTTGTGGTTACGGAAAGTGACCGCCTCCGGGGATTACCCGGGTGTGGATTACGGCGGTGTGATCCAGGGCGGCCGTGCCGCGCTGGCGGTTTGTGAGACAAGACAACGAGAGCACGGCCGCGCCGGCCAGCATAGAGGATGTCGCCGATTGCGCGGCCAGAGCAGATGCCCAGGTCAGGACCCTCCTGCTAGGGGTGATGGCACAGCAGCGCAGCGCGGCGGCGGCAGTTGAATACGTCGCGGCGCTGTCGCCGGGGACCAAGGCAAACTGCTGGTCGATCGCGGAATCGGCTGGTCATGAGGGATGGGGACGGATGCAGGGCCTGCTGGGTTCGTACCGGTGGGACTGGAAGGACCTGCGCGCGGCACTGCCTGGCCTGGCGGCGGCGTGGCTCCCGGACGATTGCCCTAACCGGAACCGGATAACCAGCCGCGGCTAGGAAGGAGGTGACCGAATGTAACACCCTCAGCGGCACACGAAATCACGCTGAGCGGCAGCGCGGCCACGCACCGAAAAAACGCGACTGTAATACTAAGAACGAATCGAGGCCGGCTCAGCTCCATCTCCGACTGAACGCCCGACATCCGCAGCACCCGGCACCGCGCCGGAGCACAGCTACCACTTGAATCATCGAGTGATCGGTATCCTTGGTCTATGTCCGAAGGAGCCCGCCAGGATGCCGAGAAGCCGCCGGTGAAGTGGCTGACCGCCGCGGAAGTGGACTCCTGGCTGTCCGTAGTGCGGTTGATGACCTGGCTTCCCTGGTCAATCGATCAGCAGCTACGGCGCGATTCCAACCTGGGGATGGTCGAGTATCAGGTCATGGCCAGGCTGTCTCAGAGCCCGGAGCGAACCCTGCGGATGAGCTCGCTGGCCGACCTCGCCAACGCGTCGCTGTCGCGGCTGTCGCACCTGGTCAAGCGCCTCGAGGAGCGAGGCCTGGTGCGCCGGGAGCCCGATCCGGCCGATGGGCGGTTCACCAATGCCATCCTGACCGACGAGGGCTTCCAGACCCTCGCCGCAGCGGCCCCCGGGCACGTGGCTCATGTGCGATCGCTCGTCATCGACGTCCTGTCGCCGGAGCAGCTGCGCCGCCTCGGCCTCGCCGCAGACCGCATCATGTCGCGGATCGACACCTCTGAAATCAACTAGCCACACCATCCGTCGGCGCAGCGGCAAGCCGTCTAGCCAAGAGCCTAATAACTTGATGCGTCAAAGCCAGCACGCCAACCCGGCAAAAGGGACAAACTTCTCTGGCAGTGGCGGCGAGAGTCAATTACTACCTGACCGGCGATGCCCGGCGGGGCAGCTGTCAGATTGCCTTCAGCGCCTCCGATTTGGTCACGACCCGGCCCAGAGCGCCGTATTCGTGCAGGTCACCGAACATCTCGATGCGGATGGCCTGGTCCAGGCCGCCCACGCGGACCGGTTCGTAGCCGCCGGTGCGGATCAGGTCGGCGACTAGGTCGCCTGCGGCGGCGTCGTCCGCGGCATAGAACTGCACCGCACGCTCGGGCTCCTGCCGCGCGGCCGCCGACAATGAGCCGGCCGACAGCGTGCCGAACGCCTTGACCAGCCGCGCTCCGGCTGGCAGCAGGCCGGCCAGGATCTGCCCCGACGACTCCTGCTCGCCGATGACCTTGCGGTAGCCGCCAGCGTCATCCGGTCCGACCGGGTTGGTCGGGTCGACGATCACCTTGCCGGCCAGCCGCTCGCCATACTGGGCGATGAGCTGCTTGAAGATGTCGAACCAGACGGCGGGCACGAGCACGCCGGCCCGCTCGATGGCCTCGTCAACGCTCACCACTTCCGCGTGGCCGTCGAGGCCGGACGCGACCTTCCCGGCGGCGTCCTGGTCTCGGCCGGCCAGGAGGAAGTCCTGACCGCCGGCCGCGAAGTTCGCCGCGAGCCTGCTGCCGATGTTGCCGGTGCCGATGATGGCAACCGTGTTATCCGAGATAGTCACAGTGGTCCACCTTTCGTGATGTGGTTCCCGTGTGTTGAACTTGAGCGTTCAAGCTAGATTCTAAGGAGCATCAACTTGAACTGTCAAGCTATATGAGGCCATGAACAGCTTTGATTAGATCATTCATGGATATGATAACTTTTAGGTTCAAGTTATGGTAGATGTTCGCGGAGGCTCAGATGGACTCGGTGACCGGGTTGTACGAGAACAAGCCGAGCGTCGCGGCGGTCTTCCCGCTGCTAGGACCGGAAGCAGTCGAGCCATGATGCTGCGTTCCCTGGTAGCGGGCGGCTAGCTGGACGCCGTTGGCGCGATCTCGTCGCGCCGCCTCGTAACGAGAAAACGCCTCTTCGAGGTCCTGCGACACGGCAAAGGCGCGGCCCAGGATCATCCCGTCCTCGATTGCCATACAGGCGCCTTGACCCAGATATGGGGTCATGGGATGGGCTGCATCTCCCAGCATGGTGACCCGGCCGCGTGTCCACACCGGCAATGGCTCCCGGTCTCTCAGGCCCCACTTGAAAAGATCCGGCTCGGGGATCGCGGCGATGAGCTCTCGCACGGGTTCCGGGAAATCATCGAACAGGCTGAGGAACTCCGTCACGGTGGCCGGAATAGACCACCCCTCGGCCTGCCACTGCGAGGCCTGGGCGTTACCCAGCAGGTTCATCGTTGCCTGACGCCTCAGCGGATAGTGGATCAATGACCGGCCGGCCCCGACGTAGAGCGCGTAGGGATCCGCGATGATTGCCTGGGGCACTCGTGTGAAGGGAACGAGTGCCCGCAGCGCCACGTGCCCGGTATATGACGGGTTCTGCCCGCCGAAGACGACGTCGCGGACGGCCGATGCTCCGCCGTCGGCGCCGATGAGGGCCGGAGCTTCGAAGGTGGTGCGATTCGAGAAGTGGGCGATAACCTTGTCACCGTCCTGCTCGAGGTAGTCGAAACGGTAATCGAGCAGGATGGCGTCCGGGTCGTTCTTTGTCACCGCATCGGTCAGCGCCGAGTGCAGGTCGCCGCGGTGAAGATTGCAGTACGGGGCGCCGAACTCAGGCACGAATGAATCGGGGTCAGGCCCCCGCTCCAGCTCACGGCCGTCGACCGCGCTACGGACCACATAGCGCAACGTTTCCCCGGCTTGCTCGGCCAGGGCTGGACCTATCCCGAGAAAATCAAGCGCATTCATGGCATTCGGCGTTATGGTGACTCCTGCGCCGATCTCTCTGAGGGCTCGGGCTTGCTCGAAGACGCGCACCGGCACGCCGAAATGCTGCAGAGATAGGGCGGACGTCAGGCCGCCGATCCCGGCCCCGATGATCGCGACCGGGCCGTCAAGATATCGTGCACGTGGCTGAGTCACTGCATTCCCTCCGCACAGAACTCAAGGGACCGCCGGGCCCAGGCCGGCATGCATCTCCCAGATCAGGACCTCGCTGGGCTCGGCCGCGGCGAGGCGGCGCTCTCCCGCGGCCGTAAGACGGGCAGCGTCCCCCGCCGCCAGCGAGCCTTCCGCCTCAAGCTCCATCCGGCCCCGGGCGAGGTAGACGTGAACGAACGGCGCATCCGGGACGGTGACGCCTTGACCGGGTTCGAGTCGCGCGACGTGGAGGGCGGCGTAACGGTTCCGGATCCGGATCGCCGCCTGGTCCCGGTGCCGCGTCATCCCGGACGCCACCACCGCCAGCCGGCCCTGGATGTCGGATGCGTCCAGTTCCAGCTGCTCGTACCCGGGCGCGACCTCGGGCTCGTCCGGGACGACCCACATCTGAATCAGGTCCAGCGGCTGGTCGGCGTCCGGATTGACGGCCGAACGGTCGTTCTTCTCCGAGTGCCGGATACCGGTTCCAGCGGTCATGCGCTGCGCCAGGTTGGGATAGATGATGCCGGTGTGGCCCTCTGAGTCCTGGTGAACCAGCGAGCCGTTCAACACCCACGTCACGATCTCCATGTTGCGGTGCGGATGGGTCTCGAACCCGGATCGGGGCGCGATGGTGTCGTGGTTGCTGACGACGAGCACGCCATGGTGGGTATCGGCGCCGAACGGGTCAATTCCGGTGTCGAACGAGTGGCGTCCGTGCAGCCACCCGATCCGGGTCTGATGGCGATCCGCGCCGCGGCGAAGGCTCACGCCCGGGCGCAGGATCAAGGACGTACTCATGCTGGCCTCCTCATCCAATTACTTGATACATCAAGTCAAATCATGTAAGCACAGTGGGCCGATTTGTCAAGGGCGAGGCGCTGGTAGGCCAGATCCTGGCCTCGCTCTGCCGCAAGACCGTCAGGAACGTGCCGAGAAGATTTGACAGTTCAAGCCATCGCATCTAGGGTTTACTTGAACGATCAAGTAAACTTCGGATCATCGGAGGACCAGAAGCCAGCCCGGCCACTACGAGGCCCGAGAGCAGGCTCTCGCTGGAACAGGTGAGGGGATGCTCTTGGAGGACTACATGCGGCTACGGCGCGGCGCGTGACGTACCGGCCGCGTCTGGAGCAGCCCGTATGGCCGAGCTCGACGACTCCGGGTTCATCGTCTTCACCGTGGACGATGACGCCGGATTAGTCCGCGTCTACGGTCTGGTGTGGATCGGCTGACCCTGATGCCGGGCCAGCGGGCCTGTGCCCGCAGAACCACGTCTGATCCAGGGTTCGTGACGAGCGACCAATGGAAGAGCGGGTCCCCCGGGGCTACGCTCGGCTGGTAATGAGCGCCGACACCGAATCGACCAGGTCCGCCGCTGCCGAGGCCGCGGCGGCGCCGCTTGACCTGCTGCTCAGCGATGCGGCCACCGGCCTGCTGCGCCGGATGAGCCCGGGCGGCTCCGGCCTGCGCCTGGCCGCGGCGCTGGCGGCCAGGCCCCGGCTGGTGGCCGGGCGGGGCACGCGGCTGGCCGGCGAGCTGGCGCGCATCGCCGTGGGCCGCTCGCAGACGCAGCCGTCCCGGCGGGACCGCCGGTTCGCCGACCCGGCATGGGCGGGCAACCCGCTGCTGCGCCGCGCGATGCAGGCGTACCTGGCCGCCGCGCAGACCGCCGAAGGCGTGGTGGCCGAGGCCGGGCTGGACGAGGCCGACTCCGAACGGGTCGGGTTCGTGCTCACCAACCTGGTCGACGCGCTGGCCCCGAGCAACAACCCGCTGCTGAACCCAGCGGCGGTCAAGGCCGCGCTCGACACCGGCGGCGGCAGCGCCCTGGCGGGCCTGCGGCACTTCGTCGCCGACATGGCGGTTGCACCCCGGGTGCCGTCCATGGTCGAGCCGGACGCCTTCGAAGTCGGGGTGGACCTAGCCGTCACGCCGGGCTCGGTGGTCCTGCGAACTCCGGTGTTCGAGCTGATCCAGTACCGCCCGGCCACGCCCGCGGTCCGGCAGGTCCCGCTGCTGATCGTCCCGCCGGTGATCAACAAGTTCTACGTGATGGACCTGGCCGCTGGCCGGAGCATGGTGGAATACCTGGTCGGCCGGGGCCTGCAGGTGTTCATGATCTCCTGGCGCAACCCGGACGCCCGGTACGCCAAATGGGATATCGACACGTACGGTCAGGCCATCCTTGACGCCATGGACGCGGCCGAACGGATCACGGGGAGCGAGCAGACGGTGCTCGCCGGGGCCTGCTCAGGCGGCATCATCGCGGCGATGGTGGCCGCGCACCTGGCGCACACCGGCCAGCAGGACCGGATCGCCGCGTTCACCCTCATGGTCACCGTGCTTGACCAGGCACACGCGGGCCTGGCCAGCGCGGTCGTCGACGAGCGGACCGCGCGGCTGGCCGAGGCCGCGTCCCGCGCCCGCGGCTACCTGGACGGCCGGGCACTGGCCGAGGTGTTCGCCTGGCTGCGGCCGAACGACCTGATCTGGAACTACTGGGTCAACAACTACCTGCTCGGCAAGAAGCCGCCGCCGTTCGACATCCTGTTCTGGAACGCGGACACCACCCGGATGACCGCGGGCCTGCACCGGGACTTCCTCGAGCTCGGCGCGGCCAACGCACTGGTCACACCCGGCGGCGCGACCATGCTCGGCTCGCCGGTGGACCTGGGCGCGGTCGACAGGGACAGCTACATCGTCGCCGGGATCACCGACCACATCTGTCCCTGGCAGAGCTGCTATCGGTCCACCCAGCTGCTGGGCGGCCGGCCCCAGTTCCTGCTGTCGACCAGCGGGCACGTGGCCGCGATGGTCAATCCGCCGGGCAACGAGAAGGCCAGGTACCAGATGGCCAAGGAGTGCCCGGAGGATCCCCAGGAGTGGCTGCGCCGCGCGGAGACCTGCCACGGGTCCTGGTGGCCGGACTACGCGAGCTGGCTGGCCGAGCGCTGCGGGGACGAGAAGGCCGCCCCCGGGGAGCTGGGCGGCGGCGGGCTGGCGCCGATCGGCGACGCGCCGGGAACGTATGTCTATGACCATTGACCCGCCCCGTCCCGAAACGGCCGCGGAAGACCGCGCGGGATCTGCCCTGGGCCGGGTCCTGGGCCGGCTACGCAGGGCCGGGCCGTCCCAGCGGATGAGGATCCTGACGGTCGGCGGCCGCGCCATCCGCGTCTCGGTGCGGGAAGGGACTCAGGACTGGCCGCCGCTGCTGCTGTGCAACGGCATCGGCGTGAGCCTGGAGCTGTTCCAGCCGTTCGTCGACGCGCTCGATCCGCGGCGGCCCGTCATCCGGTTCGACATGCCAGGCATCGGCGGCTCGCCGGCTCCGGTCGTCCCCTATCACCTGGTCACGCTGCCGTCCTTGCTGGCCGGCCTGCTCGACCAGCTCGGCTATCAGCAGGCCGACGTCCTGGGCATCTCATGGGGAGGCGGGCTCGCGCAGCAGTTCGCGCTGAGCCGCCCGGACCTGGTGCGCCGCCTGGTGCTGGTGGCGACCGCACCGGGCGCGCTGATGGTCCCCGGGCATCCGCGCGTCCTGCTGCGCATGCTCACGCCGCGACGCCACCGGGACCCGGGATACGCGGCCCGCGTCGCCGGCGAGCTGTACGGGGGCAGCGCGCGGAAAGACCCGATCGTGGCCCGTGACCTGCTGCACGCCACGACACGGCTGGGCCCGGCCCGGGGCTACTACTACCAGCTGATCTCCATCCTCGGCTGGACCAGCCTGCACCGGCTGCCGAAGCTGCGGCCGCCCACCCTGATCCTGGCCGGTGACGACGACCCGATCATCCCGGTGGTCAACGCGCGGATCATGCACAGGCTGATACCGCGCAGCCGGCTGCACATCTATAACGGCGGCCACCTCGAGCTGGCCGCCGACTCCGAACGCCTGGCCGCCGCCGTGGAGGCGTTCCTGGATGCCGACCTCACCGCGCAGGGGAGCCAGCGATGACACAGGTGACGAACGCGCACCTCGGGGAATCCCTCGGGACGGACTTCTTCTCCGTCCGCGAGCAGTTCACCGACGAGCAATGGGAGCACTTCATCACCGTCCGGCGGTTCGTCGACGAGGAGGTCGTGCCGGTCGTCGGCCCGTACTGGGAACGGGCCGAGATCTGCTGGCCGCTGGTCAAGCGGCTGCCCGAGCTCGGCATCGTCGGCGAGGACATCAAGGGCTACGGGTGCGCCGGGATGAGCCCGATGGCGTGCGGGCTGGTCACGATGGAACTGCACCGCGGCGACGGCAGCCTCGGGGTGTTCCTCGGCGTGCACGCGGGCCTGGCCATGCTGTCGATCGCGATGTGCGGCTCGGAGGAGCAGAAGGCGCGCTGGCTGCCTGACATGGCCCAGATGAACAAGCTGGGAGCCTTCGCGCTGACCGAGCCAGACCACGGCTCGGACTCGGTCGCCCTGGAAACCTCGGCCCGGCCGGACGGCGACGGCTGGGTGCTGAACGGCCGCAAACGGTGGATCGGCCTGGGGGAGCGTGGCCGACCTGGTCGTCGTCTGGGCCCGCAACACCGAGGACGGCCAGGTCAACGGGTTCGTCGTGGAGAAGGGAGCGCCGGGCTACCAGGCCCGGGTCATCGAGGGCAAGATATCGCTGCGCTCGGTGTGGCAGGCCGAGATCACGCTGGAGAACGTGCGGGTACCGGCCGAGAACCGGCTGCCAGGGGCTCGTTCGTTCAAGGACACCACCCGGGTCCTGGCCACCACCCGGAGCACCTGCGCCTGGGGGGCGCTGGGCCACGCCACCGCCGCCTACGACGCCGCCTTGCGGTACGCGCAGGAGCGGCGCCAGTTCGGGGAGCCGCTGGCCAGCTTCCAGATCATCCAGCAGCGGCTGGTGTCGATGCTGGCGGACCTGACCGCGATGCAGCTGTACTGCCTGCAGATCGGCCGCCTGGCCGAGGCCGGCCGACTGACCCCCACCGTGGCCGGGCTAGCCAAGATGCACAACACCCGCAAGGCCCGTGCGATAACCGCCGAGGCGCGCGACATGCTCGGCGGCAACGGCATCCTGCTCGACTACCAGGTCATGCGGCACATGGTCGACATGGAGGCGATCCACACCTTCGAGGGCACCGAGACCATGCAGACGCTCATCGTCGGCCGCGCCATCACCGGCATCGGAGCCTTCACGTAGGACCAACAGTCGCCTGCAGGCGGCGCCGGGAAGCCTCCACCTCGGCCTCGGCGGCGGCGCGGCCGGCCCAGGACGCGCCCTCGACGCTCTTGCCCGGCTCCAGCTCCTTGTAGATCAAGAAGAAGTGCTCGATCTCAAGCCGGTCGAATTCGGGCAGGTGATGGAGGTCGCGCAGGTGCTCCTGGCGCGGGTCGCCCGCGGGCACGCACAGGACCTTGTCGTCGCCGCCCTTCTCGTCGGTCATCCGGAACATGCCGATCGGGCGGCTGCGGATCAGGCAGCCGGGGAACGTCGGCTCCAGCACGAGCACCAGCGCGTCGAGCGGGTCGCCGTCCTCGCCCAGGGTGTCCGGCACGAAGCCGTAGTCGGCCGGGTACTGGGTCGCGGTGAACAGCGTCCGGTCCAGGCGGATCAGGCCGCTCTCGTGGTCGACCTCGTACTTGTTCCGGCTGCCCCGCGGGATCTCGATCACGACGTCGAACTCCATGGCCTACGACGCTAAGCAGAGGCGAATGCGGAATGAACGTGCTGACAACACGAGGATGGGCCGATTCCTCGGCCCGTCGGCACAACGGTTGTGCCGTCGTACCAACGCCAGGGAACAGGCTTGATACCGGGGACCGACGACCGCCCGGACCTGCGGCCGGACAATGAGCAGCGTGACGAACCTGGCCAGGAACCTGACGGACACCACCCGTATCCACGCCGGACGGGTGGCCGTGCGGGTGGACAACGCGGCGATGACCTACCGGGCCCTGGACGAGGCGAGCGCCAGGGTGGCCGGGCTGCTGCACGAGCGCGGACTCAAACCCGGCGACCGGGTCGGCATCATGATGCCCAACGTGGCCGAGGTCCCCGTGGTGTACTACGGCGTACTCCGCGCGGGCGGCGTGGTCGTCCCGATGAACCCCCTGCTCAAGGCGCGGGAGGTCGCCTATTACCTGGGCGACTCCGGGACCGGGCTGATGTTCGCCTGGCACGCGTTCGCGGACCAGGCCCGCGGCGGCGCGGAGCAGGCCGAGGCGGAATCCATCGTCGTGGACGGGGCCAGCTTCCCCGACCTGCTCGCCTCGGCCGCCCCGGATGACCAGGTGGCGGACCGGGACGACGAGGACACCGCGGTGATCCTCTACACCTCCGGCACGACCGGCCAGCCGAAGGGTGCTGAGCTCACCCACGGCAACCTCATCAGTAACACCGGGGTGGCGCGCACTGACATCGTCCGCGGGCGCCCGGACGACGTCATATTCGGCGGGCTTCCGCTGTTCCACGTGTTCGGGCAGACGGTCGCGCTCAACGTCGCGGTGGCGTCCGGGGCGTGCCTGACCCTGCTGCCGCGGTTCGATGCCGGGCACGCCCTGCGGATCATCGCCGGCCACCGGGTCACCGTCTTCGAAGGCGTGCCGACCATGTACGTGGCGCTGCTGCACCAGCCTGACCGCGCGGACTACGACACCTCCGCGCTGCGGATGTGCATCTCCGGCGGCGCGGCCCTGCCGGTCGAGGTGCTGCGCGGGTTCGAGGAGGCGTTCGGTGTCCCGGTACTGGAGGGATACGGCCTGTCCGAAACCTCGCCGGTCGCCTCGTTCAACCACCCCGGCCGGGAGCGCAAGCCCGGCTCGATCGGCACGCCGATCAGGGACGTGCGGATGCACGTCGTGGACAACGAAGACCACGAGGTCCCGCAGGGTGAGGTGGGCGAGATCGTCATCCGCGGGCCGAACGTGATGAAGGGCTACTGGCATCGCCCCGAGGCCACCGCCGAGGCGATCCGCG
>Ga0137383_10002156_pt1 | contig 11912 bp, 5 predicted proteins | sample SagtaG_19_FD_104817 | JGI IMG/M metagenome (GOLD analysis project Ga0137383, IMG submission 104817) | Vadose zone soil microbial communities from Sagehorn Ranch, Mendocino, California, USA - Sage2_R_40_16 metaG | ecosystem: Environmental > Terrestrial > Soil > Vadose zone | place: USA... | reverse complement strand
TCCTGCTGTCCCGCGCAAACGCGATAAGGGAAAGTATTGGTCACTGCGACGTGATAGAGCTGCGCCGTGGGCTGGTTATACCAGGAACTCCACGTGGACCCGCCGTTGGCGGTTACCAGCGCTCCTTGATCGCTGACCAGAAGAATGATGTTGGGATTATTGGGGTTGATCCATAGGTTTTGATAGTCGTCACCGCCCGGTGCGCCCCGGAAGCTGGTCCAGGTCTTGCCGCCATCAGCGGACTTCATGGTCACAGTGCTCGCGCTGTAAACGATGTCGGGATTCTTAGGGTCCACCTTCGGAACGGGAAGATCGCCACCGCCGATGCGCCCTGCGGGACGGGGATCATCGGTCACGCGCGCCCAACTCTGGCCGGAATCATCGGACCGGTACACTCCAAGAGTGCCAGCGCCGGTTGCAAAGGTTGCGTAGAGGCGATGCGGATCGCTGGGAGCGATGGCCACATAAATTTGCGAGAGATCAGAAGGCAGGCCTTGGGTGAGGGCATGCCAGGTATTCCCTCCGTCAGTCGATTTGAAAAGGCCACCCGCGGTTCCATTGAACACGTTATTGTCTTCCCAAGGACCCTCGCGCGCTTCCCACAGTGAGGCGTAGACAACATCAGGATTTGACGGATCGATTTCTACATCCCAGCCGCCGGTGTTCTCGTTCCTGTAAATCAGTTTTTGCCAGGTTTGACCGCCATCGCTGGAACGGAAAATGCCACGCTCCTGGCTAGGCCCATAGGGATGGCCAAGCACTGCGGCAAAAACCCGGTTGGGATCACGCGGGTCAACGGCTAGGGCGGGAATCTGCTGGCCGTCGCGCAGGCCGAGGTGAGTCCAGGTCTTGCCAGCATCCGTGGACTTATAGATTCCATCGCCGACAGAGAGGTCCGGACGATGCAGTCCTTCGCCGCTGGCCACATAAATGATATTGACGTCGGAAGGGGCAACCGCGATCGCGCCTATGGACTGCGTGGGCTGGTTATCGAAGATCGGTTCCCATGTCCGGCCGTAGTCGTCCGACTTCCAAACGCCTCCGTTTACCTGGCCGACGTAGAACAAGTTCGGCTGGTTCGGAACTCCAGCCGCGGCGCGAGTGCGTCCGCCGCGAAAGGGCCCGATCATGCGCCACCTCAGATCTTGATAGGTGTTCTCGGGAATTTGCTGTGCGCTGCCAGGAACTGCGGACAAGAAAGCGAAGATCGAAACAACCACCCCTAGGACCCAATGGAATCGGATCACGTGCCCCTCCGGCGTGTAGAAACCAAAGCACACAGAATAAACCAACGGCATAATAATTCCGAATGCGCAATGGTGTAACAAGGAAGGTTCGAGCAGGAAGAATTCATTTTGAACCGCTTTGGGCACGGGGTTTAAGATGACTGAGCCGCTTTTTTCCCAAACCATGAATCACCACCGTTTGAGGTTGCTTCGCCGGTTTGTGTTCTCACGCATTCGGTCAGTGACCGCAATCGCGATTTGCCTATGTGGAGTTGATCAGACGCATGCCGCGGGGTCGGTGGAGTCGCCGCAAGATGCGGGCCTCAAGCCCATCTTGCAATATATTTCCTCGGCGTGGGACACGCTGACGCGGTCGATGACCGACTGCCAAAGCATTGTCGATCCTAAGATCAAAGCGTCTCCAGTGTTATACCTGCCTGCCGATTTCGTGACACCGGCAGCCGTGCAAAAGCTTTCGACCGAATGCAACGTACGAATCGAGCATCTACCGATGGAAATCCATCATTTGGGGGAAATCGATAGCAGCAAGATTCAGCCGCACGGTCTGCTTTATTTGGAGCACAAGTACGTAGTTCCAGGCGGCCGCTTCAATGAAATGTATGGCTGGGATAGCTACTTTATTATTCGTGGCCTGCTGCGTGAAGGGCGCGTAGAGCTGGCCCGGGGCATGGTGGACAATTTCTTTTTTGAGATCGAGCATTACGGCGCGATGCTCAACGCCAACCGAACTTACTATCTGAGTCGCTCCCAGCCTCCATTTCTGAGCTCGATGTTCGTCGATGTCTATGATGCCATGCAGAAAGGCGGCCAGGCCGACACCGCCTGGCTGGCGAAAGCCTATGCGGACCTGGAGAAAGATTATGCGATGTGGACACACGAGCCGCATCTGGCGGGGCAAACCGGGTTGTCGCGTTACTACGATTTCGGCGAGGGACCACCGGCCGAGGCGGTTCAGGATGAGAGCGGTTTTTACCGTAAGGTGGCGATGTACTTCTTGCTGAATCCTTCGCAAGCCGACGAGTACATCGTAGACGGCAACCCTGGGCAGACGCAGCCGGTGGCCGGCGCAAGCTATTCACTCGAGGTGTGCGATGTTTCGGAGTGCGAAAAAAAACGCGAGTTCAAACTCAGCTCCGACTATTACAAGGGTGACCGCTCCATGCGGGAGTCAGGATTTGATGTTAGCTTTCGCTTCGGTCCCTTTGGTTCAGCGACTCACCACTACGCTCCCGACTGCCTCAACAGCCTGCTCTATAAAACTGAGAAAGACATGGAGCAGATCAGCAAATGGCTTGGTCACGGGACAGAGGCTGAAAGATGGGCAAAGCGGGCGGAGGAGCGCAAGAGATTGATCACTCATTACCTCTGGAGTGGCGAGCGCGGATTCTTTACCGACCTCAACTTTCAGACCCTGCAAAAATCTTCGCATGAATACGCAACCATGTTCTATCCGCTTTGGGCAGGGCTGGCCACACCCGAACAGGCGAAAGCGGTTGTCAGCAATTTGAAGGGTTTTGAGCGGCCCGGCGGTCTGCCCATGAGCACCGAGGATACCGGGGCGCAATGGGACTTGCCGTATGGCTGGGGAAACATCGAGATGTTGGCCATCGACGGGCTGCGCCGTTACGGCTACAACGCCGATGCGGATCGTGTGTCGTATGAATTTTTGTCGATGGTGGCGGAGAACTTCCGGCGTGACGGCAACATTCGGGAGAAGTACAATGTGGTCACGCGCTCTTCCGAGGCACATGTGGAACTGGGCTATCAGATGAATGTGGTCGGCTTCGGCTGGACCAATGCCGCATTTATCGAACTGCTGCACGGACTGCCGAAAGAAATGATCGAGCGTCTGGAGAGAGAACAGAAGCAACCGCTATCGACGCCTTCGAAGTAAGAGCCGGCTAAACATTTTTTCAACGTTCAGCTATTTCGGACAGCATTTCTTCCGTTCCGCCTGGCTTCAAAATCGGCATGGCCCCGGCTTCACTCGCGACCCAAGCGCCAATTCGATTGGCAACAGCATTCATGTGGTCAAGCGATGATCGACGAAGAAATTCGTGGACCAAGGCGGCGGTAAACGCATCACCGGCGCCGATCGTGTCTCGAACCTTGACGGAAAAACCTGGATGCTGGCTGCAGGCGTCTTTCCCCACCAGCAGGCTGCCGGCCTGCCCTCGGGTGACGCAGACCAACTCGAGGCTATAAAGCGAAAGCAGGCGCTGGGCTGAGGATTCGTTGTCGAGATGCTCCAGCCCGAACAACTGCATGATTCGCGGCACTTCCTCGTGATTTAGCTTGGCGATTCTCGCACGCTGCATCGAGTTTGAGAGGATTTCCTTGGTATAGAAATTCTGCCTGAGGTTGACGTCGAAAACACGCAACGCCGGAGCGGGTGTCGCATCGAGAAAGCAACAAATGGTGGATCGGCTGACGGCGGAGCGCTGCGCCAGCGATCCGAAGCAGACTGCATCCGCTTGTTCGGCCAGCTTCTGCCACTGAGCCGTCCATTCGAGAAAGTCCCAGGCAACGGGGGCACAGATTTCGAAGCTGGGCTGCCCGGTGTCTACTTTTACGTTCACCTTGCCAGTCGGGTGATTCGGGTCGCGCTGGATGAAGGTGGTGGAGACTCCGAGCTGTGTTAGCCGCCGGATGGCTTCGTCTCCGAGGTCATCGCTACCCACGCAGCTGGCGGCGATTCCTTCATCGCCCAAGAGCGTAGTGATGTAGGCGAAATTAGCGGGGGCGCCGCCAAGCTGCTTTCCCGCCGGCAGCAGATCCCAGAGCAGCTCCCCGAGGCCGACGATCTTGAAGGGTTCAGCTTTCATTATGTTTGGAGACTTTGAGGCCGGCCAACCTTATTGTTAGTCCGGCTTGGCTCCGTTCACGGCCGCGAATCTTGTTGCGTTTGTAGCTGCTCGGCCAATTTCAGTTCGGTTTCGGCTTCTTCTTTCTTGCCCATGTCGCGATAAGCCTGGCCGAGAAGGTGGTGAGTCATCGCATTATTCGGATCCATCGTCGCCGCTTTCTGCAGCGCACGAACGGCCAACTGGAACTCGCCTTTTTTCTCCAACACTTTTCCCATCAGGATGTAAGGGCCGGTAGAAGTGGCATCGAGCCAGATGGAGCGCTGGAGAAGCCTCTCGGCGTCTTCGAATTTTTGCACGCGGGAGTAGGCGTCCGCCAGCTTGTAATACGTGGCGGCGTTGCCCGGATTGATGGCGAGTTCTTTCTGGAATTCCGCAATGGCTTCCGGTACTCGCGACTTGTAGAGATAAAGCTCGCCGAGCAGGAAGTGCGCGAGCGGCAAGGTGGGATCGAGCGCGGCAGCCTTTTGAGCGTACTCCTCCGCGACCGGGTCAAATTCCCGGCGGAACAGCATACGGGCGGTAAATAGATAGCTGGCGGCAGAGTCAGGTGGTACGTCGAACATTTTGGCGAATGCTTTGCGAGACTGCGGATAATCTTTCGTTTGGATATAGCAAATCCCGAGGATGTAGGAGGCGTCTACATTGGCGCGCGGAAACCAGGTTTGCACTTTTTCGAGCAGAGGGATGGCCTGCGCGGGATATCCATTCAAGTAATAAGAGAGACCGAGCAGTTGCGCTGCCTCACCGTTATTGGGATCGGAGGCTACGGCTTTCTTCAAGAACCCAATCGCTTTCACATAGTCGCTCTTCTTGTAGTAAGCGGTGCCGAGTTCGAGATCGAGCCCTTTCGTGCTAGGGTCACGGGATTCGAGGTTTTGCAGTTCCGCAATGGCGTCGTCGATCTTGCCTTGTTGCGTGAGACGGCGGGCTTCGGTGAAATCTGGCGCGGTCGCAGATTTGTCGGAGGAAGATTTGCCGGAAGAAGATTGGTCGGGAGAAGGAGCGGATTGGGGCGTCTGTGGTGGAGTTGATGCGTCGGAAGGTACTGCTGGTTGCGCGGCGCCGATTCCGCTACAGAGCGCACTGAAAACGGCTGGAATCCACAATGATCGGTACATCAATGATCGCGCCATCCTTGCAGTAAATTCCTCCCCGAAGACTAAAGCATAAACGTCTTTGTGTCGAAGATTGGCGCTTGGGTGATTGATAACAGTGTCGCTGCGGAGTCTCCGCTTGCATCTGGCCTCGCCTTTCGCAGACTCCTTCCTTTCCCACATTTGTTTTCGCTGTTGGGTTTTTTGGGGGGGCCCGGCCCTCCCCCGGTCTATTTGAAATCATTGAGTTAGCAAGAAATTCCCCGCAAAATCGCCTCCGCCAACATGCTCGACTGGCGGGCCGGTGGATGACAAAGTCAGATGTCACACGCAGCAGTGAATAGAGAGAGACACGAGGCGTTTGCCGCAGAAGGGCCAGATACGTTCGTCCGACATCCGGTGCATTCGCGCTGTTCTCGCCAGGTTCGATGAGGCGGGCTCAATGAACCCAGAAAAGAGGGAGTCGGGAAGGACTCCCTCGATGAACTGTGATTCGCGCATGCTAGAAGTTGAGCCGCAACGCGAACTGCAATTCCCGCATCGTGGTTCCACCTTCGATGTCTGTTATTTTCCCGTTATTGCCGCCCTGGCAATCAATGCAAGGGTTGGATCCGTTATTTCCGCTGAACGCGTACACCGGGTGGTTGAAGAGGTTAAATGCGTCCATGCGGAACTGAGCTTTGACTCGCTCTGTGATAGGGATAGCCTTGATTAGAGACAAATCGGAATAGAACCCTGACGGTCCACGGAACGAGTTATAACCAATGTTGCCCAAGTTCCCGAAACCGGCGTCAGTAAACGGCCCCCCGAGAGATGTCAGCGGAGTGAAGAACCTCACCGTGTGAGTGGCGCCATCGAACGACCCTGTCCCTGTGTGGAACGAACCTGAACCCTTATTCGGCCGGCAAACTCCAACATCCTGTTCCGCGCCGCATTCATTCGTGGTGGGCGTCCAGGGCAGACCGCTACTCCAGTTGGTCGTGTTGCTTAGCTGCCATCCGCCCACCACGTAGTCCATGGCGCGGTTGGAATTGCCCAGGACGGACTTGCCTTTGCCGAATGGCAACTCGTAAACCGTAGTGATCACAAAAACGTGGTTGCGAGTGAAATCATTGGGGCCATACGCAATCGGATGACTGTCGGGGTAGTAGGTATTATTGTAGGCCCTGGAGCGCGAGAAAGTGTAGTGAGCAATAAACTGGAGCCCCTGGCTGAAGCGTTTATCCACCTTGGTCTCGAACGCGTTGTAGTTGGTGCTGGCGTCGTTGCCGAGGTAATTGCCGAGAGAGTCTCCGATCCTGAGGCAAGTGTCAGTCGCGAGAACGGGATTGCACAGCGGCCGACGCACGCTATCCGGGTAAGCCCCGCCGGTCAGAGGATCAGTGGCGCCGAACAAGAACATCGACTTTTGGTTGACGTCATAACTAGGGCCGTCTCCAGCGAAACCATGCGACCCTTTGTTGCCTACGTATGCGACTTCCGCCGAGATTGTGTTGGTAACCTGACGCTGAACGGTAACGTTCCACGCGTCGAGAGTTGGCAGTACCTGCGTGATAGGACGAATATGTGCGCCGGTCACCAGGAAACCGAGACCAGCTTGGTCAAGGCTGGGAAACGTAATCTGGCCGTTGGACGGGATTGCCGGGAAGGGGGCGGGAATCGGTCCCTGTGCCAGCGTGAATACCGGAATGTAATTTGCGGAGGCCGTCGAGCCGAAGACGGCATTGCTGGCATCCACGTTTTGCTTCACGAGCACCGGCAGGTTCTGCGTTACGGTATGTCCGAAGTTTGAACCAAACACACCCATGTCGTAACTACGTCCGTAGCCCATACGAACGACGGTTTTTGGCGTGACCTGATATGCGATCCCGAAGCGAGGCGCGAAGGCGCGAAGAGAGTTCCTTATGTTGCCGTTTAAGCCGTACCCCCCCTCACCCGCCACGCGGATCGCGCCGGTGCCGTTGTTGTCAATAATATTTGCGAACCCTCCGAAGTCTTTGGCAAGCACGGATTCAGGAAAGTAAATCTCCCAGCGTAAGCCATAGTTCACAGTCAATTTCGGAGTAAACCGATAAGTGTCCTGGCCATAGAAGAACCAGCGTTTCTGGCGTTCCGCGGCGTTATTGACGTTGGTCAGGGCCGGGTTGGTGACATAGCGCGATAACGACGAAACGTCGCCCAACAAGAAGGCCGCCAAGTCCAAACCACCCGCGCCCTGAAGCGAGGTTTCCTGTGGACTGAAATTGTACTCGCCAGTGCGGTTGTTATCGCTGGGGATACGTAAATTCCTGGCGTAGCGAATATCTGCGCCAAACTTAATTGTGTGGTTACCCTTCGTTTTGGTCCAATTGTTCACGAACTGGAATTGATCCTCCTTCTCCGTTAAAGGGCAGTTGCAACGTCCCACACCCAGCCCATCACCGAAGCTCGCAATTACGGTCCCGTTACCACCGTTGTTCGGCGCTCCGCCTTCACCCGTTACGGGATCCGGACCCAGGAGGAATGAGCCGAGGCCAGCAGTCTTGGGATCACTGGTGTTTGCGTTTGGAATTCCGAAAGCCGTCATGGGAGTGCCGCCGTCCGGCTTTTGGGTCTGAGGATTGTACTTGAACCAGCCAAAGCGAAAATCAGTGAGCAACGTGCTGTTGATCGTCTTGGTGAATCCGGTGGCCAAGCTGTAGTTGTGCGTAATAGAGCTACCTGAAAGGCCGAGCAAGCCCGATCCCGGACCGCCGAGCGCGCCCAAGACTCCTTTGCCCGACAGCTTAAAGTAGTCGAGGCTATACCGCCCGAATACATTCAAAGTCGAACTGGCGGCGTAGTCGATGCGGGTATCAAAGCTGTCTTGTTTGAAAGGACCGGGTCCGGAGGCGAAGAAGTTGTTGAGCACGCCGGAGGTTGTGGGTGCAGGGAATAAGGCTAGAATTGCGCCAGCCTGAGCTGAAATTTTGCTAATCGGGATACAGTTGCCGGTGCAATTGCCTCCCGGTCCGAAAGGAGTGCGGGCACCGCCATTGCCAGTCGTGCTCCCCGTGCTGGGGTCGTAGGCTTGTCCACCGCCGGTAATCCCCGCGGTGAGATACTCGCTCAAATCGCAAAAGCCAGGCGTAGCACTAGTGGCGTTAGTCGCTGGGTTACAGGTGCTAACCACTGTTGGCGTAGGGATGGTCAACTGGTTCGTAACGCCGTTGCTTTGCCGAGTACCCTGGTAATCGCCAAAAAAGAACAGTTTATTCTTGATGACGGGCCCGCCGATCGAAGCACCGAACTGCTGCCACCTGCCTGGCGGAATCGGACTCGCCTTAACACCGGGGCGTGCGTCCCATTGCGTGAACGGGTCCTTGGCTTGAGTTGCATCCGTGCGACGGAACCAGAATCCGCTGCCGTGAACGTCGTTACTGCCTGACTTGGTCTGCGCTGTTACAATGCCCGCTACCGCCTTGCCAAATTCTGCGTCGTAACCTTGCGTGCTAAACTTGGCCTCGGTTACGGCATCCAAGTTTGGGTTCACGACGATAATGCCCAAGATCGGATCCTGATTGTCAGTGCCATCCAGCTCGTATGCGGTTCCGCTGAAGTGCTGTCCCTGAACAAAGATCTGTTGGCTACCCTGCGGATTCTCGGTCGCAGCGTGTCCCCACGAAAGCTTCTGTGTGCCAGGGGAGGACAGCTCCAAGCTCGTGAAGTTGCGATTCAGTATTGGCAGATCCTCGACGTACTTCGAGTTGAATTCAATCGCCACGTCGGCACGGTCGGTCTTGAGCTGGGGAGTTTCGGCCGTCACTTCCACCTGTTCGCTAGTGGAACCCACTTGGAACTGACCGTTCACGTCGACCCCTGTGTCTGCCGACACGGAAATATCTTTGAACTGGAGAACTTTGAAGCCTTGCCCCTCGATTCGAACACTGTAGACGTCAGGAATGAGGTGGGTCACGGAATAGTTTCCGCTATCATTTGTGGCCGTTTCCACGGAGGTACTCTTGGTTTTGCTGGTGACCGTCACCTTAGCATTCGCAACTGCGGCCCCAGAAGGATCTGTTACCGTGCCGATGATGCTGCCGTAGACGGCCTGAGCTGAAACGGTTGGCGTCCAGAGACCACAGAGAAGTCCGAGTGTCGCAACCACTGCCAAAACTGACTTCTTCATCACATTCCTCCTGAGAGAGACCGCAAAAACGGAACTGCCCCAAACCTACAGAGGTACACCCAGAGGAAAAGCTTGCACGTTCTAGTACAAAACCACTATCCGATTAAGTTTCACTAGGTTTTATACCGTTACGGATGTAAAGTGCTATGCTTGCTAGGATATACCTATTCCTGTTACTTCTTTGTTAAATGGCCTCGACACCTACTCACGCCATTGCTCGGGATCAACGCTCCCAACAAATAGATAGACTTACTAATAGTCATAGCCTGCGTGGGTCGGAATCCCTGTGTAAGCTGCTGCGGTACCTCGCCGAACGTTCCCCAGATCACCCCCCCGATCATCCGGTTGCGACGGTGAAGGAATACCAGATTGCGACCGAAGTGTTTGGCCGCTCCGCTGGCTTCGATCCGCAGGCGGATTCGACTGTGCGAGTGCAGGCGGGACGTCTGCGAGTGAAACTGGCCGAATACTACGCGACTGAGGGGGTAGACGATCCGGTTATCGTAGAGCTGCCCAAGGGCTCCTATGTCCTCTCCTTCCGGGTTCGAGGTTCAACCGGATCCTCGCCTCAGTTGGTTACTGCGGCACACACTGAGCGAGAAAAAAAACACGATCTGGTGGAGCATTCGAACCGGGGTTGGGCGATCGCAGTGCTAGTGCTTTCTGTGTTGTTGGCGGCTGCTCTGGTTGCCAGTGCGGGACTGCTGGCGACAAGCTCGAAAACTGCGGTAACGGCGCGGGAACCAGTTCCCGCAGCCTATCGGATTTTCTGGAACCGGTTCGTCTCAGGGCCGCAGGAGCCCTGGGTGATCTTCAGCAACGGGCCCTTCGTCGGCCGCCCGGAGACGGGGATGCGATACTTCAATCCGGCGTCGGACTCTCGGGCTGTTGTCCTCGATCACTACACTGGCGTCGGCGAGGTATTGGCGGTCCACGAGCTGGACCGGCTATTCGTCCTGCTCAACCAGCAGATCCGCGTGAAGCGCGGTACATTGTTCTCTCTTGACGATGCCAAAAATAATGATCTGATTTTCGTGGGCTCTCCAGCCGAGAACCTTACGCTGCTGGAGATCCCAGGCACGCAGGAGTTTGTTTTCCAGCGGCTGGACTCAGGGCCGCGCAAAGGTGATCTTGGAGTGTTTAACGTGCATCCGCAGCCGGGCGAAGAGAAGGTTTTTCTAGCCAGCCCATCGAATCAACCCACTACGGAGGATTACGCTGTCATCGGGTTGGTACCGGGGATGGATCCGGCGCGCTCGGTGCTTATTCTGGCGGGTACCACGACCATAGGCACACAAGCGGCCGCGGAATACGTTTCCAGGCAGGACTCCCTCGATGAACTGTTAAGGCAGATGAATGTATCGAAGCCGAATGACCTCGGTCCGTTCGAGGCCCTGCTGCGAGTCAAGGTCACACATGGAGTGCCCGTGAAGACCAATCTGGTGGCGGTGCGCACCAAAGGCCATTAGCTAAGCTAACACAAGAGCTTAACGACCGGGCGGAGTCAGGTGTGGGTCCAGTTCCGCCGCTTTCTGAAATTCTCTTCCAGCTTCTTCCTTTGCGCCTTTCTGAGTCAAAGCCAAGCCGAGTTGGTAATGGGCGGGCGCGAAGGTTGGCATCGCGCTTATCGCGGCACGGAACTGCGATATTGCACCGTCGAGGTCCCCGACGCCCAGCAACCTGCGCCCAGAGTTGGTCGCGAAAGTGGCTGCCTGCTGGTTGGTCTTTTGCTTACTGATTTCGGCCCCGGCTTTGCTTTCGGCGGCTGCACCTCGGGTATCACCGAGTTGGCGAAGAACCGCAGCCAGCGTAGTGTGGGCACCGGCGAAATCTGGCTGCAAGCGAATTGCTTGGTGCAGCGCATCGGCGGCCTCGGGCAGCTTATCCATTTGCTTCAGGACTGTACCTAGGGTGTAGTAGGCCTCGGCATAATCTGGCTGGTTCTGAATGGCGAGTTGTAATTGTTCGGTGGCGGCCGGAAAGTCTCCGGATTGCCACAACGTGACGCCCAGGCTGTAGTGAGCGTCCGCCAACTTCGGATCGAGGCGGAGAGATTCTTTCCACTCGGCGATCGCGGCCGGCAAATCATCCTTCAACTTTAAGGCGAGAGCCAGATCGTAATGCAGGCTGGCTTTTTCCGGGTCGAGCTTCAGTGCTCCACGGAACTCGCCGATCGCGGCGTCAAAATCTGCCTTCTGAAGGTACGCAGTGCCAAGATTTTGCCGAAACGCACCATCTTCCGGGCGAAGTTTGATGGCAGTTTGAAATTCTTTAATGGCTACGTCGCCCTCGCCGTGCTGCAGCAATGCCAGACCCAGGTTGTTGTGGGCCTCGGGATCTTCGGGCGTGAGCTCGACCGATTTCCGGAAAGCAACTATGGCACGTTCGGGATCGCCACGCCGCTGTAACAAAACTCCGAAGCGCGCTTGCAGCTCCGGTAGATCAGGCTTGAGGGTAGTGGCGCGTTCATACGAACGCAGGGTTTCCTCTGGGTTTTGTACTTCCAGTGTTTTACCGCGGTAGAACCAGGCGGCGGCATCATTGGGCTCGAGCTGTA
>Ga0137383_10002154_pt1 | contig 11923 bp, 8 predicted proteins | sample SagtaG_19_FD_104817 | JGI IMG/M metagenome (GOLD analysis project Ga0137383, IMG submission 104817) | Vadose zone soil microbial communities from Sagehorn Ranch, Mendocino, California, USA - Sage2_R_40_16 metaG | ecosystem: Environmental > Terrestrial > Soil > Vadose zone | place: USA... | reverse complement strand
CGCGGCCGCGCTTGAGCTCGGAGTAATTCGATGGCTTGGCCGCATTTGCGCAATGCCCCCAACCGCCGGCGGTTTGTTCGTCAGCGGCGGTTCGGTTGCCAATATGACCGGACTGATGGCCGCCCGCCACGCCGTGCTAAAAGATTGTATTGATGGCGCCACCGTCTATTTGTCCGACCAAACGCATTCGTCAGTGGAACGCGCCCTGCGAGTGATCGGATTTTCGCGCGAGCAGATCCGAAAACTTGAAAGCGATAGAAATTTTCGATTGTCGATCAAAACGTTGCGCGCAGCGATTGCGGACGATCGGCAGGCAGGTCTGCGTCCGTTCTGTATTGTCGCGAATGCTGGAACAACCAACACGGGTGCAGTCGATCCGCTTTCAGAATTGGCCGATCTGGCGGCGAAAGAGAAACTTTGGCTGCATGTCGATGGTGCGTTTGGCGCGGCTTCAATTTTGTCCAAGCGCGGGCGGGAAATGCTCGACGGCCTTGATCGCGCTGATTCTTTGACGCTCGATCCGCACAAATGGCTGTTTCAGTCGTTCGAGTGTGGTTGCGTCTTGGTGGGGGATGCCGCGATTTTGAAATCGGCTTTTAAAATCAAGGCCGATTATCTGCGCGACGTTTATCGCGAAACTGAGGAAATCAACCCGTGCGACTACGGCATTCAACTGACGCGCAGTTTTCGCGCGCTGAAAGTTTGGTTATCGCTTCAAACATTCGGCGTGGCCGCGTTTCGTCAGGCGATCACGCGGGGCTTTGAGCTGGCCGAGTTGGCCGAGCGCGAACTGCGGGCGCGCAAGGGATGGGAAATTCTCTCGGCGGCACAAATGGCGACAGTTTGTTTCCGTTTCGGAAAAAGTGACGAGCTTCAAACCCGGCTTGTAGATGAGATGATGGAAGACGGTTATGCGCTGCTGACGTCTACCGCTCTGCGTGGCGCGGTTGCGCTGCGGTTGTGCACGATTAATCCGCGAACGACTGAGGAGGATATCGTCGAAACGGTGAAGCGCTTGGATCGATTTGCTCGCCAATGATGTCTCAATCACCTGTTCCCGTTGGAATGTGTTTGCCAATCGGGGGCGCAATGATCGGTTACTTGCTGATCGCGCGCAGATAATGTTCGGCGGAGCCTGCGCAACTTACTTCGAAGTTGCGTTACAAATGACAACCCAAGGGACAAGCACGAGCGACATAAGTTAGTCCTTGTGACGAATGGATCCGGCGCCAGTGATATGTTTTTCGACAGTAGGTGGATTTCCCGAATATATGACTTTGCCTGCGCCGGTGATCGACACCTTCAATGTCTCGCTGACGGCGACCTCCGCGTGCGATGCGCCAGTTGATGAGATCTCGGCGGTTTTAGTTTGGAGCGATTCGGCTTCCAATCTGCTCGCGCCGGTCATGTCGGTCACCAGTTCATCGACATTGCCGTCGAGCATGACCTTTGCCGCGCCGGTCGATTCGATCGCGAAACTGTGACCGGAAAGTTGTTTCGCGGTCAGGCGCGCTGCGCCGGTCAGTTTCGCGCCTGAACGGGTCGGGCTCGAGATCAGGACGTTGATGTGATGGGTCGGCCACAAATTTCCCCGCGAATGCAGCCGAAGGCGATGATCGATATTTTCATTGCTGATGTAGCGCAGGAGATTTTCATCGGTGGTGATGCTGAGCGACGGCGGACCGGTCCGCCACTCGATTTGAAAGCCGCCATCCGCTTCGATTTCGGAAAAATCGCTGATTGAGCGGGTGTCCGTCACGACGTGGCCATTGCCCATAATGCCGCCCCAGCGGCAGCCGGCGGCCAAGAGAATCAGGCCGGCGAAGAAAGCGATCGTAATCTTATTCATAATAGTACTCTTGCTGATGAGATGAACCCGTCGGCTGGTTTGGATTCAAGAATTTCTGCAGGTGGATCGGCCGCTGCGTCGGGCGATGCTAATAATTGCGGCTTCGCCGCCTAATTAACCTCGAGATCCGAGCCGGAGTGACATTAGGGAGTGCTCGATCCACCTATTTCGAGATTTTTAACTTCACCGTGCCCGCCGGCGCGTCATCGACGAAAAAGTCGACCCGATAATTGCCGAGCACCCAACCTTCGTCGGGCCGGTCAAGCGTGAGCGTGCCGCGCGAATCCGAGGCCGTCGCAACTGCGGAGTCTTCTTCCATCTCATTTCCGGTGCCGACGTTCGCGACAGCTTCCGCAATCAAGACTGCACGGATGTTGGCTGGAACGTGCAGGCCGCTGCCTTGCCAGCGCGCGTAAATCGCGGGGGTGCTCGACGCAAAGGAGGTTGTAAAATCTCCCGCCGGTTCTTTCGATAATCCGACCGAAAGTTTTCCCGACTCCGTCGCTGATTTCGCTTTCGGTTGCGCCTCAATTTTCGGCGGTTCCGTGAGATCGAGTGACGTCTTTTGCAATAAAAGGCCCGATGGCCCGTTAATTGTGGTTACAACTTTAACGAATCCAGTTCCCGGCACGAACCAGCGATCAATGCTCGCCGCCCTCGGCGACGTTTGTTCACAGTGAATGCGCCAGGCGTGAAATTTCCCCGCCGGGACAGCGATATCCTCTTCGCCGACAGTTTCATAATCTTGACTTACTTTGGTTTCTCCAACCGTCCCCTCGAACTTCCAGTGCTTTCCCTTTGTCACCGGAGCTGACAACATCATCTGCGGCGGAATGAATTTCGTGATCGCGCCCTGAGGGTTGGCCCGCGCCGGACAAACGATCCCGCCTTCTTCCACTGTGATGAGGTCGATGCTGTCGAGCGTGTCGCCGCGGTAAATCTCAAGTCGTTGCAGGTCTTTGTTGTCGATCTTCTGGATTCCTCCAAGGCGATAGGTGACGGCGATTTGCTCCTGCTCATTCGGCTCGGTTAAATCGAGACTGTCGCTCGGTTTTTCCTGCACCAGATCGTAATTCCAGGTCGTTCCTTCGGCGGTTGGAAAAAGCGGCTCAGCCGCGCCGCAGATGAGCGGCATTAGTACAAGAGCGGAAACTCCGATTTTCATCTTCGGTGAGACACAAGCACGAGACGAAAGTTCAATCGCGCCATTCGCTAATTTAATTATCATAGTCGAATGTGGGGCAACATCGCTCGATTTCTTTCATGCGCGTGTTCGTTCGCACTGCTCATTTCATGCGCAGCCTCTGCTCGTGCTTCAACATCGTCACAAGATCGATCCGCCAACGGACAGATTCGCCGGGGCGAACATGTCGTGATCGTGGTTTGGGACGGAATGCGTCCGGATTTTGTGAGCGAACAAAATACGCCGACGCTTTGGAAACTGGCGCAGAGCGGAGTCACGTTTCGAAATCATCATTCGGTTTATCCAAGCGCCACGATCGTTAACGGCACCGCTATCGCGACCGGCGTTTATCCGAATCACAGCGGCCTCCTCGCGAATCATGATTACCGGCCGGAGATCGATGCGCAAAAATCGGTCGACGTCGAAAACGTCGCGGTGGTGCGGAAGGCTGATCAGCTGAGCGGTGGGAAGTACATCGGAGTTCCCACGATTGCCGAATTAATCCACAACGGCGGCGGGGAAACGGCGATCGCGACCGCTAAAACCCTCGGTCTCTTAGTGGATCGACATGCAGATGCTCGGACCGGACAGAATATTTTCGGTGGCGAATCGCTTCCGCCGGAGTCCATCACTGAGATCGTAAAGATGCTCGGAGCATTTCCGCCTGCGGCGCAACCGGCCGATCGCGATGCATGGACAACGAAGGCGTTGACTGATGTTCTTTGGAAGAAGGGCATTCCCCAATTTTCGTTGCTGTGGCTCAGCGAACCTGACGATACCGAGCACAGGACCGCCCCCGGTGCGCCAGCGGCGATAGCCGCGATAAAATCCAGTGACGATAATCTCGCCCGCGTGCTCGCCGCGCTGGATCGATCCGGTGGCGGTGGGACAAGATCGACAACCGACATCTTTGTCGTGTCCGATCACGGATTTTCCACCATCGCGCGCGCGATGGATGTGCGAAAGATTCTGCGCGATGCCGGCTTTGACGCGGTGACGGAGTTCACCGGCGAACCGAAGAGCGGCCAAGTTATGATCGTTGGAAATGGCGGCACGGTTTTGTTTTATGTAATTGGCCATGATGCGGCGATCACGCGCCAGCTGGTGGAGTTTTTGCAGCAAACGGATTTTGCTGGAGTGATCTTCACGCGCGAACCGATGGAGGGAACATTCACACTGGACAAGGCGAAGATCGACAACGAGCACGCGCCCGATGTGGAGATGGCGTTTCGCTGGAACGAAAACAAAAATCAACTCGGCGTCGCCGGGATGATGGATGGTGATTGGCAACGCGCGGCGGGGGAGGGAACGCACGCGACCCTAAGTAGATTCGACATGCATAATGTCTTGGTCGCGGCGGGACCGAATTTTAAGCGCGGCGAGACGGATGAGTTGCCAAGCGGGAATGTCGATCTTGCACCGACAATTCTTGCGATTCTTGGAATCAAGTCAGCCGCTTCAATGGATGGACGAGTCTTGGCCGAAGCCATGTCGGCCAGTGAAGGCACTCCGGCGCGAGCTGCAAACGAAACAATAGAAGTATCGAAAAAATTTCCGGCCGGGACATGGCAACAACATCTGACGGTTTCGCAGGTTGGATCGACAGTTTATTTTGACGAAGGCAACGGCTGGTTTAAACGCTAGCAGCAGTATAGCGAGGTAGGTCAAAACCCTACAGGCAGTGTTTGAAAAACGGTTGACCTGGCTTTGATCCTGCTAAACGTAACCCGCATGAACGGGGCGATGAGCCGGAGCCGCCTGCATTCAGGGACTCGTTCGGCGAGACCGATAGCGATTTCTACACGACGCTGCGGGGACGTGTCGGCGTGGCACTCGACTGCTGGTTATTCTACGCTACAGGCGGCGGCATCGGTGTGAATTACACGACCCGGTTTCGCGACGTTTGACGTACGGGCAATGACGTCGATGTGCCCGGAGGGATGCCTTTGGCGAAGAAAAGTCGACGGGCCGATACAAAACATTCCCGGCGACACAAAGATGTCGATCTTCCGGTTTGGATCGGCAACACGGAACTGCGGATTGTTGCGAATTATCGCCTGCGCGGCGGCGTCTCATTTTGATTATCGCCATCGCGAATTGAATCCGAGAAACTTCTTCGAGAATATGAACCGACTTATTTGCAAGGTTGCACTGGCGTTCGCGTTTCCCGGCGTCTGCGCGTCGGCTTTCGGGCAAAATGGCGCCGACGTCAATGAGACCGCGCATCTACTCGCGGGCATCCCCGTAACCGGAGCGCTTGCGTCATTCACGCAGAATAGCGGCTGGCAAGGGCACGCCGCCGCCATGGACAAGGCGTGGAAAACAAAGGAGCACTTTCAACTCGGCCCGATCGCGTCATGGATGAGTTTGCACGCGGGCGAATATTACAGCAGCTCGGGCACGATGTATTACATGTTTAGTGGGCCCGATTTTCTCTACGCCTACACTTTCTTTCCCAACGCGAACACTTACATCCTCGCCGGCCTCGAGCCAGTCGGCCAGGTGCCGGACCTCTCTCGAATGAATCCGGAAACGCTGAATGCGAATCTTGGCGCGTTGCGTTCTTCGATGAGCACCTTGCTGATTACGCATTATTTCGTGACTGAAGAAATGCGATCCGAACTCGGGCGCGGCAATCTTGGCGGAACGCTTCCCATTCTTTACGTGTTTCTGGCGCGACTCGGCTGCACCGTGCTCGACACTGTTTACGTCCACAATCCCGCCGAAGGAGTCAAAATCACATTCAGTCATGGCAGCGGTTCGCAAACCCTATATTACTTCAAGACCGATCTCTCGGGAGGGGACAGCGCTTTCCTTCGATGGTGCGCGGCGCGCGGACCCGGAGTCAGTCTGATCAAGGCCGCTTCGTATCTTATGCACGGCGACGGGTTCTCCGGAGTCCGCAATTTTTTGCTCGAGCACAGCAGCTTCATCGTGCAGGACGACTCAGGCATTCCTCTGCGCGCCTTTAGCAAAGGTTGGGCCCTCGAGTTCTATGGGCGCTTCGTTCCGCACGGCGAAAAGTTCGGGAAATACGATCAGGAGGCACTGGCCGAAATTTACCGGAGAAATCCGCCGCCTCCTGAACTCGGCTTCGCCTTCGGCTATTGGTGGCAAGCGGAACGCGGCATTCTTATGCTTGCGCGGCGCAAATAAACGCGACATGGACACATCTATTTCGAAGGGCAAGAAAATGTGACTGTGCTGTTTGATCGATTTGTCGATCTTGCCAAAACAGGTTCGCTGCAAAGATCATGCTCGAATGAAACTCTGGGCTTGGGACGAAAAGAACCTTCCTTCGATCACGCACGCGATTCGCACAGCCGTCGCCGCGACCGTGTCAGTCATAATCGCGCGGCTCGTGCAAATGCCCGAGGCGTATTGGGCTGCGATCGCGACCCTAGTTGTAATGCAATCCACGCTCGGCGCGACGCTGACGCTCTCGACTGAGCGGATCGTCGCCACCGCCGTGGGTGCGTCGGTCGGAGCGCTTGAGGCAAATTACTTCGGAGGAAATCTAGCCGCCTTCGCGCTTGCGATCGTTCTCATCGGAATGCTGTCGATCGCGTCTCGTTTGGAAAAAAACCGCATATCGCTACGCGAGCATCACCCTCGCCATCATCGTTCTTATTCCGCGTTCGGCGCCGGCGTGGACAATCGCGTTGCACAGGTTCCTTGAAGTCTCAGTCGGAATTATCGTTGCTCTCGCCGTGGTCGCTCTGTGGCCGGAACATCAACCGAGCACGCCAAAGAGTGCAGACGAATAGCAAATCTATTGGGGCTTGATCATCTTATTCGCGTATTTATTCACGAAATATTGATCACGCGCTTCCCACTTACTCGTTCCGTAACTGATCTCGCCAGCGCGTTACTGCGGCTGCGGGACGATGCGGATATAGGGCTTCGGCGACTTCCAACCTTTTGGATAACGGCGCTTCGCTTCGTCGTCGGAGACCGAACCGGCGATGATCACGTCCTCGCCTGGTTTCCAGTTCACTGGTGTAGCGACCTGATACTTCGCTGTTAGTTGCAACGAATCGATCACGCGCACCACTTCGTCAAAGTTGCGGCCTGTTGTCATCGGATAGACAAGGATCAGCTTGATCTTTTTGTCCGGACCAATGACGTAAACATTGCGCACGGTTGCATTATCGCCCGGCGTGCGCTTTTTCGCGTCGCCGGCGACATCAGCCGGAAGCATCCCGTACAGCTTCGATACCTTGAAATCAGCATCGGCGATAATCGGGTAATTCGGCGCGTGGCCTTGCGTCTCCTCAATGTCCTTCGCCCATCCCTGATGATCGCCAGTCGAATCGACTGACAATCCGATGATCTTCACGTTTCTGCGGTCGAACTCTGGCTTTATCTTGGCCATATAGCCGAGCTCAGTCGTGCAGACTGGGGTGAAGTCCTTCGGGTGCGAAAACAAAATGACCCAGGAGTCGCCGATCCAGTCGTGAAAGCGAATCCGGCCTTGGGACGTTTCCGCTTCGAAATCCGGTGCTGTGTCGCCAATTTTCATTGATTCTTTTCCTCCTCGATTAGGTTGAAGAAGATTCCTTTCAAACGCACGAGCGAAAGTCAACATCGCAAATGCCGCTGCGATCTCTTTAACGGATCCATCAAAATGAAGAGCGAATGTTAGAGCAACCGCGGAACCTACGGGAATCGACATTCACGAGTTACGGGAAGCCAAACGTCAAGGCCATACGATTGTTGAAGCCGCCAGCGACCCAGAACTCCGAGAAGTGTTCAGGCGGACCCTTCTTCATTGGCTCGAATTCAATTTTTCGGAAATCGCAGACGCAAAAGCGCGGAAGGCCCATCCCAAAATTATGTCTTGGCTCCGCACGGCAAACATCGCATGGGCTCGTCGCACATTATTGCATGATTTCGAGCCGAACACTCAGATGTTCAGCACTTCGACAGAGTAGCTTTTTGTCATGAATCCGTCATGAAAACGGAGGATTCGTGAAATTAACCTACGGAGCCTACGGGGCTCGAACCCGCAACCTCCGCCGTGACAGGGCGGCGCTCTAACCAATTGAGCTAAGGCTCCTCGTTTTTCGAAGAAGCGAAATGTAGGGGCAGCTCTCATTAGCCGCAAGATCGACAATCTCCTCAGCACAAATTTTGCGCAACTGCGCCACAACGGCGCTGGTTGAACATTTTGGGAGAGCGCAGCGTCGAACGTTGCGAAGTCTTGGCAGAAAAGTTATAATCGCATTCGATTCGGGCATGGACTGGGTTTTACGATGAGCGACGAGCGCAGCAGAGAGTTCGAAAGTTTCGACGAGCCCGCGCCGAATCTTCCTTTGCTCGACAAGCTCGATCGCGTGATCGCTTCGCTTCCGCCGGGTGATCCGATCCGGCACGACCTGCTCGATCTGCGGCCGCACGTGTCAGATCAATCGCAGATGATTGGCGAGGCGCGGCAGATGATCGAGAAGCTGGAGGAAGTAATCAAAAAAGTAACTTCGCCCGCGAATCGGATCGGTACTTTTCTTGGCGCGATATCCAAAGACACTGCGCACATCGTCGTTGGCGGCGCCGATTACTATTGCAATGTCGATCCGCGGATTCCGCTGGCGAAATTGAAAAAGGGAACGCGCGTGCTGGTCAACGAAGCGTTCGTCATCGTTGGCGATCTCGGTTTTGAAACGGCCGGACCGGTCACGAAAATCACCGAAGTGATCGGCAAAGACCGATTGCGCGTCGGTTCCGAGCACGGAACACAATCGATCGTTTTGCAACGCTCGGCCGATCTTGCAACATCGACATTGAAATCGGGCGATGAGGTGCGGGTCGATTCGAATTACCGGATGGCGCTCGAGATGCTTTCGAGCACGAAATCGCACGAGCATTATCTTGACGTTGTGCCCGAGCTACCTTGGGAAAAAGTCGGCGGCCAGGAGGACGCGCTCCAGGCGATCAAGGACGCGATCGAGCTTCCGCTGTTGCACGTCGATCTTTTCAAAAAATTCCAGCACGCCACGCCGAAAGGATTTTTGCTCTACGGCCCGCCGGGTTGCGGCAAAACGCTCATCGGCAGAGCGACCGCTTATAACTTGACCAAGCGGCTAGGCGAAAAAACCGGCGCCCAGATGAAGGAATACTTCATGCACGTCAAAGGACCGGAGATTTTGAATATGTGGGTTGGCGAATCCGAACGAATGGTCCGCGAAATTTTCGCGACCGCGCGCGAGAAACGGCGCGATGGCTTCATGCCGTTCCTATTCATCGACGAAGCGGAATCGATTCTGGGCACGCGCCGCGCGTCGCGTTACTCGAACATTCTTTCAACTCTGGTGCCAATGTTTTGTTCAGAGATGGACGGAATCGATTCGCTGAACGACGTCGTGATTATCCTAGCGTCCAACCGTGCCGACCTAATTGATCCGGCGATTTTGCGGCCCGGTCGCATCGATCGAAAAATCAAAGTCAATCGGCCGAATCGCGAAGGCGCACGAGACATTTACCGCATCTACCTCACGCCCGACCTGCCCTACGACGGCGCGCTCTCCAAGGAAGCGGAGCACATCGGAGCGGCGGTTGGTAAACTGATCGAGCGCTTCGTCGATTGGCAGTTTGCCCGCCGCGAAGAAAATAAATTTCTCGAAGTCACGCTCCGCAGTGGCCGCAAAGAAATTCTTTACCGGAGCGATCTCATCAGCGGCGCAATTATCGCCTCGATTGTTGAGCGCGCGAAAGCGATCGCAATCAAGCGTGCGATCGCCACCCAACAGGAGGAAGGAATTCGGGAAATGGACCTACACCTCGCCTTCGACGCCGAATACAGCGAGAACGATATCTTTCCGACGACCGACATCACCGAAGATTGGCTTAAACTGATCGATTACGATCCGGAAAATGTGGTGAAGATCGCGCCGGTCAGGCCGGTTGCGGATTCGGCGGATCGCCCTAATTCCGGTGTCATTTAATGCTGTGGGGGAAGCTGTTAGCTTCCCAAGAATATGGCTGAGCCTCCGCGACTTTCGGAAATGACACTGCCAGAAGAGAAATCGGTAATTTATTTCGTAACGTTGTGTGTAAAGGGTCGTCGGAAAGTCTTAGCAGATGCCAAAGTGTTTGATGCCATTAAAACAGCGATCCAGCAGCTGCGCCGATGGAATGTGCTTGCAGCCCTCATTATGCCAGACCATGCCCATTTCATTGTTGGACCGCGAGAGGAGCGCGGGCTTTCGGTCGGCGATTTTGCAACGGGTTTCAAACGATTAGTCCGCCAATCGCTGGGTTTCCAAAGCTGGGAATGGCAACGGGGCTGTTTTGATCACCTGCTGCGCTCGGATGAGAATCTGGAAAGCAAGCGGATTTATGCGCAAGATAATCCGGTGCGGCACGGGCTCGTTCAAAAGGCGGAGGCTTGGCCCTATTATTTTGATTTCGTGAATGATCCTGGGAAGCTGGCAACTTCCCCTACAGAAGCGCAGCGCATATGAACCGCGTCTTTGGTCTCGAGACGGAGTACGGCATCACCGTCAACGGTGCGGAGACTGTCGATGTTGTCGCCGAATCGATCGAGCTCGTGCGGCGCTACACCGATCACGGTGCGCACATGAAATGGGATTACGAGCTGGAGGACCCACATCTCGATGCGCGCGGCTTTCGCGCCAAGGCCCTGATGCAGGACACAGACGAATCGGCTTATTACGAGATCGACAAGAACCGCCCGCTCAGTTTCGAGGAAATTAAGAGCGACCTCGTGCTTTCGAACGGTGCGCGTTTTTATAACGATCACGCGCACCCGGAATATTCGACGCCGGAATGCACGACCATTCGTCAAATCGTGACTCAGGACAATGCGGGCGAACGGAGTCTGGCGGAGTGTGCGCGGCGCCGAAATCTAAAATTGCCGAGCGGCCAGCAAGTTCGCCTCTACAAAAACAATACCGACTTTTTCGGACACAGCTACGGCTGCCACGATAATTATCTCATGCAGCGCGACGTGCCGTGGGACCGGATCGTCAGCTCGATTCTGCCGTTCTTGATCACGCGTCAGATTTTCGCCGGTGCCGGCAAAATGGGCGTGGAAGGCGAAAGCTCTTCCAGCCAGCCGGGAGTTTACCAGATTTCGTCGCGCGCGGATTTTTTTAGCGTGGTCGTCAGCATCGACACGATGAATCGGCGCCCCTTGATCAACACCCGCGATGAGCCGCACGTCGACGCCAGCCGTTATCGGCGGTTTCACGTCATCCTGGGCGATTCGAACATGAGCGAATGGGCGACTGCGCTCAAAATCGGCACCACCGCGCTCGTGCTCGATCTGATCGAACGCGGGCAGGCGCCGCAGCTTGAGATCGCGCAGCCGGTTGATGCGAACAAATCGATCAGTCGCGACCAAACTTACGATTGGATAATCGAGTTGAAGGATGGCCGCAAAATTTCCGCGATCGAAGTGCAGCGAATTTATTTACGGGCCGCGTCCAAGATTGAGGGCGAGTCCGCTGACGAAGATCGACAATGGATTTTGCAGGAATGGGAAAATGTTCTCAACGATCTTGAGCGCGATGTCATGACCACGCGCGATCGGGTCGATTGGGTGGCCAAGAAATTTTTGCTCAATGCGTTGCAGGAAGAAGAAAAACTTTCCTGGAGCGACCCGTGGCTGCAATCGATCGATCTCGAATACCACAATGTCGATCTTGAATCCGGTTTGTATTACGAGTTGGCTCGTCAGGGATCGGTCCGGCGACTCGTAAAAGAAGAAGAGATCAAGACCGCGATCTTTACGCCGCCGGAAACAACGCGCGCCTTTTTCCGTGGACGCTCGGTCGCGCGTTTCAATGATCAGATCGCATCCATCCAGTGGGACGAACTCGTATTTGCCAATGGCGCGCTCTCACGCCGCGTCGCTTTGCCCGAAGCGTTCG
>Ga0137383_10002151_pt1 | contig 11926 bp, 9 predicted proteins | sample SagtaG_19_FD_104817 | JGI IMG/M metagenome (GOLD analysis project Ga0137383, IMG submission 104817) | Vadose zone soil microbial communities from Sagehorn Ranch, Mendocino, California, USA - Sage2_R_40_16 metaG | ecosystem: Environmental > Terrestrial > Soil > Vadose zone | place: USA... | reverse complement strand
CACCGTGGCGATCGCAGATCTCGCGTACCGCGCGGAAATAACCTTCGGGTGCGGGCACGCAGCCGGCGGTCGCGCCGACGACCGGCTCTGCGACGAAAGCCACGACCGTATCTGGACCGAGCCGTTGAAATTCGGCATCGAGTTCGGCGGCAAGACGCGCAACGAATGCGGTGTCGGTCTCGCCGTCCCGCTGCTCACGATAGGCGAAGGCAGGCGTGACGTGGCTGAACGAGTCCGAAAGCAGCGGCGCGTAGGGTTTGCGTCGCCAGGCGTTGCCGCCGGTCGCCAGGGCGCCGAGCGTGTTGCCGTGATAGCTCTGCCGGCGGGCGATGAAGCGCGTACGATTCGGCTGACCGATCTCGAGGAAGTATTGCCGCGCCAGCTTGAGCGAGGATTCGACCGCCTCCGAACCGCCGGATACCAGATAGGCATAGGCGAGGCCACCCGGTTCATCGCCGACGAGAACGCCCGCCAGTTCCTCCGCGACGTCGGTGGTGAAGAAGGATGTGTGCGCATAGGCGAGCTTGGCAGCCTGACGCGCGATCGCTTCAAGCACGCGCGGGTGCTGGTGGCCAAGACAGGACACCGCGGCACCTCCGGAACCGTCGAGGATTTCGCGTCCATCTGCGCCGATGAGCCAGGCGCCATGGCCGCCGACGGCGACTGGCGGCGTTTCGCGCAGGCTGCGGTGGAGAACGTGGCTACGCCGGGCCGTCGTCTCTTTGCGCAGGGTCATTGTCGTCATTTCAAATCCTCGTCTGCTACATATTGCCCGAGATCGGAAAGCCGGGCCTCCGTCAAACGCAGGACGGCGGCACCTTTCGGACCATCGAGTTCAAAGACGACCGCGGCGAGCGCCTGCACGATCGAGATCGCCGCGGTCAAGCTATGAAAGAACGCGGGCGTCAATCCTGCGTCGAAGCCTAAGAAGTGATCCGCGCTTTCAGCGATCGGCGCTCCCAGGCGGTCGGCGATCGCGACGTGGATGCAGCCGGCTTTTCTGGCCTCGCGTGCCGTCAGCACGCTGGCGCGCGAATACGGTGCAAACCCGATCACCACCACGGCATCGCTTTTTCTGAACGAACCGAGATCGATGTCATCAGGCCCGCCGGCTCCCACCAGCCGAACGTCGGGCCTGAACAACGAAAGCTGGTAATGCAGCAGCGACGACGCACTCCTGCAGCTTCGATATCCCGCGACCCAGATCCGGGAAGCCCGCTGCAACGCCACCGCGGCGCGTGCGACCTGCGCTACGTCGATCTTTGCGAGTGCTGTGGTGTCGGCCTCGAGCGTTCCGGCGGCCAATCGCTCGCGATCATCAGCGGTCCAGCCGTGCGCGGCGCGCCGGCTCACACGGTCCGAGAATGGGCCGGGCCTGCGCGCCTCGATCAGTTCGTTCCTGAATTGGTCCCAGCCGGCATGTCCGATCGCCTGAGCCAGCCGCGTGAACGTCGCGGGCTGCAGCCCGGCGGTAGCCGCGAGATCGCGCATGGAACGGGTGGTTGCGTCGAATTCGTGGTCGGCGATGAAACGGCCGGCCTCCCGCAATCGTTCCGGCAGCTCCGGAAGCGACCTGCGGAGCTGCTCAATCGGCGATATCTTTTCTGCAACAGCGCTCATGAAACAAATGTTGCACACAATTCGGTTGTATGCAACATATGGATCAGACATTTTGGGGCGTCATGCAGATCACCCTGATTCACGCGTTGAGGCACTCGCCGCCTCCGATCGAGGCGTCGTTCGAACGGCTGTGGCCCGACGCGCGGCTCCGCAATATTCTCGATGATGGCCTCTCCACCTGTTCTGACCACGCCGGATTGCGCCGTACGCAAGCTCCGTCGCATCATGCTCGGCGAGCATGATGGAGCAGACCATGAAATCTGAGAAAACCATAACGGCCTCATGGTACGACAGGCGTTTCCGCGGCCTGTTGTGGCAAGTCCTGGTCGTTGCGATCGTGGTGGCGGCGATCGCCTGGCTGTGGCGCAATGCAGCTCACAATCTTGATGCCCGCCGCATATCGACAGGCTTCGGGTTCCTCAGCCGCGAGGCCGGCATGCCGATCGCGGACACGCTGATCGCGTACAGTCCGAGCGATACCTATGTCCGCGCCCTCATCGTCGGCGTGCTCAATACGATACGGGTTGCGGCGATCGGCGTCGTGTTGGCGACCATCATCGGCACACTGATCGGCATCGCCCGGTTGTCGAAAAACTGGATGCTCGCCAGGCTTTGCGCCATCTACGTCGAAGTCTTGCGGGACCTGCCGCTGCTGTTGCAGATCTTCGTCTGGTACGTGCTTCTGCAAGGGCTCCCGCCGGCGCGGCAGGCGCTGCAACCATTGCCCGGACTGTTCCTCACCAATCGGGGGCTTTTCATCCCGACCATCCATTGGGAGGCCGCGCACGGGCTGGTCCTTCTGGCGCTTTGCGCCGGTGTTGCAGGAGCCGTCGCCTACAGGCGGCGCGCGATCGCGGCGCAAATGCTGGACGGTCGGCCGCGTCGGATCTGGCCGGTCGCGCTTACGTTGATCATCGGCGTGCCTGCGCTCGCCTCCTTCGGCTCGGGCGCCGTTTGGTCGGTGAGTGCGCCCGAACTTCGCGGCTTCAACTTCGTCGGCGGGGCGACGCTCTCGCCTGAATATGTTGCGCTGCTGGTGGCGCTTACCACTTACACGGCAGCCTTCATCGCGGAAATCGTCAGGGCCGGTATCCTCGCCGTGCCAAAGGGCCAGTGGGAGGCAGCCGAGGCGCTTGGCCTCTCGCGCGGCGTGATCATCAGACAGATCGTGCTGCCGCAGACCATGCGCTTCATCATCCCTCCGCTGACGAGTCAGTACCTGAATCTGACCAAGAACTCGTCGCTCGCGGTCGCTATCGGCTATCAAGACATCGTCTCGATTGCGAATACGACGCTCAATCAGACCGGGCAGGCGATTGAGGCGATCGCCATCATCATGGCGGTATTCCTGACCGTCAGCCTTTCCATTAGCGCGCTGATGAACTGGTACGATGCGCGTATCGCGCTGACGGAGCGTTGATGATGAGCGACGTTTCCTCGCCGGCCGCACTCAACCCCGTCGTGAACGGCGTCCCCGAGGCCGCGCCGCGCGGTCCAAATCGTCGGCGTCCGGCCATCGCCTGGATGCGAGAGAACCTTTTCTCGTCCTGGCTGTCGACTGCGGTGACGCTCATCCTCGCCGTTCTGGTCGCAAAGGCGTCGTGGGCGTTCCTGCAGTGGGGAGTGATCAACGCGGTCTGGTGGGTCCCCGACAACCAGTCTCAGGCCTGCCGGGCGCTTCACGGCGCCGGCGCCTGCTGGGCCGTCGTCACGGAAAAGCATCGCTTCATCCTGTTCGGCACCTATCCGTACCAACAGCAATGGCGACCGCTTGCTGCCATCCTTTTGTTTGTCGGTTTGTACGTCGTCTCCGGGATGCGCCGCTTCTGGCGCAAGGAACTGTTCCTGATCTGGATTGCCGCCCTCACGGCGATCGGCGTGTTGATGTGGGGTGGCGTTTTGGGTTTGCCGTTCGTGCAGCAAGAGCGCTGGGGAGGCCTTGCGGTAACCCTGATCCTCGCGACGTTCGGATTGGCCATTGGTTTCCCGCTTGGCGTTCTGGTCGCGCTCGGGCGACGCTCCAACCTGTCGGCGATCCAGATATTGTGCACGGTCTATGTCGAGCTGATCCGCGGCGTTCCGCTCGTCAGCCTGTTGTTCATGGCGAGCGTGATGTTGCCTCTGTTCCTCCCCGATGGGCTCACCATAGACAAGTTGCTGCGTGCCCAGATCGCCATCATCCTGTTTGCGGGTGCCTACCTCGCGGAGGTCGTGCGTGGAGGACTCCAGGCAATTCCGAGAGGGCAGTACGACGCGGCCGATGCGCTTGGCCTCGGCTATTGGAAAAAGACCGGGCTGATCGTCCTTCCGCAGGCGTTACCGCTCGTGATACCGCCGCTCGTCAACACCTTCATCGGCTTCTTCAAGGATACCAGCCTCGTCCTCATCATCGGCGTTTTCGATCTGTTGACCGCTGCCAAGACGGCAATTGTCGAGCCCGCGTGGCAGAGTTTCGGTCTGGAAGTCTTTATCGCCGCCGGCGCGATCTATTTCGTGTTCTGCCTCGCGATGTCGCGCTACAGCCAATATCTCGAACGCAGACTACGGTCGGGGAACCACCGTTGAGTGGAGCTGTGCAAGGCTTCGCGAGGACTTGGGGAGGACTTGGGGAGGACTTGGATGGTGGGCGCGACAGGGATCGAACCTGTGACCCCCTCGATGTCAACGAGGTGCTCTCCCGGCGTTGCCTTCGGCAACTTAGCGAAAGTCGTTAAATCACAACTGCTTGCGCAGTTTACGACTTTCTACCGAGCTACGCAATCCGCCCTGTTTCGATGTCGGGCTATGACCAGAGTGTGACCGCTTTGGTGACCCAACGGACGGCGCGAGGCAGTAATGTTCTGTAGGCCAACAAAAAAACATTCGCACGTTGACGCTTCAAAGCGGAGGGGGGTGCCAAGGGGGGTCAGAGGTGCCTTTAGATGGCCGAAGGCACCTCGAAATTATCTCACAGAAATTATGACATTGTGCCCGTGCCTCGATTGCGGCGACAGGGTTCTGAAACGATCCAAGGCTGCTCACGAAGTGCGCGCTCTCCCATCCCGAACGCGGGAGCGATTTGGCATGAGCCGCTCGCGTTTCCTTCTGGCTCGAGCCCAACGCAGTTTCTTCATTTCGCCGATCGCGACGATAGACTGCGGTTAGCTTTGTGGGTCAACGGATCAATGCTCTTGGTTATCCGCACTGCGACCGCTGAGGGAAGAGTGCACAGAAAGAAGAGCTAATTGGCTACTGCGGATCCAGCGGATCAGGTGCAGTAGTTTGTTGCGTCAGTAAAACGATGTACATTATGAGCGTGTTGTCGAACTCATCATTGACGTTGTCGGTCTGCCGCTGAGCGCTGGCAAATACTCTTTGCGTATCCTCGATCGTCTGAAAGATTATCTGTGTGAAATCACCATCGTCGAGGGCAGATGAAATTGCGGATCTTATGGCAGCATGATTCTCTGGCAGCAGGTCATGCGCAAGATACCAGCGCCAACGTCGGACAAGCTGCCCGTGCCCCCCGAGCCCAAAACTTATCCTATCCAGGCGGCTGAGATTTGCGAGAATCGGATTCAGATTGAACGTAACGGTGAAAGTGCCACCAGCGCCACCCGCAACTACCGACACACCCCCACCTGGAATAGTAGTTCCAGGCTGAAACGTTCTTCGGTTGTCAAGATTCCGAAATGACGCGCCTGGTTGGATGTGGCCCGGAACAATCGCGCGTCCGGGAGGAAGTCTAAACCCTATCACATTGGGATTAAGAGCAGTGGGCAACACGTCCACGGTCATTGTAGCGCTAGGGTATAGTAGATCGTTTCCGTTATTCAGCCACGTTATATTTCCTGGTGTGGCATACTGTGCGATGAAGTTGTCTGATAAAGCCAGTAAGTCAACAGAGGCGTTTCTGAAGGCAGCAGGGAGCGTAGTTTGAACACCCCCAATTGTGTTCGTCCAGTTTCGCGCCGTGCTTAGGGGATTGAACCGATTGTTGAAAAGCTTCGCAAGTCGCTGCGTGCCCTTAGTGTTAATCAGTCCGCCCATTGTCGCCTCCCATTGACAGCTCCTGGTTTGGAAAGCTTCCATGGCTGTCAGGTGAAATTAATGCGAAAGCCTCTAACGCGCAGCTTGGCATCGCTTCGTCGCGTGCTCCCGAGCACAATATGCAGTACCGGCAATCCGGCGACAGATCAGGTTCGTCGTCCTCGAATTGGCCCGCAAGCATTTTATGCAATTCTACGATCTCCCGAGCCGCCCTCAACGTCATGGCTCGCGCGCGCGGACCCCAAATTTTCGGCATTGCTTTGCTGGCTGCCCAGTAATCTGCCTGGCCCTGCCAGGTCATCCACGGCATAGCGGGATCGTGTGGTAATCCCCCCAAATGATGGCCCGTCTCATGCGCCAGCATCAAAGCCAATCCGTATTTTGTGATCGCCCGATGGCGTACTAAGCCACCATAAACCCGAACATACCGACCCGATCCAAGTCGCCACGCTTGGGCGTTGGTCGTGGTGGATTCCCAACGTAATTCATATGTAACTTCAGGAAATGCGCGACTAAACTTGTCGAGCAAATCCAATACCACACGTCGACGTTGATGCTGAACGCGTCGGCTCGGAAGTACCTCCTCCACAGGCCAATTTAGGAAGCTCATGTGATCAACATTTGTGCATTTTTGTAGGACAATCCGGTGAATGCCAACGCGTCCTTGCTGACCGGCTAGGTCGCGAGTGGCAGGGCCGATTGAGGGTTTCATTCCACGCAAGACCGCTTCTCTTCGTAGAGTGATCCTAGGCGGACGTTGACAGTCCAACCAACCTGGGTTCATGACGCTGCGACCCAATACCGCAGGCCACCCCGCCTAGCCGTTGATGCCACAGCCAGACCTGCTCCACGCAGCGGCGCATCAAGCAACGACGATAGGTTATGGCGTACGAACGACCGGAAATATGACCTATTTCACAACCGCATAGAAATAATCGCGCTATAGAGCTATCATCACACCCGACGTGCAGTCACGCTTCGCTGCTATCTAAGGGGTCATTATGCAATGTTTGCGTTGCGGTTGCCAAAATAACGCGACCAATGAATATTGCGAAGGCTGCGGGGCTTCTCTCGGAATTGAGTGTAAAGCCTGCGGACACCTCAATGGACCAAGCAGTCGCTATTGTGGGAAATGCAGCGCCGCGTTGAGCAACGTCGTTGCTGGATCAGCCAATCAGTCATGGCAACATGTCCTGAGGTCGCTGAATGCAAAAGGCGGGGAGCGCAAACGCCTCACAATACTATTTGCGGACATTCGGAATTCAACCGGACTTATTGATAGCATGGGCGATCCCGAGTTGGGCATGCGACGCTTACAGCCCGTTCTGGATCTCATGAATGAAGCCGTTGTCCGTTACGAGGGCGTCGTCAACAAATCACAGGGCGATGGAATCATGGCGCTGTTTGGCGCCCCACAACCACATGAAGATCACGCTGTTCGCGGCTGCCTCGCTGCGCTGGCAATGCAGGATGGGGTAAAGCGCTTCGAGGATCCAGATTTGCAAATCCGAGTTGGCGTTCACACAGGTGAAGTTGTTGTTCAGGCAATAGAGCACGGAATATACCAAACGTATGACGCGGCGGGTGCTAATGTTCACCTTGCGAACCGCTTGGAGCAAATGGCTGATGCAGGCACCATTCTAATTTCGGACGAGACTTACACCGCTGCGAAACAATACGTGGAAGTCGAAACGCTGGGCCTGCAAACCATTCGTGGGCTCGCGGCACCCATTGAGATATTCAAACTCAGGGGGCTTCAGCATGCTCCTTCAAGCGGAGTGTTTCGAAGCGGAAGACGATTGAGTCCGCTCGTCGGCCGAAACGACCAATTTTCTGCTCTCGCACTTGAACTCGAAAATACTATTATGGGTGATGGTCGTGTAGTTGGCGTCGTCGGTGAGGCTGGCATAGGCAAGAGCCGTCTTTGTTTCGAATTTGCCGAAAGTTGCCGCGGAAAAGGTATCCGCGTCTATGAAGCACGTGTCTTAGCTCACGGCAGGGCCACGCCGTTTCAGCCCGTGTTGGAGTTAATGCGCGATTACTTTGGCATTCGCGCTAAAGAGCCAGCCGAAGTTTGTCGCCGTCGCGTCCTTGAGCGGTTAGCGGCTCTCCGCAGCTCTGAGCAGTTATCGTCCATATTGTTGGAATTTTTAGGCCTTGCCGACCCTCAGCGGGCAGCAATCAAACTTGACCCGAAAATGCGAAAAACGCAGTTGCTTGATTTTGTAAGGACACTGCCGCGTTCACCTCGGGATCCTACGTCGGTTGTTATCGTCGAAGATTTGCATTGGATCGATGCGGCGAGCGAAGAGTTCGTGGAGGCGTTGGCTGATGCAGTTGTGGATACCACGACCCTTCTGGTTGTTAATTTTAGGCCGGGATTTACAGCGCCCCTGATGCAGCGGTCTCACTATCGGCAAATCAACATGCCTCCTCTGCCGCCTGCACAAGCGGCCATCCTGTTGCAGGAGCACTTTGGGAGCGACTCTTCACTAGCGCTGCTGAGTAGGAACATCATCGAACGCGCACAAGGAAATCCTTTCTTCCTGGAGGAGCTCATCAATGCCCTGGTAGAACGTGGAGACTTTGAGGGTGAGAAAGGCGCTTACCGATTGAAAGGCGGGATCGATTCGATTCCTCTACCTTCAACGGTGCAAGCCGTAGTTGCCGCTCGGATCGACCGCCTGGAAGAGAACGCAAAAAAGGTTCTGGAGATTGCCTCAGTAGTTGGTCGGGAGATTTCAATATCAATTCTAGACTTGGTCACTGGTTTGAACCCAACCGAGCTATCGGAGGCGACCCAGAATTTGAGGCAAGCCGAGCTGCTTTACGATGTGCGTCCCTTTGAACAGCGGCTGCTTGCATTTCGTCACCCGCTTATCCAGGAGGTTGCCTATCGATCGTTACTACACGAAAACCGCCGCGGACTTCATTCAAAAGTGGCACAGGCGATAGGTCTCTCTAAGGATCACGCCGACGAGCGAGCCTCTCTACTGGCATATCACTTAGAGCAAGCTGGCGAAAATCTCAAAGCGGCTCAACAGCATATGCGGGCTGCGGTTTGGATTGGCACAAACGATCCAAGTCAGGCACTGAGAAGCTGGAAGAAGGTCCGCGAGCTGTTGTCAGATCTGCCACCGTCTCAGCCGATAAATTACTTAAAGATGATGGCTTCCGGTCAAATCGTAAATTTTGCCTGGCGCGAAGGAATCCCAGCGCAAGATGCTCTCGTCTACTTCGAGGAAGCTAAACAACTGGCGCTAGCCTTGGGCGATATCAGGGCCAATGCGCTGATTCACGCGGCTTACGGAAGGATGATAGCAAACGGCGGATCGGCAGATGAGTATGTCGAAAAAATCCGAGAAGCTAAAGCGATCGCAGATCAAGGCAACGATCCAAGCGTTGAAATCACGCTTAAGGCCGTACTCTGTCACGCATTGCGGCTCTCAGGCCACATGTTAGAAGCGCTGCAGATGAACATTGAGGCAATAAACCGGGCGGATGAGATCGTCAAATTCGACCGGCAAACACTTGGCTTCGACATTGACATATGGCTGACTGTGATGCGCGGCCAAACCTTGGTGATACTTGGTCGAGGGGAAGAAGCCCGCCCATTCCTCGATCGCATCCTTCAGTTGGAAAGTAGTCAGGTCGATGCTCTCCATTACGCCATTCCGAGTTGGGCGTATGTGGACCTCGCCTGGGCCGAGGGAAACATCGGACTGGCTCAAGAACATGGCGACCGAGCGTTTTCTATCGCCGTGAAGACCGGCAACCCATACCTGCGAGTCTATGCCCAAGCCGTTCGTGGTCTTTCTCATATCGTCGCAGGAAGGCTCACCTCGGCAATTGAAGATTTATCGGACGCTCTCAGCTTCGCTCGGTCGCGAAAGGCTGGTTTAGAAAGCGAACCTCGCATTCTGGCTGACTTGGCAAATGCCTACCGACTGAATGGCGATAGTGCGACCGCCCTTAAGACTGTTGATGAGGCAATTAGGGTTGCGACCGAGCGACATGCCCGGGTTCCCGAATGCCTTGCCCGTATTGTTCGTGCAGATCTGTTGCTGCGATCTACAGGCAGCGATCAGAAGGCTGAAGGAAGGCAGGAGCTGGATCGTGCAAGATCGCTAATGCGAGAGACTGGGGCCAAGCTTTTTGAGCCCTTCATCGACGAGACAAATGTTGAGCGTAGTAATACTCGCCAAATATCCACCAAGGCGAGCTAGCCAAATGAGTTTTCTCGGTTGGCCGATTGAACGATGGGTGCCCTTCAACGTGTGGAAGGAACTTTCTTTTGGCGCGTCGATTTCGGAGCTAGCACCCCTCGTTATGATCCGAGTGTGGTCAGTAAACGAAAGGGCATGTGCCAGTGACGCTCATAAGTAGCGATCGGTCCCGTCGATCAAAATGCTCCCAATCCACATTTAAGATTTCGCCACGTCTCATTCCGGTGGCTACTGCAAACCTAATGATGGGTTCGATGAAGCGATTGCGACACGATTCGCAGGCTTCAATTAGCCGCTCAATGACTTGGATGGTGGGCGCGACAGGGATCGAACCTGTGACCCCCTCGATGTCAACGAGGTGCTCTCCCGCTGAGCTACGCGCCCTGAGGCCTTCAAGTGACGGGTCGGGTCCGTATATCGGCTCCAAAGCGGGCAGGCAAGGACGCTTGGCCTCCTGCCCGGCCTTGCTATTCAGGCGGCCAGCATCTTGTTCACTTCGCTGACCAATTCGCGAAGATGGACCGGCTTCGACAGCACCTTGGCATTCTTCGGCGCCTCCGAATCGGAGTTCAAGGCGACCGCGGCAAAGCCGGTGATGAACATGATCTTGATGTCGGGATCGAGTTCCGAGGCGCGGCGCGCCAGCTCGATACCGTCCATCTCGGGCATCACGATATCGGTGAGCAGCATCTCAAACGGCTCCTCCCGCAGCCTTTGGTAGGCCGACAGACCGTTGTCGTGGGGGGAGACCTGAAAACCAGCGTTTTCCAGCGCTTTGACCAGAAAGCGGCGCATGTCGTTATCGTCTTCGGCGAGGAGGATTTTGTGCATGGCGGTTGGTCGTCGCATCCCAATAAGAGGATCAATCCGCCCACTAAGCCCGATAGAGGGTAAATTTCGGGTGAAAGGGAACGGGGCGCGGGCCGCCGTCCGCGCAGCTCTTTGTGCACCGGAATGCGCCCGAAATCAATCAAGGCGGCAATTTTGACCGGCTAGATACGTTCCAGCCGGTTTCAGATTTTTTTCGCTTGGCAGAATGGTTGTGATTATCGACAATGAGTCCTCATAAAACCTCCGTTTTTCTGGCAGAAATGACCTCTCCAGCCGAGCGGATTCCCAGGGACGGCGCCCGACGATGACCCAGTTTGATGGCGAACTGTCGCCTCCGTTCGAAATCGTGGAGCCGGCTTCCTGGCGGGCCCCGATCATCTTCAATTCTCCACACTCCGGCTCGGTCTATCCGCACGAATTCCTCAACGCCTCGCGGATCGATCTTTCCGCGCTGCGCCGCTCCGAAGACTCGTTCATGGACGAGCTGATCGGCGGCTTGAGCGATCGCGGTTTTCCGACTGTAAGGGTCAACTTCCCCCGCTCCTATGTCGACGTTAACCGGGAGCCCTACGAACTCGACCCGCGCATGTTCTCGGGCCGATTGCCGAGTTTCGCCAATACCCGATCGATGCGGGTGGCCGGTGGTCTCGGCACCATCCCGCGGGTTGTCGGCGACGGCCAGGAGATCTATCGCGAGCGGCTTTCGGTCGACGACGCGTTGGCGAGGATCGAGGCGCTCTACAAGCCCTATCACCGCGCGCTGCGGCGGCTGATCAACAAGGCGCATCAGGCATTCGGAACCGTTGTCGTGGTGGATTGCCATTCGATGCCCTCGATCGGCGTGTCGCGGGACGAACCGCGGCGGCCCGACATGGTGATCGGCGACCGCTACGGCACCAGTTGTGCGTCGCTGCTTCCAGACATGGTCCAGGAAACCATGAGCCGGCTTGGTTATTCGATCGGGCGCAACAAGCCCTATGCCGGCGGTTTCATCACCGAGCACTACGGCAATCCGGCGTCCGGACTGCACGCCATCCAGCTCGAACTCAATCGTGCGATCTATATGGACGAGCGGCGGCGCGAACGCAGCGCCAGATTCGCGCAGGTGACCGCCGATTTCGCTCGCTTGGCCGATGCGCTCGCTGCGGTTCCGCTCGGCGACCTCGGACCGTTCCAGGCGGCGGCGGAATAATCCATCCCCATTTCGTCTCGCTCTAGAT
>Ga0137383_10002148_pt1 | contig 11930 bp, 13 predicted proteins | sample SagtaG_19_FD_104817 | JGI IMG/M metagenome (GOLD analysis project Ga0137383, IMG submission 104817) | Vadose zone soil microbial communities from Sagehorn Ranch, Mendocino, California, USA - Sage2_R_40_16 metaG | ecosystem: Environmental > Terrestrial > Soil > Vadose zone | place: USA... | reverse complement strand
TTTGACCACATCATTCTCGCGACCGGGTTCGGCGCCGCGCTGGACCCGCTCGGCACGCTCATCCAGGTCGACGCGAAGGGCTTCGCGCGGCGGCGAGACCGCGTCGTGAGCCTCGACCAACCCGCGTTGTACTTCGTCGGTCACAACTACGACGCCACGGGCGGGCTCTACAACATCCAGCGCGACGCGCGGCTCGCGGCCCGGTTGATCGCAGGAGAGCTGGCGCGCTCCCGGGGCTGAGCCGGCCGCTAGCGGCTCGCCCCTTGACTGCTCGCTGCCTGCTCCCCTCCCAACCTGTGCTTTTGGAACCAGCTCATCATGTACAGCTGGGTGCGCATGAAGTTGGACGGCTTGGACCCGGTGCCGTGGTACTCGCCGTTGAAGCGCACCATCACGGTCGGCACGTGGCGCATCTTGAGCGCCGCGAAGTACTCCTCGGTCTGCGGAATCGGGGTCCGCCGGTCGAGCTCTCCCGTCATCAGCAAGGTCGGCGTGGTGACGTGCCCCGCGTACATGAGCGACGAGTGCGCAAGCCACTCGTCCGGCTTGTCCCAGAACGGCTGATGGAAGAAGCTGAAGGTGAAGAACGGGATGTCCGTCTGTCCCGCCATGCTGATCCAGTCGATCACCGGGCAGCGCACGGCCGCCGCGGCGAAGCGGTGGGTGTGCCCGATCACCCAGCTCGACAGCACACCGCCCCCCGAGCATCCCGACACGTACATGTGCGTCGTGTCCACGAAGCCGCGCGCGATCACTGCGTCCACCCCGGCCATCAGGTCGTCGTAGTCGGGTCCGGGGTAGTCGTGATCGATCGCGCTCGAGAACGCGTCGCCGTAGCCGGTGCTGCCGCGCGGGTTCACGTACAGCACGACGTAGCCGTTGGCAGCGAAGTTCTGGAACATGTAGCTGAACCCCACGTTGTACATCGCGAACGGCCCGCCGTGGATCTCGAGAATGAGCGGGTACTTCTTGGCGGGTGCGAACCCGGGCGGCTTCACGATCCACCCTTGAATCCGGGCTCCGCCCGTCGAGGGGTACCAGACCTCCTCGACGTTCGCGAGCTGCTTGTTCTGGAGCACGTCGTCGTTCACGGCCGTGACGCGGGCGAGCGGTTGGGTGGGGAGGCGCCGCAGGTCGAAGCGGACCACGTCCGCGGGATGCTGCGGATCGCTGCGCACGCCGACGGCCATTCCGCTCCGCGCGACCGCCGTCACCGAGACGATCTGAACGCCCTGGGTCGCGTCGCGCACCGCGCCCGAGAGATCCGCATAGTGGACGTTGATCGACCCGCGGTCCCCCGCGGTGAAGTAGACGCCCTTGCCGTCGGGCGCCCAGTACAGGTCGCCCGGGTCGCGGTCGAAGCCGTGGGAGACATCGCGCATCCCCGACCCGTCGATCCCGGCGACGAACAGGTCCGACGTGCGGTGGGTATGCTCCGTCGAATCGTATCCCGTGAACGCCACGCTCCGGCCGTCCGGCGACACCGCGGGGTCCGCCCAGTAGCCCGGCCGGGACACGAGCTGCCGAATCGCGCCGCTCGCGACGTCCAGCGTGTACAGGCGCGACACCCGATACTGCCCGTCCCAGGTCGAGTCCCGCAGGCCGTCGAACACGATGGTCCGCCCGTCGGGAGTCCAATCGTACCCCGCCCCGAACACCAAGCCGTCGAACCGCGCCCCCACATTCCAGTGCCCCGTCGTGAGCTGGCGCGCCGTGCCGCCGTCCGCCGGGACGAGGAAGAGATGCGTGAAGCCCTGCTCCATATAGCCCACGCGGTCCTGGCGGTAATGCAGGTCGTCCACCACGCGCGGCGCGGCCGTCCACTTCGCGCCCTCGGGCGGCTTGGGCAGCGAGATAGTCCAGAGACTCGAGTCGGGCACGAGCATCACGAACGCGATCGATTTGCCGCCCGGCGCCCACTTTGGATCCGTCGGCGTCTCGCTCACGCGCGTCACCTGGGACGAGGCGCCCTCGGCGTCCATCCAGCGCACGAAGAGCTGCGTCCCCTTGGGCTCGCCGTCGGCGAGATAGAGGATGCGGGTGCCGTCGGGGGACCAGCGGGCGTCCGAGCCCTTGAGGAGGAAGCGATGGTGCGAGCCGTCGGCGTTCATGATCCAGAGGGCCGACTCCCACTTGTCGTCGATCTTGTTCACCCAGCGGCGCGTGTAGATGATCTGCGACCCGTCCGGGGAGATCTGGGGGTCCTGCACCTGCTCCCAGTCGAGGTAATGGTTCACCGTGAGCAGCGTGTCGGACGCGGTCTCCTGCGCGGGCGCGGGCAACGCGAGCGCCGCGAGCAGCAACGCGGGAAGCAGCAGGCGGGATGGGTGTCTCATGGCTTCTCCTGAGCCGCGATGGCTCGTTCGATGCGTTGCGCGAACACGCGCGCCCCGGCGGGCGCCATGCGCGTCGCGTCGCCCTTGATCTCGTAACTGTCCGCGAGCAGCGGCCGGCCCGTCGCCACGTCGCACAGCTCGGCGACGAGCAGCCAGACGATGTTGCTCGTCTTCGTGAGCCTGCCGTTCGTCACCCAGCGCGCGCCGAGCGCGCGGCCGACGCGCACCGCGCAGGCGCGGTCGCACGCGTTCCCGCCCGCCTCCTCGGCCGCCACCGCGGCGGCCACGCGGGCGGAGTCGGTCACGGTGATGCCCGGAGCGGCGCCCAACGTGGCGCGCAGCGCTCTGGTGGCGGCGCGCGCGACCGCGGTGTCGCCGGGCTCAAGCACGTCCGCGTGCTCGCCGTCGAACCGCAAGGCGAGCACGGCGACGGCGGGAGCAGGGGGAGAGAGAGGGGGGGAACCGCTGCTCTGGGCGGCGAGGCCTGTGACAAAGCCGAAGACAAGGAGCGGCAGCGGGGCGCGACGCACGACGGCCTCCCAGTCGTGAAAAGGGCGGAACGCTGGTAATCTAGAGGCCGTTCGACCGGGACACCAATGACCGCCACGCCCCCCGTCCCCCCCGCAGCCCGCGACCAGGGAGCCACCGTCACCGCTGGCTTCCTCGGCTGGACGCTCGACGCGTTCGATTTTTTCCTCGTCGTGATGACGCTCACGGCGATCGCGAAGGAATTCGGCAAGTCCGACGCCGACATCGCGGCGTCGATCGGGCTGACGCTCGCCTTCCGCCCGGTGGGCGCGTTCATCTTCGGGCTGCTCGCGGATCGCTACGGGCGCAAGCTCCCGCTGATGCTCGACCTCGTGTTCTACTCCGCGGTCGAGGTCCTCACCGGGCTCGCCCCGAACTACGCGACGTTCATGGTGCTGCGGGCGCTGTTCGGGATCGGCATGGGCGGCGAGTGGGGCGTGGGCGCCTCGCTCGTGATGGAGAAGGTGCCGCCCCGGCTGCGGGGCGTCATCTCGGGGTTGCTGCAGCAGGGCTACGCCGCGGGATACCTGCTCGCCGCCTTGTGCTACTTCTTCGTTTTCCCGCACTGGGGATGGCGGCCGCTCTTCTTCATCGGCGGGCTGCCGGCGTTGCTCGCGCTGTTCGTGCGCGCCCGCGTGCAGGAATCGGACGTGTGGCGCGCCACGCGGCACGAGAGCTGGACCGGGCTCGGCCGCGCGATCGCGGGCAATCTCAAGCTCTTCCTCTACATCACCGTCCTGATGTGGATGATGAACATGGTGTCTCACGGCACGCAGGATATGTACCCCACCTTCCTGCAGCGCGACTGGGGCTTCACTCCCACCCAGCGGGCGACGCTGACCGCGCTCTCGATGGTAGGCGCGCTCTGCGGGGGCGTCATCTGCGGGCTCTACTCCGACCGGCTGGGCCGCCGCCGCACGATCGCGCTGGCGCTGAGCGGCGCCGTCGCCGTCATTCCGATCTGGGCGTTCGCGCCGTCGCTGCCGCTCCTGGTGGCCGGCGCCTTCGTGATGCAATTCTTCGTGCAGGGCGCCTGGGGCGTGATCCCGGCGCACATCACCGAGCTTTCCCCCGACTCGGTGCGCGGGTTTCTTCCGGGCTTCGCGTACCAATGCGGCGTATTCTTGGCGGGCTATATCGGCTACGCCGAGGCTCGCGTTGCGGAGCATCTGAATTACGCCTGGGCGATGGCGCTGGTCGCGGCGACCGTGTTCGTGCTCGGCGCGGTCGTGGCGCTGCTGGGTTCGGAGCGGCGGGGGGTGGCGTTCGGGCTACGGGTGAGAACGCACAACGGCCCGCGCTGAGCGGGCCGTTGTCGCAGAGAGAGCGGGAAGTCAGTTCGAGTTGCCCGACGGCGAGGTCCACACCGTGGTGTTCACCGTGATGTTGTCGAGAAACACGAACCCGGGGCCCACGTCCGTCCCCTCGTCGAACAGGATCGCGAGGCTCGAGATCGTGGCGGTCTCGGGATCGACACCGGCCGCCGTGAGCGCCGCCGCGATATCCGCGCTGGAATACGAATCGCTCCTCCAGCCGTCAGTGCCACCGGGAGAGTGCGGGGCTGCGTCGCAACCCAGGAAGATCGTGTGCTCCCCGTTCTCGTCGGTGACGCCGACGTTCCAGCGGGGAGCCCCGGCTCCGCACCACCCATCGGTGCGGTGCTCCCAGGACAGCGCAGTCAGCGTGTTCGCGCGCTGACCCTGCAACCCGTCGATTACCGCGAAACCGGCGGCGAAGACCGGCGTGGCCACCATCTTCTGGAAGTAGAGCGCCTGGTCAGCACTCCCCTTCGCGTCCGGCTCCCCCTCGTGCGACTGCCACTTTGCGAAGGACTGCTCGCCGAGCCCGCCGGGATGGAGGCTCAGGCCGGACTGCCCGCCACCGACGGCAAACGCCGGCCGGGTAGACGGTGAACTGGAGGACGCGGGCGACGCGGGCTCGCGACAGGCCACGAGCACCAGCGCGACGGCAACCGGGACGAGGATAGCACGTGTGGTCATGACGACCTCCTTCATGATGTGCTCCGCCAGCCCAACTACCTAGGCGGAGCGACGCACGTGCAAACATAGTTGCGGGACACGGGCTCGCCAGTGTATCCTCGCTCAGCGAGAGGCAGGCGCGATGACCAGCTTCGTCAAACCCACGGAAGCTTACCGGCAGGGACAGCGCACCCTGTTGCGCGAGTACTACACCGCGCCCGAGATCTACGGCGAGGAGATGGAGCGCATCTTCTGCCGGCGCTGGCTGTGCGCCGGCCGCGCCGCCGAGCTCGCGGACCCGGGCGACTTCGTGGTGCGGACCGTCGCGGGCGAGAGCCTCATCGTGGTGCGGGCACAGGACGGCGCGGTGCGGGCGTTCTACAACGTCTGCCGCCACCGGGGCACCCGGTTGTGCGAGGAGGCGCGGGGGCGCTTCTCCGAGACGATCCAGTGCCCCTATCACGCCTGGACCTACACGCTCGACGGCACCCTGATCGGCGCGCCGCACATGGGCGACGTACAGGGCTTCGACAAGCGCGACTACCCGCTCCACGCCGTGGCCGTCGCCACGTGGGAAGGGTTCCTGCTCCTGAACCTCGCCCGCGAGCCGGAGCCGTTCGAGCGGGCCTTCGCACCCGTGCTCGAACGGTTCAGCCGCTTCAATCTGGCGACGCTGCGCTCGGCGCGACGCATCGCATACGACGTACAGGCCAACTGGAAGCTCTTGTTCCAGAACTTCTCCGAGTGTCTGCATTGCCCGGTGATCCATCCGGGGCTCGCCAAGCTCACACCGTACACGAGCGGGGCGAACGACCTGGCGGAGGGCCCCTACCTCGGCGGCTACATGGTCATCACGAAGGAAGGCGGCAGCCTGACCATGAGCGGCCGCGCCTGCGGCGCCCCCGTGGGCGAGCTGCCGGCGGAGGATCTGAACCGGGTCTACTTCTACTCGATCTTCCCCAACATGCTGCTGTCGCTGCACCCCGACTACGTGATGTTCCACACGCTGTGGCCGGACGGGCCGCGGCGCACCGCCATCACGTGCGAGTGGCTGTTCAATCCCGAGTCGTTCGAGCAATCCGGCTTCGACCCCGACGACGCGGTGCGTTTCTGGGACGAGACGAACCGCCAGGACTGGCACATCTGCGAGCTGGCCCAGGCCGGCATCACCTCCCGCGCCTACGAGCCCGGGCCGTATTCGCCGCGCGAGGGCATTTCCGCGGCGTGGGACCGGGAATTTCTCCGCGCGCTCGGACGCGCGCGCTAGCAGGGGAAACCCGCCTACTTCCTCCGCAGGTAAGCGTCGGTCTTGTTGAGCCAGTCCTCGCGCGGCGGGGAGAACACGTCGACGTCGAGCGTGTCCTCGAGCGCGTGCGCCTCGTGCGGCACGTTCGAGGGGACGTGCAGCACCTCGCCCGCCCGCACCACGACCTCCCGCCGGCCGTCGTCTCCTAGCAGGAACCTGAGCGCCCCATCGAGGATGTAGGTGAACTGCTCGTTCTCGTGGGCGTGCTTCGGCACGATGCAGCCCTTCTTCAAGTAGACGTGGGCGAGCATCACGCGATCGCCGGTGATCAGGCGGCGCGAGAGCGAAGGGTTGACCGCTTCCTTGGGAAGATCGTCCCACCGGTACCACGTCGCCTGCCGCGGCTGTGCCACCATTCGCTCCGGAAGGGGGGGGCCGACAACGCTACACCCCTGCGGTTTGCGCGTCAAAACCGGATAGCGGCGGCGGCTGCGTTGACGCGATCTTGCATCAGGCGACGTGAGGTGGGTCCGTGGATAGGAGGCAACTGCTCAAACGGCTCGAAGAGGCGTGGGAGGCGCTGAAGGAGTCCTACGCCGGCCTCTCGGACGCGGAGCTATTGGAGCCTGGCGTCGCAGGCGCCTGGTCCGTCAGAGACGTCATCGCGCACGTCACCTGGTGGGAAGAGGAGGCGCTCACGCATCTGCCGCTCATCCTCGCCGGCGGGAGGCCACCGCGGTATTCCGTGACGTATGGCGGCATCGACGCCTTCAACGCCAAGATGACGGCGCAGAAGAAGGACTTGTCGCTCGCCGAGGTAATGGACCAGCGGGACGAGGTCCACCGCCGGCTGATCGCGTTCATCGAGAGCGCACCCGGTGACCAAGTCAGCGGCGAAACGCGCTTTCGCCGTCGCCTGCGGCTCGATACCTACGGTCATTACGCGAAGCACGCGCGGGCGATACGCAACTGGCGGGAGCAGAGCGGGCGCTCTAGCCCGCGGCTTCGTGCGAATCGGCCTGGCGCTGCATCGCCTCGTGCGCCTGGGCGCTGACCCACACGCCCGGATGCGGGATCGTCACGACGAAGCCGTCGCCCGCCCGTAGCGGCCGAGCCTGGTAGGCCGCGAGCGGCTCGCGCCACTCGGGCGGCAGCTGGGCCGACGAGCGCAGCGGCAACGCGATCGCGGCGCCCATCCGCCCCACGACGGCGTTCTCAATCACGTCGGTGAGCGGCCGGTTCATCGGGTCGCGCAGCTTGGCGAGCGCGGTGTGCCGCGCGGCGGCGTCGCCGGCGGCGATGATCGCGGTCGAGTAGTACAACAGGTTCGACTCGACGTGCTCGAGCAGCCGGGCGGTGGAGGCGCCGCCGCGCGGCTCGTCGCCGCCCAGCAGCCGGTCCAGGTCGGGCAGCAGCCCGCGGTCGAGCAGCGTGCGGCGGAAGATGTAGCCGAAGCGTCGCACCACGTCCGGCGTCGCGACGTTGGGAAGCCGGAACGGCACGAAGATCACGGGCCGCACGCGCGGGCTCCGCACCATCACCTTGAAGCGCTCGAGCGGCTCGAAGAAGTGGAACGTGACGAGGCGGTCGCGCGTGGTATTGCGGACGGTGCGGATCGCGCCGCCAGGGGGGGTGTCCGCGTGGGCGTCCACGACGCCGAGCGGCCGGCGCCGCAGCGCCTGGCTCATGCGCTCCGTGCGGTCGCGGATCATCTGGACCGTATCGAACGCGGCGGCTTCGAGGTTCGTCTCCGCGAGCGTGAGCGGATCGAGCTGCAGCTCGGGTCGCAGCGCGGTCACGAGATCGCCCAGCATCGACGTGCCGACCATGCGCGCGAGAATCTGGAGCGGGCGCTCGCGGCCCTCCGCCTCGCGCCGCCAGCGGCCGTCGAGTACCGCGAGCTTCGCTTCGTCTCCCGGCGTCAGCGATATGCTGTAGAGCAGCTCGCCCCACAGCACGCCGAGCGATTGCCAGTATTCCTCCACCTCGATGAGCACCCCGTAGCGCATCGCCGCGGGGCCGTCGGCGGGCGGACTGAAGAAGTCGGCGACGGCGTCGCGCGGTCCCCCCGTCGGGGTGGCCGGTGCCCGCTCGGCGAACATCGCGAGCCGCTGGAAGTAGAGGACGTGCCCCGGCACCTCAGTCTGCTCCGCGGGCGTGGGCGGCGGGGGCGTAGCGGGGAGCGCCTGACGCTCGCCGCCCGCGGCCGCCGCGGGCGGGAGCTGGGTCGGTGCGGCGAGTGGCGTCGGGCCCTCGCCCAGCGTCGCCGTGGCCAGCTCGATCGGCTCTTCGTTGCGCAGGCCGACCCGCAGCCGCAGCCGGGGCGTATCACGCCGCGGGATCGCGACGGTGCCGTCGGCGTCGCTCACCCAGTAGCCCGCGGCGTTGCCGGACGCGTCCAGCACCGTCACGGGCACGCCCTGGGCGGGCTTGCCCGTGTCCTGGTGCACGATCTGGAAGACCCAGACCTCTTTCGCGCCGGTCGCCATAAGGGGGGACCAATATGCAACGCGACTGGTGGGCGGTACAACAGCGTTTCGTTCGTGGCCTGGTAAGTCGTTGGGATGGAGCGGGCTACGTTTCACGGCCCGGTATGCGCGGCTCAAGCCGCACTCGCGACCTTACGGGCAACGATGTCGTGAGCTGAACTCCGGATCCCGTTACCGCAGATCGAACATGAAGTGGTGCATGTACTCGATCGTCGCCTGCTGCTCGCTCACCTGGAAGGCGAGCACGTCGCCGATGGTGATCACCCCCGCGAGTCGCTGCTCGTTCACGACCGGGAGGTGGCGGATGCGCTTGGCGGTCATCATCGCGGCACACTCCTCGACGGTCGTCTCGGGGGCGCACGCGATCACGGGACTCGTCATCGCGTCGGCGACGCGGGTGGTCGTGGGATCGCGCTGCTGCGCCACCACGCGGCGCAGGATGTCGCGTTCGGTAAAGATGCCCACGGGGCGGCCGCGCTCGGCCACCACCAGCCCGCCGATCCCCCGCTCGTTCATGAGCTCCGCCGCGCGCAGCACCGTTTCGCTCGGCGCGATCGTGATCACGTCGCTGCCCTTCTTGGCGAGCATGTCCCGCACGGTCGCCATGGACCCCCCTCCTGGGAGTGGGAGTGGTCCCTCGATACTACCGCGCGGCGCGCGGGGGCGCCATCGGCAGGGCGAGGTCCGAGTTCCAGATGTCCTGGGCCATGAGCCAGCGGCCGTTCTCGTTCACCCAGCGCGCGAGGTACTTGCCCGAGTCAACGGCGGGAGCGCCGGGGGGCCGTTTGGCGGCCGCCGGCCACTCGAAGCGCCAGCGTCCCTGTTCCACGGCCATGGATCCGCTGCCCCAGACCGAGTCGGCGTGCAGGGTCAGGGTGGGCGACACCGTGTTCAACGTGCCGAAGAATTGGCGGATCGCGTCGCGGCCGCGCATGGGCGCCATGTTGGGGGGGAGTACGATGGCGTTTTGCGTATAGAAGTCCGCGATCGAGTCGGCGTGGCCCGTGCTGGTGAGGTGGGGCCAGGTGGCGTTCGCGGCGTCAATGGCCTGCTTGGCGGCGGCCGAGGTGTCGGGCGGCGCGGCGGGCGCGGCGGGGCGGCAAGCGAGCAGCGCGGCGAGGAGCGGGATGACACGTGAGACGGGTTGCATCGTGGGTCTCCGAATGGGGAGGGCCACGACGATACGGGCCCTGCTGCGCGGCCGCAAGCGGGGCTATCTTCGCGAACCGATCGTTATTCGCCCGCCCGGTATTGCGCGTCGCTGACCTTTTCCATCCAGTCGGCGGACTTGCCGTGGAGCTGTTCCACAATGGCGATGTGCGTCATGGCCGTGGTTGCCGTGGCGCCGTGCCAGTGCTTCTCACCCGGCGGGATCCAGATCACGTCACCCGGCCGGATTTCCTCGATCGGGCCGCCCCAGCGTTGGGCGCGGCCGCAGCCAGCGGTCACGATCAGGGTCTGGCCCAGCGGGTGGGTGTGCCAGGCTGTCCGAGCGCCAGGCTCGAACGTGACACTGGCGCCGAGCGCGCGTGCTGGATCGTGTGCCTCGAACAGCGGATCAATGCGTACAGTGCCGGTAAAATACTCGGCCGGTCCTTTGCCCGATGGCTGTGAGCCAACTCTATTGATGTCCATTTTCTGAATTCCTATTCTCCAAATCGCTCGAACCGATACGCTAGTCTTGGGCCGCCTTTCCCCTCGTACGCAAGTTGGGCGATCAGCAGCGTGAACGGTTCGGTGTAACGCGCGATCCGCAGTGGTCCACCGTCCACCGGATCGAAGCCGACGTCGCGGATCAGCTCCGCGGCAATTTTCTTGCTCTTCGGATCGTCCCCGCAATACACGAGGCTCGGTCTCGTAGCTTTGCGCCGAGACTCGAACACGTCAAACAACACCTCACTCGGCACCGTGCCGAAGGCGGACACGACGCGAGTCTTGGGAACCTTCTTTGCAAGCTCCTCCGCGCCGGAAGACGTGTGGGCGATCACAAGGTCTGTGTCGTCGGCATTCATCGGAAGCGAGCAGCTGACGATGACCTTGCCCGACAAGTCGCCCGCCTGCTTCAACACGTCGTCGATTCGGGACCAGTGCACCGCCAGCAAGAGCACATCGGCGTCTTTCGCAGCCTCACTCGGTGTGCCCGCTCGCGCCTTCCCACGGGCGTCTCGCGCGAGCTTGTTCAGCTTCTCCTTGCCGCGCGAGTAGCTGAATACCACCTCATGTCCGGCCCGCGCCCAGATCGTTCCGAGCTTGCCGCCCATCAGTCCCGAACCCAGAATGCCAATTCGCATGCGGCGCTCCTGCTTAGAGACCGGTTCTTCTCTCGAGGGCTTCGGGGTACCGCGCGCCCTGAATCGTGATCCGTGAAGCGACGTTTTCGATCTCGCGGAGATCATCGCGCGTTGGCCGGATGGAAATGGCGCCGAGGTTCTCCTCCAGGCGAGCCAGCTTCGTCGTGCCCGGAATGGGAACGATCCATGACCTCTGGGCGAGTAGCCAGGCGAGCGCGATCTGCGCCGGCGTCGCCTGCTTCTTTGCCGCAATGTTCCGCAGGACATCCACGATGGTCTGATTCGCCTTACGTGCCTCAGGCGTGAAGCGCGGAACGATGTTGCGGAAATCCGAGCTCACGAACGTCGTCTTCTCATCGATCGTGCCCGTCAGGAAGCCCTTGCCGAGGGGACTGAATGGCACAAACCCGATTCCCAGCTCCTCCAGGGTTGGCAGCAGCTCTTCTTCAGGGCGTCTCCACCACAGTGAATACTCGCTCTGCACGGCCGTCACCGGCTGCACAGCGTGCGCGCGGCGGATCGTGCGCACGCCGGCTTCAGACATGCCGAAGTGCTTCACCTTGCCGTGCGCAATCAATTCCTTGACCGTTCCCGCCACATCTTCGATCGGCACGGTCGGGTCAACCCGGTGCTGATAATAGAGGTCGATGATGTCGGTCCTGAGCCGTTTCAGCGAACCCTCGACGCTCTGTCTGATGCGCTCGGGCCGGCTGTCCTGCACCTGCTGTCCGTTCTCGACTTTGATGCCGAACTTTGTAGCGATCACCACCTGAGCGCGCAACGGCGCCAACGCCTCGCCCACGAGCTCTTCGTTGGTGTACGGACCGTAGATTTCGGCGGTATCGAAGAATGTGACGCCGCGCTCAACGGCCGTGCGGATGAGCGAGATCATCGTCTGCTTATCCGGCGGGACGCCGTAGCTCTGGCTCATCCCCATGCAGCCGAGCCCGAGCGCCGAGACCTCCAGGTTGCTCTTTCCGAGTTTGCGTTTTTGCATTGGTCGCTCCTTCAGGGCTTCACGATGACTCTCCGACGGGCCCGGGCTCGTCGAGAGCGAGCGA
>Ga0137383_10002140_pt1 | contig 11946 bp, 14 predicted proteins | sample SagtaG_19_FD_104817 | JGI IMG/M metagenome (GOLD analysis project Ga0137383, IMG submission 104817) | Vadose zone soil microbial communities from Sagehorn Ranch, Mendocino, California, USA - Sage2_R_40_16 metaG | ecosystem: Environmental > Terrestrial > Soil > Vadose zone | place: USA... | reverse complement strand
TTGGTGCGTTCGTCTTTAAGCTCGCTGTATTTTTCTCCCAGTTGAGGGAAGTTGTATTTCTTCTTCTGACCGTCGGGATATTCGACAGACCAGGTTTCCTTTTTGTAGTCTTCGAGTTCCTTCCGCTTGCTTTCCTTACCCGAGACGCTCGTCTCGATCTCGTAGGTGAGAGCATTCACATAAGCGCGTTTGTCGATGAAGACGTTCTGAACCGCCAGAATTTTCGCGTTCAGATCAATGATCTGTTCCTGGAGCTCATCTCTGCGAGGCTTGGCGGCTTGATAAGCCTGCTGGTAAGCCTGCTCGAGTTGCTGGTACTCGGTGCTCTGCTCGGCGTCCTTTTCGGACTGCGCGGACTTTGACTCGGCTGTCTTCAGGAAGGTGCCGTAGCGCTGCTTCCACTCGTGCTGAAAGGCCTTCCAGGGACGTTGGCCGTACGCTTCGTCCCACAGTACCCAGAAGAGCGTGGCCATGAGGATGACCATGGCCACGACGTAATGCAGTGCGAAGGACTTGCTTACAATCGGATCATGCCTACGGATTGGTTGTTCGGGCACCACAGCCTCCCATTAGTCGTTGGTCGTTAGCGCCAGCCGATGCGCCCAAAACCTCCCGGCTAACGACTAACGACAAGGACCCATGGCTAACGACCATTTACACGTTAAACCACGGCGTGATCCACACGTACTTGATGTTGAATGCGAGCCGCAACATCATCTTGGCCGGCAGTCCCACCATGGTGAGCAGGAAGAACATCATGATGGAGTACTGCAACAGGCTCATGCGCTGATAATCCTTCGGGTTGTAACGCCGGAACAGCGCATGGACGATGAACCCGCCGATCAAGTAATAACCTCCGACAACGATCGCCCCAAAAATGGCCTTGGCTAGGTTCGAGGTGATCCCGAAAATATCGGGCAGATCGCGATTCACCTCGTAAATCAGCCGATTGTGGTCCCAGGTTTGTCCCGGCCAGAACCACTGCCAGCCTGGTCCGCGTATAAACGTGCCGATAATGATCATCGCGACCCAGAGAGTGATGAAGCCAAAGAGAAACGTGCCGATGGCAAACTTGCGCTGCTTCCAGGTGTAATAGCCGTTACCCAGCGGATTGGTGTCGATATAGGGAATCGCCATCAGGCCAATGATGATCAGCGTCGGCATCGCTACGCCGGCAATCCACGGGTCGAAGTACACCAGCATTTCCTGCAAACCGAGGAAATACCAGGGCGCCTTCGCTGGATTCATAGTCAGGTTCGGATTCGACGGTTCCTCTAGCGGTGCGTTCAAAGTAACCGACCAGATCATCAAGACGATGGTGACGATGATGGCAGCGAGGAATTCAGTGCGCAGCAGGAACGGCCACACGTGTATTTCCTTCGGCCACCCCGGCTCGAACGGCCAAGTCTTGCGATGGTGAGTCTTCGCCATCGCGGGATTGGTTTCTAGCTCCGCAATCAGGTCGTCGTTGGCCTTCGCCTGCTTCCATGCCAGATAGCAATAAAAGATCAGAAGCGGAATCAGGCCCACGATGGGTACGTTGTCGGGCGCGGAACAGATCTCCCAAAGTTGTCGCCAATCCATAAGTGCTCCAGATCGTTCCCCTTGGACCTCGCTCAAGGTCAGAATTTACGTATACGCCTCGATAAGACTAAATTCGCGCTTCCGGCCGTAGCTGCCAGACACGTTGCAGTAAAGCATGCGCGTCGTGTCAGGCCCACGCCTTCAGGCGTGCCTTGGGCCACGGCGCGGTTTACCTTCCGACATGAGCACCACCGACTCCGGGCCGGAGATGCCACCATCCTTCCGCACGCGCCAGAAGTGAACGATCATCAGTACGGAAGCCACGATCGGAATCCCGATGCAATGCCAGATGTAGGAACGCAGCAAAGCATTCGCATCTACGATGGAGCCGCCAAGCAGGCCAAAGCGCACGTCGTTATACGGCGTCATCCCCACCATTTTGCCGAACGGTCCTTCGTGTCCTAGCAGCGGCGTAGCGCGAGCCATGTTTGTGCCGACTGTGACCGCCCAGAACCCAAGCTGATCGTCCGGAAGCAGGTAACCGGTGAACGAAAGCAGTAATGTGAACACCAGCAGCAGCACGCCAATGTTCCAGTTGAACTGACGCGGCTGTTTATAGGAGCCGGTCAGGAACACACGAAACATGTGCAACCACACCGCAATCACCATGAGGTGGGCAGCCCAGCGGTGCATGTTGCGCAGGATCTTGCCGAAGGGCACATCGTGCTCCAGATAGAGCACATCGCGAAACGCCTGAAGTTTGGTCGGATGGTAATAAAACATCAGCAGCACGCCCGTCAAGGTGAGCACGATGAACAGATAAAACGTGATTCCACCCATGCCCCAGGTGAAGCTGTAGCGCACGGCGTCGCGATTGATCTTCGCCGGATGGAGATGCAGGAAGACGTTGGAAAGCACGCCCAGAGCCCGGTTGCGCGGCGTGTCATCGTGCTTGTGGCGGAAGATCGATTTGTAGAGCTCGGTCTTGGTTGGGTCTTTGAGCCCCTCGATCTGTTCCTTGGCTTTGGCGGGCAGATCGGTCCTGAATGATTGAACGTCCTCTTGCAGGACGGACTTCAATCGTTCGAGTAGGCCAACTTCTTTGCCGTTTCTTCCGTTCCGATTCTCTTCAGGCATCGTTCCCTCTGATCGGTCTCGTAATCAGCCAGTCTCTCCTCACGGTCAGGGCTCCGGCAGCACACAAATTACGAGGACAAGTAAGCTCCATCATCATTGAACTGGCTCGGCTGCCCCTTCGGCCACTGGTAGAGTCGCGACACATCTACCAGGATCTGACCGTCCGGAGATCTTTCGATGTGGGCCCGGTCCATGGGACGCGGCGCCGACTCTCAAAGTTGCCACTGCCGTGGCACGGGCATTTAAATTTGTTCTCGCTGGGTTTCCAGTCGGGCGTGCAGCCCAGATGCGTGCAGCGCGCGTAAATCATGAATCGGGTGTGCGGTCCACCCAAATGCGATATTTCTGTTGCCACTTGGTGTCCACTCCCAGACCGTATTCCTCGGGATAGCCGATTTTGAAGCTGGTCGCAGGCTCGAATAAGGTGCGTGGCGGAAAGAAGCGGAAGGCCTTTGCCCTGGCGGTAGGCTTGCTCCATCCCTATGACCGAGTTGTTGAGCGCCTTTCTCGGCCAAGGCGGAAGATGCCTGAGGAAGCCATTCACGACGCTTTTGGGTGAGTCGTCTGCCATCCGTCCTTGCCCCTTGATACTTGGACCCAAACTGAAGTACAGGCTTAAGACGAAATTCCCGTTCTTATGACAAACCCTCAGCAGTGTTGAACTTAGTCTCTTTCCCCTGAATCTCAGGTAGAGGCGAAACACTGCGAGAAACCCGAAGAGCAGGTACATAGCCGTGATGGCAAGCGGGCAGTCTACACGCCGCTTGCCCGATAGGTGAAGCTCGTATCTGTAGTTTTGGCCGCTTCGACGGTGATTTCCTGATCGAGTTCGCCTAGACTTTCCTGCCAGACCTTCAAGTGGTAATGACCTGCGGGAACACCCTCAAGCCGGAACTGGCCTCCCGCTCCAGAGACCACGTAGTAGGGATTCTTCGCAACGACAACATATGCGCTCATCCACTTGTGCACGTCGCAGCGAACCGTTACTCGGTCCGCGCGCGCCAGCGTTATTCCCTGGGTGGCCGCACCGGACGGCATGGCCTTGTTCACCTCCCGGTTAGCGAAGGTAATAACATGGATGTTGTGCAAGCAAAGGTCGGTGTTCCCCAACTTGAGCTCTCCCGCCTTCATCAGGAGGACATGCGGGACAAACGAGCATTTTTTCTGATCGATTAGAGGGCTCGGGAAATTAAACGCCTTGCCGCTGGTGATGTTATCGATCCACACGACTGCGTCGGCGATTCCTCCCTGTTCGATCCTCACTGGATAAACCTCTTTCGTAGTTCCACAGATGGATCTATCACTGGTTACTACGAACCGCTTCGGCAGCACTGGCTTTCCGCTATACAGGATCCGGCCGGAAATCGTTCCCGTGACGGATTCCTCGACCGTCCGGACCACATAGCTGGAGGACGCGGCCGACTGTGACTCTCTTGCCGACGCAGCTTGCCATTCAGGGGCGGCGGGATGGGACGTCCAGGCGATAGTGCTTCCCAGCAGGGCCAAGGCGCCCAGCCCGCCCCAGAGGCTCAGTTTCTGAAACTTATTATTCCTCGTCATCTGACTCCTCCTCTCGGTACATTTCCCACCACTGTGGGCCGTAGCGGCCATCACTGTATCTCCCCGAACTCTCAAGCTGCCCGCTGCGCACGTTCGTCCTGCCGACCTGCCCCTGGCCCGTTGGAGTTTGTTTGCGATGTTGCCATCCGTTCGATCTGCTTGTGCAGCCAACAGGCAAGAGCCTCTTCGAGTTCCATTGGCGTGCCGGCCCGGTAAAAGTAATCTATCGTTTCCCCGGCTTCAGTAAGCGCGATGAACCGGCAGGGCGCGCTCTCTCCTCGAAACTGACGAGGCACGAACTCCATCAGTGGACATTCGGTGCACGGGTGAGACTGGGCTGCATCATCGAAATTGAGGCAGGTCGGGGAGTCTTCGAACACGTAGGGAACCCGCCATGGCGTGCGCTGTGAATGTCGGTACCCGCCATCCTCCAGAAATCTCAGCTCGAACTGAAAGATCCTGAAAAGTTCGGCATCGCCTCTCCGCATGACCCGCCTCTGACCTTTTAGGTTTGCACGAATTCACCTCGATTCGCCGTGACTGCAGTCACACCAGTGTGTGATTGGAGTCAAATTGCAGCCTCTTTCCTCGTTGAAACTTGCGTATGTTCCGTGCCGCTCAAATCCTCAATTTCGGGTTTCAGCGCCAGATAATGAGCTGGACTCCTTTGCGGTAGTGAGCAACGCATATTGGTAAGGTTCGAGCGCGCCCATTTCTTCGTAGCTGGGTGGGTGCGCATTCGCCTCTTCCGCATCCGCCCCTAGCTTAGAGGTTGACGTGGGCAGCGATCATCGCCTGCCCCAGACTCAGACCGCCATCTCCTACAGGCACCTCGTTGAAATCCTGTGGAGCGCAGCCGCGAGCTGACGCGTGCCATCATCCAGGCCGCTTACGACAGCGGTTATTCGTACCATATCGGGCACGCCGAGCCTACAACGCTGTTCTTCTACACCAAAGGTGCATCGGTTACAACATGCAGTGGAAGTTCAAAATCCCGGCTACCTCCACCGCAGGAAATTCGACGCTCCTTGAGAGGCTGCGGGCTTCGCAATCGAAGAGGTCATCGAGCGCGAGCCTTACGCCCCGGAAGTCGAGTACCAGAGCCGAAGAGCGTACATCTTTGCACGGAAGCCGGGATCGCTACCACCAAGTAAGTGCCCATAGCTGTCCTTGCCATCGACATCAACGTAGCTTAGAGGGACTTGCTGTATTCGAACAGCGGCATCCCAAAGAAGAGTCCGATTTTCCCAGTACGCTGGAACACATTCTTTTCGTAAAAGCGAATAGCTCTGTTCAGCGGCTCAGTGGTGTCGAGAGTAACTGTCCCGCATCCCGCCTTGCGGAGTTCGTCTTCCGCTCTTTCAAGGAGGCAAGTGCTCACGGCCTGATCCTTGCCATTCCGGGTGGACTGCCATGCCGCGAAGGTGCCCTCCGCCACCCTCCAAATGACCTTTCAGCAAGCTGTCTTAGCTGGTCTACATCTGTTTACGATTGCAGAATCCACATCCACGTACATACGCGGGCCGATTCAGGTTGTCGCCATTTCGCGAAATGGCATTTCAATGGAAAAGCCAGAATACGTCCAACTCATGCAGAACCATCTACGAGCCTACGAGCGAGACATGGATAGGTGTTTCTCGCATGCGCAGATACAAGCATTGCCGTTCACGATCTACAGAATATTCTCTCCGAATTTTCTGCTAATGCAGCGGAGATGCATCGTGACCATATCAACGGAATGATGAATACACTTCATTGGACGGATGCTCTGAATGGTACACCTGTTATCAAGCACCCGATAGGCGTGCCAATCGGCATCGGCAGCGGAATGCGAATGACGGTCCAGCATGATGCCGAAAAAGCAGAACAAGAAAAACGGCGCTGGAAGGAAGTTCGTGAATGGACCGAATTTATGCGGAAGCGGTTAAACTCAAAAGTCGGAGGATCAGCAGTGACCATGTGCCGCAACGTGTCGATGAACAGATCGGGATTAAAGACGCAAGATGTTTCGCGCACTTCGTCAAGTGAGTAACATTCTCCAAGATTATCAAAGCGCAACTGATCGGGAGCCTTTAAAGGCTTTTCCGCTCAGGGTGATGTCGCGGGGCTATTGCTTTTTAAGGGAGAGCAGTGGCCTCCGCATTCCCAAAAGCTACTGAACGGTAAACCGCAGGAGAAAGGCCCGTAATTTAGCAGCTTGGTTCAAAAACTGCATAACAGGCCGACCAACATCTTGTTAATCAATAACTTACAAGCTATGAAATCTGGAATGACCCCTAGGCATCGCGCCAGGGGGTCGGATTTTGTGAAATCTCGCGCCCATATTATTAAAGGACTTGGGTTCTCACTTGCAGGGGTTGCAGTCTGCAAAAGCGGCAGGGTTTACAAAAAGGGTTTACATTCTCGCCTCCATTGATGCTTTTATGTCCGGCCCTCGTCGCTGCGGCCACTGCTGAACATCCCGCGGTATTTCGTTTTCCGGTCGCGAACCAGAGGCGGACAGAAAGCTATCCCTCACAACTAATGGGATGGTCCGCCGCCTTTACCCAGCCAGCAGCTGGGATGTAAGGATGAACGGAGGAGGCGTCCCATGGAGCTACACACGATCGGCATTGATCTTGGTAAGACAGTTTTTCATCTAGTGGGTGTTAACCTGCGCGGCGAGGTTGTGGTGCGCAAGAAGTTTTCGCGCAAGCAATTGCTGCATTTCACGGCGAACCTGCAGATCGAATTGATTGGCATGGAAGCCTGCGGAGGGGCCCACTTTCTAGGGCGAGCTTTACAAGGGCAGGGGCATGAGGTGCGGCTAATGCCAGCGCAGTATGTGAAGCCGTACGTGAAGACCAACAAGAGCGACTACATTGACGCCGAAGCGATCGCTGAGGCAGTCGGGCGGCCGAATATGCGCTTCGTACCGATCAAGAGCGATGCCCAGCTGGATCTACAGTCCCTGCATCGGGTACGGGAGCGTTGGGTGATGCGCCGCACAGCGGTTATCAACCAAATTCGTGGCTTGCTACTCGAACGTGGAATCACCTTGCGCAAGGGACGGTGCTATGTCGATGAGGCATTGCCTGGGGTCCTAGAAGACGCCAGCGCCAAGCTCTCGGGCGCATTGCGCGTACTCCTAGCGCAACTGAAGCTGGAGCTCGATCACTTGCAAATGCGGATCGACGAAGCTGATGCGGTGATCAAGAAGACTGCTGGCGAGAACGAAGCCTGCCGACGACTGGTGGCGATCCCTGGCATCGGACCGATTACGGCGACTGCAATCATCGCCGCGATCGGCAACGGCGCGGCTTTTAAAAAGGGGCGAGAGTTCTCAGCCTGGCTCGGCATCGTCCCCGGCGAATATACCACCGGTGGCAAGCAAAAGCTGCTCGGGATTAGTAAACGCGGAAACTCTTACTTGCGAAGACTCTTCGTGCACGGAGCTCGCGCCGTACTGCAACAGAGCGCGAAGCAATCTTCCGGTCTGAGTGCCTGGCTAGCTCAACTCACAACCCGCACTCACCGTAACGTGGCCGCAGTGGCCTTAGCGAATAAGCTGGCGCGCATGGCCTGGGCCGTGCTCGCCAAGAACGAGGCATATCGGCCTCCGATCTTGGTCGCTGCAGCTCCAGCGTAACTGGCCTGCAGATGACGCCTGGCTAAGGCCAGGCTCGGAAATCGCATCGCGATTCCCACATCAGACCAGCGGCTAGTACTACGGAGTCGATTATTTCTGCCAGGTCTGCTGGCGAACCATGAGATGGCACAACGGTCGAACCCGGCGCTCTCGAAACCTGCAAACCGGAAAAGTCTTTCCAGGCTGCCTAACTAAATAGGACGAGAGCGCAGCGCATTCCATCATGGCCAGGAGCCTTGTGCTCCAACGAAGGCCGAATACATTTGCGCAGACCAACCTGTCAACTTCATTTTTCGCTTGCGACAAAGCGGCGGACCATACATTCTGGTTTGCCCGTGATCCAGACGCAATCCGGAAATCACCTTCCTCAAGCCGACTTCTCGGTACTAACCTTGTGATAACGGGACCGCCATACTCCGGTTTCGCCGAGCACTGATGAGTTGGCACTCTGGTTCTAATGCCCTGCCCGACGGCTCCGGTAATGTTCACCAATCCTTGACGAAATTGGCTGAGCGCCTGACCAGCAGATTGAAAAACGGCACAATCACAGCATTCGAAGCTGAGCGCCATTCACCGCAGCCGCACTCGTCTTCAAAATTTACGCTGCGCCCCGCATCGCCCGTGCGCCGCAAGCTGGGCAACTATGCAGCTCGATCACGGTCACTCCAAATGCTGGATCTAAGTTTGCTGTTGCTGACTCCGAGGGTATGAGTTTATCAGCGTGGTGGTTCATCTCGGCACCGCAACGTGGGCATTTCATCGTTTCAGCTCGCATAGCTCATCCGAAAGAATGGCATTTCTCCAGTCAACTACAACGCGACGTTTTCACGACCGTAGCGCAGAGTTCGCGTCATCCAGATCAGCTCTTTCAGGAACTTATCAACTCGTCGAATGTATGCGGAATCCAGCAACTCTCCGCTTGCATTGAAACAATTCTGTACGGCGGAGAAATTCACATCCCAAAAAATCGGGCACTAGGCCCAGTTCGCGCATGACTGGAAGGAGATTCTCGACAACACGACTTCCGCCGAATGGACCCGCCGAAACGCCGACTATTCCAACAGCTTTGTGGATGTACTCTTTCAGACAGCTATCGAGCACATGTTTTAGCAGGCCACTGTAGCCGTGGTTATACTCGGGAGCGACAATTACCAGGCCATCGGCGCGGTCCATCTTGGAAGAGAAGACGCTATCTTTAATACCCTCTCCGGCGTTATCTGTCGGCAACGCCAGGCTGCAAATATCGATCAGCTCGGTCTCGACCCCAGCCTGCTTTGAGACTTCGTTCGTGAGCAGACGGGCTACGTGAGCGCTCATGCGTCCCTTGCGAGCGGTCCCGAGAACCACCGGAATATAAAGAGGACGAGCGTCCATCATTTCTCCTAGCTCGCTGCCTGCTTGCGTTGGGCCTCGATCGGCCGGGTTGGCGCCGCTTTCAAGGTGGCGTCTGTTGCCTGCGGCCGGATTTCGTAAATGTCTTCTACCGTTGCGCGGAGAATTTCTGCAACGCTCCACGCTTGCGCGATGCAACCGACGGGACGATGCGGCGCGTCTCCTTCGAAGATTTCCGAAATGTGTCCCAGGCCAGCGTCGGACAAGTGCCCCTTCAAAGGCGTTAGCCACAGTTCAGCTTGCCGGCGGGCTGTCTCGCTCCCGCCGTTCACCTTTATATATGCGGTGATGAAAGGGCCCATCAGCCACGGCGAGATGGTGCCTTGATGATATGCGCCGTCGCGGCTGGCGCCGTCGCCAGTGTAGCGTCCGCGGTAGTGCGGGTCGCTCGGAGCAAGACTGCGGAGGCCGTAAGGCGTGAGTAAATGTTGTTCCACCATACTTACGACTTGTTTCGCGCGCTCCGGGCTGAGCATCGAATGCGGCAAGCTGACGGCAAAGATCTGATTCGGACGAATGCTGGCATCGGGCGGTCCGCCGTTGATAACGTCATACAAATAGCCACCCTTCTCATTCCATAGCAGGCGATTGAAGCTCCACTTGGTGAGGGCGCCCATGCTGTTGTACCGCTTCTTCGCTGATTCATCTCCAATGCGCTCCGCAAGATCCTCCATTATGCAGATGGCGTTGTACCACAGCGCCTGAATTTCAACCGGCTTGCTCCGGCGAGGTGTCACAACCCAATCGCCAACTTTCGCGTCCATCCAAGTCAGTTGCACGCCAGCTTCGCCAGAATTCAACAGCCCGGCGGAATCGAGCTTTATGCCGAAACGAGTTCCGCGAACGTGCCAGTTGATGATGTCGGTGAGCACGGCAAAGAGCTCTTTCTGAACGAAAGCAAGATCGCCTGTATATGCCAGGTAGGCGCGAACCGCTTCGAAGAACCACAGAGTGGCATCAACGGTGTTGTACTCCGGAGTTTCCCCGGCATCAGGAAAACGGTTTGGTAGCATGCCCTGATCAACATGGTGTGCGAATGTGCGCAAAATGCTTCGGGCCACGTCATGCCGTCCCGTCGGTAGCGTGAGACCAGGAAGCGCGATCATCGTGTCCCGACCCCAGTCGCTGAACCAGTGATATCCAGCGATGACACTCTTCTGATCGCCACGGGAAACAATGTACTGGTCGGCGGCGGCTGTCAGTGAGTTGATGAAGTCATCGTTAACCGGAGAGCGCCTTGCGTTCTCTTTCCGTCTGGTGATCTCACAGACCCGGTACTGTTCAGCCGACTCTACATCGTGCGGCTCGGTTGAGGCGATAACCGTCGCCTTCCGCGTCGAATTCAAATCGAAACTCAGCACACATGGATTGAACAAGTCTTCCTGGAAATCGAGCCCGCGTTCGCGTTCGGCGTCGTATTCCAAATTGCGGTACCAGTTGCCCGTGCTCTCGACTTCCTGTGCATTGTTGGCGAGGTACAGCGCGGGAAGACCCTGATAGGGAGAAACGCTCATCAGTTCGCTTTGCTGCTCTACTCTGGAATTGATCGCGCCATTTTCGTGAGTGAGGCTGTGGTAGTCGCGGAACGCGACCAAGGGGCGCAGCTCAAGGTTCACCGTTACCGCGTCTGGCGCGCTCTTCAGTGCGTATTCGATCACCGTCGTGTTCTCAGCCTGCACCATGAATAGCGTCTTTTCGATCTCGACGCCATCTACGCTGAACCTAAAAGTTGGAAATGGGTCGAGCTGGAACTGTTTTAGAAACTGAAATCCTTGTGGATGGACCGTCCCCGGGTAGCGATTTGTGCCGAGTTCATAGCTACGGCCGTTCACGATGAGAGTTTCTTCAAATTTCGCAAGCAGAACGAGCCGGCCGACTGGTGGCTTGGTGGCGGCTACTAGGAGACCGTGATACCGGCGAGTGTTGCATCCGTTAATTGTGCCGGACGCGAAACCACCAATGCCATTTGTCTCCAGCCATTCGCGCCGAAACGCCGCGTCCAGGTTGCCGCAAACATCTTCTGTGAAGCGAATCATGACGTACCCTCCAGGGAGGCAGCAGCCGCAGTGCGAGAAGCGACGAAGGCGGACATGCTGTCGGTTAGATCCATGTGGGAAATAGTTGGAGCGCGAAAAGTCTGGAACTGCACCAGGTCTTTTGTGAACAGGAGATCAAGAGTCCAGTCCAGTGCAACACGGAGTTTCTTCTCGAATCGCGGAAGTTTGCTCAAATAAATCGTTCGCCACATCCACCACGCGATAAATCCAGAAAAATTGATCCCGAAAATGTTCGCGACTCCGGTCCTGCGTCCAATGGCGGCGAGCTGGCCGATAGTCGAAAACGAAAACGGTTTCAGATCTCCGCCGCGAATGCTTGCGATGAGAGTTTTCGCCAGCGTCTTTCCTTGCCGCACAGCATGCTGGGCCGTAGGCGGATGATATTGCCCAGTCTTTGCATTTGGCACCAGCGCGCAATCACCCAGTGCCCAGACATCGGGCCAATCGGGCACGCGCAGCATTTCGTCAACTTTCAGGCGCCCCCGCTCTTTAATGCAGGGAAGCGAATCGAGTGCCGGATTCGGCGAAGTACCGGCAGTCCAGATCAGCGCTTTACTCTCAATCTGCTCGCCAGTGCTCAGTCGCACGCTGTTATCGGTGACCCCGGTCACTCGCGTGTTCACTAGAATCTCGACTCCTCGTTCCGCG